>Ga0136617_10003248_pt1 | contig 14531 bp, 13 predicted proteins | sample AntDrymUQ3222106_2_FD_129672 | JGI IMG/M metagenome (GOLD analysis project Ga0136617, IMG submission 129672) | Polar desert sand microbial communities from Dry Valleys, Antarctica - metaG UQ322 (21.06) | ecosystem: Environmental > Terrestrial > Soil > Desert | place: Antarctica: Dry Valley... | reverse complement strand
TGCCGCCGCCGCGCGTGAGAACCACGACGTCGACCTCCGGATGGGCGGCTAGCGCCCGCAGGCCGGCGACGATCGCCTCGGGCGCTGCTCGGCCCTGGACACGGGTCTCGCAGACGACGGCCTTCATCGCTGGAAAGCGCCTGCTGATCGCCGCGACGAAGTCCCCGCGCGCGGCCGCATCTGCTCCCGTGAGGATTCCCACAGCGCGCGGCACACGCGGGAGCGGGCGCTTGCGCTCGAGCGCGAACAGCCCTTCCGCCGCCAGCTCACGCTTGAGGCGCTCGAGCGCGACGAGGTGACCACCGACGCCCACCCGCTCGAGCGTGCTCGCCCGTAGTCCGAGCTCCCCCTTGAGCTCGTACAGCTCCGCGCGTCCCGAGGCGTGGACGGTCTCGCCGTCCGCGAGCCCGAGCTGCAGGTGGTCGAACGCCGCGCGGCCGATCGTGATCTTCAGTGTCGCCCCGGTCTTCGGGTCCTTCAACGTGAGAAAGACGTTCGCCCAGGCCGCGTTGCGGCGGAGCTCCTGGACCTCACCCTCGACCCAGACCGTGGGCAGGCGGCGGAGGAAGCTCGCGACCCCGCGGTTGAACGCGGAGACGGTGTAAACCTTGCGATCTCCGTAGAGCACCGGCTCGATCTTCGCCACCGGCGCAGGGTAACGGGCGACTCCTCGCTCGGCGTCCCGGCTCTTCAGCTCACGAGCGGGAGTCGGGGTCTGGCTGAAGCCAGACCCCGACTGACGGGGTCGGCGTCACGTCGACGGCCGAAGGGCGATTCACTCGCCCGTAGGCCTGACGCATCGTTACTCGATACCAAGACCGGAGGGAAAGGGGTCGGTGGGGGAAACCGTAGGTTTCCCCTGCCATCAAAGGAGGATCTCAGCCGCTGTGGTGGCGTCGCAGCCGCGCGTCACGAGCTCGACGGCGTAGTGGAGATCGACCTCGCTCACGGCGATCCGCTCGGCGAGATGAACCGGATATCCCGCCTCGAGCAGGATGTGCAGGCGCCAGCTCTCCACCTTCGCGGGCTCGTTCTCGTTCCAGAGTGGGGCTTCGGTCGTCTCGGCCATGGACGTGGGATTCGGTGTCATAGAGACGTTCCCTCCGCGGAATAGTTGCGCGAGATAATCCTTTCCGAATATCCGCTCAACCTCGGCAGTAGGGACCGGGCATGCCCGGTCCCTACGACCACGCACTGGCCCGGCCAGTTCTCTTAGACGTCAGCGGACGAGCGCACGGCCTCGTAGCGCCGGGCGAGCTCGACGATCCGGTCGTCGAGGCGCTGGGCCACCGCCGTCGCGGCTTGCTGGAGCTGGTCAGCGATGATGCCGTCCGCCCGCCGAAGGAAAGTCTCTGCCGTTCGGTCGAGCTCTTCACGCAGCCGGCTCGCGGCCTCCTCGCGAATGGCGCGCATGCGGTTCTCGAACTCGAGCGCTCCTGCTTCCGAGAGCCGGTCGACTTCGCGAGCCGTCGCCCGCTCTAGCTCCGCCACCTGGCGCCGTTCGAGCTCTGCGAAAGCGACCTCGATTCGTGTCCGCGCTTCGCCCTCGGCGTGGTCGACCTGCTCGGCCACGGCGTGCTCGTGCTGGCGCAAGCGCTCGGTGACGTCCTCGATTGCCCGGCGGCGGTCGTCCGCCTGTACTTGCAGCTCCTCCAGGGCTTCGGTGAGAGCGTCTCTGGTCGTCCGCTCGAGCTCCTCACGGAGACGGATGGCCGAAGCACGCTGCTGCTCGATCGCCGTCCCTAGCTCGCCGGCCTCCGCCTCGATCCGCGCTTCGACGACGGCGATCCGCTGCTGTTGGTGCTGCTCGAGCGCGGAAACCTCGCCTTCGAGCGCCCGCTGTGCTCGCTCGAGGTCGGCCTCCCATGAGCGCAACCGTTCTTCGACGCGCCGCTCCACCGAAGCCACCATCTCGGCCAGGCGCTCGGAGAGCTCCCGCTCGCGGACGCCGAGCTCTCCTCGACGCTGGTCGGAGAGCCGCCGTTCCTCGGCCACGTAGGTGGAGAGGGAGTCGGCGTGCGCTCGGGCTACCGCAACCCGGAGCAGCCCGGCTTGCGTCGTCGCCTCCTCTTCTGCCGCGGCCCGCACGGCCTTGCGGGCCTCCGTGACCAGCTCATCCGTGCGCGCGGACTGTGCCCGCGAGCGGCGAAGCGCTCGCCAGAGGAGCGCCGCCAACGCCAGCGCCCCAAGGAGCCCTCCGATGAGTATCCATGCGACCACGGGCACGCAGTCATGCTAGACAGGTGCTCCACTTCACGTTACGGAAATCCGGTCGAGCGGGTTCTCGCGAAGAGTTGGAGAAAGAAACCACACTGGAGGTCGATCACGATGCTCGAGGTGCGAAGGCTCATGTGGTGCGCGGTCGCGGCACCGGTGTTCGCAGCGGGTCTGTGGGCGGGGATCGGCACTGCGGGCGGCCAGGCGAGCGCGGCCGCCGAGGCCGTTCGACTGACGGCGGGGCTCGATGCCCGACAGGAAGTTCCCAGCCCGAAAGGCGCGATCGCGAACGCCCGCGGAAGCTTCGTGGCGATGCTCGAGCGCAAAGGCGATGCGGGAACGCTCACCTGGCGCTTGACGTTTCGCGAGTTGAGCGGCAAGGCGACTGCCGCACACGTGCACCTAGGTAAGCGAGGTCGTGCGGGGCCGGTCTCTCTCGCCCTTTGCGGTCCCTGCCGGAGCGGTGCTCACGGGTCGGTGAAGACACGGGCTGGAACCGTGCAGGCGTTGCTGACGGGCAGCGCTTACGTGAACGTGCACACGGCGAGGAATCCCCCTGGCGAGATCCGCGGCCAGATCCGGGCAGGGTCGACGGTCCCGCCGCCGGCGACAACGACATCCACCACAACGACGGCCAGCACCGGCGACGATCCCTATCCGTAGGGGAGTCGCCCGAACGCGCGCCGAAGCGCAGATGCCGCGAGCGCCTGCGCCTCGGCGGCCGCGTCGAACCGGTCGCCCTTCGAGAAGAAGCCGTGCACGGCGCCGTCGAAGCGCGCGAGCTCTGCCGGCACACCTGCCTCGTTGAGGCGGGCGGTGTAGAGCTCGCCCTGGTCGCGAAGCGGGTCGAGCTCGGCGGTGATCACGAGCGCCGCAGGGAGTCCGCGAAGATCGTGCGCGCGGAGGGGTGAGGCCAGGGGGTTGTCACCGTCATCGGGCTCGGCGAGGTAGTGGGACCAGCACCACGCAAGGTCCTCGCGCCCGAAGAAGAGAGGATCGAGCGGTTCGTGCATCGACGGGGTATCGGCGCGATGGTCGAGCGGCGGATAGACGAGCAGTTGGAGCGCCACCGCTGGGCCTTCGCGCTCGCGCGCGAGGAGCGCGACCGCTGCGGAGAGGTTGCCACCGGCGCTGGCGCCGCCGACGGCGAGATGATCGGGATCCAAGTCGAGCTCGAGGCCATGGTCTGCGACCCAGCACGTTGCCGCGTAGCAGTCCTCGAGTCCGGCGGGAAACGGATTCTCCGGGGCTCGTCGGTACGCGACCGAGACGACCGCGCAAGGCGTCGCGTTCGCGAGCCGTCGGCAGACGGGGTCGACAGCGTCGACCGATCCGAGCACCCAGCCTCCGCCGAAGAAGTACACGAGGACGGGCAGCGGACGATCGGCTGCGGGCACATAGACACGGACGGGAATCTCGCCGCCAGAACCGGGCACAACGCGCTCGAGTACGCGGGCGACGTGCTCCGGAGGCGCTGGCGGGGGCTCGGCGAGCTCCGCCGCGCGTGCCTCGGCGACGGAGAGCTCGTGCACCGGGCGCGCTCCGGCGGTATGTCGCTCGAGACGGTACGCCTCGACCTGGGGATCGAGCGGGCGTCCAGCCACGTAGGGACGACGCTTGCCTCGCCCTCCAGCGCTCACTGCCGCTGCGCCGCGTAGTACGCGGCGCCCAGGAGCGGCGCATCTTCCAGCTGCGCCGCGGCCGTTACGGATTGCAGTCCCGGAATCGGCTCGAGCTCGGCCCGCAGGGTGTCTTCGAAGAGATCCCAGGCACGTGCGATCGAGCCTCCGACGACGAGGCAGCTCGGCTCGAAGGCTCGAAGCCACGGAGTCAGGAACTCTCCGAGGGCCGTCCCCAAGTCGACGAAAAGACGACGCGCCGGCGGGTCGCCGAGCTTCGCGCGATGCGCGAGCTGCTCCACGTCGATGCCTTCATCCAAGCTCGTGCCGTAGGCGGCGAGAAGAGCCGCGCGCGAGATCGTCTGCTCGACTGGGGAACCGTGGAACTCAACAGTGTGTAGCTCGCCGCGCGCAGGAACGCCGACTCCTGAGCGCACGATCTCGCCCTCTTCGCTGAACGCGGACCCGAGCCCGGTTCCGAGCGTGATGCCGACGGCGCGAACGTACCCGCGCGCGGCGCCGGCCCACCACTCTCCGAGCAGGAAGGCCTCGGCGTCGTTCAAAAAGCGGATGGCCGTCGGATCCAGAGTGGATACTGCATGGAGCTCCGAACGCATGTCCACCCGATGGAGGCCCTCGAGCTTGTGAGTGATCTCGGAGATGCCCCGCGCGTAGTCGAAGGGGCCGGGGACGGACACGCCGAGACTCGTCAGACCCGGCTCTGCGATCGAACGCGTCACTCGTGAGATGGCCGCGAGCAGCTCGGCGCGACTGGCCGCCGACGGCAGCGGCTCGGATGCGCGGCTCCGAGCCTCGAGCGACGCGGAGGCGACATTCACCCGTCCACCTGAGACATGCGTGCCACCGATGTCGAGGGCACCCACGATGTCGCCCCTCGTCACGGGACGAATGCCTTGATGACCTTGCAGGCGCCTCCCCCGACCCGCCGCAGCCGGTACGGACCGACCGCCGCCGGGATCACGATGGTCTCCGCGTACGCGAGTCCGTGGACCTCACCGACGCCGGACTCGATTTCGATCCGCTCACCGGCGACGAGGTTGAGCACGTGAAACCGCCCCGCGGTGTCGTCCTCGATCGCCTGCTCGAAGTCGAGCCGATGCACGGCGAAGAAGAGATCGGGGAGCCTGCCGAGCTCGAGCTCGACCCAGTCCGCTCCCTGCCGGACCGGCTTCGGCTCCGGAATGAGGTCTCGGCGGACGGAGTCGCCCGAGCGGAGGGGATCGAGGTTCGAGAACGCGTGCGCCAGGTGCACCGGACGCAGCTCGCCCTCCAGGTCCCGGCGAAGCCAGTCGTAGAAGCGCAACGTGTACAGGTACGGGGTGGCGCTGATCTCGAGCACGAGATTGTCGGCGCCGCTCGCGTGTGCTGTGCCGGCGGGGATCAAGTACAGGCGATGTTGAACGGCCGGATGCGACTGGAGATAGCGCTTGGGGTCCAGCTCGAGTCCCGGGTCTTCCGCGCGGGTCGCCTCGACTCGGAAGGCTTCGACGTCGGCATCCTCCCGCAGCCCGAGGAAGATCTCGGCCCCTGGCTTGGTGTCCACGACGTAGTACGTCTCGTGCTGCGTGTACGGAAGTCCAAAGGTCTCGCGCATGTACTCCTCGGTGGGATGGCACTGAATCGAGAGATTGCCTCCCCCGAGCGTGTCCAGGTAGTCGAACCGGATCGGGAACGAGACCCCGAAGCGCGCGGCAAGCTCGGCCCCGAGAACGCGTTCGCCTTCGGCCGCCATCAGCAGCTCGAATCCGACCTCGACCGGATCGTCTGCGCCCAGGAGGATCCCGCTCTCGGGGGTGATCAGCTCATACGACCAAGCGAGGTTCGGCGCAGTGGTCGAGATTCCAAGGACATCGCGGAGCCACTGGCCGCCCCAGGGCCCCGGGAAAAAGGTCGGACGGGTGCGGAAGGGCCTGCCGGCGAGCTCGTTCAGGGAGCGCCGAAGCGTCTCTCCGGCGAGCGAGCGCGGCATCTCGGGCTCGCTCAGATCGATGTAGAGGTCGAGTTGCGGCAGGAGCTCCTGTTTGTGCCGCTCGAGCACGGGCCAGTCGACGAAAAGGAGACGTTGCTCGGAGGCGGCTTCGCCGATGGGCTGCCCGAGGTTTGCGGCCTCACCTCGACGCACGGCTGCGAGGCTGTCCCGCTTCGGGAGATCGGCGTACCAAAGAAGGTCGTGCTCGACGAGGGCGCTGCCCGGGCCGAAGATCACGAGAACGTCTCCGTCGGTTCGCCCTTCGCGCGGCAGCTCGTCGAAGAGATCCGCGAGCGACCCTTCGAAGACCCGGCCGAATACAGGGTCGCCGTGGAGCAAGCTCGCGTCGGTGCGTCGCTGGATTTCATCCCAGGACGCGAGAGAGTTGCGAGCATCGACGACCTCCGTCGTGACGTCCCGTTCGGCGAGCGCGTCGCGGAGGCGCGCGACGAGGGGGCCCCAGGAAAGCGCGGCCGGGCCGTCGATCGCGAGCGTCCGAGGCCTCTCGCGGACGACCGCGTCAGCCAGCGCGCCGAAACCGTCCTCGACCACGCCTTCCGTGAGTGAGTAGCGAGGATTCGGGTCGTAGCTCATGGGCCGATCTTTGGCCCATGAGCGGGGAGGGGTGTGGGGAACCGGGAGGTTCCCTGCGCTCTCGAGAAGAAGGGAGCACGCGAGGGAAACATGGTTTCCCTCGCGAACGCGAGTCGTAGGCGAGCGTTGCTCACTTGCGCAGCAGGAGGTCGAGCGTCAAGGCCGCGCTCCAGGAGAAGTCACTCACGCCGAGCGGCTCGCCGGTCCTCGGGTCGTAGTACTCGACGAACCCGGACCGGCTGACGAGCTCGAGTGTCAGCCGCCGTAGCTCGTCCGCCTCGGCCCGCATCCCGTATCGCTCGAGGCCCTGAATGAAGAACCAGTTGATGTTCACCCAGACCGGGCCGCGCCAATAGCGTCGCGGGTCGTACGCGGGGCTCGCCTTCGAGGCTGAGGTCACCGGCCACGGGGCCTCGGGCGAGGGGCCGAACCGGGTCGGCGACCAGAGGGCCGCGTCGAACAGATGACGCGCCTGCGCCGGCTGCGGAACGCCGGCATAGAGCGGGAACATCGCGTCGATGGTCTCGTCACCCATCATCGGGTCACCGTCGTCCTCGACATAGACTGCGCTCGATTCGTCCCAACGGTCCGCGAGCGCCTCGCGCAGGCGTTCGGCGGCAACGCTCGCCCGCGCCCCGTCCCCGCCGAGCTCACCCCAGAGCCAGGCGAGGTCGTCCTCGGCCGCGGCGAGGATCGAGTTCAAGGTGAGATCGACGAAGACGAACGGCCAGTTCTCGAGGGCCGGTCGGTAGCCCTGCGCTTGCAGCCGCCGGACGAGGTACAGGTAGCGCAGATAGTCGTGATCGGTCGGCCGCTCTGAGGCGTCGATCTCGTGATTGTCGGTCCGCTTGATGTCGAGCTCGCCTCCCACCTCCAGCCGGGCCAGCGCCCGGTCGAACCGCGGCGAGTTGTCCGCTCCTTCCCACGGATGGACGATCGCGATGAGCCCCGAGTCGAGGGCCCGGTCACGGTGCAGCCACGCGTGCCACTGCTCGAGCCGAGGAACGATCTCCTCCAGGAACGACCGGTCGGGCGCCGCCTCGTGCAGGACGCGGACGGCGGTGGCCAGGACAGGTGGTTGGGTGAGGCCGCTCGTCGGGACTTCGGGCGCCTGCTCGCACGCTCCAGAGTCCCACAACTCCGGTCCCGGAGAGTAGTCGGGCGCCGGTATGTGGAACACGATGTGCGGGACCATCCCATCGCTCCACTGGCCTCTGAGGAGCGATCGCACCTCCGCTCGCCCGCGTTCGGGATCGACGTGTGCCAGCCCGAGCGCGATGAAGGCCGAGTCCCAGTTCCACTGGTGCGGGTAGAGCTCTTTCCCCGGCCGCACAAACGGCCCCATGTCGTTGGCCGCGAGGAGCGCGTGGGCCTGCTCGATCAGGCGCGCGCGACGTTCCACGTGGTCAGGCTGCGGCAGCGGCCGCCGCGCCTTCCAGCTCGTGAACGAGTGGAAGACCGGTGATCGCCCCGATCATCTCCGCGGTCCGCTGTGCGGATGCGGCTGGACTGAGACGGCCGGTGAGAACCGCCTCGAGCATCGTCTGCAGCTGCACGGAAACCCGCGGGTACGAGGGCATCCAGGGCCTCGCCACGGCCAGCTCGATGATCTCGGCGATCTCCGAGAGGAAGGGAAGATCCGAGGCGACGAGCTCGATCGCCGATCGTCGGGAAGGTATCCGCCCGGTGGAGCGTGCGACCCGGGCGAGGGCGCTCGGCTCGACGGCGCGCTGGAGAAGCTGCATCGCGAGCCTGGGCTGCGCCGCCTGGCGGAAGATGGCGAACATCATCCCGCCGGCCACGCTTGCCGGCGTTCCCTTGGGGCCGGCGGGCACACGTGTGAAGCAAAAATGGTCCCAGACATCGTGGTGGTGGACGCCGAGCGCCTCGGCGAGCGTCTGGGCCTCGTAGATGCCACCGAGGCTGAACGCAGCGCGCCCCTCGGCCAGCAGTCGAACCGCGTGGTCCCACTCGTACCCCACCACCTCCGAGGGGACGATGTGCTCTTCGACCAGCCTGCGGAGGAAGCGGAGCGCCTGGGCCGTCGCTCGGGAGCCGAGGCTCACCCCTTCGGGCTCGAGGACGTGGGCGGCGTTGGAAGCCAAGACGGCAATCAGGCAGTACGTGGTCGTCTCTCCGGCCATGCCGCCGCCCGGCATGACCATGGGAGTGCGAACGCCGTCCGCTGCGAGCGCGTGACCGGCCGCTCGCAGCTCCGCCCACGTCATCGGTGGCGAGATGCCGAGCGACTCGAGCTTGCGCCTGCTGTACCAGAGTCCGCTCGCGTCGGCAAAGGGCGAGACCCCGAAGGTTTTCCCCTCGTACCGGTTCGCCCGCACGAGTGGCTCCAGGAAGTCGACCTCGTGCTCCTGCCGGACCCAGACTTCGTTCAACTCCTCGAGGGCGTGGATGAAGCCGGCAGCCGCGAACTCCGGAGCCCAGACCGAGTCGATCACCGCCAGGTCGGGCGCCTGTCCTTCGGCGACCGCATGCGTGAGGGTCTGGTGGAGAGACTGGCGCGGGACCTTGACGATGCTGATCTGGTCTCGTGCGCCGGCCGCATCCCGGACCATCCGCGCCCACGGCCCCTCGGTCGGCACGATGACGCGGACTTCGGGATGGTCGGGCTTGCGACTGAGCCAGTGCGGGTTGACGAACGATCCGCGCCGGCGGTGGCGGAGGATCACGCCCTCGTCCGCGAGCTCGGAGAGCGCACGGCTGACCGGGGTTCGGCTGAGCTTGTAGCGGTCGCAGAGCTCGTGCTCGGTCGGAAGCCGGTGGTCGGGGCCGCCGTAATGCCCGCTCAGGATCTCCTCCAGAAGAAGGGTCTTCAGCTGGAAATAGAGCGGAATCGGCTGCTGCGGATCGATCGCCATTGCGTCCTCGATCGGGTTCGAGAGAATCCGCACTCTACTCGGCCGCCTCGGGGATTTCCGGCGCGACAACATGCTTTTCGAGGGTGCGCGCGAACGCGTCGTATTCGCGGTCGTCCATCTCGACCAGATGCTTCGCCTCGGGGTACGAGCCCGTGTCGACGTCCGCCTTGAACTCGCCGAAAGCGGCGACCGATTCGCGGTAGAGACGGTCGTGCTCCGCCCGGAAGTCGCGGTAGACCTTCGCGTGGCGCGGCACGTGTCCTGGATTGGCGCCGAGGATGTCGGTGGCGAAGAGGTACTGGCCGTCGCAACCCGTGCCGCTACCCATCGAGAGGACGACGATCTTCACGCGTCTGGTGATCTCGGCAGCGACCTTGTGGGGGACAACCTCCATCTCGACGCCGACCGCGCCGGCGTCCTGATACGCGAGCGTCCGGCGATAGACCTCGAGCGCCTCGCCGGTCGTCTTGCCCACCGCCTTCAAGCCGCCGGACCAGGTGCTGCGGTAGGGGATCAATCCGACATGGCCGATGACCGGGATCCCTTCCTCGGCCATTGCTCGCACCGAGTGCAAGCCGACTCCGGCGTACACCGCGTCCGCGCCCTTGCTCAGCGCCTCGAACCCGCCACGGACGGCGTCTCCGGCGGTCGCGTGATCGCCGTAGACGAGGCCGATCGTGAGAAACGTCTCCGGCGCCGCGGATCTGATCGCACGCGTGTCGTTTCGCTCCGAGGTGATGATCAGGTCGATTCCCGCGGCTTCGCAGGCGCGCGCTTCCTCGGGCGTGCTCACGTATACCTCAGTGAGCTGGCGTTTGCCCTTCAGCTCGAAGATGTCCTTCACGGTGAGCTTGGCGCGCTGCGTCACGGCCTCACGTTGCCACTCGGGCCGCGATCGCGCTCGCCGACGCGGCGCGGACGACGGCCGCCGCGGTCAGCGCCAGCACGAACACCGCGATGCCTCCGGAGACGAACATCACGTTCGGATCGAACACGGCGTAGAAGGGGGCGATCGCTACCAGCCCGAGCGGCTTGGTGCCGGCGTGGCCGAGGAAGACGACGCCGAGCGCGCTTCCCAGCCGCTCCTCGGGGAGGGACTCCTGTGTCGCGGCGGTCACGAGCACGAACGCTGCGGCGGATGCGAATCCCACGAAATACGTCCCGACAAGCGCGGGTGGAAGCGAGTCGGCCAAGCCGAGCAACACGTAGCCCGGCAGCGCAGGAGTCCAGGCGAGGCAGCTCATGAAAACCTTCCGGCGCACGGGCCTCCAGGTCAGAAGCGACGTCGCCGTGATCGTCCCGAGCGCTGTCGCTGCCAGCATGAGCGCCAAGCCGGTCGGGGCCCCTCCCGAGCGTCGAGTGCGCGAGCTCGGCGACGCCGACGGTCCACACACCGGTCATGACGGTCATCCCGGCGCCGAGCATCGCCACCGCGGCCGGCAGGCCGGTCCGGTCCCGAAGATCCTCGAAGCCATGACGCAGACGGCGTCTCGGCTCTGCCTGCGGCCGGCTCACGAAAGGTCGCGGGCTGACTCGCATGAGCAGCGCAGCCGAGACGAAGAACGAGGCCGCGTTGATCGCGAAGAACGCCCCCACGGAGACGATCTCGAGCAGGGCTGCCGCTACGGCCCAGCCCGTGACGTTGAGACCGGCGTTCGCCGCGGTCACCAACCCGTTCGCGCGCTGGACGTTCGACCTGCCGACGAGCGAGGGCAGGAACGCGCCGAAGGCAGGCGTGAAGTAGCTGGCCGCCGTCGTGAGGACGAAGGCCGTGACGACGAGGGCCCAGAGCGGGAGCGTTCCGACGAGACCGACTACGGCGATCGGGACGAGGACGAGACCCCGGACGAGGTCGGCGACGATCATCGTCTTGCGCCGATCCCAGCGATCGGCTGCCGCGCCGCCATGGAGCCCGAAGAGCAGCGCAGGCAGCCCATCCACGAGCCGAACGACGATCACGCCGAGCGGTCCGGCCGCCACGACGGCGAACCACATCAACGCGACGAACTGGAAGGCGTTTCCGAGCTGGCTGACGGCGTTGGCCAGGTACGCGCGACGGAAGTCTGGCTGGGAGAACAGGTCGAGGCGACGTCAGCGGAATACGATTTGCCACACGACGATAGCAAAGCGGCGTATTGACTTGGAGGCGACCATTTTGTTATCTGACGATTGCAATATGCGGGACGATGCGAAGGGACGACAATGAGCGACGGATTGCTCGAGACCGAACAAGTACCCGAGCCCGCCGACGACGCGGAGCTGATCGACGAGGCGAAGGCGGTGCTGCAGGCGAACTGGCTCGGCCAGTCGACGTCCCCCAACCGTCGTCTCTATCCGCACCAATGGAGCTGGGACGCGGCCTGTATCGCGATGGGCTATGCCTCCTGGAATCAGGAGCGCGCGGAGACCGAGCTTCGCTCGCTCTTCTCCGGACAGTGGCGAGACGGCCTCCTCCCGCACATCGTGTTCACGGACGGGGCTCGGTACTTCCCCGGCCCCGACTTCTGGCAGACGGAGCGCTCTCCTGACGCCCCCGAGTCTCCGAGGACCTCGGGAATCGTCCAGCCACCGATCCACGCGACGGCGGCCTTGCAGGTGTATCGCCTGGCGAGCGACCCGGCACGGGCGGCCGCCTTCCTCGAGGAGCTCCTGCCGAAGCTCGCCGCCTGGCACGCCTACCTGTATCGCGAGCGCGCGCGAGTCGAGGGCGGTCTCGTCGAGATCTGGCATCCGTGGGAGTCGGGCATGGACAACTCCCCGCTCTGGGACATCGCGCTCGAGCGCATGTCGTTCGATCCCGAGCTGTTGCCGGAGTACGAGCGGGTGGACGTCGACGTCGCCGAGGTGACCGAGCGTCCATCCGACGGGGAGTACGATCGCTACGTCTACCTGGTGAGCATGTTTCGCGAGCTCGCGTACGACTCCTCACGCATCAAACGCGTGACGCCGTTCGCGCTCCAGCCGGTTCTGTTCAACTCGCTCCTCGTCCAATCGAACCGGGACCTGGCCGAGATCGCTCGCATCGTCGGCGCCGACCCGGAGCCGTTCGAGGCTTGCGCCGAGAGCACTGCGGCTGCCCTCGAAGAGACGCTCTGGGACGACGAGCGCGCTATGTATGTCGACTACGACGTCGAGGCCGGAGAGCGTGTCGTTGCCCGGACTGCCGCCGGTCTGGCGCCGCTCTACGCAGGAGTGCCCGCCCGCGCGCGGGCCGAGCGTATGGTCGAGCTGCTGGCGGACTCGCGGGTCGCAGTCGGTCGTTCCGGCTGGGCGGTAACGAGCCTGGCTCCGAGCGATCCAGGGTTTCAGGCGGCGCGCTACTGGCGAGGCCCCGTCTGGCCGATTCTCAACTGGGTCCTCCAGCGCGGTCTCGATCGCTACGGGTATGCGGCGCTCGCCGCAGACGTTCGCCGCGCGATCGTCGAGCTGGCGAGAGGCGGCGGCTTCTGGGAGCACTACTCCCCGGACACCGGCCGGGGACAGGGCGGAGACCGGTTCGCCTGGACGGCCGCTCTCGTCCTCGACCTCCTGCACGAGAACGGGGCCGCCGCGCCGGAGAGCGCTTCGAGGTTGAAGGCCGAGCATTGACTTCGCCTTCATTTTTTGTTACATCCGCATGGCAAATAAGGATTGCGAAGTGGTGAAGCAGCACTGGCTTCCGGATCGGAGGAGCATGGGGCAGAAGTCTCCGCCGAAGGTGGGTTGGAGGAATCGGGTCATGAGCGAGCCGCTGGTCGAATCGACGGCGCACGCTTCCTACCGGCTGAGGAGGATCGCATGAGTACCGTCAACGACGACAACCTGTCCCCCTGGGACGAGTCATTCGACAGGCGTTCTGCGCTTGTGAAGGCCGGCGGCGTCGGGGCCGTGCTCGCGCTCGGCGGCCTGGCCGGAGCGAGCCGTGCAACTGCCGGCTCTTCCCAGAATGCCGGAAAGGTCACAGCCTTCTTTGGTCAGTTCGGCGGGATCGCCGAGCAGGAGGGGATCCGCAAGTATGTTCTCAAGGGCTTCAAAGGGGACGTCGATCCCGTATTCGCGCCGATCAGCAACCCAGCTCTCTTCGTCGACCGCGTCAGGGCGGAGGCGAAGGCGGGGAAGGGCAACATCGATCTCCTCATCGGCCTGCACGGCGACTTCGTCACGTTCCAGAACGAGGGCCTCATCCGAGGCGTCGACGACGTGGCCAAGCAGATCAAGACCCTGCCCCCGCCCCTGGTCAAGATCGGGAAGCTAGGGACCAAGACCCAGTTCTACCTCCCCCACTCGCAGGCGACGTACGTGATGGTCGCCAACAAGGACGTGCTCAAGTACATGCCCAAGGGCGCCAACATCGACGCGCTCACGTATGGGCAGGTGTTTGCTTGGGCCAAGGCCATCCGCAAGGGCACGGGGCAGAACAGGTTCGGGCTGCCGGCCAGCGACACTGGCCTGCTCCACCGGTTCCTCCAGGGCTTCCTCATTCCGTCCTTCACAGGCGGCTTCGTCACAGGCTTCCGCTCGAAGGAGGCCGTGCAGGCGTGGGACTACATGCGCCAGCTCTGGCAGTACACCCATCCGCAGTCCTTGACGTACGCGTTCATGCAGGATCCGCTGCTGAGCGAGGAGGTGCTGCTGGCCTGGGATCACGTCGCGCGGTTGAAGACGGCGCTCGACCAGCGCCCCGACGACCTCGTCGCGTTCCCGGTCCCGAAGGGCCCGAAGGCGCGGTCGTACATGCCGGTCATCGTCGGGCTCGCAATCCCCAAGAACGCGCCGAATCCTGCGGGTGGGAAGGCGTTGATCCGTCATCTGACGACGATCGGCGCCCAAGCACAGATTCTTTCTCTCACCGGATTCTTCCCGGCCGTCCGCGGCCAGCTGTCCAAGAGGATCTCACCCGGTTTGTTGGCGGAGGCGGCCGCGGTGCGCAAGCAGCAGAAAGCGCCAGACGCCGTCCAAGCCTTGCTCCCGATCGGGATCGGGGCCGAAGGCGGAAACTTCAGCAAGATCTACCGCGACACCTTCACGCGGATCGTCCGAAACAACGAGAACATCCAGACCGTCCTCAAGGAGCAGGGCGATCTCCTGCAGGCGATCTTCGACAAGACCGGCGCGCCGTGCTGGGCGCCCGATCCGCCGAGTGGAAAGGCTCCCTGCCGCGTGAAGTAAGAACGACGACGAAACGGCAACTAATCGCGTGACGACGATAGCCCAAGAGACCGCGCCGCTCACGCGCCGAAAGCGACGGTGGGAGGG
>Ga0136617_10003247_pt1 | contig 14532 bp, 11 predicted proteins | sample AntDrymUQ3222106_2_FD_129672 | JGI IMG/M metagenome (GOLD analysis project Ga0136617, IMG submission 129672) | Polar desert sand microbial communities from Dry Valleys, Antarctica - metaG UQ322 (21.06) | ecosystem: Environmental > Terrestrial > Soil > Desert | place: Antarctica: Dry Valley... | reverse complement strand
GGCCTACTTCGACGACCTGCCCGCCACCGCGGCGCTCTACCTCGACCCGGACGGCACGCCGCGCGACATCGGCGCCGTCCAGCGCCATCCCGACATGGCCCGCACCTACCGGCGCATGGCCCGCCTGGGCGTGCGGCGCGGGTTCTACCGCGGGCCCGTGGCCGAGGCGATGGCCGCCGCCGCCCGCAAGCCGCCTGTCGGCCCCACCTCCGATCACACGTGGCGCCCGGGCCAGCTGACGCGCGCCGACCTGCGCGGCTACCGCGTGCGCGAGCGCGCACCGACCCAGGTCGACTACAAGGACTACCGCGTGTTCTCGATGCCGGCGCCGTCCTCCGGCGGCACCACGGTGGGCGAGGCGCTCAACATCCTGGCGCAGTCGCCCGCCTACGCCTCCGGCAGCGAGGTCGACAAGCTCCACCACTTCATCGAGGCCTCGCGCTACGCCTTCGCCGACCGCAACCGCTGGGTGGCCGACCCGGCGTTCTACGACACGCCGCAGGACGGGCTGCTCTCCAGGCCGTTCGCCGCCCAGCGCGCCGTCCTGATCGGCCCGCAGGCCGCCAACGCCGTCGTGGCCCCGGGCACGCCGCCCGGCGCCCCGGACGCGGCCGCGCAGAGCGGGGCCTTCTTCTCCCGCACCCAGTCGACCACCCACCTGACCGTGGCCGACGCGGACGGGATGGTGGTCTCCTACACGTTCACGATCGAGTCCACCGGCGGCAACGGCATCGTGGTGCCGGGCTGGGGCTTCCTGCTCAACAACGAGCTGACCGACTTCAACATCGACGACCCCACCCACCCCAACGCGCCCGCGGGCGGCAAGCGCCCGCGCTCCTCGATGGCGCCGACCTACGTGGAGAAGGGCGGGCAGCCGTTCCTGGCCCTGGGCTCACCCGGCGGCGCGACGATCATCACCACCGTGCTGCAGACGCTGCTGGCCCGCATGGACCTCGGCAAGCCCCTGCCCGAGGCGGTCGCGATGCCGCGCGCAAGCCAGCGCAACCTCGCGGCGACCCCCTACGAGCAGGCCTTCGCCGACACCTATGCGGCGGCGCTGATCGCCGAGCACGGGCACCGCTTCGCCCCGGCCGCGACGGCGGAGCTGGGGGCGGTGGCTGCGGTGGAGTTCCTCCCCGGCGGCCGCTTCCAAGCGGCGGCCGAGCCGGTCCGCCGCGGCGGGGGCAGCGCGCGGGTGGTGAAGCGCTGAACCCCTAAAGGGGTCTGACCCCTTTAGGTTTCAGCGAGAGAAGTCGAGCTCGGCCGTCAGCTTGTGTGCGAACGCGGCGATCAGCTTCGCCGTGTTCTCCACGTCGGCCAGCTCGACCATCTCGACCGGTGAGTGCATGTAGCGCAGCGGGATCGAGACGACCCCGGTGGGGATGCCGGCACGCGCGAGGTGCACCGCGTCGGCGTCGGTGCCCGTGTAGCGCGCTGAGGCGTTGACGGTGAACGGGATGCCCGCCTCCTCGCCGGCGGCGTGCAGCAGCTCGAACACGAGCGGGTCCAGCGTCGAGCCGCGCGTGATCACCGGGCCGGTGCCGAACTTGTGCGAGCCGAGCTCCTTCTCGTCCGAGCCCGGGGCGTCGGTGGCGAAGGTGACGTCGACGACGATGGCGACGTCGGGCGCGAGCGAGAAGGCGGTGGTGCGGGCGCCCGCGAAGGTGATCTCCTCCTGGGCCACGGCCACGCCGGCGACGTCGCCGGGGGCGCCGCCCGCCTCGGCCACCAGCCGCGCCGCCTCGTAGGCGACGTAGCAGCCGAGCCGGTTGTCGAGCGCGCGCGAGACGATCCGGCCGTTGGGGTACTCCAGGGGCTCGCCCGCGATCACCGCCACGTCGCCGACCCGGACCAGGCGGCGCGCCTCCTCGCCGTCCTTCGCGCCGATGTCGACGTGCAGGTGGCGCAGCTCCGGCACCTGCTTGCGCTCCTCCTCGCGCAGCAGGTGGATCGGCTTCTTGCCCACCACGCCGGCCACCGGCCCGTTGCGCGTGGCGAGCTCGACGCGCTGCCCGACCAGGATGATCGGGTCCCAGCCGCCGACCCCGCCGAACCAGAGGAAGCCGTCGTCGTCGATGTGGTTGACGATCAGGCCGATCTCGTCGATGTGGCCGATCACGGCGAGCAGCGGGCCGTCATCGGTCCCCGCCACGCGTGCCACGGTGGAGCCGACGGTGTCACGACTGACCTGCGCGAAGGGCGCGGCGGCGTCGCGGAAGACGGCCGCGGCGGCCTGCTCGTATCCGGAGGGGCCGGGCGCGGTGAGCAGCCGGCGCAGGACATCGGGGACCGCCATGAACCGCGGCATGCTAGCGACCGACCGGTCTCACACATCCGTCTATGGTCCGTGCCGGAACCCGGTGTTTCGCGCCGCTTGGACGCTTGTCCTATGCAGGTGGGGCCCAGGCCCGACGACAACGCAGGTGGGACGCCTCGGGGCAGAGAACGAGAAGGAGCAACGGAATGCAGCATCACGTCAAGCGCATCGGGCGACTCGCCCGCATCCTCTGCGTGGCCGGCCTCGCGCTGGCCGCGCTTCCCGCCGCGGCCGCCGCCTGCCCCGAGCAGGCGGGCACCCCGGTGTTCAGCGCCTTCGGCGACCAGGCCGACTACTTCGCCGCGCCGGGCGGCACGTTCGAGGGCGGCCTGAGCGGCTGGACCGGCGGCGCGCTGGTCGGGGAGAACGAGCCGTGGCGGCTCGGCGGCGTGAACGGCCGCCAGGCGCTGCGCGTCGGCACGGCCACGGCCAGCTCGCCCGCGTTCTGCATCGGCCTGGAGCACCCGTACTTCCGCTACACCGCGAAGCCGTCGCACTTCGGCGCGGTGCTGAGGGTCTACCTCCGCTACCAGCTCGGCGGCGGCTGGACCACCATCCTCGTCGGGACGCTCTCCGGGACGGGCGGCTGGCAGGTGGCGCCGCCCTCGCTGCTGGCGTTCGGCGGCACGCTGCCGCTCGGCGGCACCACGCAGGCGCAGCTCCAGTTCCGCAGCGATTCCGGGAGCTGGCTGATCGACTCCGTCTACGTCGACCCCTACCGCAAGTGACCCGGCGGGGCGACGCCGAGCACCACGGCGCCGCCCCGCTCGACGAGCCGGGGGACGCGGAGGCGCTGCTGGAGGCCTCGTGGTCGCGGCGCGACCGCAGCCTCGGGGGCACGGAGCTGCGCGCCGAGCTGCTGGCCACGGCCGCGCTGCTGGCCGCCGCCGTCTGGCTGGCGGCGGGCACGGGCGCCCTCGAGCTGGCCGGCTGGCCGGCGTGGGCGCTGCTGGTCGCCTACGCAGTCGCCTCGCGCGTCGAGTTCCCCGTCGGCGTGGGCTACGCCGTCCCCACCCAGCTCTTCCTCACGCCGCTGCTCGTGCTCGCCGCGCCCGCCCTCGTGCCGCTGCTGGTGTGTGCGGGGCTGGCGGCCGGCACGCTGGGCAGCTGCCTGCTGCGCCGCTCGCACCTGGACCGCCTGGCCACCTGCGGCGGCGACGCCTGGCACGCGTTCGGCCCGGCGCTGGTCTTCGTGGCCGCCGGCTCGCCCGGGCCGGCGGAGGCCGCGTGGTGGCTGTTCGGGCTCGCCTTCCTCGCCCAGCTGCCCTTCGAGCTGGCCTCCACGACCGCGCGCGAATGGCTCGCCCACGCCATCCCGGCCGGCCTGCACCTGCGCGTGCTGGGCGTGATCTGGGCGGTCGACGCCATGCTCGTGCCGGCCGGCGTCGCCGCCGCCTGGGCGGCCAAGTCGCACCCGGTGGCGCCGCTGCTGCTGCTCGGCATCCTCGGCCTGCTGTACGGGCTCGCCCGCGACCGCGACGCGCGCATCGCCAAGCTCCACGCGCGCGCGGACGCGCTGCAGCGCGAGCGCCGGCGCCTGCAGGCGGCGGTGCACCGGATCGGCGAGGCCTTCGCCTCCACGCTCGACCTCGAGGCGCTGCTGACCATCACGCTGCGCGCCTCGATCGACGCGCTCGCCGCCGACGCCGGCCGGGCGAGCGAGCACACCGGACGGCGCATCGCCGCCCACGAGGACGCGCTCTGCGCGCCGGCACTGGAGGCCGCGGAGCGTCAGGCGCTCTCCGCCGGCCTGCCGACCGAGGCGATGGTCGACGGCGCGTGGGCGTTGGCTCGCCCGATCGGCCACGACGCAGCGCCGATCGGCGTGGTCGGCGTCGCGCGCCGCTCCGGGCCGTTCTCGGTCGAGGAGCGTGAGCTGTTCGACCACCTGTGCGAGCAGGCCTCGGTGGCCGCCGTGCACGCCGAGCGCCACGAGGTCCTGCACCGCCAGGCGCTCACCGACGAGCTGACGGGCCTGGCCAACCACCGCCGCTTCCAGGAGCTGCTGTCCGTGGCGGTCGCGCGCTACGAGCGCCACGACCAGGCCGTCTCGCTCGTGCTGCTCGACATCGACGACTTCAAGGCGATCAACGACCGCCACGGGCACCTCACCGGCGACCGCGCCCTGCGCGCGCTGGGCTCCTGCCTGCGCGACGTGTGCCGCGCGACCGACGAGCCGGCACGCTACGGCGGCGAGGAGCTGGCCGTCGTGGTGCACGGTCCGCTCATGGCGGCCCGCGTGCTGGCCGAGCGCCTGCGCGGGGCGATCGAGCAGGTCGAGGTGGTCAACCCCGACGGCGAGCCGATCGCGCTGACCGCCTCCTTCGGCGTGGCCGCCCTGGAGGACGAGGACATAGGCGGCGCCAAGGCCCTGATCGAGGCGGCCGACGCCGCGCTCTACCGGGCCAAGCAGGACGGCAAGAACTGCGTGCGCACCCAGGAGGGCCCGACGCCGCCACTGCGCTTCGTCGCCTCCTAGCCGCGGTCGGCGGCGGCGCGCGCGTGCACGATTTCGTGCCCGTTCGGGTAGCGAGCCGCCGGTACCGTTGAGCCGTGTCGGAGCGCGAGCACCCCGAGCGGGTCGCCGAGCCCCCGGAGCCGCGCGGCGCCGGCCCGGCCGTCATGCGCCCATCGGGCGGTGGGCGCGGACCGCACCGCATGACGCCGGCGGGCGCGCTGGCCCTCCAGCGCCGGGCGGGCAACCGCGTGACCCGCGTCGTGCTGGCCCGCAAGCTGCACGACGGGCACGACCTGAAGGCACCGCGGTTCGCCGGCGACGTGGAGCTCGAGGCGGCCTTCGACGGCGAGAAGGCGCTCAAGCGCGGCACGAGCGGAATGGCGGTGGTCAAGGTCGAGCAGGCGCTCGCCGACTTCGGGATCCCGCTGCCCGGTCCCGGCGTCGACGGCAACTTCGACGCAGGGACCGAGACGGCGGTCAAGGACTTCCAACATCGCATGAAGATCGGCGAGACCGGCGAGGTCGACGCGGCCACGATGAGCGAGCTCGACCGGATCTTCACCGGCCGGGAGATCGACCGCCTGCTCGCGCAGGCCCCGGGCCGTGCCGCGACGCCGGCACCGCCGGCGCCGCTGACGGAGTACGCCCGCGGGTCCGCGCCCGCCGCCCTGACCGCGGGGACGCGCACGCTGTCGGCACCGGAGCGCACGGCGGTCGAGGCGGCGCTCACGCCGACCCCGACGGTCGATCCCGTCACGGGCCTGCCCCCGGTGTTCAAGCCCAAGCTCAAGAGCGGCGAGGAGTACGAGAAGCGGATCCGCAAGCGGCTCGAGGAGGTGCTCGACGGCCAGTGGTCGCGCGCATCGGGACTGCGCGCGAAGCGGGCCAAGCCGGATGCGCTGCACGACTGGAAGGACATCGAGCGCGTGGCCGAGCAGGCCAAGGATGCGGTCGACAAGGTGTTCGGGACCTGGGCCCGGCGCTCGGCGTTCAAGCAGGGCAAGAACCTCTTCGACCGCTGGGACGACCAGGAGGCGAAGATCGCCGCCATGTCGGCCGGCGAGAAGCACAAGATCGCGGTGTGGCGGGTGGAGAAGGTGTTCCGCACCGACGACGACATCAAGCAGTTCAACAAGGAGCACGGCGTCCGGCGCGAGCGCAAGGCTGAGAAGACGATCATCGACCGCGTCGAGAAGAAGATCGCCAAGGCCCGCGAGGCGCAACTCCTGGAGATCCACCGCGCGTGGGGCGGCTCGGCCGATCCGGCCACGGCCAGCGTCTTCCTCCAGCGCTTCAAGGAGACCACGCCCGAGGGCAACCGCCGCTTCATGTGGAGGACGTTCCAGACCCTGATCCACGAGTACATCCACACGCTCTCGCACTCGCGCTATCACGCCTGGGCGGACCGCTCGCCCGACGAGCGGGGCCACACGCTGCGCGAGGGGATGACCGACTACTTCACGAAGACCGTCTGGAACACGGTCAACCCTCAGGACCCGGTGCTGCGCAAGGAGGTCGAGGGCCCGTACTTCGACGCCAAGGTCGCCGCGAACCCACCGGCCTTGAACACCTACGACGAGGCGGTCGACGCCGAGCGCGCGGCCGGCCTCGCCGGCGCTCGCAACGCCTACGCGGCCTTCTTCCTCGGGGAGATCGAGCTGCTCGGAGGCTCGTGACCGGGCCCGCCTGCCAGGCCGCCTTCGCGGCCTACGCCCGCCGCGACTTCGCCGCCTGGACGGGGCTCGCCGCCGGCTGCGACCTCGACGACCTGCGCGCCGCCGGGGCGCACGTGGACCCCGAGCCGGTCGCGGGCCGGCTCGGCTCCCCCGTGCGCTCGGCGCCCTTCTACGCCGTGGTGCTCGGCGAGGCCGCCGGCCCGGCGCGGGCCTGGGTGGCGGACGAGACCGTCGAGCTGCTCGACACCGAGCTGCCGGCCGTGCCCGGGGGGGCGGCGGCCCTGGCGGCGCTCGGCCCGCCCGCCGTGCGCCGCGCGGCGCGCTGGGACGTCATCGAGCTCGACGACGGCGAGTGGGTGTGGCCCGAGCGCGGGCTCGCCGCGCTGGTCGGCGGCGACGGCACGCACGTGCTCCGGCTCCTCGCCTTCGTCCCCGCGCCGCTCCCGGCCTACGACGAGCGGCTGCGGCCGGGCTTCGGCGCGCGCGAGTTCCGCGCGGGCCCGTGACCTAGCCGCGCTCGAGCAGCTGGCGCAGCACGAACGGCAGGATGCCGCCGTGCTTGAAGTAGTCGACCTCCTTGGGAGTGTCGATCCGCACGCGCGCGCTGAACTCCGTGTCCCCGGCGCGGACCGTGACCTCCTTGGCCTCGCCCGCCTGCACGCCGGAGATGGAGAACTCCTCCTCGCCGGTCAGGCCGAGCGAGGCGGCCGACTCCCCGTCGGCGAACTGCAGCGGCAGCACGCCCATGCCGACCAGGTTGGAGCGGTGGATGCGCTCGAAGGACTCGGCGATCACCGCGCGCACGCCCAGCAGCCGCGTGCCCTTGGCCGCCCAGTCGCGCGAGGAGCCCGAGCCGTACTCCTTGCCCGCCAGCACCACCAGCGGCGTGCCCGACTCCGCGTAGGCCATCGCCGCGTCGTAGATCGGCATCGTCTGGAGATGATCCTGCCCACCCAGCTTCAACGTGAGGCCGCCGACCAGGTCGTCGCGGCCGCCCAGGAGGTTGCGCAGGCGGATGTTGGCGAACGTGCCGCGCATCATCACCTCGTGGTTGCCGCGGCGCGCGCCGTAGGAGTTGAAGTCGCCCTGCTCCACGCCGTGCTCGTTGAGGTAGAGCGCGGCGGGCGAGCCCTTCTTGATCGCGCCGGCGGGCGAGATGTGGTCGGTGGTGACCGAGTCGCCCAGCAACGCCAGCACGCGCGCGCCCTCGACGTCGCCGGGCGGCTCGGGCTCGCGCGGGAGGTCGGTGAAGAACGGCGGCTGCCTGACGTAGGTGGAGTTCGCGTCCCAGGCGAAGCGCTCGCCCTCGGGCACGTCGAGCCCGTTCCAGCGCTCGTCGCCGTCGAACACCTCGGCGTAGGAGGAGGCGAACATCTCCGAGCGCACCGCGTCCTCGACCACCCGGGCGACCTCCTCGGAGCTGGGCCAGAGGTCGGAGAGGAAGACGTCCTCGCCGTCGGCGTCCTGGCCGAGCGGCTCGTCGAGCAGGTCGACGTCCATCGTCCCCGCCAGGGCGTAGGCCACCACCAGCGGAGGCGAGGCCAGGTAGTTCATCCTCACGTCCGGGTTGATCCGGCCCTCGAAGTTGCGGTTGCCGCTCAACACGGAGACGACCGCCAGATCGGCGTCGGCCACCGCGGCGGAGATCTCCTCCGGCAGCGGCCCCGAGTTGCCGATGCACGTGGTGCAGCCATAGCCGACGAGGTGGAAGCCGAGCGCCTCCAGCGGCGCGATGAGGCCCGCGCGATCGTAGTACTCCATGACCACCTTGGAGCCCGGCGCCAGCGAGGTCTTGACCCACGGCTTGGCCTGCAGACCGCGTTCCACCGCGTTGCGCGCCAGCAGCCCGGCGCCGATCATGACCGACGGGTTCGACGTGTTGGTGCACGAGGTGATGGCCGCGATCACGACGTGGCCGTGGTCGAGCTCGGTGTCGGTGCCGTCGGCCAGGGTGATCGGCGTCAGGGTGGACTCCCGCTCGGCCACCTGGGCACCGCCGGTGCCGGCGCCGGCCTCCTCGGGCTCGCCGCCGCGGTGCCCGTCGCCGCCGTTGCCGTTGGTGGCGGGCGGGTCCGAGGCCGGGAAGGACTCCGCGGAGCCCTCGTCGGCGCCGGTGTGCGCCTCGGGGATGAGGTCTTCGAGCGCCATCCGGAACGAGCCCTTGCTCTCGGTCAGGGAGACACGGTCCTGCGGGCGCTTAGGCCCGGCCAGGGAGGGCACGACGTCGCCCAGGTCGAGTTCCAGCGTCTCGGAGTACGTCGGCTCCTCGGAATCCTCGTCGTGCCACAGGCCCTGTGCGCGCGCGTAGCCCTCCACCCGCTCGATCAGCTCGGGCGGGCGGCCGGAGAAGGTCAGGTAGCGCAGCGTCTCGGCGTCGATCGGGAAGATCGCGCAAGTCGAGCCGAACTCGGGCGACATGTTGCCGATCGTGGCGCGATCGGCCAGCGGCAGGTTGGGGATGCCGGGCCCGAAGAACTCGACGAACTTGCCCACCACGCCGTGCTCGCGCAGCATCTGCGTGACGGTGAGGACGAGGTCGGTGGCGGTCGCGCCCTCGCGCAGCTCGCCGCCCAGCTTGAAGCCGACCACGCGCGGGACCAGCATCGACATCGGCTGGCCGAGCATCGCCGCCTCGGCTTCGATGCCGCCCACGCCCCAGCCCAGCACGCCCAGGCCGTTGATCATCGTCGTGTGCGAGTCGGTCCCCACCAGCGTGTCGGGATACAGGACCCCGTCCTCCTCGAACACCACGCGGGCGAGGTACTCGAGGTTGATCTGGTGCACGATGCCGGTGTCGGGCGGCACGACCTTGAACCCCTTGAAGGCGGTCTGGCCCCAGCGCAGGAACGCGTAGCGCTCCTCGTTGCGCTCGAACTCGCGGTCGGCGTTGATCTGGAAGGCCTGCGGGGTGCCGAAGGCGTCGACCTGCACGGAGTGGTCGATGACCAGCTCGGCCGGCACGAGCGGGTTGATCGCGTCGGGGTCGCCGCCCATGTCGGCCATCTCGTCGCGCATGGCGGCGAAGTCGACGATGGCGGGCACGCCGGTGAAGTCCTGCATGACCACGCGCGCGGGTGTGAAGGCGATCTCCTCGGACGGCTCTGCCCTGGCGTCCCAGCTGGCGAGCGCCTCGACATCGGCCCTGCGCACCGCGACGCCGTCCTCGTTGCGCAGCAGGTTCTCCAGCAGCACCTTGAGCGAAAAGGGCAGCCGCGCCACGTCATAGGACGACTGCAGCGCGTCGAGCGCATAGATCGTGAAGGTCTTGCCGCCGAGCTCGAGCTCGGCGCGGGCGTCAAAGGAGTTCTCGGTGCTCATGCCACGTCCAGTCTCGCAGGGCTCAGCTCAGGTGAAGCGCTCCAGCAGGCGTTCCCGCAGGCGCTGGGCGCGCACGCGGACGTCGCCGAAGATCGTGTGGCCGGTGAGGACGATGCGCGGCGCGCCCGGCGCGACGGTGAGGCCGGCCTGCTGGCGCACGCTGCCCAGGAAGACCCGGCTCTCGACCTGCACCACGACGCCCTCGGGCACCAGCAGCTGCACGTCGCCGAAGATCGTCGACGCCTCGATGCGGGTCTCCGGGGCGGCCACCTGCGCCTCGCGCAGGTCGAGCACGACGTCGCCGAACACGGTGGAGAAGCCGGCGGCGGCCGGGACCAGCCAGGCGCCCTCGCGCTTGACGTCGCCGAACACGGAGGAGACGGCCACCGGCACGCGCCGCGCGGGCGGCGGCGGCAGCGGCCGGGAGGCCAGCTCGGCGCCGCTGGGGAGGTCGGCGGTGAGGCGCGCCAGGGCCGAGCGCTCGCGCGCCTGCTCGGCCGCCCCGATCCGGTCGGCCAGCTCCTCGAAGGTCAGCCGTCCCACCGCCGCGGCGTCGCGCAGGATGGTCACCGTGCGGTCACGCTCGGCGTCGGAGGCCCGGATCTCGGTCACGGGACACGTTGTACACCGGGTTCGGCGGTTCCGGGCGCGGGGTAGCCGACCGGCATGGCCGACACCATCACGCGGACCCGCCTGCGCCGGCTGGCCGAGCTGCGCCCCGAGCGCGGCCGCGTCCTCTCCGTCTTCTACAACCTCGACCCGGGCGAGTTCGCCACCGCGGCCGCGCGGGCCACGGAGCTGAACTCGGTGATGACCGCCGCCGCCCACCGGATCGAAGCCGAGGACGGGCTCGACCACGAGGAGCGCCAGGCGCTGCGCGCCGACGTCGAGCGCGTGCGCGAGGCGCTCGGCGACACCGGCCTGCCCGCCAACGGCACGCGCGGGCTGGCGGTCTTCGCCTGCGGACCGGCCGACCTGCTCGAGGTGGTCCGCCTCCCGATCCCGGTCGAGTCGCGCGTGGTGCTCGACACGCATCCCTGCGTGGACCCGCTGCTGCGCCCCGGGGCGGGTGAGCGCTGGACGGTGCTCCTGGTCAACCGGCGCAGCGCGCGCATCTTCACCGGCGGGGTCGAGGCGCTGGAGGAGACCGACCGCATCACCGATGACGTCCACCAGCAGCACGACCAGGGCGGCTGGTCGCAGGCCAACTACCAGCGCTCGGTCGAGCAGGAGAAGCGCCATCACGTGGCCGGTGTGCTCGACGTGCTCTTCACGCGCTTCAAGCAGCGCAGCTTCCACCACCTGGTCGTCGGCGCCCCGCAGGAGCTCGTGGCGGAGGTCGAGTCGGGTCTGCACCCCTACCTGCGCGAGCGGCTGGCCGGCCGGGTGACGGTCGACGTCGAGAACGCGAGCACCGACGACGTGCGCACCGCGGCGACCGCGGCGGCCGACGAGCACCGGGCGGGCGTCGAGCGTGCGGCGCTGGACCGCATGGCCCAGGGCGTCGGGCGCGGGGAGCGCGGCGCGTCGGGCATCGCACAGGTGCAGGCGGCGCTGGAGCAGGCGCGGGTGGAGATCCTCCTGCTGGCCGACGACTTCGACGCCCCCGAGCGCGACGCGCTGGTCGAGCAGGCCCTGACGCAGTCGGCCCAGGTGCTGGTGGTCAGCCACCACGGGGACCTGGCGGTCCACGGCGGGGTCGGCGCCGTGCTCCGGTTCTGATGGGCCGCGCGCTCGTCATCGTCGACTTCCAGAACGACTTCACGCCCGGCGGGGCGCTCGGCGTGCCCGAGGGGGACGCGATCGCGCCGCGGATCGACGCGCTGGCGCGCTCGGGCGACTTCGACCTCGTGGTCGCGACGCGCGACTGGCACCCGCCCGACCACGGCTCCTTCGCCGCCGAGGGCGGGCCGTGGCCCGAGCACTGCGTGGCGGGGACGCCCGGCGCCGAGCTGCACCCCGGCCTGGACCGCGCGCTGGTCGACGTGGTGGTCGACAAGGGCCAGGACCGCGACACCCAGGGCTACTCCGGCTTCCAGGCCACGCCGCTGGAGAGCCTCCTGCGCGAGCACGACGTCGACGCGGTGACGGTGGTCGGCCTGGCCACCGACTACTGCGTCAAGCACACGGCGCTGGACGCGCTGCGCGCCGGCTTCGCGGTCAGCGTGGATCCGCGCGCCGTGCGCGCGGTGGAGGTGGAGCCCGGCGACGGCGAGCGCGCGCTGGAGGCGATCCGCGCCGCCGGCGGCGACGTCACCGCACCCGGCTGAGGCGTGGGTTGGGGCGGTGCTCGCGCCCCACCTTCGCGCACGGCCGGCCGTCGACTGAGACCACGTCGGCCGTGAAGTCGTTGGCGCCGCGGATCAGCGACGAGCCGACGCCGTAGGAGTCGACCGGGACGCCGTCGGCCTCGAAGGCGCGGATCCGGTCGGCGTCGAAGCCGCCGGAGACGACGATCTTCACGGCGTCGAAGCCGCGCGCGTCGAGCTCCGCGCGCACCAGCCGCACCAGCTCGGGCGCCACCCCGGTCGGCGCGTCGTCGCCGTGGCGCTCGACCAGCGCCCGGTCGGCGAGCCGGTCCGAGGTGTCCAGGCGCACGCCCCAGAGCTGCGGCCCCAGCGCCGCGGCGACCTCCAGGGCGGTGCGCACCGAGTCGTTGTCGAAGTCCACCAGCACGGTCACGTTCATCTCGTCCGCGAAGCGGGCGGCGAAGGCCCGTGCGGCCGCCACCGTGTCGCCCCGATAGGCGGCGATCAGCCCGTGCGGCACCGTGCCGACGCCCACGCCGCCCCACCAGGAGGCCTGCGCGTCGGTGGAGACGCCGATGGCGCCGGCTACGTGCGCGGCCCAGCCGTCGCCCGTCTGCACCAGCCAGTGGTCGTGGCGGGCGGGGAAGAAGAGGATCGGCTTGCCCTGCGCCGCCTCCACCACCTCGGCCACGTTGCGCATGATCAGCGTGCGCCGGGCCATGCAGCCGAGGTAGACCGTCTCCAGGTGGGCGAACAGGGCGTAGGGGCCCTCGATCGTCATCACGGTCTCCCACGGCGCGACGGGATCGCCCTCGTGCAGCGCGTGGACCACCAGCCGCTCCCAGCCCGACTCCCACGCGCCGCCCGAGCCGCGCCGGCCGGCCGCCTCGCGCAGCACGGCGACCGCCTCGTCGACGCCCCCCAGGATCGACTCCTTGCGCTGGAACACCTGCATGAGCACGTGCGGATCGTGCGCCTGGTGCTCGAGCAGCGTCTTGGTCAGGTTGAAGTACGCGTCGGAGTAGTAGCCGTCGCGGATCCGCTCGACCGGCAGCCGGAAGATGGCGGGATCCAGACGCTCGCGCCGCGGGGCGCTCACAGCCAGTCCGCCCGCCGGCGCCAGAAGTAGGCCGCGGCCAGCACGGTGGGGAGCACGAGGGAGAGCAGCTCGTAGAGCACGAAGGCCTCCAGCGAGTCGATGTGGCGCACCAGCCAGCCGAAGTTCTGGCCGAAGAAGCTCGTGACCAGCGTCCAGATCAGGAAGAAGCTGGCCAGCACCGTGAGCCGAGTCGCGGTGCGGTTGAGCCGGTTGGCGTTGGCGCTGAAGTACGTGGTGGTCAGGGCCGTCAGGTCGTCGATCTGGCGGTAGAGCTCGCCGGCGACCTGCGCGAGGTGATCGCCGACGTCGCGCAGGTGCTCGCGCGACCCGTGCGTGAGTCCGGGGAGGCCGAGGATGGCGGTCGACGCCGCGCCGAACTGGTCGCGCATCGGCACGACGCGGCGCTGGAGCGCCTGCACCTCCTGCTTGAGGCGATAGATCTCGCCGAGCTGCTCGCGCCGGGCGCGGTCCAGAACCGACTGCTCGAGCGCGTCGACGCGGCCCTCGACGGCGTCCACCACGGGGTAGAGCGCGTCGGTGAGCGCATCCAGGATGCGGTAGATCAGGTAGTCCTCGCTGCTCTCGCCGTCGCCGGCCAGGTGCGCGTGCAGGGCCTCCAGCTGGCCGGAGCGGCCGCGGCGGGCGGAGAACACGAAGCCGCCCGAGACGTGCAGGTGGACCTCGACCAGCTCCAGCGGCGCGCCGGCCTCCGGGGCGCGGGCGCTGAAGAAGACCAGCAGGACCCCGCGGGGGTAGCGGTCGAGCTTGGGCCGCTGGCCGAACTCGCGCGTGTCCTCGAGGGCGAGCGGATGCAGGTCGAGCAGCTCGCCCAGCATCTCGAGGTCGCGCTCGGACGGATCCGCCAGGTCGAGCCAGAAGAACTCGTCGCGGGCCCGCAGGCCCGCGATCCGCTCGGGTTGCACGTCGGTGAGGACTTCCACGAGCCGCGAGCGTAACCTCCGCGAGCCGCGAGCCGCGAGCCGCGAGCCGCGAGCCGCGAGCGTGACGTGGCCCCGGCGACCGCAGAGGGGTTTCGCCTGCCAGGCGAGACGGCTCGTGCCTCGCCTCTCGCCTTCGGCGACGTTACACGTACTCGAGCGCCCCGCTGACCCGCGTGCGCCCGCGCGAGAGGCGCGACATGATCGTCCCGATCGGGACGTCCAGCGCCTCGGCCGCCGCCTGGTAGGGCAGCCCGAGCACGTCGACGGCCACGACCGCCTCGCGGAAGGGCGACGCGAGCGCGTGCACCGCGGCGATCACCTCGGCGTGCTCGGCGACCGCCGCCGGCCGCAGCGCAGCGCGCGGGTCGGCGGGCTCCTCGATCTCGTCGAGCGCGACGCTGCCGCCGCGCCGTGCGGCCGTGCGGCACGCGTCGATGTGCCGGTTGCGCAGCATGGTCAGCAGGTAGGCCAGCT
>Ga0136617_10003246_pt1 | contig 14535 bp, 12 predicted proteins | sample AntDrymUQ3222106_2_FD_129672 | JGI IMG/M metagenome (GOLD analysis project Ga0136617, IMG submission 129672) | Polar desert sand microbial communities from Dry Valleys, Antarctica - metaG UQ322 (21.06) | ecosystem: Environmental > Terrestrial > Soil > Desert | place: Antarctica: Dry Valley... | reverse complement strand
AATCGCTTCGGAACTAAACTTGAGCATTCGCACCGTCGAAAATCACGTCAGCCGAATTTTAGCCAAAAAGAATTTCTCGAACCGCGTCGAAATCGCCCGCCACATTATTTCCAATCAAACCGAGTAGCGTTTTAATCATTTCTACAACTTCGCGCATATTGAGTAAAAACACTTAATAAAATTAGGTGTTTTTATTGATTTGCCAGCGCGTATTTTCCTTTACTATCAAAATAGATTTTAAGAGGAGGCTGTAAAAATGTTAGACGAAATTAGAGAAGATAATTTTGGGACGGCAATTTTGCTCAAAGCGTTTTCGGGATTGTTTTTATTGTGCGGGCTGATTGTTCCGGCTTTCGGACAGACTGCCGAAAACACGCAAACGGCGGCAACTCAAATCGCGGATAAAAAAAGCGAAACGACGATTTTAATGCCTGTTTTGATTGATTATAAAGGCATCAAAATCGGAACGACCGCCGAAGAAGTGCGTGACAAACTCGGCAAAGCGAAAATTGACGATAAGGACGGATTTTTTTACGATGCGGACGATGAAATGGTGCAAATCAGGCTTGACGGCGACCAAAAGGTGCGGCTTGTTTCAATAACTTATTTGAATAAAAACGAGCATACGCCGAAATACGCCGACGTTTTCGGCGCTGAAGCGCAAGCCCCGACAAAACCGGACGGCTCGATTTACAATCTCGTTCGTTACCCGGAAGCCGGTTATTGGGTAGCGTATTCGCGGACGGCGGGGGAAAAACCGACGGTAACGGTAACGATGCAGAAGTTGCGGAAAATGAAATAATTTTTTGATGTTGTTATCTGGTTTGCCGTGTAAAAATCCGGCGGCATCCGCTTGAAGAAAATTCATCTTTGGCGGATGCTGAATTTTATGAGATTTCAATCGCTTTCGATTCGCACTCGCTTGCTGTGCCTGACGCTTGGACTGCTGATTCCGCTCGTGCTGGCGGGATTTTTTAATTTGTGGGGATTTTTGCAAGCCAGCCGAACGCAGCTTGACGAGTCACTGAAACGGCAGGCGGAACTGGCGGCGTCGGCGTTCGGGCAGCGGATTTTAGCTTACCGGCAAACGCTGGAGATGATTTCGATTCTGGCGAACAATAACGAAAGCCGGCTGGCGCTTCAGGATTACCTCGATTCAATCGTCAAGACACGTCCAAACTGGCTCGATATTCAAATCGTCAATGCGGACGGCGAAACGGTTTTATCGCAATCGAATAAAAGCCTGAATTTGCAGGCTGTTCCGGTTAAAGAACTAATAAATGAAGCGGCGCGGGAAAATTCGTTTGTCATCTCGACCGAACAATCTGCGGGCGAAAATCTGCGGCTTTTGTCGCTCGCGCTGCCGATTGCGAACGGAAATTTCGTCGTCGCGCGGATTAACGGCGCGAGTGTGAGCGAGGTTTTTGAAAATCTTAAATTGCCTGAAGAAAACATTATCGCCGTTTTTGACAAAAACAACCGTCTGCTTTACCGCAGCCGCGTATCCCCTGAAGAAATGTCGCTCGATGTCAGCGAAACACCGCTTTTTACGGTGTTAAATGAAAAACGACAAGGCGCGATTGAAATCGAAAGCCCGTATGACAAAATCCGGCGCGTTTATGGTCTGGCGCGAATCGAGGCGGCAAACGCGGTCGTTATCGTCGGCGTTCCGAGCGCGAAACTCTATGAACCGGCGCGCGAGCAATTCATCCGGCAACTGCTGTTCGGCTTACTCGTCGCGGTTTTGGCGGTTGCGGCAGCATACTGGATGGCGCGAAGCATCACGCGCCCGATGCGGCTTTTAACCGGCGCGGCGCGCCTCTTCGGCGCGGGCGATTTAACGGCGCGAACCGAAGTAAACGGCGGCGGAACGATCGGAGAATTAGGATTGACTTTTAACCGGATGGCGGAAGAAATTACACAACGCGAGGAAGAATTAAAAGCGCTCGACCGCTTGAAATCGGAGTTTGTCTCAAGCGTTTCGCACGAACTGAGAACGCCTCTGACGACGATAAAAACCTTAACGCGCGTTTTGCAGTCGAACAAAATCTCAAAGGAGGAGCGCGAAGAATTTCTCGAAACAATCGCCGTCGAATGCGACCGCCAGATTGATTTCGTTCAAACTCTGCTCGATTTGTCGCGCATCGAATCGGGCGCGTATAAAATTTCGCTCGCCGAAACGGATGTCGCCAAGGTTTTGCGGGAATCAATCGAAGCGCAGCGGCGCGCGGCTGATTCGCGCAAATTGAATCTTAAATTCACGCCGCCGAACGATTTGCCTCTTGCTTTAACAGATGCCGGCGCGCTGCGCCGAATCGCGTCGAGCTTGATTGAAAACGCGATGAAATACACGCCGGAAGGTGGAGAAGTTGCGGTTTCCGCTCATCGAAAAGGGGAGCGAATCGCCATCGAAATCACCGACAACGGCTGCGGCATTCGAGCTGAAGATTTGCCGCGAATTTTTGAAAAGTTCTATCGCGGGCAGCCGCTCGAAACGAAAAACACGCCGGAAACGGACGGCGAATCTGCCGCCGATACAGATTGCGTTGCGGCGAGCGAAGCAGCCGGTGTCGGTTTGGGACTGTATCTCGTTCATAATTTAGTCGAACAAATTAAAGGCGAAATCGTCGCCGAAAGTCCGGTTGAAGGGAAGGGAAGAGGCACAAAATTCACCGTTTTTCTACCAATTTCCGTGTTGATTAAGACGAATAATTAAGCTGCTATGGATTTTTTAATCGAAGCATTTTCATTTGAATGGAAACGGACGCTGATTGATTTTCTGCGCGTCGGAATAGCGTTCGCGCTCGCCGTTCCGATTGGCTGGGAACGCCACAAATCCGAGCGAAATATGGGTTTGCGGACTTTTCCGATTGTGGCGATGGCGGCGTGCGGTTTTATGCTGATTGCCAAAAATGTGCCGGGCGCGAACGCCGAAACGCAGGCGCGTCTTATTCAGGGTTTAATCGGCGGCATCGGCTTTATCGGCGGCGGCGCGATTCTCAAAGAAGGCACAAACGTGCGCGGGCTGGCGACTGCGGCAAGCATTTGGGCGACAGGCGCAATCGGCGCGGCGGTCGCCTTCGAGCGCGAAGAAATCGCCGTCGTTTTAAGTCTGATTATGTTCGTCAGCCTGCGAATGCTTACGCCAATTGTCGAAAACGACGATAACGACAATGCGAAAAACGACGCGAAGGAAAGCGGCGAAACCGAATCCGAAAAATAGTTTTATTCAAGGCAATCAAATCTATAGGCAAAAAAATGTCCGGGCGATTTCTCACCCGGATTTTTTTCCGTGCGCCTGTAATGCCTCATTTTTGGATGGTGGAGGCGCGGTGTGCAGACGCGCGAGTTAGGAAATCCGACAATGAAATCCCAGCGTTCTTTAATTCTATTTGCCGAATAACAATTAAACTCTACGAAATTTCCCCAAGCTGCCACATCAGTATTTTCACTCAATTTTAGTAGGTAATTGTTCCTAACCGAAAAACCGGGTTTCCGGCTCCGGCTCGATTATCGTCAAATCCGTTCTGCGTAAATTTACTCACATCCTTTGAGTGTTGCCACCGATGGAACGAACCTCTGCGACGTCTAAAATTAACTTTTAGGAATTAAAATTAAACACAATCAAAGGTGAAAAAGGGTGAAAAAATGAAAATTAAAAACTATATTTTGCTTGGATTGCTGCCGCTCGTTCTCTTTGTCGGCGCGTGTGAGTCGCCGCCGAACTCGACTCACACGGCAACAAACGGCGCGAACCACACGGCTAATACAAACAATGCGGCGGAAACCGCCGGGCAGCCGACGATTGAAGCAGCGCCGGTCTCAAATGGCGATGACAATTACAAACTCGTCACGGGCGACAATTTCAAATTAACCGTCTCCGCCGCGGATGCTTCGGAAGTCGAGTTGTTTTACCAGCCGGTTACAGCCGATGACCGCGCTCTGAAATTAAAAACTCTGACCGCGCCGACTGAAGGCGCGAAAGACAGTTTCGTCGCCGACCTTAAGATTCCCGAAGATTTTAACGGCGAAGTCTGGGCGCGGGTGAAATACAAGAGCGGCGAAACAAAAGAAACCGAATATCTATTGCTGGCAAAGCGCGTCGAACTCGAAAACGAAACAAGTCAGGCGCAAACAAACTCAAATTCAAACGCAAATGCGGCGAATTCAAACGCGCAAAATCAAAATTCCGACACGGACGAGTCGGCGCGTTCCGACAAGCTGACGAACGGACGAATCGAACGCGCCGCGCTCAAAGCGGGCGACGGCAACGTAAAAATTACCGTTAACGTTCCGGCTTTTACGATGACGCTCTGGCAAAACGGAAAGGAAATCGAATCTTACTACGTCGGCGTCGGGCGCAAAAATTATCCGATTCCAATCGGGATGCGCTCGGCGGACAAAATTATTTTGAACCCGAACTGGATTCCGCCGGACAGCGAATGGGTGCGAAAATCTACGGATGTTGAGCCGTATCAAAAAATCTCGGCTGACGACCCGCTCAACCCGCTCGGCAAAATCAAAATTCCGCTTGGACAGGCTTATTTGCTGCACGAAGCGCAATCGCCGTCGGACATCGGCAATCTCGTCTCGCACGGCTGCGTCCGCGTTTTGCGCGATGATTTATTTGAGATGACCGAAATGATTTCCAAAGCCAGAAACCTTTTAATTTCAAACGACGAAATTGCGGCGGCGCGGAAAAATACCGAACGCCGCGTGATAAATCTTAACGGCGACATTCCGGTTGACATCAATTACGATTCGATGGTCGTCGAAAACGGCGTTTTGTCCATTTACCCGGATGTCTACGAGAAAAAAACGAACACGGTTGAAAATCTGCGCGCCGAACTTCAGCAGTTTGATGTTGACGCGGCGAAACTCGACGACGCGGCGCTCAAGGAGATGCTCGATAAAGTCAACGGCGACAGCAAATTCGTCGTCGCGCTCTCGGACCTAAAAGCTGGAAACGCGCTTAAAAAAGGTAAAACTGAACCACTTACGCCGCAGCAAGCCAAAACAAACGGCAAAAAATCAAAGAAATAATCGCCGCCTTTTTAAGTTGCTGCTTAGAAAAATCTCTCCCCGCTAAGAAGAACCGCGCAATCTGCTTTAACCGTTTGATTGCGCGGTTCTTCTTCAACGCTTAGGTAAAAATACTTATCCCTATTGAGTAAATACGCAGATGCCGGGACGCGGCGAGAAATCTCATAATTTAGATGACATAAAAAATCAAAGGAGGAAAGTGAAATGATTTGGGCAATTCTAGGGATTTTATTGGTTTTGTGGCTTTTGGGATTCATCGCAAATGTCGCCGGAAGTTTGATTCACCTGCTGCTGGTCGTCGCCGCCGTCGTGCTGGTCGTAAAACTCGTATCGAATCGCCGGGCGGTTTAGATTGAAACGCGAAGTTTGCGCTTGAAAAGGAGAATTTATGATAAGTGAGAAAAACGATTTGCGGGAAGAGCGGAATCTGAAAACCGAAACCGGCGTGGCGGGCGTAAAATCCGAAACGCTAAAGCGCGTCGGCATCGTCGCGGCAATCGCCCTCGTCGCTTTTCTGCTCGGCTTCGTCCCAATGTGGCTTTCGGCTCGCAATTATGAAAACGAGCGCGACACGGCGGTAAAAACTTTGCGACCGAGCGTGCTGCAAAACAATCTGGCGACGGCGGCAATCAACGCCAGGCGCGGCGAATTCGAGCAGGCGCGGCAGCAGACGAGCGATTTTTACACGGATTTACGCGCCGAAGTTGACCGCGAAGAAAGCGCGTTCAGCCCGCAGCAGCGCGAAGCCGTCCAGCCGATTCTCGCGCAGCGCGACGAAACGATTACGCTTCTGGCGCGAAACGACGAGGCGGCGGTTGACCGCCTGACGGATTTATATTTCGCCTTTATGCAGGTGAAAAATTCGCCCGCGCCGGAGAAAAAATAAACGCGAAAAACTTTAGACAAATAAAAAACAAACAAGGGAGAAATTATTATGAAAAAGACAATAAAACAATGGACTTTAAGCGGTTTGGCGATAATCGTCGCGTTATCATTCGGCATCGTTTCGATTTCGGCGCAGACGACGATGAACGCCAAAGAAATGCGAAAACAGCAAAAGGAAGGACGCAAAGACGTGCGCGAGGCAACACAGGTTTTCCGCAAAATAATGAGCGTGCCGGACAAAGCAATTCCCCAGGAACTGCTTGAAAAAGCCGAAGCCATCGGCGTTTTTCCGAGCGTCGTCAAAGCCGGATTTATCGTCGGCGGGCGCGGCGGCGACGGAGTAGTGGCGCGGCGAACGCCGAACGGCTGGTCTGCTCCGGTTTTTTACAACATCGGCGGCGCGAGCATCGGAGCGCAAATCGGCGTTAAGAAAACAGATTACATAATGTTGTTTATGAACGAAGGAGCTTTGCGCGAGCTTCTCGACGACAATCTGGCGTTTGAAGGAAATTTGAGTTTTGCCGCCGGACCAATCGGGCGGACAGTCGGCGCGGCGACCAACGCAACGCTCGATTCGGGGATTCTGATTTGGTCGAGAAGTAAGGGAGCGTTCATCGGCGCGTCAATCGGCGGCGCGGTTCTGACCGCCGACAACAGCAAGAACGAAGCGTTTTACAAAATGAGAGCGGGCGCGGTTCTTGAGAAACCGGAAAGCGTCAGTCTAGCCAATGTATCGCCCGATTTGCGCGGCTTTTCGGATATTGTAAAAATATATGCCAAATAGTTTAACCGGTAATCAAAATAAAAAAAGCGGGCGCATCGGTTGCGTCCTTTTTTTATTAGTTGAAATCCGTTCCGATTAAACTTATTCGGATTTTCCGAGCCGCGCCGGTTTCCGATGAAGTATAATCGTTAAACAAGTTAAGTGTGAAAAGTCCGAACGATATGGAAGTTGCGTTAAACGGAGCAAAAACTCTTTTTTGTCGGTTACAAATAATCCGGCGGAATTGCGCTTTATTTTTGGCTTGCGTCTTGATTTGCGTGATGGTTTCGACGCTTTCCGTATTCGGTCAGGAAATTGTTCCGACTCCCGAAAAAACTCCGAAAAAACGCCCGAAAATCGGTCTCGTTTTAAGCGGCGGCGGAGCGCGCGGCTTCGCGCATATCGGCGTGATAAAAGTTTTGGAAGAAAATCATATTCCGGTTGATTACGTCGCGGGCGCGAGTATGGGCGCGTTAGTCGGAGCATTGTATGCGACGGGCAGAACGCCGGCTCAAATGGAACAGTTAGTCGAAACGCTCGATTGGGACAATCTTCTGCGCGGAAAACCGGCTTTCGGCGAGCTGAATTACCGCCGCAAGGAAGACCGGCGCAATCTTCCCGGCTCGATTACCTTAGGCGGCAAAGGCGCGAGATTAAATCTTCCGGGCAGTTTGAATCCGGGACACGAAATCGGCTTGGCGCTTGACCGTCTGATGCTTTCATACGGCACAAACACGAATTTCGACGATTTGCCGATTCCGCTTCGCGCGGTGGCGACCGATTTGGTCAGCGCCGAAACGGTTGTTTTGAAAAGCGGCTCGCTGTCGCAGGCATTGCGGGCGACGATGGCGATTCCGGCTGTTTTCGCGCCCGTCGAATTAAACGGCAGAATTCTGGCGGACGGCGGAATTCTAAATAATATCCCGACCGATGTCGCCAAGGAAATGGGCGCGGACATTATTCTCGTCGTCAATATCGAAACTCAGCTCGGCGACCGCAGCTCGCTTCAGGATTTGGTCGGTATCCTGGGACAAACTTTTTATGTCGTAACGGTTGAAAACTCGCGGCGCAGCCTTCGGCAAGCCGATATTATCGTCGCGCCGGATTTAAAAAATTACGGCACATTCGATTTCGGCGCGGGCAAAAAAATCATCGAACTCGGCTATCAGGGCGCGCAAACCAAAGTCGCGCTGCTCAAAAGTCTCGCGCTTGACGATGCCGAATGGGAGCAACATCTCGCCGCCCGACGCACTAAATCGCGCCCCGAAATCGAGCCGATTCCCGAATTTACAGCGATTGAAGGAACGGAAAATCCGAAAGCAAAGCGAGCAATCGGGCAGAAATTGGACGATAAATACGAAAACAAACCGCTCGACGAAAAAGCTCTGGCAAAAGATTTGACCGAACTGACCGGAACGGAAAGATTCGACAATCTCGGCTACGGAATAACCAGCCGCGACGGGAAAACCGGGCTTCTCGTTCGCCTTTACGACCCAAGGGAGCGAACCGCGCGAACGACGGTTCTCGAAGTCGGCGTTGACGTGAACAACTCGGAAACCGACGACGTTAATTTCAACGCCCGCGCCCGCCTGACGTTTTTCGACATCGGCGGCGACGGAAACGAATGGCGCAATGATTTCAGTATCGGTTCGAGAACTCTGCTGGCGACCGAATTTTACCGCCCGCTCGGTGAAAGCGGATTCTTCGCCGCTCCGAACGCTTTTTATGAAGACCGGAAAGTTAATTTTTACGAGGACGGCGACCGGCTGGCGGAATATTCTTTTCGGACGGCGCAAGCCGGAATTGATTTCGGTTATCGGGCGAATCGAAACAGCGAACTTCGGCTCGGCTATTCAATCGGGCACCAGAAAGCCTCGCGGCGCATCGGCAGTCCGCCGTTTTCCGATTTGAGCGGAAAAACGAGTTTCGCTTCGCTCAGATGGAATTACGACACGCGCGACAGCGCGCAGGTTCCGACGCGCGGTATCGAACTCAGAAATTCGCTTAATTATTATTTTGACGCGCCGGGCGCGGCAAATTCCTTCGCTCAAGCCGAATCGAGATTCAACGCTTTTCATTCGCCGGATAGGAAACATATCGTTTTCGGTTTCGGCGGTATTGGAACGACTTTCGGTGAAACCGCGCCGCTCTTTCAGCAGTTCGCGCTCGGCGGATTATTCAACGTCGGCGGATACGGCAACGGCGAATTTCGCAGCGGCAATTACCTGAACGGCGGTTTCGGCGTGCTGCGCGAAACATTTTCCGCGCCCGCTTACATCGGCGGAAAATTATATCTGGGCGGCTGGTATGAAGCGGGCAGCGCGTTTGAAAATTTCAGCCGAGCAAAATATCGCCAAAGCGTAACCGGCGGCGCATTGCTTCAAACCCGAATCGGTCCGATTTTCGTCGGCGGCAGCTTTGCCGAAGGCGGGCGCCGAAAACTTTATTTCTCACTCGGACGATTCTTTTAGTAAATTTATGTGCTAATGGTTGTTAATATTAAACTTTAAATTGAAAAATTAAACTCCAAAATAGCTTATGATAATGCATTATGGAAAGCTATTTACAAAAGAGAAGCCGCGTGTTAAATTTCTGATTAATTCAGCCCGATTTGAATTTTTTTTGAATTTTTATGGAAAATTTCGTCGCTTTAGTCAAATCGAAACTATCAGTAGCCGAAAAGAAAATTATCACTCTTGTTCCGGATGCGCTGCCGTCCGAGAATTCGCGTCGCGCTTACCGGAGAGCATTGGAAGAATTCTTCGTTTGGCTTGCTTCGGAAAATCGACCGGAGCTGAATAAGGCTTTGATAAACAGATACGTTAAAACTTTGCGCGAATCCGGTTCGGCATCACCGAGCATCAATCAGAAATTTTCTGCCATCAGAAAACTTGCTTCTGAAGCCGAGGATAATGGCTGGATTGATTCCCGGATTGCCAACGGCATTCGTGCGGTCAAAGGAGTTCCGCAGCGCGGGCGGCGCACCGGCAATTGGCTGACTAAAGAAGAAGCGCAGATGTGGCTGAACGCACCCGATACGAAAACTTTGAAAGGCGTGCGCGACCGCGCTCTGCTGGCAGTGCTGATTGGTTGCGGATTGAGACGAGCCGAAGCCGCAATTCGGAAATCGCACTGGAGAAATCGCGGTTCAGTTCAATGCAGGCTCAGATTCTGACTTATTCTCAATGTTAAATAACTTATATAATCCGGCTCGATTTTCGGACGCGATTCAAATCTTTCCAATTATAACAATCAAAAAATCAAATATAGAGAACTCGAAAATCTGTTGCTGAACTCCACTGGCAGCGAACCGATTTGCACAAAGCCGGAATTTTGTTCAGTTCGTTTTTTCTTCCCGTGACGAATTTAATTTTTTACGGTGCATTAGCGGCTTTAGTTTTCAGCGGCGCGAACGGCTTTTCGCGCTTCTGGACAACCGGCGCAAGAGAGAGTTTTGTTTTATTCGCACCCATCTGTAATATCATAAAATACTTGTTTTAACCGAATTGATTGCAAATATGACTGCTTTGGCTGAAACTATGAACTCTGCTTTAAAGACGGTTTTTGTGTGCGGCTGATTACTGCGTTCGGCTTTGCTTTTAAGGCAGGTATTATGCCCGGCTAAAAGACAATGAAAATTTCCGATAAAAAAGATACGCGACCTTTAACAGCCGAAGAATTACGAAAACTAGATGCTTATTGGCGGACAGCAAATTACCTGTCTGTCGGTCAAATTTATTTGCTCGACAATCCGCTGCTGCGCGAGCCGCTGAAATTGGAACACACCAAGCCGCGCTTGCTCGGTCATTGGGGAACGACACCCGGACTGAATTTTATCTATGTTCATCTGAACCGGCTGATAAAGAAACACGATTTGAACGTGATTTACGTTTGCGGTCCCGGACACGGTGGACCCGGCATCGTCGCCAATACCTATCTCGAAGGCACATACAGCGAAGTTTATCCGAATATTTCTCAAGACGAAATTGGTTTACAAAAACTTTTCAAGCAATTTTCATTTCCCGGCGGCATTCCGAGCCACGTTGCTCCCGAAACGCCCGGCTCGATTCACGAAGGCGGCGAACTCGGCTACGCCTTGCTGCACGCTTACGGCACGGTTTTCGACAACCCGGATTTAATCGCCGCCTGCGTCATCGGCGACGGCGAAGCCGAAACCGGACCGCTCGCGGCGAGTTGGCATTCCAACAAATTTATCAATCCGGCGCGGGACGGCGCGGTTTTGCCGATTCTGCATTTGAACGGTTATAAAATCGCCAACCCGACGATTTTAGCCAGATTGAGCCGCAACGAGTTGGAAAGTTTGCTCGTCGGTTACGGTTACAAACCTTATTTCGTCGAAGGATTTGAACCGGAAGCGATGCACCAATTGATGGCGGCGACGCTCGATGAAGTATTCGCGGAAATAAAAAAGATTCAAACGGACGTGCGGGAAAACGGGTTTACGAAGCGTCCGGCGTATCCGATGATCGTTTTGCGTTCGCCGAAAGGCTGGACTGGACCGAAAATCGTTGACGGTTTGCCCGCCGAAAATTCGTTTCGCTCGCATCAAGTCCCGCTCGACAAATTGGCGACGAATCCCGAACACTTGCGGCAGCTCGAAGAATGGCTGCGAAGCTACAAACCTGAAGAACTTTTTGACGAAAACGGCAGACTGATTGTGGAGCTGGCTGAATTAGCACCAAAGGGAACGCGGCGAATGGGCGCGAATCCGCACGCGAACGGCGGACAGCTTCTCAAAGATTTGCTGATGCCAAATTTCTGCGATTACGAGGTTGAAGTTACAAAACCAGGAACAGTCGAAGCCGAAGCGACGCGCGTGATGGGCGAGTTTCTGCGCGACGTGATGAAACTCAACTCGGACGCGAAAAACTTTCGCGTGATGTCGCCCGACGAAAATAATTCCAACCGCTGGAACGCGATTCTCGATGCGACAAATCGTGTTTTTACCGGCGAGATTCTGCCATCGGACGACCACATCGCAACGGACGGGCGCGTGATGGAAGTTTTGAGCGAACATCTTTGTCAGGGTTGGCTCGAAGGTTATTTATTAACCGGACGACACGGTTTCTTCTCGTGCTACGAAGCGTTTATTCACATTATTGATTCGATGTTCAACCAGCACACTAAATGGCTCAAAACAACCAGTCATATTCCGTGGCGGCGACCGATCGCTTCTTTGAATTATCTGCTCTCGTCTCACGTATGGCGGCAAGACCACAACGGATTTTCGCACCAAGACCCGGGTTTTATCGACCACGTGATGAACAAAAAAGCCGAAGTCGTGCGTGTTTATCTGCCGCCGGACGCGAATACGCTTTTGTCGGTGACGGATCACTGTTTGCGAAGCCGCAATTACGTTAACGTCATCGTCGCCGGAAAACAGCCCGCGCTGCAGTTTCTCGATATGGATGCCGCGATCAAACACTGCACGGCGGGCGTTGGAATTTGGGATTGGGCGAGCAATGACGAAGGAGTCGAGCCGGATGTCGTGATGGCTTGCGCCGGAGATGTGCCGACGCTCGAAACGCTGGCGGCGGTTGATATTCTGCGCCGAAAATTTCCCGATTTGAAAATTCGCGTGGTTAACGTCGTTGATTTAATGACGCTGCAATCGGAAACAGAACATCCGCACGGACTTTCGGATAAGAATTTTGATTCTTTATTCACTTCAAATAAACCGGTAATTTTCGCGTATCACGGATACCCGTGGCTGATTCATCGCCTGACTTATAAAAGAACCAATCACAACAATATGCACGTTCGCGGTTACAAGGAAGAGGGCACGACGACGACTCCTTTTGATATGGTCGTCCTGAACGATTTGGATAGATTTCATCTGGTAATGGACGTTATCGAGCGCGTCCCGAAACTCGCCGAAACGGGAGCGCACGCCAAACAGGAGATGCGCGATAAACTGCTCGAACATCGGCAATATATCCGCGAATACGGCGACGATATGCCGGAAATTAAAGATTGGAAATGGAATTATTAGCGGGCGAAATATCGGCAAAATTTGAATTATGAATGTTCTGGTTCTCAACAGCGGCAGCTCTTCGCTTAAATTTCAGCTTATCGCCACCGACTTGGAGCGAATCGAAAAGAACACCGACGAGCGTCTGGCGCACGGAGTTATCGAACGCATCGGCGGGCAGGCGATAATCACATTGCAGGCGGAAGGCAAATCGCCGAATCGCTCGACCGCCGCCGTGCGCGACGCGCGTGCCGCCGTCGAACTGATAATCCGCTGGGTTTGCGCCGATGAATCGCAAATCGAATCGGTTAAAAGCGTGTCGGACATTCACGCCGTCGGTCATCGCGTCGTTCACGGCGGCGAAAAATTCAAGTCGTCGGTTTTGATTGACGATGATGTTTTGCGCGCTATCGAAGACTGTATCGAACTCGCGCCGCTGCATAATCCAGCGAACATTAAAGGCATCAGAGCGGCGCAGGAAATTTTCGGCAAAGGTCTGTCGCAAGTCGCCGTTTTCGACACTGCGTTTCATCAAACTTTGCCCGAACATTCGTATCTTTACGCTCTGCCTTATCAGCTATACCGCCGCCATAAAATTCGCCGTTACGGTTTTCACGGCACGTCGCACCGCTACATCGCTTACCGATACAGGCAATTAAAAAATATCCCGCGCGAGCAAGTCAACATTATCACGCTGCATCTCGGCAACGGCTGTTCGGCGGCGGCGATAAAGGGCGGCGACTCGATTGATACTTCGATGGGTTTGACGCCGCTCGAAGGTCTTGTAATGGGAACTCGTTCGGGGGATTTCGACCCGTCGATAGTCGATTTTCTCGCCGCCAAAGAAGGTTTATCGGCGCAGGAAGTCGAGTCGCTCGTCAACAAACAATCGGGATTGTTGGGGCTCTCCGGTTTGACCAACGATATGCGCGAATTGCTTGACGAAGCCCGCGAAAACGGCGACCGCCGCGCTCGCCTTGCCATTGAGATTTTCTGTTACCGCGCCCGCAAATACATCGGCGCGTATCTCGCCGCGATGAACGGCGCGGATGCCGTTATCTTCACCGGCGGCATCGGCGAAAATTCAGGAGAAGTTCGCGCAAAAATCTGTGAAGGCTTGAGCTGGCACGGACTCGAATTAGATGCGAACCTCAACGACTCGCTCGCGGGCGGCAGCGAAAGCGTCATTACCACCGGCGATTCGCGGCTTGCGGCATACGTTATCCCGACAAATGAAGAATTACTAATTGCCCGTGATACCGTAAGACTGATAACCCAAAACGAGTCGCATAGTTAAATTTTGCGGTGCTAAGCAAAACAAGGCATTTAGTTAATTTATGAAACTCAGAGTAAAAAACAATTCCGTTCGTCTGCGTCTGACGCGGAGCGAGGTTGCTCTTTTTAATGATTCAGGACGAGTCGAAGAAGTGATTGAGTTTGGCATCGAGCCGCATCAGCGATTCATTTACGCGATTGAATCCGGCGCGGAAACCGAAACGATGCGGGCGGCGATTGAAAACAACCGCATTACGATTCTCGTGCCGAAACAGCAAGCCGACGACTGGACGAACACGGCGCGAATCGGAATCGAAGCCGAACAGGAAATCGGCGACGGCAAAACTTTGCGCCTGCTGATTGAAAAAGATTTTGCCTGTCTCGAACCGCGAACGGGCGAGGACGACGCGGATACTTTTTCGCATCCGAATGAAGGCAAAGTTTTATGAACAAATTTTAGAGTTTCCGCGCAAGCCAAGCTCTATGCGAAAGATAACCATTTGTATTAAAGCGAAACTTAAAACTTGAATCGCTCTCTAAGATTTCCGTAGTTGATGCAAGTTTTCCCCGTCCTTTT
>Ga0136617_10003245_pt1 | contig 14537 bp, 16 predicted proteins | sample AntDrymUQ3222106_2_FD_129672 | JGI IMG/M metagenome (GOLD analysis project Ga0136617, IMG submission 129672) | Polar desert sand microbial communities from Dry Valleys, Antarctica - metaG UQ322 (21.06) | ecosystem: Environmental > Terrestrial > Soil > Desert | place: Antarctica: Dry Valley... | reverse complement strand
CGCACCGCGAGGAACTCGATGATCCGTTCCTTCGCCTCGTTCAAGCCGTAATGGCGATCGTCGAGCGACTGCTGCACGGTCTTGAGCTCGATCTCGTCCTTGCCCGAGCGTTTCTCCCACGGCAATGACAACAGCCAGTCGAGATAAGTGCGTATCACCTGGTACTCGCTCGACGCAGGAGACAGCATCCGCATCCGCTCGATCTCGCGGCGAGCCTCCTGAGCCGCTCGTTCAGAGAGCTTCGTCTCCTCGACTTTCCTCAGTGTCTCGACCGACTCTTTCTCTGCCGGATCGGTCTCTCCGAGCTCCGCCTGGATCGCCCGCAGCTGCTGCCGCAGATAGAACTCGCGCTGGTGCTGCTCGATCTTGATCTCCGTCTGCCGCTTCACGTCCTCCACGACATGAGCGCGACCCACTTCACGCTCGAGCCGCGTGAGCAGAAAGCGCAGTCGCTGTCCGATGTCGAGCCGCTGCACGATCTCATCCTTGTCGGAGATCTTGAAGTTCATGTTCGTGGCCGCGAGATCGGCGAAACGGCCCGGATCCGAGACGTTCATTCTGAGGATCGCCGGCACTTCGTCCGGAATGCGGTCCACCAGCCGTGCCAGCGTCTCGGCGGCGGAGACGACGCGGCTCACGATGTCGTCCGCTTCGTTCGTCGCCGGCGGAATTTCCGTCGCCGTCTTCACCTGCGCGATCGGGTAGGGAGATTTCTGGGAGATGCTGTCGATGACGATGCGGCGCAGCCCCTGAAGCGTTATCTGGACTGTCTCGCCGGGAAGGTTGATTCGCTCGTGCACGCGTGCAGCGACACCCACGCGGCCAACGAAGCTGTCGAGATCCACTGGCTCATCATGATCACCGGTCGAGATGACGAGTCCGACAATCAGCCCGGCTCCTGGATTCTCGTTAAGAAGCGCCAGGTTCTCAGGCGCTCCCATCTGAACCGCAATTGTGCCGAGCGGATAGACGATGGTCGAGCGCAACGCCATCAGCGGAAGCTGAGCGGGTATCTGCGATTGAAGGATGTCGTCTTTGCGTTGGCCCCTTGGCATTTCTGAAGTTAAATCTCCTCGATTGTTTCAGCTATGAATCGCCGCTAAGTTTGAAGGCTATGTTTGAAGACCTCAGCGAAAAGCTGGAAGCAACATTTGCGCGACTTCGCGGACGCGGAACTCTCAGTGAATCGGAGATCAAGGAAGGCCTGCGCGAAGTTCGCCGCGTGCTCCTCGAAGCCGACGTCAACTTTCAGCTTACCCGCCAGTTCCTCGAGCGAGTCGAAAAGAAGTCAGCCGGTGTAACCGCGCTCAGCGCCGTTTCTCCGGCGCAGCAGCTCATCAAGATCGTGCACGAGGAGCTCGCCGCGATGCTCGGCGAGCGACAGGAGGGTCTCAAGCTCAGCTCCGTTCCGCCGACTGTGGTGATGATGGTCGGGCTCCAGGGTTCGGGTAAGACGACCACCGCGGCCAAGCTGGCTCGCAAGCTGAAAGCGGAAGGGCGGCCGACACGGCTCGTCGCCGCCGACGTGTACCGCCCCGCGGCGATCGATCAGCTGGAAACACTCGGTGCACAACTCGATGTGCCGGTGTACGCCGATCGCTCGACGCAGGACGTCGTACGAATCGCCAGAGCGGGAGTCGAGCAGTCGAAGAGGGATCGCGATCGCGTGGTGATCGTCGATACGGCGGGGCGGCTTCAGATCGACGAAGAGATGATGGACGAGCTGCGACGGCTCAAGGAAGCGTTGCGTCCAACCGAAATTCTGTTCGTCGCCGACGGGATGACGGGTCAGGAAGCAGTGAAGATAGCGCAGGGATTCGACGCGGCGCTCGGCGTAACCGGCGTCATCCTCACGAAAATGGACGGCGACGCTCGAGGCGGTGCGGCCCTCTCCATCTACGGAGTGCTCAACAAGCCGATCAAGTACATCGGCGTAGGTGAGAAGCCCGATGCGCTGGAAGAATTCCATCCCGATCGCATGGCGGGGCGGATACTTCAGATGGGCGACGTGGTGTCACTCGTCGAAAAGGCCCAGGCCGCATTCGACGAGAGTGAAGCAAAGCGGCTGCAGAAGAAGGTGAAGAAAGAGGGAATGGACCTGACGGATTTCCTTCATGCGATGCGACAGATCGAGAAGATGGGCCCCATCGAGGGCGTGTTGAAGATGCTTCCCGGAGTGAACACGAAGCTCCTGAAGCAGGCGAAGATGGACCCGAAGCGTATGAAGCACGTGGAAGCAATCGTTCTGTCGATGACACCCGAGGAGCGCAAGGACCCGGGCATCATCAACGGCGCGAGGCGCGCGCGGATTGCGAAGGGCTGCGGACGGTCTATCAGCGAAGTGAACCGCCTTCTCGAACAGTTCCGCGAGATGCAGAAAATGATGAAGAAGATGTCGCAGGGCGGTGGCCGGCTTGGAATGCCGTCGGTGCCGGGTATGTTTGGAATGCGGTAGAAAGCCGCAAACGCAGTACCGGGTGCTCGCCGGAAACGCCGGCGGAGCGATGAGCCCGGAGCAGGATCGAAACCAAGTATTGGAGAAACACCGATGGTCAGAATACGTCTCCGCCGCATCGGGCGGAAAAGAGCACCAGTGTACCGCATCGTAGTCGCCGACTCACAGAGCCCGCGCGACGGGAAGTTCATCGAGATCATCGGCCAGTATGCACCCCGACAGGCTCAGGGTGGACTGAACGTGAACGAGGAGCGTGCCAATTACTGGCTCGGAGTGGGCGCTCAGCCGAGCGACACTGTTCGGTCGCTCCTTCGGCGCTCGGGCGTTCTCAAGCGGCGCCACGAACAGCGCCTTGGCATCGAGCTCAAGCAGGCGGCAGTTCCTCTTCCGGAGCGATCCGAGGAAGAGGAGCGCGCGCTCCAGATCGACACTCCAGCCGTGGCGGACGCCGCCGAATAATATGGGAGCCCATGCATTTGCGATCGTGGGTCTGATTCGCAATGCACAAGGCATCCGCGGGGAGGTTGTCGTCGAGCCCCTTACCGACGCGCCGGACGCGATCTTCGCGTCCGGCCGTTCTGTTTTCATGGGCGACGCGTCCGGAAACCCCGCCAGGAATGGCGAGCAGCTCCTCATCGAAACCGCCAGGCCTTTCAAGGGCGGCCTGATGGTGAAATTCGGGGATGTTGCCGACCGGAACGCTGCGGAGCTGCTGCGCGGCCGGTATTTATTGCTGCCGTTCGACCAGCTCGCACCGCCCGCCGAGAACGAGGTGTATCTGCACGATCTGCAGGGAATGAAAGTCGAGCTCGACACAGGCGAGTCGATGGGGGTGGTGACGTCATGGTACGAGCTGCCGCAGGGGCTCACACTCGACGTTTCGACGAGCAACGGCAGCGTGCTCGTGCCCTATCGTCCGGAGGTCGTGGACCGTGTAGACCCCGAAGCCCGGGTGGTGATCGTGCGGAGTGATATCGGAATCTTCGACTGACGATGACGCTCCGGATCAACGTCGTCACGATCTTCCCTGACTTCTTCGCGGGTCCATTGTCGCTGAGCATTCCCGCGCGCGCGAGTGCGGCTGGCGGAGTGGACTACAACGTCGTGGATCTTCGCGACTTCACGCACGACAGGCACCGCACCGTCGACGATGCGCCGTATGGAGGCGGGGCCGGGATGGTGATGAAGCCCGGCCCGTTCTTCGAGGCGGTGGAGGCCATCGGAGCGAAAGCACCCATCGTCCTGCTCTCGCCGCGCGGAACACTCTTCTCGCATTCGCACGCCGTGAGATTCGCCGCCGGAAGCGAGCTCACGCTGCTGTGCGGGCACTACAAGGATGTAGACCAGCGCGTTGCCGATCACCTCGCGACGGAAGAGGTATCGCTCGGGGATTTCGTGCTGAGTGGCGGCGAGGCGGCAGCCCTGGCGATCATCGATGCGACGGTGAGGCTCATTCCGGGTGCGATTTCCGATCTGGACAGCGCGCGTGGCGATTCGTTCTTCGATCGCGGGCTGAGTGCGCCGAGTTACACCCGTCCGCCCGAGTTCCGCGGGCATCTCGTGCCGGAGGTGCTATTGTCGGGCGATCACGCGAAGATCGCTGCGTGGCGGGAGGAAGAAGGGCGGCGATTGACCCGCCAGCGGAGCGACGGTGCACGGTGAAGACGCGAGCTGCGGGCATTGAGCGAGAGCGGTGGGCTCTGAGCCTTTAAGGTCAAAATCGTGGGGTGAAAAAGCCAATAGCCTGAGCTTGGACAGCCTGAGCTTTGGGCAAAAAAACTCCCGATGGAAGCTCATGGCTCAAGCTCACTAAGCTCGCGCTTTTGGCTTTTTCACCCCACGATTTTGACCTTAAAAGCTCAGAGCCCACCGCTCCAGCTCAATGCCGGCGGCTGGGTTCTTCGCGTGACGCGCGCTGGCATTACCCTCTGCTGCAGATTATCTTCGGTTGCTACCCACAATCAATCTCCTGCCGGGCTGTCAACCTCCGCCCCGAGCTATACATGCATCCATTTATCGAAACCCAGAAAGAGTGGCTTCGCAGAGACGTGCCACCCTTCCGAGCGGGCGACACCGTTCGCGTGAACGTCCGCGTTAAAGAAGGCGAGAAGGAACGGCTTCAGGCATTCGAGGGCGTGTGCCTCGCCCGCCGCGGCAGCGGAATCAGCGCAACCTTCACCGTCCGCAAGATCTCCAGCGGGATCGGGGTCGAGCGCATCTTCCCCGTGCACAGCCCGATGATCGCCAGCGTAGCAGTGGTTCGCCGCGGCCGCGTGCGCCGGGCGAAGCTCTACTACCTTCGCCACCTCACCGGCAAGGCGACGCGCATCAAGGAGCGAAAGGTGCGCGTGCAGGCTCCGACCAGCGAGGCGTAGGGACAAGTCCGCCTCGCGTCATCACTGCATACGGTGCGCAGCGACGAATCTGACGGGCCGCCTGTCGAGGGGGAGGAATCCCGCTCCAACAGGCGGCCCGTTCATCACAAACGAAAAAGATGGACGCGCATCGAGCGTGACCTGCGCAGTGAAAGAGGTCCGCTTCTCGCGGGTGTAGATGAAGTAGGACGCGGCCCGCTCGCTGGTCCGGTCGTAGCCTGTGCGGTGATCATGCCCCCCGACATGCGCGCCATCGCCGGAGTCGACGACTCCAAGAAACTCTCACCAGAGCAGCGCACACGCCTCGCGGTTCGTATCCGTGAGCGCGCTCTGGACTGCGCCCTCGGCGCGGCGTCGGTGCACGAGATAGAGCGCCTCAACATCTATCAGGCAAGCGTTCTCGCAATGCGACGCGCCCTCGGCCGTCTCAAGATTTCCCCGAATCACGTCATCATCGACGGCAAGCCGATGCGGACACTGCCCATCCCGCATACGGCAGTCGTACACGGGGATGCCCGGTGCTTCAGCATCGCCTGCGCATCCATAGTTGCCAAGGTGACTCGCGACCGGTTGATGGCGCGGCTGGCGGTGAGATACCCGGTCTACACCTGGGAGACAAACGTCGGATATACCACGCGAGCGCACGTGCGGGGATTGGAGCTGCATGGGATAACAAAGCATCACCGCAGGAGTTTCTTCCGTGTAAGCCAGCTCGTGCTTGCGCTCGATTCCGTGATGTCAGACGAAGACCTCGGGGTTGGGACGGAGCTCGGTATCACAGTCGGTGATGACGTGATCATCAACGAGCACGCGCTGCTCACGCTCCACAACACGGAGTTGCTGGCTCTGCCGCCGAGTTGAGATGAGCGCGTCTCCGCTCGTGGGCGTGATCATGGGCTCGCGGTCCGACTGGGAGACCATGCGGCATACGGTGGAGACGCTCGATGCTCTCGGAGTGTCGAACGAAACCCGCGTGGTCTCTGCACACCGAACCCCGGACCTGCTGTTCGAGTACGCGAGCTCGGCGCAGGGGCGCGGACTGCGAGTAATCATCGCGGGGGCGGGAGGTGCCGCCCACCTTCCTGGTATGGTCTCCGCGAAAACCTTCCTGCCGGTGCTCGGAGTGCCAGTGGAATCGAAAGCCCTGCAGGGTATCGACTCACTGCTGTCGATCGTTCAGATGCCCGCCGGCGTTCCGGTTGGTACTCTCGCCATCGGCAAGGCGGGCGCAATCAACGCGGCGCTGCTGGCGACCGCAATTCTCGCTGACGCCCATCCTGAGCTGGGTGAAGCGCTGGAGACTTTCCGCCATTCGCAGACCCAAGCTGTTCTGGACAGACCAGATCCGGCCAGCGGGGAGTGAAGATCGGGGTGCTCGGCGCCGGCCAGCTCGGGCTGATGCTCGCTCGCGCAGGAACGAAGCTGGGAGTTGAATGCCGGTTCATGTCGCCTGACGCGAGCGCTCCTGCAGGGAGGATCGCTGAGCTCGTCATCGCCGACTACGAGAACGACGCTGCACTGGCTCATTTTGCTGAGGGGCTCGATGTCGCTACCTACGAGTTCGAGAGCATCCCCCTGCATTCGGTGAGAACTGTCAGCGAGATGGTGCCGGTGCGACCCTCGCCTGGCGTCCTGGAAATCGCCCAGGACAGACTGCGAGAAAAGCAGTGCTTCGAGCGTCTGCGGATTCCCGTTCCGCAATTCGCGGCTGTCGACACCATGAGCGAGCTGCGAAAAGCTCTCGAGACAATCGGATATCCCTCGGTGCTGAAGGCCCGTTGCATGGGTTACGACGGAAAGGGTCAGTCGGTGATACGTCGCAGCAACGACGTCCCACTCGCCTGGGTGACCACTGGCGGAACGCCGGCGATCGTCGAATCCTGGGTGAATTTCACACGCGAGCTCTCCATCATCGCGGTGCGCTCTGCCAGTGGCGAAACAGCATTCTACCCGCTGGTGGAAAACTTTCACAGCGACGGCATCCTGAGGTTGTCGCTGGCACCCGCGCCGCTGTCTGAAAGCTCCCTGCAGGCGATCGCCGAGGAGTACGCGCGCCGAATCATGGATGATCTCGAGTACGTCGGAGTGCTGGCAATCGAGCTCTTCGAGATCGACGGCGAGCTCTGGGCAAACGAGATGGCTCCGCGAGTCCACAACAGCGGTCACTGGACAATCGAGGGAGCGGACACAAGTCAGTTCGAAAACCATCTGCGCGCTATTGCCGGAATGCCGCTCGGCTCCACCGCCATGGCAGGCGCAGTGGGCATGGTCAATATCATTGGCAGGGAGGTGGACCTTGTCCGCCTGGCGGAGATGCACGACGTTCACATCCACATGTACGGCAAGGCCCCGGCGCCAAAGCGAAAGCTGGGACACATCACCGTTACCGCCGACAACCTGGACGGAGTCAGGAACGGTGTGTCGCGCGTGCGGTCGGCGCTTGCCTCGTAAACCGGACGGCGGAACCACCGAGCGCCGCAGGGAGTAATTTAGAGCATGACAATGAGAGCTTTTGTCTGCCTGGCGGGCGTCGCCGCAGTGACAGCCTGCGCCACGCCGTCGCAACCCCTGCCACCGGGCGAAGTGACTACAAACGTCAGCGCCAAGCTTGGCAATGAATTCGATCTCGCCGTTGGGCAGACTGCCCGGATTGCCGGAATACCGGTGACGCTGCTGTTCCGGTCGGTAGCGGAGGACTCGCGATGCCCGGTCGACGTGCAATGCGTCTGGGCAGGCAACGGGAGGACGATCCTGTCTCTATCGGCGAGGGGCGTCGGAACCTCCGAAGTTTCCCTCAACACCACCACGGATCCCCGGATCACAACGTACGCCGGGTACAGAATCCGGCTGGCCGGGCTCAAGCCCCCGACGCGAGCCGGGGTGACGATCCCGCCCGCGAGCTACGTGGCCACCTTCGAGGTGGCTGCTCCCTAGACTTTCCGGCGGGGGGCGATCTTTTACGAAAGGTTCAAACTTTCCGCAGGTTGGGGTTGTCTGACCGCCATCAACCTCAACTACAGATCGCCAAATGCCCAGCCTCATTCGCTCGATGTTCGCCCTGGTGGTTCTCGTCGCACTCGTCCCCGTTCGACCGGCCGCCGCGCAGCGTGATGATGCCGAGTGGCTCGACGACTGCCGCAGCAACTACAATCGCGGCGGGTACCAGCGCGAACATTTTTGCGAAGTGCGGGAGACACGCCTTCGCGCGCCGAGCGGCACAATCTCCATGGAAGGACTCCGTAACGGCGGGATATCGGTGACCGGGTGGGATCGAGACAGCCTGGTGGTTCGCACCAGACTCCGCACGCAGGCGCGCAGCTCGGCAAGGGCGCGGGAGATCGCGAGCCAGGTTCGCACACTGGTGCGGGGCTCCGTCATAACGGCAGAAGGACCGAGCTATGACGGGGACGACGAATCGTGGTCCGCATCGCTGGTCGTGACGCTGCCACGGCGTTCTGACATCCGGGTCGAAACGCGCAATGGTCCTGTCTCCGTCGAAGAGGTGCGCGGCAACATGAACGTCGAGACTCGAAACGGTCCCCTCGCTTTGCGCGACCTCGCCGGTAGCGTCAAGGCGCGCACGACGAACGGCCCGCTGTCGATAACGCTCAGCGGCAACCGCTGGGATGGGGAGGGTCTGGATGCGCGCACGACGAACGGGCCGCTGTCGTTGAGCGTTCCCGACGGCTATTCGGCGCGCCTCGAGGCCGGAACCACCAACGGTCCGGTCAGCGTCGGTTTTCCGATCACTGTAGTGGGACGGATCAATCGCAACATCTCGACCGATCTGGGCTCGGGAGGGGCGACAATCAGGGCCTTCACCACGAACGGACCATTGACAGTTCGTCGCCGGTAGCCGACTGCATTTGAAGATCGAGCGGACCGGGTTTTCCGACTCTGCAACGACAGAGTGACGAGAGTCGCGTGGAAGCCGCGGTAGCGATGGAGTCTTACGGACCCGCGGACGACTCGGCGGATGTGACGCTCGCCGCGTCGGGAGACAGGCGTGCCTTCGAAAGACTGTATCGGACGCACCTGAACAGGGTATTCACACTTTGCACACGAATGTGCGGGAGTCGGGTGCGAGGCGAAGAATTGACACAGGATGTGTTCGTGAGGGCGTGGGAAAAGCTTCCGCAGTTTCGTGGCGAGTCGGCCTTTTCGACATGGATTCACAGGGTGGCCGTCAACATCGTCCTCACGGACAGAAAGAACGAAGGGCGCAACCGGAAGCGAATGCTCCAGGATGAACCCGAGAGCGGGGAAGCGCCGGTGGAGAGGGCGGGGACGACACCCCGTTACGGTGACAGAATGGATATCTCGGCGGCGATGTCGAAGCTGCCGCCGGGAGCAAAACAGATTTTCGTGCTGCACGATGTCGAGGGATACAAGCATGAAGAGATCGCGCAGATGTGCGGAATCACGGCTGGTGGCAGCAAGGCGCAGCTTCACCGCGCCAGGCTCCTAATGAGAGAGGCACTTACACGATGAACGAAGACAACATGACATGCGCTGAAGCCGATGGAATCCTCCTCGAATATTTTGAGGGGGCACTCGATGGACCGTCGCGCCAGCGCTTCGAGCAGCACGCTTCGAGCTGCGCGAGATGCAGCGGTCTCATTCGCGACGTCAACGACATTACGGCCCAGGCCGCTGCACTGCCGGTCATGGCTCCATCGCGTGACCTGTGGCAGGGAATCGAAGCGCGCATTCAGCCGGCGGTTGTGTCGATCGGAGCTGCTCGGTCTGCAGGGGGGCTGTCACGCGGATGGATCGCTGCGGCGGCGTCGGTGTTGATAGTCGCAACGGCAAGCGTCACCTATTTCGCGACCTCCAGGTCGATTGCGGCACGTGTCGCGGATTCTCGACCGGCAGTGTCGCGGTCCGCGCCGGAGGCCGGAGTGGGGACGGCGGCTGCAGAGCCCGGCGTCGCATACGCAGAGCCAGATGAGAATAACCTGGTGGATGAAACGGGTGCCGCTGTTCCCGCCGCTGCTCGCAGTGGCGCAGGCGCTCGAGCCGGTACGACGACCCTCGCATCAGGCTCGGCACAACCACTGGTGACGGCTGCCGACATGGAATACGGCGATGAAATTCAGCGGCTGCAAGCGGTCCTTGCATCACGCAGGCAGCAGCTCGACCCGACGACCGTGCAAGTGGTCGAGGACAATCTGAAGCTGATAGAGACCGCCGTGGCGCAGGCTCGTGCCGCACTGAAGGGCGATCCGGCGAGCGGTTTCCTGGCGGACAAGCTCAGCAATGTGCTCGAGAAGAAAGTGGAGCTGTTGCGGACGGTAGCGCTGTTGCCGTCGAGATCCTGAGGAAATGGAGAACTTGAAACGAATCACTGGAATCCCGCCGTCCTTCGGGGCGATGCTTCTGCTGTGCGCGCTGGCGTCAACGACGGGGGCGCAGCAGACGGGCTTTCGCGCCGACAGGTACGAAGAGGCTGTCGACACCGCCGTGACGCTCGACCGGCCGGGCACCGTAAGCCTTTCGATTTTCTCCGGGCGGGTGGACGTACGGGGCGGTTCCGGATCGCAGGTGAGGGTGCGCGGAAGCACGGAGCGCGGCGGGTTGTCGTTCGACGCGAGCGCATCGTCGGTGCGGATCAGTGTCGAACCCGATGGACGAAGCCGTGGTGGCGCCGAGTTGAGCATCATCGTCCCGACAGGTACGAGGGTCGTAATCGAAGGGCAATCCGCATCCGCTTCCGTGCTGGGAGTGAGGGGTGAAGTCGCCGTCGAAACCGTCAGCGGAAGCGTTCAGGTCGAGGATGCGGTGGGAAAGGTGAAGGCAGAAACGGTGTCCGGCAGCGTGCTGATATCACGCGTAGTCGGTGACGTGATCGCCGAGGCAGTGAGCGGGCGAGTAGAGATCACCAACGTCACTGGCGACATAGATGGAGAATCGGTAAGTGGCCGAATCACGATCACCGGAGCGAAGTCGAAGCTGGTGCGCGCCGAATCGGTCAACGGGCGTCTGGCCTACAGCGGAACCATCGAGCCGACGGGAACCTACAAGTTCACGTCCCATTCGGGCACGCTGACGCTGGCACTCCCGTCCGACGTCGGTGCGACGTTCAGTCTCGAAACGTTCAGCGGAAACGTGGACAGCGATTTTCCCGTGACGCTTCAATCCGGTTCGAACGCTCGGCATCACGACAACAGGTTCGACTTCAAGATCGGCAATGGTCGTGCGCGAATCTTCGCTGAGACTTTCAGCGGGGATATCAGAATCCAGCGCGGCAGCAGCCGCGATAACGAGGAGCAGGAATGAGACGAATTCTCGGCGCCATCGCATTGATGCTCGCGGTCGCGCTGCCTGTCCCGGGCGCTGCGCAGGTAGGCAGAGATGCGGAAGTCTGGACATGGGACGGCAGAGTGGAAGCAGGGCGCTGGTTTCGCCTCTCCAGTGTCAATGGGCCGGTTACAATCGAGCCGAGCTCTGACAACATGGTTCACGTGAGAGCCGAGAAAACGGTTCGCCGCGGGAACATCACCGATGTCGCGTTCCAGGTCGTCCAGAGCGGTGGCGACGTGAGGGTCTGCGCGTTGTGGAGGAGAAGTGTCTGCGAAGAGGACGGTATGCACAGCCCGCGCGGCAATAACGACAACGATCGCTCCGATGTAAAGGTGAGATTCATTGTGAGGGTTCCGCGCGGAGTTCGGCTTCAGGCCTCGACGGTCAATGGCTCGATGAGCGTGCGTGACATGACTGCGGACGTGCTCGCCTCATCGGTCAACGGCGGAGTTCAGGTGAGAAATGCGGGAGGTCAGGTTAGGGCGACGACCGTCAACGGAGCGGTTGACGTGACGACGCGCACCGGCCCGGTAACGGCCACTACTGTCAACGGCGACGTGGACGTCCGGATGGAATCATTGCAAAGCAGTGGCGAGATGGAATTCGAGACCGTGAACGGCAACGTGAGAGTGGAGACTCCATCAGCGCTCGACGCCAATGTCTCGCTGGAGACGATGCATGGGACGCTGCTGACGGATTACCCATTGCAGATTCAGGGGCGGTTCGGCCCGAAGAGCGCGTCGGGCACGGTTGGGAAAGGGGGCCGCATTATCAAGCTCACCACTCTCAACGGGAATGTCGAGTTGAGGAAGAGTCGCTAGGGGCTAGGTGTTGGCTGTTAGCTATTAGCAAATCGCAGATCGCAAATCGCTATTCGCTATTCGCTATTGGGCAGAGATTCCCCCCGTAGCCGCAAATCCAATCTCTGCCTGGTGCCATATGAGGTGTGTCAACAACAACACACCTCATAAAAAGGAATCAGAGACAGATGAAGAAGTTTCTCTCAGCGGCGATTGTCGTCGTCGCCGCGATCGCCGGTAACGCAGGAAGGGCGGAAGCTCAGAACGTCATGGTCGGCGGGCAGGCGATGTACCCGACGAAGGACATCGTCGACAACGCCGTCAACTCGGCGGATCATACGACTCTCGTCGCCGCGGTAAAAGCGGCTGGTCTCGTAGAGACTCTCAAGGGCAGCGGACCGTACACAGTGTTCGCCCCGGTCAACGACGCCTTCGAGAATCTTCCTGATGGAACCGTTGCGACGCTGCTCAAGGCGGAGAACAAGCCGGCGCTGACAAAGGTGCTGACGTACCACGTGGTTCCGGGCCGGCTCGATGCAACCGCGCTGGAGAAGCTCATCAGGAAGGGAAACGGACGCGCCATGCTCAAGACCGCCAGCGGCGGTACTCTCACGGCTTCGATGAACGGCGCCCGTAACATCGTCGTGATGGACGAAAGTGGTGGAACCTCGCGTATCTCGACGTACAATGTTTATCAGTCGAACGGCGTCATTCACGTCCTCGACCGGGTGCTGCTGCCGAAGATGTAAGCCGGCCCGTACCATCCTTCATTGCCGGCCCTGCTCACGCGGGGCCGGTTTTGTTTCGCGCTGGCCCGCGCCGTGCGCATATGTGCTGAACACCCGCACGGGAGTCACACATCAACAAGATCAATCGCGAAGACGTTCGCCACAATTCCGCGGAGAACCGCTTCGAGGCGGACGTGAACGGCCAGCTCGCAATGGCGGAATATGTTCGAACCGGAAACACTATCCGCTTCGTGCATACGGAGGTGCCTGAAGAATTTCGGGGACAGGGCATCGGTGAAACACTCGCCGGTGTGGCGCTCGATTACGCCCGCGCGGAGAATCTGCGCGTCGTACCGATGTGCCAGTTCATCGATGCCTACATGCGGCGGCATCCCGAGTACCAGCCACTTCGCCGCGACGCTGAGGCGAGGGAGTGATCCGATAGAGACATTCAAGGATCATTTCTCGCCTCGCGCATCGCTCTACGCACGATATCGGCCGCACTATCCCGGCGAGCTGTTCGAGTACGTCGCATCGCTGGCACCGTCTCGTCGCCTCGCCTGGGATTGTGCCACAGGCAGCGGGCAGGCCGCAGTTCCCCTTGCTCGGCTCTTTGACAAGGTCGTTGCGACCGACGCGAGTGAGAGCCAGATCCGCAACGCGGCCCCCAATCCACATATCGAGTATCGCGTCGCGACCGCCTATGACAGCGGGCTCATCGAGAGTTCAGTCGATGTAATAACTGTTGCGCAGGCCCTCCACTGGCTTGAGGTCGACAGATTCTACAGCGAGGCTAGACGGGTTCTCGCGAGAGAAGGAGTGCTGGCCATCTGGGGCTACGGCGATCCGACGATCGACGATCCTGTGCTGAATGAAATCGTCCGGCGGTACAATCGCGGGATGATCGAAGAGTACTGGCATCCGGAGCGGGACATCGTTCTCGCTGGATATGGGGGAATCCAGTTCCCGTTCAGAGAGGTGACAACCCCCGGCTTCACTCTGGAATGCAGATGGTCGCTTCCCGATCTGGCCGGCTATCTGCGCACGTGGTCAGCCACCGCCGAATACATGACGAGGCACGGGCGCGACCCGGTGATCGAGGTGGAGCAGGCGCTGGCCCGACGGTGGGGAAATCCCGAAACGGCCAGGCTGGTGACCTGGCCGTTGACCATGAGAGCGGGTTACGCGGAGTGACGCCCATTACCGGATGAGCGTACTGCGCGCCGGATATCACCGCACTAAAGTTCGCGCGGACGCCGCTTGCCTGTCCGCGGGATCACTGAGTTGTCTTGCTCGCCTCGGGAAGCAGCACGAACCGGGCATAGTTGCCGGTGTTGAAGTAAGTGCGCGCCGCCTGTTGAATGGCTGCCGGTGTCAGACGGCGCACCATTTCGTCGTATGGAGCCCCGAGCCCGGCGAGATCTTCGCCGGCCTGGTCGCGCCCGGCGATACTCGAGACCCAGTAGGAGTTGGTTCTTACCTCGACCTCCCGCGAGCGGAGTATCTCCTCCTTCACCGTTTCGACAGCTGCGGCCGAGGGTGGCTGGGTTTTTATGCTATCGAGGAGCGCGAAGACGGCCTTGGTGAGCGGCTCGACATTCTCGGGCGATGAGCCATACGCAATCTGAATCGCATACTCCTGACGTGGATCACGCTGGCACGCGCCGCTGATCCCCGGGCTGTAGGTGCCTCCCAGCCGCTCGCGCAGCGACTCGTTCAGGCGGGTCTGTAGCATTGTGGTGAGAGCCCGCAGATGCATCCGGCGCTCCGGACTGTAGACGCACGATCCGGTGAAAACCAGAATTGTACTCGCTTTCGCCTCAGTACCCCTTCTAACTGTGCGCTGGACGACACCCTTCGGCGGCGTGATGCCGGT
>Ga0136617_10003244_pt1 | contig 14537 bp, 18 predicted proteins | sample AntDrymUQ3222106_2_FD_129672 | JGI IMG/M metagenome (GOLD analysis project Ga0136617, IMG submission 129672) | Polar desert sand microbial communities from Dry Valleys, Antarctica - metaG UQ322 (21.06) | ecosystem: Environmental > Terrestrial > Soil > Desert | place: Antarctica: Dry Valley... | reverse complement strand
GCCCCCAGGGTGTAGACGGCGGGCGTGTAGACGCGCTCGAACACGACGCCTTCGCCGGCAATACGGTCGATCTCGGGCGTCGTCGCGCGCGCGTACCCGTAGGCGCCGAAATGGTCGGCCCGCGCCGCGTCGAGCACGATCAGCAGGACGTTCAGCCCGCCCGTGGCCTGGCGCAGGCGATCTCCCTTGCGTTCGTCCTCGGCGGTGCGGGGAGCATCGTCGCGCGGCGAGCGCGAGCCCATCACCCGCGGCGCCGACCACACGCCCCATGCGAAGCGGCCCGCTCCGGAAACGTGAAGGCCGAGCAGCGCGATTTCGCCCTCACGCCCACCCAGCCGTACCGTCACCTCGCGCGCAGACGCCGCGCCGGGACCGATATGCGCCGACCAGAGCTCGCGCTCGCCGGCGTCGGTCTGCAAGGTGATCTTGAACAATGCCTCCGCGGCGGAGGCGGCTGCCGCGGGATGCAGGCCGGGGGTGAAGCGCAGCTCGGCGTCACGGGGCAGGCGGATCGCGTAGCGGACGACGCTCGGCCCGACCTGGCTGAGGGCGGGGATGCCGTCCTTCGCGGTCGCGCCGAACGCCGGAGGAGCGTCCCGGCGGAGCAGGTCGTCGAGGCCGGGGTCACCTGCGGTCCCGACGATCAGCGAGTAGAACGCCGCGGCGAGTTGGCGCTCGTCCGCGTTGCCCGCGTCTTCCGATGGCGACGCGGTGGCGGCAAAGACGAAGCGCAGCCGGTTCTCCCCCGAGCGTTGAGCCTCGGAGGGAAGGGCCACGGAATAACGGTGGCGCGCGTCGTTCAGCGTGAACCGCCCGACCGGGCGGCCGTTCAGCAGCACCTGGGCCGATTGCCCGCGCACGCCTGTGTACGGCGCCATGTCGACCACGGCCGACCGCGCAACGAGATCGGGGAACGTGAGCGAAACCTCGGCCTCGCCGCGCGCCCAGAGGAACGCATCTCCCTGGGCGGCCGCCGACTCCCGGTAGAACCCTTCGGCCTGGTGGGGCTCCGCGGAGGGCGTCCCGAACAGCAGAACCTGGCGCGACGACCATCGATCGGCGACGGCGATCCGCCCCGCCAGGTCATACGCGACCTCCGGCGGCGTGCGCGTGCACGCAGTGGCGAAGACCGCGGCCAGGAGGGCGAGGGAGCGGATTACTTGACCTTCGTGCCCGGCGGGACGTCGGCGTCGAAGCCGCACAACACCGCCTTGCCGTCGAGCGATGCCGCGAGCACCATCCCGAAGGACTCGACCCCCATCAGCTTCGCGGGCTTCAGGTTCGCGACCAGGACGACCTTGCGGCCGACCAGCGACTCCGGCGTGTAGGCGTCCGCGATGCCGGAGACGATCTGCCGGGTCTCGTCGCCGAGATCCACCTGGAGCTTCAGCAGCTTCTTCGAGCCGGGGATCTTCTCCGCCGACTTCACGAGCGCGACGCGAAGCTCCATCTTTGCGAAGTCGTCGATGGTGATCAGGGCCGAGGCCGGCGGCTGGGCCTGCGTCGTCTCCGCGGGAGGGCCGGCCGGCGAGGGGGCGGATGCGGTGCCGGGCACGGGCGCTGCTGCGGCGGGACGCTCGGTCGGATCGGACACTTTCTTCTCCCTGGGTGCGCGCGGTTCGACACCGGTCACCTCGATGCGTGGGAACAACGCCTCGACGGGCGGCAGCGTCGCGCCCGGCACGAGCCGGCCCCACTTGAGATCGTCGGGCGCCGGAGGTCCCGGCGGCAAACCCATCATGGCCAGCACGCGCTCCCCCGCCTTTGGCATCACCGGCCATGCCATCACGGCGATGAGGCGGATGGCTTCGAGCAGCCGATACAGGAACTGGCCCAGCTCGGGCCGCTGGCCGGGATCCTTCGCCATCTCCCACGGAGCCTGGACGACGATGCGCTGATTGAGCTGGCCGACCCAGCTCCAGAGCAGGCTCAGCGCGCCCGCGTAGTCGAGGCTCTCGTAACGCGCGAACACGGCCGCGACCAGCGACGACCCCGTCGCATCCCAGTCGACTTTTTCCGATTGGAACCGCACCTCGAGGCCGACGTCGCCTTCATCCAGCGACCCCGGGCGAGGGGGAACCTTCCCCTCGTTGAAGCGGGCGACCATGGTGAGCGCGCGCGAGACGAGGTTTCCGAAGTCGTTGGCGAGATCGCTGTTGTAGCGGCTCACGAACGCCTCGTCCGTGAAGTCCCAGTCCTGCCCGAACGATCCCTCGCGGAGGAAGAAGTAGCGGAAGGCGTCCGCCCCGTAGCGGTCGATGAGCCTGTCGGGGTCGATGACGTTGCCCGTGGTCTTGCTGAGCTTCTTCCCGCCCTTGGTCAGCCACCCGTGCGCGAACACGCGCGTTGGCGTGGCCACGTCCGCCGCGCGCAGCATCGCCGGCCAGTACAGGCAATGGAAGCGGATGATCTCCTTGCCCACGAAGTGCAGCCGCTCGTCGGACTTCTGCCAGAACTCGCGGAATTCGGGCGCGTCGTCGGCGAAGCCGAGCGCGGTGACGTAGTTCGAGAGCGCGTCCATCCAGACGTAGAAGACGTGGGCGGGCTCTTCGGGAACCGGAATCCCCCATTTCACCCGCGCGCGGCTCACGCTGAAATCCTTCAGCCCCTGGCGGATCACGGACAGCACCTCGTTGCGCCGGCCGGCGGGCTCGATCAGCAGGCGGTCGGACTCGATCTCGTCCTTCAGCCAGTCGGAGTACGCGGAAAGGCGGAAGAAGTAGTTCTCTTCTTCGGTCCATTCGCAAGGCCGCTCGTGGTCCGGACACAGGTGGCCCGGCTCCTTCAGCTCATCTTCGTCCTTGAACGCTTCGCAGCGCGGGCAATACCAGCCCGCGTACTTGCCGCGATAGATCGCGGACTGGCCGTCGGGCGCGGTGGCCGCCGTCATCCGGCGCCAGAGCTCCAGCACGCCGCGGCGGTGGATCTCGTCGGTGGTCCGGATGAAGCGGTCGTACTCGACGTCGAGGCGCACCCACAGCGCCTTGAAGACGGCGGCGATCTCGTCGCAGTACGCCTGCGTGTCCTTGCCCTTTTCCCGCGCGATCCGCTCGATGTTCTGGCCGTGCTCGTCGGTCCCGGTCAGGAAGAACACGCGGTGGCCCGAAAGCCTGCGCGCGCGGGCGAGGGCGTCGGCGGCGATCGTCGTGTAGGCGTGCCCCGGGTGGGGGACGTCGTTCACGTAGTAGATCGGCGTCGTCTGGTAGAGCGTTCGGCGGGCGGTCATCGGGGACGGAAAGAACGGAAAGGACGGAAAGGACGGAAAGGACCGAAAGATTCAACCAAGAAGGCCGCGTTCCTTGAAGCTGACGTAGCGCCCTGCGCCGAGGACGACGTGATCCAGCACCTCGATGCCCATGAGTGTGCCCGCGGACACCAGCCGGCGGGTGAGGCTGACGTCCTCGGCCGAGGGCTCGGGGTCGCCGGAGGGATGGTTGTGGAACAGGACGAGGGCCGCGGCGCGGGCGACCACGGCTTCCTGGAAGACTTCCCGGGGATGGACGAGGCTCGACGTCAGGCATCCGACGGAGACGACGGCCTCACGCTTGATGCGATGGCGGACGTCGAGGGCGAGCAGGCCGAAGGTCTCCACCGCGCGGGCGGAGTAGCGCGGCAGCAGGTACCGCGCGGAATCCGCGGGAGTGCGCAGCACGGGCTGATTCGCGCGTCCCTCCGAGGCCAGGCGCGAACCGAGCTCGAGCGCGGCCAGCACGCGGGTCGCCTTGGCGCGGCCGAGGCCGTGCTCGGTCTCGAGATCGCCGAGCGTGCGCTGGGCGAGGCCACGGATGCCGCTGTCGAGCAGCCGCGCCGCGGTGTCGAGAACGGAGGCCCGCGCCGATCCCGTCCCCAGCAGAAGGGCCAGCAGCTCGCGGTTGGACAGCGCGCCCGCGCCGTGGCGCGCCAGCCTCTCGCGCGGACGTTCGTCATCGGGGATGACGACGGCCGCGTCTTTGGTCCGCGCGTCGCCGGACGAAGTCCCGACCCCGTGTTGGCGGGCTTCGACGCGTCCGGCCGGCGAGTGGGTCGCGATCATGAACTCCATGGACAAGCGCCGATGTTAGCCCGAAGTCCCGCCGGGCTCGGCATAATGGCAGTCCAGTGGGCACGCCCGGGTCCGTTCCGTCACGCACGGCGCTCCCCGCCCTTCTGGCCCCCGTCGTCGTCATCCTCGGCGTGCTCGCCATGGGCATCCCGGTCGCGCTGGCCGCCCTCTCCGCGCGCGCGGGCCGTCCCATCGGACTGCGTCCTCTCCTGATGGCCTCGGAGCTGCTGCTGATCGTTCCCGCGCTCCTGGCGCTCCTGCTGCTACGGCGTCCCGTCGCGACGAGCCTCGCGCTCTCGCGCGTGCAGGGCCGCACTCTCGCCGCCGCCGCGTGCGCGGGGGCGACGTTGTGGGCGGCCAGCCTCGGCCTGCTCGAAGTGCAGTCGCTCATCTGGCCGCCGAGCGAGGCCTTCCTGGAGACCTTCCGGCAGCTGCACGCCGCCCTCAAGCCGAAAAACCCCATGGACGCGGCGTTCTCCGTCGCCGCCATCGCCGTGTTTCCCGCGACGTGCGAGGAGATCCTGTTCCGCGGCACCGTCCTGCCCGCGCTCGTCCGACCGCTGGGTGCCACCGGCGCGGTGCTCACGAGCGCCGTGATGTTCGGGCTGATCCACCTCGATCCCGTCGGCGACGCCGCCGCCTTCACGCGAATACCCTTCGCCATCCTCGTCGGGGTCGGCCTCGGTCTCCTGCGCGTGCGGACGGGATCGCTCGTTCCACCGATCCTCGCCCACGGGATCCTGAACACGATCACCTTCGGCACCGTCGTGTTCACCGGCGTGGAGATGGAGACGCAGACGCCGGACGCGGCCCTCGGAGCGGCGATGCTGATGGGCGGCCTCGTGCTGACGGGGATCGCGCTGCGGCACGCCCGCACATCAATTAACCCCGCCGCAAACGGCGCCGCCGAGTCGTTCGGCTAGACTCCAAGCATGAAGCTCATCTCCCGGTTGATCGTCGGGGCCACCCTCGCCGCGGGCGGCGCATTCCTGCTCCATCCGCTGCAGGCGAGCGAGAGCATCCGCATTGCTTCGCTGCGGACGCCGGCCGAGCCGATTGCCGCTCATCGGGCGGACGAGGTGGTCGTCCAGTTCCGGAACCAGGTCGAGGATCGCGATGTCAGCCGCGTGACCCGGGAGTCCGGGGCGGACCGGGTTCGCCGGGGCCGCTCCCGCGGGCGTTACCTCATGCACCTCGACGCGGGGTTCACCGTAGCCGAGGCGCTGGACCGTCTGCGCGCCCGGCCCGAGGTCGAGTATGCGGAGCCCAACGCGATCTTCCGGGCATCGCAGGTCCGCCGCGTGACCGCGAACGACACCTTCTTCAACGCGCAGTGGCACCTGGAGATGGTCGACGCGCCGCGCACCTGGGCCATCCAGTCCGGCGATCCGAGCGTGGTGGTGGCGGTTCTCGACACCGGCATCGCCTACGAGGACTTCGGTCCCTACCGCAAGGCGCCGGACTTCGGGACCACGGTGTTCGTGCAGGGATTCGACTTCATCAACAACGACACCCATGCCAACGACGACAACTTCCACGGCACGCATGTCGCGTCGGTGATCGCGGAGTCGACCAACAACGCCATCGGCGGCGCGGGGCTCGCGTTCGGCACCGCGCTGATGCCGGTCAAGGTCCTGGACGCCGAAGGAGTCGGCGACACCTTCTCCATCGCGGAAGGGATCGATTTCGCCGCCGAGAACCAGGCCGTCAAGGTCATCAACATGAGCCTGGGCGGCGGCGGAAACAGCAGCTCGATCGCCAACGCCGTCACGCGCGCGGTCGGACGCGGGGTGACCGTGGTCGCCGCGGCCGGAAACGACGGGGAGGGGACGGTCAGCTTTCCGGCCAGCCTTGCCAACGTGATCGCCGTCGGCGCCATCGACGGGCGCAAGCAGAAAACGCCGTACTCGAACTTCGGGTCCGCCCTCGACGTGGTCGCCCCCGGCGGCGACATCCGCCGTGACGATACGGGCCCCGGCCAGCGCCCCGACGGGCGCCCGGACGGGATCCTGCAGCAGACCTTCGATCCCGACACCGCCGCGGAGAGGGGACGGTACGACGACTTCGCGTACTTCTTCGTCGTCGGCACGAGCCAGGCCTGCCCGCACGTGGCGGCGCTCGCGGCTCTCCTCTATCGCCAGGGCATCACCGATCCTTCCGCGATCCAGGCCTCGATCCAGTCGACGGCCGAGGATCTCGGGCCCGCGGGCCGGGACAACACGTTCGGCCACGGCCTGCTGCGACCGTCCGTCGCGCTGACCGGTCTCGGCCTCAACCGCTAGGAAGGACTTTCCTTGATGAAGATGCCCGCGATTTCGTCCGCCTGTCGTCCGGTCGCGCTCATCTCCCTGGCCGCCGTGCTTTGCGCACCTGCGGCCCGTGCCGGAGAGGCCTCGCTCACGCTCGACGGCGGGTGGCACGACCTGACCAACGCCGCCAACTCGGCGAAGGCGGTGTTCGACGGCGTCAGCGGCGGGCCGACCGGCGGGGTGGCGCTCCAGTACGGCCTCGGCGAGAGCTTCTTCGTCCGCGCCGGCGCCCGCTACTTCCAGCGCAACGGCGAGCGCGTGTTCGTCGCGGCGCCCGGCTCCCCCGTTTTCGACCTGGGCCATTCCCTGAAGGTCCGCATCATTCCCGCGTATGGGCTGATCGGCTTCCGGTTCCTGCAGGGCGGGTCGTTCCGCCCGTACATCGGGATCGGCGGCGGCGTCACCTCCTACAACGAGGAGAGCGACGTGGCGGGCGAGATCTTCACCTCGACCGCGACAAAGCCGTCGGGCCAGGGCGTGATCGGCCTCGACTACGGCCGGGGGACGGTGCGATTCGGAGGCGAGGTCGGCTACTCGCTGGTTCCGGATGTGATCGGCTTCGGCGGCGTGTCGAATGTCTACGGCGAGGACGACATCGGCGGACTGACCGCGGTCGTCCGCTTGAGCTTCGTGCGCTAGCGAAGCCACGCCGTAATGGGATTGCGAGCTCGAGCGTCAGGGTCACCGTCTCGGAGTCGTCTGCGCGGCGGAGCGTGGCTGGTCCGCCGCGCCCAATCGACCTAGGCGTTCGGCGGAGCTGACGCGACCGGATCGCCGGAGGCTTCGAAGGGCAGACGCACGGTGAAGACGGTTCCCACGCCGGGCTCGCTGGCGACGGCGATGTCGCCGCCGTGCCGGCGCACGATGCCGTAGCACGTCGCGAGGCCCATGCCCATCCCGCTGCCTCCCTTGGTGGTGAACAACGGCCGGAAGAGCTTCTCCAGCACGTCGCGGGACATGCCCTCGCCGGAATCCGTGATCCGGACGAGATTGGCGCCCTCGTCCCGCATGGTCTCCACCACGACCCGGCCTTCCCGCGGGATGGCATCCACGGCGTTGCGCAGGAGGTTCAGGAATACCTCGCGGAGCTCCGTGGCGTTCGCGCGGAGCACGGGAAGGGCTTCGTCCAGCTTCATCTCCACGGCGATGCGCGCCGAACGCCCGGATTCCGCCCCCCGCACGTAGTCCTCGACGAACACCACGGTCTCCCGCACGATCTCGTTGAGCGACACGCGATCGCGGGCTGCGGCCGTGGTGTCGCGCTGCGTGCTGGCGCGGATGCGGCGGACAATATCCGCGCCGTCGTCGGCCGCCTTCAGGATCTGCTCGGCCTTGCGCCGTTCGGGGTGGCCTTCCCCCAGCTTCCGTAGCAGGAGCTCCGCGTTGCCCCGGATCACCCCCAGCAGGTTGTTGAAGTTGTGCGCGACGCCGGCCGCCACCTCCCCCACTTCCTGGAGCCGCTCCGCGCGCAGGATCTGGTCGCGCACGCTCCGCAGCTCCGTGATGTCGCGCACCGAGATGAGGCAGAACCCCTTGCCGTCACTCTGGAAGCTGTTGAGCGTGACCTCGACGTCACGGGGACCGTCGGCCAGCGGAAACTGGAACGCGAAGCTCGTGCGCCCGCTCGGCTCGCGGACGATCTGGCGGAACTGTCCGTAAAACTGCTGGACGCGCGTGCAGGGGGCCACCTCGGTGAAGAAGTTCCGGCCGATCACGTCCTTCTTCTTGCGCCGCGCGATCTGCTCCTCGCGGGCGTTGTAATAGAGGACGATGCCGTCGTTGTCGACCAGCACGACGCCGTCGGGCAGGAGATCGAGGGTCGCGAAGTTGACCGGGATCGGCGACGTCATCGCCCTCCCATTCTAGAGCGCCGCCCCCGGGGAGCGGAGGCACCGCGAAGTTCGGCGGGTTCCTCGCCGTGGCCGCGGGAACGGTGAGCGGCTGGCCGCGCACGGACGCGGTCGCGAATCAGGAGGCCCTGACGCTCAGAACGTCACGGTGATCCCCGCCTCGGCGCTGACCTTCGGGGTCGCGCGCACGCCCACCTTCTGGTTGAACAGGAAAGCGGCTTCGTCGATGCGCGACCCGGGATACGCAAACCCGCCCAGCCAGACCCGGTACCGGTCACGCGTGGTGTACGCCAGGGACGCCGTGATGCGCTCGTCCCGTTTGGAGCGGATCGTGCCGAGGGTGTTGAGGTCCTTCGGCCCGTGGATGGTCAAGTCCGGGGTCGGGAAGCCGGCGTCTCGGGCCGCCGGGGCCACCGCCTGACCTCGGGTCCGCGCGGTCAGCCGAGGAGGCGAGAGGCGAGGTCGGCGAGCGCCTTCACGGCCGGAGCGCCGGGCGCTCCGTCGAGCAGCGCCGCGCCGTCGCGATCCGACTCGAGCACGGCGGCGTCGTGAGGAACCACGGCGTACAGGTCCACCCCCCGCGCCCGGCAGAAGCGGTCCACCGCTTCGCGGTCCGCCTCGTCGCGGACCTTGTTGGCGACCACGTGCACTCGCGCCACCCCGAGCTCCCGGGCCAGCTCGACGACGCGCGCGCCGGTCTCCAGGGAGCGGTAGTAGGGCTCGACCACGGAGAGAACGAGGTCGGTGTGGCGGGGCGTCCCGCGGGAGAGGTGCTCGAGCCCCGCTTCCATGTCCGCCACCGACACGTCCCCCGCGGCCTCCACGATCTCACGCAGCAAGCCGCGCACGGCGGCGTGGGAACGGCACATTCAGCCGCTGCCCGCGTGTCCCACGCGTCCCATGACCACGACGCGCACGCCATCGGGGGCGGTGATGCCGTAGCGCGCGATGACGTCCGACGCCGGCATGGAGAGGACGCTCATCTTCTTGCCGTCCTCACCCGTGCGATCGACCAGGACATCGCGCGGCACGGGCGGGATCGATTCCGCCTGCGCGCGCGGAACGCCGAGGGCGAGGGCGAGGTTCGGGTTCGAGTCGCCGTCCACCGCCACCACGTCGCGCCCCTGACGGGCGAAGAGCCGGGCCAGCGTCGCGGCCAGCGTCGTCTTGCCCGAGCCGCCCTTCCCCGCCACCGCGATCTTCATCGCGGCCAATATCCGCTCGATCGCCTGCGGGCGCAAGCGGGCCGTTCAATGCGTCGGGCGCGGGGCCTCGGGATCGAACACGTCGATGGTGCGGAGGAACGCCTCCATCCCCAGCTGCTGCGCCTGCGCACGGTCACCGAAGCGGTAGAACTTCATCACCCGTCGCCGGGAGAGGTTCTTGAGGCCGTCCCAGAAGCGATTGCCGTCCCTGGCCATGCGCAGGGTCTGGATCTCGGCGGCTACCGGAGGCGGGGCGGCGAGGACCAGCGGGACGCGCCGGAAGCGGAGGAAGTGCGTCTTCTCCACCCGCATCCCGCCTTCGGTCCGCGTGAACACGACCCCGGTGGAGTCGGCGATGTCCTCGACATATGCGAAGCGCGCGCCGGGAGCGAGCGGCCCGAAGAAGGGCGCGTTGGAATCCGCCCACTCCTGCCAGCGCGGGACATCGACGGCCACGCCGCGATACGCGAACCCGAGGACGAATCGCGACAAGCCCACGGGATCGCGCGCGGCGGCGCCGAGGGCGATCGCGGCCAGGACGACGGTGGCGACCGGGGCCGCGAAACGACGGCGGCGAGGATTGACAGCCGCCTCCGCCGGGACGATAGTGCTCATTGGAGACACGCCATGAAAGTCCTCGCGCCGGGCCTTCTCGCCATCGCCGCCTCGCTGTCGGTGTCCGTCGCCGCCACCGTCCAGCGGCCGGTGCCGCTGCCGTCGAAATCGTGCTGCGACAATTGCACCGTGGCTCGGTACGTTCCCCCGAGCGTTCCGTCGGTGCCGGCGACGATGGTACACGGAGCGGCGGTCCTGGAGGCCTTTGCCCTTTTCGGTGTCGTTGCCCTCGCCCTTTTGTCCCGAGGCAACCGGCGCCCGCCGCAGGCGCCGCCCGAACCGGCCAGTGGACCCGCCCGTCTCCTCCGGGCCTGATTCCCGCCGACCGTGACGTCCGCGCAGGCGGCTGACGGCGTTCCCCCGTGCGGCTGCTCCGCACCCGGGGCGGCGAGTCCCGACACCTGCTACTGCTCGGTGGAGGATCTCCTCGCGATCATCCGCCGCCGCTATTCGCTGGCCGTGCTCCGCGTGATCCACGCCACGCGCCGGTGCCGTTACCAGGACGTCGCCGATGCGCTGCCCGACGCGAGCAGCTCGACCCTCGCGGAAACTCTGCGCGCGCTGGAGGCCGCCCAGCTCGTCCGGCGGGATGCCACGACTCCGGCCCGTCCCGTTTACGCCCTCAGCGCATCGGGAGAAAAGCTCCTGTCGCGGCTACGCCGTCTCCTGGAGGACGTGCAGGCAAGCTGACGCTTCGATCGATCGAAGCGATTGAAAATGAAACGCTTGCCCTGAATGCCGGGCGGCGTTAGGCTCGATCCACAGCAGGAGCGCGCCGATGTCCACGACGGACGCGAAGGGCACGATCAAGACCGGTCAACCCTCGATCCCGGAGACGGAGCCGGCCCCGCAGCCGCAGCGGCTCCCCCTCGGCCCCCTGAAGACCGTCCACGTGTTCTGGCTCGCCGGGATGAGCTGCGACGGTTGCTCCATCGCGGTGACCGGCGCCACCAACCCCGGCATCGAGGGGCTGCTGACCGGCACCGTCCCCGCCATGCCCAAGGTGATCCTCCATCACCCCGTGCTCTCCGTCGAAGCGGGATCCGCGTTCGTGCAGTCGTTCAAGGACGCCGTCGACGGCCGCCTCGGCGATCCCTACGTGGTCGTGTACGAGGGATCGGTCGCCGACGAGCGCATCGCTGCTCGCACGGGTGGCTACTTCTGCGCCATGGGCATGGAGACGATCAAGGACAAGGATGGCTCGCATCCCGTTCCCACGGCGACGTGGCTGAAGCGGCTGGCGCCCGGCGCGGCGGCCACCATCGCCATCGGAACCTGCGCGACCTGGGGCGGCGTTCCCGCCGCCGAGGGCAATCCGACCGGCGCCATGAGCCTCATGGACTTCCTGGGCAAGGATTACCGCAGCGCGTTCGGCCTGCCCGTCATCAACATCCCCGGCTGCGCGCCGGTGGGCGACAACTTCACCGAGACCGTCTTCGCGATCCTGCTGTTCCTCCAGGGCCTCGGCCCTCTTCCCGCATTCGACGCCCTCGGCCGCCCGGCGTGGCTCTTCACGGAGACCGTGCACCAGGGCTGCACGCGCGCGGGTTATTACGAGGAGGGTACCTTCGCCGAGAACTACGGCGATCCCGAGTGCCTGGTGGAGATCGGCTGTTGGGGCCCGGTCGTCAATTGCAACATCGTGAAGCGCGGCGCGATCAACCACATGGGCGGCTGCATGCGCGCGGGCGGCGTGTGCATCGGCTGCACCATGCCCGGGTTCCCGGACAAGTTCTCACCGTTCTACAAGCGGCCCCCGGGCGCGTTCTTCTCGAGCAACAGCGCGCGCACCGTGGGCATGGTCTTCCGGCGGCTGCGCCGGCTCAGCAACCGGGAGAGCAACCGCGAGGCGCGCTGGGACATCACCAACGACGTCCCCAGCGGCTGGGGTTACTACCCGCGCAAGACCAAGATGGACCGCGTCATCCACTTCTTCTACGAGCGCTGGCAGCACCTCGGCTCGCGAAAGCCCGGCCGCCGGCCCGGAGAAGAAGAGTTCCTGTGGGGTGTCGACCGCCCCGGCATCCGGAGCGACTACCACGACGACAGCGTCGTCCGGGAGGACGCCGATGAGCGGACCTGACCTCTGGGCGTCGTGGCGGATCTGGATGGGCGTGGCCACCGTGGTGGTGTTGATCGCGGCCACCCTTCTCATCGTCATCCTCGCCACCGCGCGGGCGATCCTGCGCGACGCCGTCCGCGCGCTCACCGCCGCGGAGCAGATCCGGAAGAACACGCTGCCCATCTGGGAGCTGGAGACGACGAACGACGTGGCGGTCGAGATCCGCGACACCGTGCGCGCGATCGAGGCCAAGGGCGGGGCGCTCGCGGGCGCCCTGCAGCAGCCGCAGGCCCGGTCCGCCGTGAAGCCGTAGGAAGGAGGGAAGGATGGAAACCCTCGACGTGGATGCCGTGCGCAAGGTCTGGCTGGTCTCCCTCGCCGTCTTCGCGGTGGTCCTGATCGTGGTCGCCGCGCTGCTCACCCTGATCCTGCGCACCGCGCGACAGATCCGCGGCGGCGTCTCCGAGATCTGGAACGTCGGTCAGAAGGTGGCCAACAACACCATCCACATCTCCCTCCTCGACTCGACCAACCACCTCGTGTCGCAGATCCTCCAGAACGCGGTGGGGGTGGTCGGGGCCACCGGCGCCATCGGCGCTCACGCCGAGCAGTGCCCGCATTGCCCGTCCTGCGTCACGGCCGCCGGTAACGCCCGGTGAGCGTCTTCACTGTTCTCACCGTGGCCTCGGTGGCCGCCGCGGCCGCGCTCTTCATCGCCCTGGTGGTGTTCCTGGTCCTGATCGTCCGCGAGCTCCGGGCGACGGGCGGCACGCCGATCAGCTACCTGGCAAAGATCCGCCTCGGGTTGCGCGCCATCGAGATGGAAACAGGGCACATCGTCCCCGAGGTCACGGAGCTGAACGGCACCTTGACCTCGATCCGCGACGGCCTCGGCGTGGTGGACCAGAACCTCGCGCGCGTCATCGCCGCGGTGTCGAAGCAGGGTGCGCGGTGACGAACGACTCGGCCTTCCCGCCCGCCGTGTTCACCGTGTGGTGGATCGGCCTCGCGCTCACCCTGCTCGTGTTCGTTCCCCTCGCCGTCTACTGGCTGCACATGTTGTGGCGGGCGGCGCGGTCGATCCAGCTCTACGCCCGCGACGCGCTGACCGCCGCCGGGGGCATCGCCTCCAACACCGTGAACATCCCCGCGCTGGGCGGGACCATCGCCGTGGCCACCGAGATCCTGCAGGCCGCGGGAGAGATCAACGCCAAGGCGGGCACCATCGCCGACGTGCTGGCCGCGCGCGAAAGCGGGAAGTAGAGGCGCCCATGCTCCTGACCCTCACTCTCATCACCGTCGCCCTGGTGGTGGTGGCCCTCGCCGGGTACCTGATCGCGGTGGCCTGGGCGCTCCACGACGCGCGCCGCAGCGTGGCCGCCATCGCCGACGGGCTCGAAGCCGTCGCCGGCCACACCGCCCCTCTCGCCGAGAAGCTCACCATCATCAACGGCGCCTTGAGCGCGCTCCGGGATGGCCTCCGTTCCGTGGACGGGCATCTCGGGCGCGCCGCCGGCGTGTTCCGCCTGTAGGAGCTTTTCGAACATGTGCTTCAAGAACCTGCCGGTCGATTTCGACGCGAGCGGGAACGCATTCCTGCGCGGCGGCATCCCGAACCCGTACGACGTCGCCACCGCGCCGGCCGGCGTTCCGAAGCAGCTCACCCCCGGCGACGTGGAAACCCTGCTGCGCCGGAACGGCCACCTGAAGAACGTGGACTTCGACCCCGTCACCCGCGTGGCGGGCGCCCTCGCGTTCCATACCGTGGCCGACCTCGAGCAGCGGAAGGTGGTGGAGGCGCGCTCGGTAGCCACGCTGTTCCGGGGCTACGAGGTCATCATGGTGGGCCGCGATCCCCGCGACGCCATCTACATCACGAGCCGGGCCTGCGGCGTGTGCGGCGGCGTGCACTCGACGTGCGCCGCGCTGGCCACGGAGATGGCCATCGACTGCGTGCCCCCGCCCCTCGGCATACTGGTGCGGAACCTCGCCCTGGCCCTCGAGTACCTGTACGACCATCCCCTCCACCTTCACTTGCTCGCGGGCCCGGACTATTCGGCCGCCATCATCGAGGGCACGAACCCGGCCTTGCTGGAGCGCGCGCATCGCTCCGACACCCGGTATGCCGAGATCCACGGTTACCGAACGATGGGCGCGCTGATGGAGGACATGAACCCGCTCAGCGGGCGCCTCTATCTGGAAGCGCTGCAGATGACGCGCGTGGCCCGGGAGGCCTACGTCCTCATCTGCGGAAAGTACCCGCATCCGCAGACCATCGTTCCCGGCGGCATGAGCTCGTCCATCAACCTGACGGTGATGAACGAGATGTACCTCCGGATGTCCCAGTTCTTCGACTACTCGAAGAAGGTCGCCTGCATCTGGGACGACATCACGGAGTTCTTCTACGCCGCGGACCCCGCCTACAAGAAGGTGGGAGCGCGGCGCGCCCACCTC
>Ga0136617_10003243_pt1 | contig 14541 bp, 12 predicted proteins | sample AntDrymUQ3222106_2_FD_129672 | JGI IMG/M metagenome (GOLD analysis project Ga0136617, IMG submission 129672) | Polar desert sand microbial communities from Dry Valleys, Antarctica - metaG UQ322 (21.06) | ecosystem: Environmental > Terrestrial > Soil > Desert | place: Antarctica: Dry Valley... | reverse complement strand
AGCAGCTCGTCGAGCCGCTCCAGCGACAGGGCGAGATGTGCTCCGCGCTTGGAACCGGCGACCGCATGCACCTCGTCCACGATCACGGTGTCGATGCCGCGCAGGGACTCTCGCGCCTGCGACGTCAGCATCAAGAACAGCGACTCTGGGGTGGTGATGAGGATGTCGGGAGGCTTGGTGGTGAGTCGCCGGCGGTCGGCCTGCGACGTGTCGCCGGAGCGGATGCCGACCCTGAGGTCGCGTACCGACTCACCCAGTCGCGCGGCGGTCTGTGCGATGCCGGTCAGTGGCGCCCGGAGGTTGCGCTCGACGTCGACGGCCAGCGCCTTCAGTGGTGAGACGTACAGCACCCGGCAGCGATGGCGCTTGTCGTCGGGCGGGGGTGTGCTTGCAAGCCGGTCGAGCGCCCAGAGGAAGGCCGACAACGTCTTCCCGGACCCGGTCGGCGCCACGACGAGAGCGTGTCGGCCCGCAGCGATCGCCGTCCAGGCGCCGACCTGGGCAGGTGTGGGCTCGGCGAAGGCGGCCTCGAACCACGACCGGGTGGCCGGCGAGAAGATGCTCAGCGCACCGCGGCCCGGGCCGCCGCCCCCCGGCATCCGGCTCGTCTGACTCATGCCAACCATCCTGCCCGAGCCCTCCGACAGTGCCGAGCGAGCCAGCCGTGCCGCGTGCCTCAGCGTCCAGCGCTCTGAGCGTCAGAGGTCGCCGCCTTCGTCGAGCAGGCGGGCCGTCTCGCGCTGGATGAGACCGAGGCGCGCCTCCTTGACCAGCGGCACCTGGCGTCGGCGTCGGCGGATGTCGGCCAGGTCGATGCCAGCCGTCAGTATCTGCTCGTCGTCCTGGACCGCCTCCGCAACGACGTTGCCCCACGGGTCGATGACGTGCGAGCCCCCCCAGAACCGGAACTGACCCTCAGTGCCGACCCGGTTCACGAACACCACGAACAACTGGAACATCCGGCCGTAGAAGGTGGTGATGGCGTGCCAGTACTCGTGGGAGTCGTAGTGCTCGGGAAAGCTGCTCTGCGAGCTCGCGGCGGGGACGAGCAGCACATGGGCACCGTCTTGGGTCGCGAGGAAGGCGAGCTGCGGTTGCCAGGCGTCGTTGCAGCAAAGCACCGCCATCCGGGTGTCTTTGGCTGCTGGGAACGCTCGCAGCCGCGGCCCGGATGTGAAGTGGTTGCGTTCCTCGAACGGTGCGTACGCCGGCAGGTAGAGCTTGCGGTGCACGTGGACGAGCTGCCCGGCCTCGAAGACGGCCGTGCTGTTGTAGACGTGCGGGCCCGGTGGTCCGTCCTCGACGAAGCCGATGGCGACCCCGGCGTCGCCGGCGGTGCGGGCCAATTCGGCGAGCCTGGGGTCGCCGGCCCGGATGGACAAGTCGGCGTCGACCGCACCGACGCTGTAGCCGGACAGGTACAGCTCCGGAAAGACCACCAGGTCGGTGTCATCGGCGACCGCCTTCGCGATGGCACGCCCGGCGAGCTCCAGGTTCGCGTCCAGGTCGCCCAGCTGTGAGTCCAGCTGCGCCATGGTGATCCGCACTGCGCCTCCTGGAAACATGGCTCGGGTCCCGACCGTCGCCGGGACCCGAGTTCGATCGAACTCCGGCTATCAGCCGATCAGGTCGTTGTCCTCCAGCCACTGCTGCGCGACGGCCTCCTCGGGCAGACCTTCCACGTCCACCTGGGCGTTCATCGCTTGCAGGTCCTCGGTGGTGAGCTTCTCGGCGATCGGCGTGAGCACGTCCTCCAGCTCCGGGGAGTCCGCGAGCACCGTGTCGTTCACCGTCATGGCCACCTCGTAGCCGGGGAAGAACTGCTTGTCGTCCTCGAGCACCACCAGCTCGTTGGCGGGGATCTGTCCCGCGCTCTCGAACACCTCGCCGAAGATGCACGGGTCCGACTTCGGCAACGCGGTGTAGATGATCTCGAGGTCGAGCTCGGTGATCTGCGCGTCAGGCAGGTCGAAACCGTACGTCTCCTCCACGCCAGGGAATCCGTCCTCGCGGTCGAGGAACTCCGCGGCCGCGCACATCGATGCCGACTCCGGGTCGCTGTTGACCAGCTCGGCGTACTGGGAGAGCGTCGTCACTCCGAGCTCGTCGGACTTCTCTTGGGAGGTGGCGAACGCGTAGGTGTCGTTGGCCGACGACTTGGCAATCCACCTGACCTTGTTCTTGGCGAGATCCTGCTCGGCGACGGCATCGAAGAGCTCCTGCGGGTCCTTGGCTGCGTCCCCCGTGGTGTTTCCGAGGATGTCGACCCAGCCGGTACCGGTGTACTCCCAATACATGTCGATCTCATCGCTCTCGAGCGCGGTGCGGACATTCGCGGTGCCCTCGATGCCGGTCTGATCCTCCACCGACGCGCCAGCGTCCTCGAGGGCGAGGATGGCAATCTGGCCCAGAATTTTTTGCTCGGTGAACTCCTTGGACCCGACGGTGAACTCTTTGCCGTCGAGCCCGTCGCTGCTGCCCCCGCCTCCTCCTCCGCCTCCGCCGTCGTCGCCACATGCGGTGACGACGAGGGTGAGACCGGCGGCCAGGGCGGTCAGCCGGGCGGCCTTCTTCGAGTAGCGCATGATGGCTTCACCTTCCGCTTTCGTGTTGTCGTTTCATCAGATCACAGCCCGCGTGGGCGCAGGACGTCCTCGGCGATGCCGGCCAGATAGTCGACGAGCAGGGCGAGCACCGCCACCAAGATGCCGCCGATGATGGTGACGTAGGGGTGATTGCTCGAGAATCCCGACACGATCAAGATGCCCAGTCCGCCCGCGCCAACGAAAGCACCGAGTGTCGCCGTGCCGACGTTGATGGTCAACGCGGTCCGGAGGCCCGCCATGATGACCGGCACGGCCAACGGCAGCTCGATCCGGGTGAGGACTGCGAGCTTGGTCATGCCCATCCCGCGCGCGGACTCGATCACGGCGGCGTCGACCTGGGTGAGCCCCACCATGGTGTTGCGCAGCACGGGCAGCGTCGTATAGGCGGCCAAGGCGACCACCGTCGGCTCGAATCCGAGACGCCAGACGATCGCGAAGATCAGCAGCAAGCCGATCGTCGGCACCGCCTGGCCGATGTTGAACAAAGCGATGGCGAATGGAGTGACACGGCGGGCGAAGGAGCGGGTCAACAAGATCCCGACCGGGATAGCGACGGCGAGCACGATCACCGTGGAGGCGCCAGTCAGTTCGAGGTGCTCCACCGTCCTGGCCACGATGTAGTCGAACGCGAGACGCTTCGACTCGGTCGGGTCTTTGTCCCGACGGCTCACCGAGATGTAGGTGAGCAGGAGCACGAGGGCCAGGACCACGGGCATGAACAGATAGCCCGCGAGCGACCGTCGCCCGCGGGGACCGGCATCGAGAGCAGCTCCGGATGTAACCCCGGTGGCCTTGATCTGGTCGGACGTCGTCGACATGTCAGCTGTCCTCGTCGTCATCCACGTCGTCGTCGCGACGAAGGCGGCCTTGCTCGGCGCGGCGCAAGCTGCGCACCGTCTCGTTGATGGTGTCGATGTCGACGATGCCTTGGTAGGCGTTCGAGGAGTCCACCACGATCGCCGTGCTGTAGCGAGCAGACAGCATCTCGTTGAGGGTGTCGCTCAAGGTGGCGTTCGGCTGCACGACTGCCTCGGCAGGCAGTCCGAGCTCGGAGAGGGGGCGGCCATGGCCGGCACGGCGCAGATGGTCGGCGTTGACCCATTTCACGGGGCGTCGCTGGCTGTCCAGCACGAGCACGGCGCTCTTGTCGCTGCCCTCGAGCAGGCGGTGCACCTCGTCGTGGCCGGCCCCCTGCTCGACGGTTGGCCACTGGTGTAGCTCGACGTCCCGCACCCGGCTCAGGCTGAGCCGCTTGAGCGAGGCACCACGGCCGATGAAGTCCGCGACGAAGTCGTCCGCGGGGTTGACCAGGATGCGCTCGGGAGTGTCGAACTGGGCGATGCGCGACTGCTCGCGCAGGATGGCGATCCGATCTCCCATCTTGATCGCCTCGTCGATGTCGTGGGTCACGAAGATGATCGTCTTCTTGATGCGCTCCTGAAGGCGCAGGAACTCGTTCTGCAGTCGATCGCGGGTGATCGGGTCGATCGCGCCGAACGGCTCGTCCATCAGCATCACGTCGGGGTCAGCGCTCATGGCCCGGGCGACCCCCACCCGTTGGCGCTGGCCGCCGGACAGCTCCTTGGGGTAACGGTCGCGATACTGACCCGGATCCATCCCCACCATCTCGAGCAGCTCGTCGACCCGCTCGGAGATCCGCTTCTTCTCCCAGCCCAGGAGCTTGGGAACCGTGGCGATGTTGTTGGCGATCGACACATGGGGGAAGAGACCGATCTGCTGGATGACGTAGCCGATCCGGCGCCGCAGCTGGTCGGGGTTGACCTTGGTGACGTCCTCCCCGTCGAGGAAGATCCGTCCGGAGGAGGGCTCGATGATCCGGTTGATCATCTTCATTGTCGTCGTCTTGCCGCAACCCGACGGGCCGACGAGGATCACGATCTCGCCCTTGGGGATCTCCATCGTGAGGTCGTCGACCGCAGGCTCGCGCTGGCCGGGGAAACGCTTGGCCAGGTTCTCCAGCCGGATCTCGATCGTGCCGCCGTCGGCCCCCCCGGCGTCTGAGGCAGCCGCTCGGTCTGAATCGGCCGCAGTGTCGTCAGTGTCGGTCATCTGATGCCTTTCGAGGTCGTGAACCTGGTGATCACGACATAGACGAAGTCGAACAGGACGGCCAAGACGATGACACCGAGTGTCCCGCTGAGCACCTCGCTGAGTGCGGCCGCGCTCCCGATGCTGGCGTCGAAGATCAACTCGCCCAGGCCGGGCCCGTTGATGTAGGAGCCGATTGCCGCGATACCGATGAGGAGCAGGGTGGCCACCCGGAGACCGGTCAGAACGACCGGCCAGGCCAGGGGCAGCTCGATCCGCCACAACCGCGCGACCCGCCCCATGCCCATGCCCTTGGCCGACTCCACGATGGCCGGGTCGACCTCGCGGAGCCCCACGATGGTGTTACGGACGATCGGCAGCAGGCCGTACATGACGAGTGCGACGATCACCGACTTGGCGCCGAGGCCGAGGCCCGGCACCTGAATGAGCAGCGTGAACAAGGCCAGCGACGGGATGGTCAGGAACGTGCCGGTGACGGCGAGGACAAGCTCACGGGGACGCTCGGTCTGGTAGGTGAGGACGCCGAGTCCGACGCCGATGACAGTCGAGACGAGGACGGAGATGATCACGATGACCGCATGGTCGATGGCGAGCTGGACCACGTCCTCCCAGGTGAACTCGAGATAGGTCCACAGACCCTCGTACCACGGAGGCGTCTCAGGCATCGCCGCCGCCTCCCGCCGCGCACCGAGTCGATGCAACTCCCGAGGCTCCCATGCACACCTCCATCCAGACTGCCCCGACCATGGCATGGTGAACCACCATGCACAAGGGTGGCACCTGAACAGGAACCATCAGCGCATTGCACCGCGCGGCGGCGTACCCGATCACGAGCCGTTTCGCGAGGTCAGCTGCGAACAGTGCGAGACCAGCTCGTCAGCGGCGGCGCGCATGGTCTTGGGCCGGAAGCGACCAGCCGGTCCCTGCAGGCCCAGCACGGCGGTGAGCACGCCGCCCACGCCCAGCACGGGTGCCGCGATCGCGTTCAGCTCTGCCTCCCGCTCACCGACGGCCTGCGCCCAACCGCGCTGTCGGATCGTCGCCACCTCCGCCGCCAGTTGGGTGACGTCGGTGATCGTGCGACTTGTGTACGACGGAAGCGGGCCTTTCGGCATCGATCCTGCGAACGCGAGGAACACCTTCCCGGTGGCCGTCGCGTGGGCGATGCTCGGCCTGCCGACCTGCGCCACGCTGCGCACCGACGACGGGCTCTGCACGAAGTCGACCGTGATCGTGCCCTCCTCGTAGGGGACCGACAGCGTTGCGGTCTCACCGGTGGCCTCGGTGAGCGCCACCAGATGTGGGCGGCAGCGCTGCCGGATGTCGACGCGAGCGAGTGCGGCGTTTCCGAGCTCGACGAGTCGCGGACCCAGTCGGAAGCGCCCGCTGTCGGCAACTCGGCTGACCAGTTCGTCGCGCGCCAACGTCGAGATCAGTCGCGACACGGTGCTCGCGTTGATGCCGGTACGGCGAGCGATCTCGTTGGTACCAAGGTCGTCTGGAGCGTCGGCGAGGGCGTGGAGGACAGCGACAGCACGTTCGACCGTCGCTACCGGTCGATTGCCCGTAGTCAACGGCGGCCTCCCGTGCTAGCGTCGCGAAAGATCCAATAATGCAACAGCGTTGCCGATATGGCAACGGTGCCAAGATCGACCTGCAGCAGCCGGAGCGCGATACAGATGCCTCAACCCGTGACGGGATCCCCGGCTGGCCCGGTGCTGCCGGCCAACGTTCGGTATGTCGTCGTGGGCGCCGGCGTACATGGCCTGTCCACGGCGTGGCACCTCGCCACGCTGCTGCGGACTCGTGGGCTCGGCAGTGGTGACGATGTTGTCGTCATCGACAAGACCGCGGTCGCCGCAGGCGCCTCGGGCATCGCCTGCGGCGTGATCCGCAACAACTACTTCCAGCCGGCCATGCGCCGGTTGATGGCCCACTCGGTGGCAGTGTGGGAGTCGGACCCCGCAGCGTTCTCCTACCATCCCGTCGGCTACCTGCAGGCGGCGCCGGAGGTGATGCGTGCCGGTGTCGCGCAGATCTACTCCGAGCAGCAGGAGATCGGCTACCCGTCCACGCTCGTCGAGGGTGAAGACGCCTGCCGGACCTACTTGCGCGATCTGCTGGGCGACTGGCAGGCACCCGGGATCACCAACATCTTGCACGAGAGCCGAGGGGGCTACGCCAACAACCGTGCTTCGATGCTCGGGCTCGCCGCCAAGGCCGAGGGGGAGGGAGTGCGGATCTTCACCGGGGTGGAGGTCACCGGTTTCACCGTCGACAATGGGCCTGGGACGGAAAGCGCCGTCCGGGCCGTCGAGACGGACCACGGCACGATCCGCTGTGACCGGGTGGTCGTCGGGGCCGGCCCCTGGGTCCGTGACTTCTGGGCGATGCTCGATCTCCCGGCGACGATCGACGTACGCGGTCGTGACGGGCAGGTGCACGGCGACGCGGACATGTGGACCTACCTGTTCCTGCAGGAAGGGACGCTCGGCGTCGACCCCGGCATGTTCACCGACACCCGTGGGGAGCTGCCGCCCGTCGTTCACGTCGACTCCGACGCGCCCTTGTACGACGAGAGCGGCGCCTTGGTCACCGACGAGATGTGGGGCATCTACTACAAGCCCGACTTCAACTTCGGTGGGGTGCAAGGCGGCGCGATGCCGATGCCAGTGGGAAAGGCGGCCGGCGACGTCGCGGTCGATCCGTATGGCCCTGCCAGCCTCGAGCACGTCGCCGACCCCGGCTTCGCGCGGATGTGGACCTCCGCGCTGGCGCACTGCCAGCAGCGGTTCGAAGGCACCGGCCACTTGTACAAGGACGAGAACTCCGGCGGGCTCGGGTGTTTCACCCCGGACAGCTTCCCCGTCATCGACACGTTCCGCCAGAACGTCCACGTCATCGCCGACTCCAACCATGGCTACAAGATGATCGGCGTCGGCGAGCTCGTCGCCCGTGAGCTCCTCGGCGAACCGCAAGACCTGCTCGCCCCCTTCCGCCTCCGCCGCTACCAGAGCGGCGACCTGCACCCCACCAGCAGCTCACCCTTCCCTTGGAGCTGAACCGTCCCTGGAGCTGACACGGTTCCTGGAGCCGACCCGCGAGAAAGGCATCAACGTGCGCATTCCGTACGACGTCCCGAAGATCCATATGTACTCGCGCATCCGTAAGTCGCCGTACTTCTACGCGTCCGAACGCCACGGCGTGCAGTCGTACACCGTCTGCAACCGGATGTACCACCCACGCCACTACGACGACATGATCGCCGAGTACTGGAAGCTGGTCCGCGACGTGACCTTGTGGGATGTCGGGGTGGAGCGGCAGGTCGAGATCTCCGGCCCCGACGCGCTGAAACTGGCGAACATGCTGACCCCGCGCGACCTCACGAAGTGCGCAGTCGGCCAGAACAAGTTCCTGCTCAACACCGACGTCGATGGCGGCGTGATCAACAACCCCGTTCTGCTGCGGCTCGCCGAGGACTGCTTCTGGTTCAGCGTGGCCGACGGTGATGTGCTGCTGTGGGCGAAGGGTGTCGCCAGTCAGGCGGGCCTCGACGTACGTGTCTTCGAGCCGGACGTGGCCCCGGTGCAGATCCAGGGACCAAAGTCCCAGGCCCTGATGCGCGACCTGTTCGGCGAGGGCGTGCTCGACCTGAAGTACTACTGGAGTCGTGAGTTCGAGCTCAACGGGATGAACGTCGTGGTAGGCAGGACCGGGTACACCGGGGAGATCGGATACGAGATCTACCTTCGCAACGCCAGCCGCGACGGCGTCAAGCTGTGGGACACCCTCCTCGAGGCGGGCGCGGCGCACAATCTCGCCGTAATCGGCCCCTGCCAGATCCGTCGCGTCGAGGCCGGTATCCTCAGCTACGGCTCCGACATCGCGCTGGACAACAACGCCTACAGCGACTACGCCTTCCTCAACCCGTACGAGATCGGTCTCGGCTGGACCGTCGACCTCGACACCGAGGAGGACTTCATCGGCAAGCAGGCGTTGACGCGCATCGCCGAAGAAGGCGTGAGCCGCAAAGTGGTCGGCGTCGAGATCGGTGGCGACCCGATCGTCGGCTATCTCGACGACTACGTCCCCGTTATCGAGGGCGGGTCGCAGATCGGCCAGGTGTCGTCGGCGTTCTGGTCGCCGAGGCTGGAGCGCAACATCGGGTTCGCGCTGGTACCGATCGGCCATGCAGATGAGGGAACCAAACTCACGGTGCGGACCGCGGCACGCGGCGAGATCGATGCGGTCGTGGTGCCGCGGCCGTTCGTCGACCCGAAGAAGGACACCCCCAAGGGTCTGCAGGCGGCGGGCGCGGAGGTATGACCCAGGACACTGGCGCCAGGCGTTCCGGACTGCTCGAACGCCTCGCCGCCGGGCCGCTGCTGTGCGCGGAGGGATATCTCTTCGAGCTCGAGCGGCGGGGATACCTGCAGGCCGGTGCCTTCGTACCGGAGGTCATCCTCGACCACCCTGAGCAGGTGACAGCGCTGCATCGGGACTTCGTGCACGCCGGCTCTGACGTCGTCGAGGCGCTGACCTACTACGCCCATCGCGAGAAGCTTCGCGCCGTCGGCAAGGACGGTCTGCTGGAGGAGATGAACCGGCAGGCGCTGCGCCTCGCACGCGAGGTCGCCGACGAGTCCGGGGCGCTGGTCGCCGGGAACGTCTGCAACACCAACCTGTACGACCCCGACGACGCGGCTTCGCACGCACCGACCCGGGCGATGTTCGAGGAGCAGGTGGCGTGGGCCGCCGAGGCGGACGTCGACTACGTGATCGGGGAGACGTTCCGCTACGTCGGCGAGGCCGCCATCGCGCTCGAGGCGATCCGCAGCGCCAGGCTTCCCGCAGCGATCACGCTGGCCGTGGGTCAAGACGGCAACACCCGAGAGGGTGGTTCGGTGGTCGACGCCTGCCGGCAGCTGGCAGACGCCGGCGCCGACGTGGTCGGTCTCAACTGCATCCGCGGCCCCGGCACGATGCTGCCGCTGCTGGCCGACATCGTCGCGGCGGTGGACGTACCGGTGGCGGCACTGCCGGTTCCGTACCGCACCACGACCGCACAGCCGACGTTCCAGTCACTGCGGGACGAGGATCCCCGGCTGCTCCCCGATGGTCGACCGTTCCCGACGGCGCTCGACCCGTTCACGAGCAACCGGTACGAGATCGCGGAGTTCACCCAGCAGGCGCAAGCAGCAGGTGTCCGCTATCTCGGCCTGTGCTGCGGTGCGGGTCCGCATCACGTACGGGCGATGGCCGAGGCGCTGGGGCGGCTGCCACCCGCCAGTCGCTACTCCGTCGACATGTCCAAGCATGCGTTCTTCGGGACCGCACCCGGCCTGCAGAGCCACAACCAGGCCTACCGTGACCGCCTCTAGGCCCTGGGGAAATTCTGGACCACGAGCCGCACTTGCCGGCGTACGGCAGTCGTTCGCCCGCCGAGGTCCCGACCGCTACTCGGCGCTCGCGCTGCTGCGGCACGGCCTGACGGGTCAGACCTGGTCTCCGGCCTGGCGCACGCGCGACCTGCGCCGGTCGTACCCGGTGGTGATCGTCGGCGGAGGTGTGCACGGGCTCGCCACGGCGTACTACCTCGCGCGCAACCACGGCATCACCGACGTGGCGGTGCTGGACAAGGGCTACCTCGGCGGTGGCGGCTCGGGACGCAACACCGCGATCCTGCGCTCCAACTACCTCACGCCCGAAGGTGTCCGCTTCTACGACCGGTCGCTCGACCTGTATGCCGGCCTGGCCGCGGACCTCAACTACAACGTGATGTTCTCCCGCCGCGGACACCTGACACTCGCGCACAGCGACGCGTCCTTGCGCACCATGCGCTGGCGGGCCGAGGTCAACAAGCTGAGTGGCGTCGACTCCGAGGTCGTCGGTGCCGACGACGTGAAGCGCCTCGTGCCGCACCTCGACATCTCCGACCAGACCCGTCACCCGATTCTGGGAGCGCTGTACCACCCGCCCGGAGGGATCGTTCGGCACGACGCCGTCGTGTGGGGGTACGCACGGGCCGCCGACCGCCTCGGCGTCCACTTGCACCAAGACACCGAGGTGACCGGGATCGAGGTCTCGGCCGGTCGGGTCACCGGTGTGCGCACCACCCGCGGTGACGTCGCGACCCCTCTCGTGATCAACGCGACAGCAGGGTGGTCGAGCGTGGTGGCGAGCATGGCCGGGGTTCGGCTGCCGGTGCAGACGTTCCCCTTGCAGGCAGCGGTCACCGAGCCGGTCAAGCCGTTCCTGCGCACCGTCGTCGTGTCGGGCACCCTGCACGTGTACGTCAGCCAGACGGCGCGCGGCGAGCTGGTGTTCGGGGCCAGCGTCGACCCGTTCGCGTCGTACTCGACCCGGGGGTCGCTGGATTTCGTCGAAGGCCTCGCCGGTCACGTGCTGCAGCTGATGCCGTCGCTGGCGAAGCTGCGCGTGCTGCGTCAGTGGGCCGGGCTGTGCGACATGACGCCGGACTTCGCGCCGATCATGGGGCATACCGAGGTGGAGGGCTTCCTCGTCGACGTCGGATGGGGCACCTACGGCTTCAAGGCCGGACCGGTGGCCGGGGAGGCGATGGCGGCCTGCGTCGCCACGGGGCAGCCGCCTGACCTGATCGCGCCGTTCGGGCTCGAACGATTCGCGCAGGGGCACCTGGTCGCTGAGAAGGGCGCGGCGGCGGTGGGTCACTAGTGATGCTCGTTCCCTGCCCCTGGTGCGGTTTACGAGACGCCGCCGAGTTCCGCTGCCTCGGGGAGTCTGTGACCCGGCCGGATCCCGTCGGCGTGAGCACGCAGCAGTGGCGTGCTTATCTGTACCTGCGCGACAACGTGGCTGGCTGGGTGACCGAGCGCTGGTACCACCGGATGGGGTGCCGTCAGTACTTCCTCGTCGAGCGCGACACCAGATCCAACGAGATCCGGTCGCACCCCGCCGACGGGAGACAGCCACGATGACCGCGCAACGCAGGTTCGCTGGGCGTACTTCGGCCGTGATGTCGGAGCGGCTCGGGGCGCAGGCCGCCGAGGTGATCGACCGGGACACCTCGTTCACGTTCACCTGGAACGGCCGTCCCTTTCCCGCCTATGCCGGGGACACGATCGCGTCCGCATTGGCGGCCTGCGGAGTGCGTGTCTTCTCGCGCAGCTTCAAGTACCACCGCCCTCGTGGCCTGCTGACGGCGAGTCACCTCGATCCCGGCTGCATGCTGCAGGTCGGCGACGAGCCGAACGTCCGCGGCGCGCACCGGCAGGTTCAGGCGGGTATGCAGGTCCGCTCCCAAGACACCTGGCCGTCGCTGTCGTACGACGTCAAGGCGGTGAACGAGCTCGCCCGGGCCTTTCTGCCGGCCGGCTTCTACTACAAGACGTTCATGAGCCCGCAGCGGATGTGGCCGGCCTACGAGCGGGTGCTCGAGCGGTTCGCACACGGTGGGGACGCGCCGACGGCAGATGACGTGACGCCAGGCCGCTACGACAAGCGGCACGCGCATCCCGACGTTCTCGTCGCCGGTGGCGGCCCGGCCGGCATGGCGGCAGCGTTGGCAGCTGCTGACGCGGGCGCCGCCGTGATGCTGGTGGAGGAGGAGCAGGCGTTGGGCGGGCACCTGCGGTGGGGAGACGCCGCCGAGCTCCCCCAACTCGACGCCATGAGAGCGGCCGTGGCATCGAACCCACAGATCGAGGTGCTGACGAACTCCGTCGTGCTCGGCCGGTACGACGCCAACCTGGTGGCGGTGCTCCAGCGCGGGTTGTCACAGGTGCAGGAGCGACTCGTGAAGGCGCGAGCCAAGACCCTCGTGGTGGCGCCGGGACTGATCGAGCGGCCGTACGTCTTTGCGGGGAACGACGTCCCCGGTGTGCTGTTGTCGACTGCCGTGCGCAGGCTGGTGAACCTGTACGCCGTCAAGCCCGGGCACCGGGCTGTCGTCTTCACCGCCAACGGCTCCGGTGACGCCGCCGTCACCGACCTCGAGCGAGCCGGGGTCGACGTGCTGCACGTCGAGGACGCACGTGCCGGCGGTGATCTGGTCCGCGTCCGGGGCCGCGGCGAGGTGAAGGCAGTCGAGCTGGGGGACGGCCGAGAGGTCCAGTGCGACCTCGTCGTCACGGCCACCGGCTGGACTGCTCCGGTCTCGCTGCTGACCATGGCCGGCGACGTACCGCGCTACGACACCCGCTCCGCACGGTTCCGGCCGGACCCGACGGGGCTTCCGCCCGACGTACTGGCGACAGGCGGCGTCGTCGGCGACGGAACGCTCGAGGAGCTGAGGGCACACGGAGCGGCCACCGGACGGGAGGCGGCCAGGCGGTCTGCCGTGGTGGCGAGTCAGCGCGGCCGACAGTCCACGTCGACGGTTGGGTCCAAGCCGTCGGTGGAGATTCCTGCGCTGCCCGTCAGCGATCATCTCGAGCTCTTCCGCAGCCGGACGCACGGCATCGTCGACTTCTCCGAGGATGTCTCGTCGAAGGATCTCTACGTCGCGGTGGCCGAGGGATATCGATCGGCGGAGCTCGCCAAGCGCTACACCACTGCGACGATGGGCCCTGCCCAGGGGAAGTTGGAGACGGTCAATGTCGTCGCCATCGTTGCCGAAGCATCGGGGCGCACAGTCGCCGAGACCGGGACGACGACGTGGCGGCCGCCGTACGCGCCCGTCACCCTCGGCGCACTGGCCGGGCGAGAACGCGAGCCGATCCGGCGTTCCCCGATGCAGCCCTGGCACGAAAGCCATGGAGCGGTGCCGTTGATCGCCGGTGCCTGGGTACGACCCGACCACTACGGCGACCCGGCGGCGGAGGCGCGCGCGGTCCGCGAGCACGTCGGCATCATCGACGTGACCCCGATCGGCAAGCTCGACCTGCGCGGGCCGGACGTGTCGAGGCTGCTGAACCTGGTGTACGTCAACCGGTGGTCGAAGCTCGAGGTGGGACGCGTCCGCTACGGGGCGATGTGCGCGGACGACGGCGTCGTGATGGACGACGGCGTGACCGGACGCCTCGGCCCCGAGCACTACCTGATGAGTACGACGTCGTCGGGTGCCGCCGCTGTGGCCGAGTGGCTCGAGCTCTGGCTGCAGACCGACCACCCTGACTGGCAGGTGCACGTCACGCCGGTCACGACCGCATACGCGAGCATCAACGTCGCGGGACCCCGCTCCCGCGAGCTGGTGGCGCGGCTGACGGACGTCGACGTGTCCGCCGAAGCGTTCCCCTACATGCGGGTCCGCACCGGGACCGTCGCGGGCGTCGACGGGTGCGTGCTGTGGCGGATCGGGTTCACCGGCGAGCTCGGCTTCGAGCTGCACGTCCCCGCGGCGTACGGATTGCATGTCTGGGAGACGACCCTCTCCCTCGGCGCCGACCTGGGAGTACGGGCGTTCGGAGTAGAAGCGCAGCGGATCCTCCGGCTGGAGAAGGGCCACCTGATCGTCGGTCAGGACACCGACGGGCTGACGCGGCCGCTCAGTGCGGGCCTCGGTGGGCTGGTCAGCGTGGACAAGGACGACGCTGCCGGATTGCCGGAGCTGGCCTGGCAGCAGCAGTACGGTGACGGGCCCCGCCTGGTCGGACTCGCCACGTCGCCGGCGTCGGTGGTGCCGCCGGAGGGGAGCCAGCTGCTCGCGACGGACGGCACCACCTGCGGACGGGTCACCTCCAGCCGGTTGTCGCCGGCACTGGGCCGGTCGGTGCTGCTCGCGCAGGTCGAGGCGAGCCATGCCGGGCCGGGTCGGGAGCTGAGGTTGCGGTTGCCGGACGGCCGTACGGTCGGCGCCGTCGTGACGGACGGGCTCGCCCAGCTCGACCCGGAGGGGGTGCGAGCGCGTGGATGATCTCGGCCGCCTCGCCGTACCCGTACCCGT
>Ga0136617_10003242_pt1 | contig 14551 bp, 8 predicted proteins | sample AntDrymUQ3222106_2_FD_129672 | JGI IMG/M metagenome (GOLD analysis project Ga0136617, IMG submission 129672) | Polar desert sand microbial communities from Dry Valleys, Antarctica - metaG UQ322 (21.06) | ecosystem: Environmental > Terrestrial > Soil > Desert | place: Antarctica: Dry Valley... | reverse complement strand
TCTGTAACTTGCCCGCGCAACTCGGCGGTCGAACTCGACGCCTGCGAGAAAGCTGGGGCGACTCCGACGACGAAAACGAAGAACGCCGTCAAAAAAACCTGAGTCAGGCTTCTCATTGATATTTATTCTCCTCGGTCGAATTTTGTGGTGACGGACTGGGCAGCCAGGATACCGGACACGAGGGGTACGCTAAACGACAGTTCTTGAAGGTAATTGACCGGAGCCCGAGAGTCGAGCATAATGACTACCGAACGGTCGGTAAAGTATCACCAGGGCTTTTAGACGTCAAGCCTTTGTTCTATCTCGCTCATCGTTCCGCCCGCCGTTTGTTGCCAGCCCAAACATTATTAAGTCAAAGGTTGTTTCCATGAAGCAAGAGCGGTCAAACGCATGGTTCGCCTTGTGGGTCTTATTTGCCATCAACGCAATGAACTTCTTCGACCGGCAAATACTCGGCGCGGTCGGCGAGGCGGTGCGTAAAGAGTGGGGGATGAGCGACGGCGCGATGGGCGCTCTGGGCACGGCCTTCACGCTGCTCTACGCTTTCGTCGGCTTACCTCTCGGTCGGCTGGCAGATCGAACCGGGCGTAAATGGATTCTCTCCGCCGGGGTATTCGTGTGGAGTTTGACGACGGTGGCGTCAGGCTTTGCGAGAAACTTCTGGCAACTTTTTGTCTTGCGACTTGGCGTGGGCATCGGCGAGGCTTCGTGCGCGCCCGCCGCCACATCGCTCATCGGCGATCTTGTCCCGGCGAACCGGCGGGCCAAGGCCCTCTCAATTTTCATGCTCGGACTGCCCGTCGGCATTGCCCTCAGCTTCGCCGTGAGCGGGACGATTGCTCGCTCTTACGGTTGGCGACCGGCTTTTTATGTGGCAGGCATTCCCGGTCTGCTCTGCGCCATCGCGGTGCTCTTCGTCCGCGAGCCAAAGCGCGGCGCAACAGAAATGCACAACATCGGCGGGCGCAAACGCGAAGGCTCCCCCTATCGCCTCGTGCTCTCAACGCCGACGATGCGCTGGCTCATCATCTCCGGCGCGCTGCACAACTTCAACATGTACGCCATCGGCTCTTTCATCACCCCCTTCCTGATGCGTTATCACGGCTCGGACATTCGCTCGGCCAACTTTGTCTCGATGGTCGTCTATGGATTGTCGGGCGCGCCCGGTCTGATTCTCGGTGGCGTGCTGGCCGATGCGGTTATGAAACGGCGCGCCAACGGTCGCCTGCTCGTCGGCGCGATGGCAATACTTGGTTCTGTGCCTTTTATCTTTCTCGCGCTCGGTAGGCCGGGCGGCGACACGGTCGGCTTTATGATCCTAATGGGCATTGGTTGCGGATTGATGTACGCTTACTACTCGACCGTCTACTCGACGATTCAAGACGTGATCGAACCCGGTTTGCGCGGCACGGCGATGGCGCTCTACTTCTTCGCGATGTATGTGCTCGGCGCATCGCTCGGCCCTTACGGGACCGGGCTGATGAGCGACCTCTTCACGGCGCGTGCGGCGGGTGCGGCGGGAGTGACGAGTTTGACACAACAGGCGCTCGAACCCTTTCGTGCCGAAGGACTCCATAACGCGATGTACATCATCCCCATCCTCGGTGCATTTTTAAGCCTCGTTTTAATTGCCGCTTCACGCACGGTGACAAAAGACATGGAGAGAATTCAACGCTGGATGCGCGAATCCACTGCCGAAGAGGCGCGGGCAGAAGCGGCGCGGGTCGAAGCGGCAGGGGCCAGCGCGGCGAAATAGAATGTTATGACGTTGTGGTGATGCCTACGTCGCCCGTCAATACTTCCATCTCTCTTTGGCACCCACACCGTTTTCCGGTTTCGGGAGGCGTCGAAGGGCCTGTTCCGCAGTTTCCATACGGGGCAGTAAGAGTATGGCGCGCGTGCATGTCTCGGCTTCTATTTCGGATAGGTCTCGAATAACACTAGAATGGTGTCATAACCGAGGCAAGTACGTGCCTTCCCTGTTCGCGAGGCTCTACTTGCTTTGGTCGGGAAGCCGAGCCCTAAACGCAAGGGCGCACCAAAAATAAGGGCGGCCTTGCGGGCCGCCCTTCAAGTTTTCAACGCTATGCAGTTGAACTTAAATGCCACTAAAAGCTGTAACGAATTTGAATGCGTCCGGTCCGATTCGTACCCTGGTTTTCGCGCGGCTGGGCGAAATCAGAGTTAAAGACGTCGCCGCTAGCCCAGAAGTTATCGTAGCTAAAGCTCGGGTGATTGAGTACGTTAAAGAACTCGACGCGTATCTCAAATCTGTCGGTTTCCCAGGGTGTGAATGGGATTTTGAATGACCGACCCAGGCTCGTGTCCAGACGTTGGACCCCGGGCGAGCGCAGAGTGTTGCGTCCGACAAGGTTAATTCGGTTAGCCGGATCAACGATAAAGCGGGAGTTGGCCGGATCGATATCATTACCGGAGAGATCTGAGAATCCGGTCGGTGATGTGGTGCCGTTAAAGTCGTTCGAGAACGCCACCGTATCCTCCGGGGCATTCGGGTTGCCGAGGGATGGACGGTCATTGAAAGCGTTCCGGTCGCCGTTGAGATCGGCTCCGCCGAGGAACGGAGTTTCGACGTTACCCGACTGAATGCGGTAAATGGTACCAAACGTGAAGCCACCCAGCAGCTTACCCCTCCAGCCCTCTTTAAACATGCTGGAAGAATCCCAGAGCGCCACTAACGTGAAGCGATGTGGCACATCGTAGCTTGCCACTGAGCGGTCATCACGACGGTTAAACGGATTGGAACCGACGCTCGTTCCGCCCGTGGTGGCGAACACTTCGCTATTGGTATTGTCGATGGCCTTTGAGAACGTATAGGCTAGTCGATAGAGAAGCCCATTTCTGAAGCCGCGCTCGAAGCGCGCCTGCAGAGAGTGGTATATCGAGTCGCCACCATTGGTCCGAACCGTAATCGAGCCACGAGCTGGATTTATGCGCACCCCGTTAATACCGGGGTTCATCTGCTCGTTAATGAACAAGTGGGTTCCTCGGGATCCCACGTATCCCAGGTCAACAATATTCCCGCCTGGCAACTCACGTTGGACGGCTAGGTTCCAGACGTAGGTCATCGGATTGACCAGGTTTCGATCGACGGAGTTGACCGTCGCGAGCGGATCAATGGTCGGGGTCGTCGGCAGCGACTGAGCGCCAAAGTTAGACAAACCGCGAGCGGCATTGGGAGCCACGGTACTACCGCCCAGCGAGTTCGGGAAAGTAGCCACGGTGTTGCTCAGGATGTTGTTGAAGAATACGTCGTAGTTGATTGCGGCCCCGCCTCGAATGACCGTTCGGTTTTCGCCGAAAAGGGACTCGAAGAAGTTCGGCGTGTAAGCGAAACTGAAACGCGGACCGAAGTTGTTGTTGTCTCTGCTCTGCTCAACACGCGTGAGCGAGTCGGCTGAGAGGCCACCAAAGGCCGGAAACGGAGCGTTGTTCGATACAACACCGAAGTTCTCGTAACGAAGGCCGAGGTTCAGACTCAGATTATCGCGGACGCGCCACTGGTCGTTAATAAAATAGGCCTGATTGGTGACGTCCGATGCTTCGGCGCCGTCGCCGAAGACTCTGGCGGCGGTGCCGGTTGGTCCGGAAAACCCCTGCACGAAGTTGCCAAGCGCAGTGAATCCGCCGCCCGAATTGTAAGTGAGAGTGCCGCGCGTATTGATCGGCACCAACTGGGTGCCCCGCTGCGCCAGGATGTCAGTGCCGATCCGGAAAGTGTGATTTCCGATCGTGTGAGTGATCGTATCCTGAAACTGGTAGTTTTTGAAATTACGTCCCTGCGGGAAGACCGCGCTAAGTCCGACCGTCGAGATGGAGCCGGTGTTGATAGTAATCTGGGGTCCTCCAGTTGACAGCGCAGAATCACGAGGCGCAAAGACCACGTCAAAGGCCGCGCGACCAAAGCGAAACTCGTTAGTTGTGTTCGGTGAGAAGTTACGCGTGTAGCTCGCGTAGAAGCTATCCGCAATTCCCGGCACGTCAACCTCGAAGCCGGGGAACTGACTTCCCGCAACGCCTTGCGTAGGACCGCCCGGGAACTGGTTGTTGAAGACCTGATCGTTGCGAAGGTAACGGAACGACAAGCTGTCACGTGAGCTCGGCGTCCAGTCAACACGCGCTATGTAGTCGTAGGTATTGACGGGCTGTGCGCTCTGGCGGGCGGCCACCCCGAAGGGGACAAGCGTGCGGTTCGGTGTTCCGGCTGCCTCGATGCCGATATTTCTGTCAGATGTAGGGGCAAGGAACGTACCGACGATAGCCAGATATTGATCCAACGCCGGGTTGGCTCCCGGTGCAACCATCGCTCGCAGCTGGGCGGCTCCGGACGCTGTCGGTACGATCGCCGTCCCAGACACGCCTCCCGCACGGAACAGGTCGGCCTGGAACGTGCCGAAGAAGAAGAGCTTGTTCTTTTTGATGGGACCACCCAATGAGAAACCGAACGTGTTTTGATTGAACTTGGGAACCTCCGTCAGTTCCTCTATTGCCTTTTGGAACGGTGTGAGCGACGAGAAAATTGAATTTTGATTAATGTTGTAGACTGAACCGTGAAACTCGTTCGTTCCTGAACGGGTGATTACATTGACCACCGCACCCCCGGCACGTCCGTATTCGGATGAAAAGTTGCTCCCAAGGACGGTCACTTCCGAGTAACCATCACGGACTGTTGGCTGGTACGATTGCCCCGTAATCGAATTGTCGTTGTTCTCGAGACCGTCAATCAGCTGGTTGTTGGCGCGCGGCCGTAGCCCATTGACTGAGAACTCCGTGCCCTGAACGTTACCGCCAGCGAGCGCGCCCGGATCTACGACGCCCGGCAGCGTGAAGACCAGGTTCACCGGATTGAGACCGGCGACAGGCAACTCGGTAATCTCACGCGTGTTGAGCGTGTTAACTCGAGTTCCATCCGTAGTCTGTAATTCGATAGGTGTGCCGGAAGTGACGGTGACTACTTCAGAAGGATTACCCACTTCCAGCGGGGTCGATAGATCAGTATGCTGCGCGGCAGCAACTAATATGTTTTCGCGCGTCGCAGATTTGAAACCGGAACCACCGATCTCCGCCCGGTAAGTGCCGGGGTCAACCGCGTCCAGACGAAAGCTCCCGTCCGTCTGTGTGGTGGTCTCACGAATCACTCCCGTTTCTGCGTTGGTTATTTTGACCGTGGCGCCGGCAACAGCAGCGCCGTTTTGATCAACAATTGTTCCTACCACGAAACCTTTGCTTGTCTGCGCAACAGCGACTGCGCTCAGCGCAAACAGCATCAAGACTGTGGCCAAAAACGTAAATTTGGATTTTGTCATTCTACCTCTCCTTGCAATTTGTAAGCTCTGATCGTGTTCGGATCCTTTTGAGCATCCGATCACCCATGCCTGGGGTTGCGAGCTTACTGAGGGGCAACTCGCGCGCCATTGACTGCCACGAAATTATTCGCGCACGAATGAACGAGTTGGACCATGTGGTGCTCACACATAATCAGAAATTTGGTTGTTGAGATTTGGATCACACTGTAAATTTGGATGGCGTCGACACGCTTCTAAATTCTCGGATTCGATCCGGATTTTCGCAACTCAATCTTAGTTACGAAAGTTTGGATCACCGAAGCGGGTGTTGAGGCTGAGCCAGCTATTCAGCGAGTCTCAAATCTTTTAGCCGGCTATAAGAAGTGGCAACTCAATTGAGGATTAACCGGATAGCTCAAACCAGATCGTTCGCAGCGATAAGCGAGACGTACCCGATCCGGCCGGCGTGAGTCGTAAGCCCGAGTATGTTGAGACCAGGGTGCCAATCTGATGGCGGGCCAAAACTCTTAAGACATTTCTCTGCAGTTCTTATCGGTTAAGCCCGAAGGTTTTTCTCGGTAAGCCGAAGAGAATGCTTCCTTACCTTCAAAACAGCAGCCTCACCGCAAGCTGAATATTTCGCGGGCCGCCACCGCCGAGGAATGGATTGCCGATGCCTACGTCGGGTGTGACCGTGATCGGCAAAAATCCCTGGCCGCGGCCAGTTACAGAATCAATTCCGTTGAAGCTGGCATCGGCTGAAAAGCCGGGAAGCAATGGCGAAGAGAAATTTGGGTGATTGAAAATGTTGAAGATTTCGGCCCGCAGCTCGACCTTCACCTGTTCGGTAATCGGCGTGGTTTTGAAGATTGATAAGTCGAAGTTGCGATAAGCCGGGCCTATGAGTGAGTTCCTGCCCAGACTACCGAAATGCTGCGTGCCGGGAAGACATGAACCAGCGCTGCCATCGCCGGCAGGATCGAGCGTGCAGGGAACCTTGAAAGCCGCCAGGTTGAGAAATCGTTCATGGCCGCTGGTGCCGGCATAAGGATCTCCGACGAGATCCGGCCGCGGGAAAAACTCGCCGGTGCCGTTGTAGTCGTCAAAAAGGTTTACATGAAACGGACTACCGCTCTTGAGAGTCAGAATCCCATTTAACTGCCAGCCATCTCCGATGCGCGGGTGGTTCTTCGCGAAATTGGGAATCTCGTAACCAAAGCTCCACACAAACCGGTGCCGGTTATCGAAGTTTGAGTTGGCCTTTTCCAGATCCGCGCGATGGCTGTTTTCCGGTTGCGTTGCATTGGCAACATAGTCCTGGCCGTCGGAGGCATTATCAATCGAGTGCGACCAGGTGTAGTTGATATTAGTGTTCCAGCCGCGACGGTTTCGTAGAGTGAAACTAGTCTGCAAGGCGTTGTAATTTGAACGCGCTGTCGTTTCGAGTTGGTTAACATAAAAGAAGGCTCCGCCGGAGGGAGCGAACGGGCCGTTATCGAAGGGACGGGCAGTCGAGACGCTTGGATTCACCGGCTGATTAATATCGCGATAGCGAAAGAGCTTCGTTCCGCTTGAACCTACGTAGCCCACCTGGAGTACACCGTTTCGAAACAGTTCGTGCTGAAGGTTGAGATTGTAGTTTTGGATGTAAGGCGTGCGCAGGTTCGGATCGACGGTGAAAACATCCGAGTCGAGAAAGTCTGTGAAGATCGGCACCCCGTCCTGAATCACCGGTGTGGTCGAAAAAGAGAAAAGAACCGCGGAAGGTCCGATCGGGTTGTAGGCGGGCCCGGGATTGAAGGTATTAAACGGCAGTTGGCCTACAAAAAAGTCCTGCGAAAAAGCATCGTAAAAAAGCCCCCAACCAGCACGCAACACTGTCTTGCTTTTGCCGGTCAGGTCCCAGGCGACTCCGATTCGCGGTGAAAAGTTGTTCCAGTCACTATTGTAGAGTTTGTCGAGGCCGCCGGTGCCGACCTGCACCAGGCCGCTCGCGGGATCGAAGTTGCTAAAGCGGTTGCGTTCTTCGGCAATGACGCCCATGTAGTCGTAGCGGAGTCCAAGATTGAAGGTCACGCTGGGCCGCCAACGAAAGGTGTCCTGGATAAACCCGGCGTGCGAATTTTGAAACGTACCGCGACGTGAGTCACCGCGCGCTGAACGACCGCCGCTCAAAGTGCCGGAAAGGAAGTCGGCCAGTGAATCAAAATCCAAACGGCCTCGATAGCCGGCGTCGAAAAACGCATTTACAAAGGTCCGGCGAAACTCATATCCAAACTTCAGATCGTGACGGTCGAGTTTCCACGAGAAATTGTCGATAGCCTGCCAGTTGGTATCAACCCGCGCCCGCGGCACTGAGAGGGTGGCGCCGATCGAGGCAATCGAACCCACGGGGTCGTTCCTGATGCGAATGAAGGGCAAGCCGAAATCCTGCGAACCGACGATGCCGGTGTTTAGTCCAATGGTGCGCGGATCGAAATTCTGATCCTCGGGGAAGAAGCCCTCATCGAAACGGTTGTAGCCAAATCTCATCTCGTTGACCTTGGTATTCGAGAACAGCTTAAGGTACGAAATGGAGAAGAGGTTCACGCGCGTAGGCGTCACCGTGTTGTAGCCGGGCAAAACGTTGCCGGCCAGGATTGCCAGCGGGAAAGACTGATTGCTGTTGCCGAAGAAATAGCGCGCTGTCAGTTGATTCTTTTCGTTGAATGAATGGTCGATCTTCCCAATCATGCTGTCGACATCATTCAGCGCGCGGGTCGTCACAAACAGATTTGGCGTGCCCGTGTCGTCAAACAGAGGAAGCGGACGATTAGGCGCGGGCCAGGGATTCCGCGCCAGCAGCCTTGCAATCACGGGATTCGTCGTTCCTCCCAGAGCAGCAATCTCCCTGGGATCGGGAACACGGGCCGTTGAATTGAGGCCAACGCGTTCACGCTGGCCTTCGTAAGCGAAGTAGAAAAATGTGCGCTTACGAATGATCGGTCCACCGAGGGATCCGCCGAACTGATTATTGCGAAACGCGGTTTGAGGATCAGGTTTGGGATTAAAAAAGTTTCGCGCGTCGAGGGCGTTATTACGGAAGAACTCGAAAACCGAACCGTGAAATTCATTGGTCCCTGATTTGGTAACGATGTTTACGACGGCGCCCGAGTTTCGACCATACTCGGCTTCAAAATTGGAAAGGACTGCAACTTCGGAGATCGCCTCGATAGGCAGAATAGTTGCCGGGGTGCCAAACACTCCTGCTTCATTGATCGCCGGCAAGTTGCGATAACCATCATTCATGTCGGTGCCGTCCAAAAGATAATTATTAGCGCGGCCACGGTTGCCGTTGGCACTAAACAATCCAAATGATCCGGGTGAATCGGTAGCTCCGGAAGGATCTCCTGTGGCACCGGGTACCAGCACCAGGAACTTAGTAAAATCGCGACCATTCACCGGCAGGTCGGCTACGGCTTTGGTGCTGATGGTGCCGCCGAGCGTATTAGTAGTGGTTTCAACCTGGGCGGCAGGAGCCACCAATACAACTGCCTCGCTGCCGGCCACCGAGAGTTCGACGTCCACTCGCTTTTCGCTGGTAACTTCCACGACCACATTATCAATTTGGTATTTGGCGAAACCAGGCTTTTGCGCAGTCACCACATAGGTGCCTGTTTGCAGCTCCGCCAGGGTGTAGTTTCCTGACGAGTCGGTGACGGTGGATCGTTCGATGCCAGTCCCCACGTTCTTCGCCGTCACAGTGACCTCAGGAATAACCGCGCCGTTGGGATCGGTAACCGTGCCCAGTATGTTTCCGCGGAATGTTTGAGCGGAAAGTGGAACGGCTAGCGCCAGTATCACAACCGAGGCTGCGGCAAAAATCACCCAACGTTTTCGCGCACGCTGAGTGATGGTGGGAAGGTCGATAATTGTGACTTGTGTCTGACACGCTCTATTCATCAGAGGGATACCTCATGATCGATTGAACAGTTTAGACTCGAAGACCTTGCGAGATGGTTGGATTATATCCCTGCAGACGACGCAGTCAATCATCATTTCGCGTATTGCTGATTAATCGCGATCGCCAATTACTAGCTGAACTCTTTAGACTTCTGCGGTTTGATTTGAACAGCCTGGCTCTCTTGGACTTTCCGGCATCCTGTAATAGAGTCGCGCTCACACTTTCATTCTCATCGCGAAGGGACCCATGAAAACGTCTCTCTCTACCGACTCGGTGCGAGATACCGCCGCTCGTTTGCGGCACGCAAACAATGATTTCGACCGGAAATATCCTGGCGAGCTCGGCCGGCGGCAACCCGTGCACACCGTCTATGGCGGCGCTCATCTTTTCAAGGCAGATTCAGCTCTACGCCTGGGAGGATTGGCCCGCCGCTCACTGGACCAGTTCGCCCCAGACTTTCTGGTATTCGCAAAAGCGATTGGCCTGCCTGGGGCTCTCGACTTGCCTGACTCGGTCGAGGACGCCAGGGACTTGAATCAGCGACTGGAAGATAATCCCGACGATGTGCGTCGGGAAAACAAACCAGCGTGGCTGGCCCATGCCATTTACCGCCGCGTTACTGCTAAGTTACGGCGAGAGCCAGTCGAAGATTTTCGGATTGATTTCGAGGATGGTTATGGAAATCGTCCTGACGCAGAAGAAGACGGGCACGCTGTCGCCGCCGCGACTGAGGTGTCAGAGGGAACCAGAAATGAAACGCTGCCGCCGTTCATAGGAATCCGCATCAAGCCTTTCACGGAAGAGCTTCGTGAACGAGGTTTTCGGACGTTGGACATCTTCGTCTCCACTCTGTTGGACAAAACGGGTGGGCAGCTCCCGGTTAATTTTGTCGTTACCCTGCCGAAGATTACGATTCCTGAACAAGTTTCAGGTTTGGTGGATTTCTTTGAGTTACTCGAAAAGGAGACCCAATTAGCCCCCGGTTCCCTTAAGATGGAGATGATGATCGAAACCCCACAGTCGATCATAAACGACCGAGGGGAGATCAATCTTCCGTTGTTGCTGGCCGCTGCCAGAGGGCGTTGCGTGGCGGCGCACTTTGGTACTTATGACTACACCGCGAGCTGCAACATCACCGCCGCCTATCAGCACATGATGCATCCGGCCTGTGACTTTGCTAAACAGATGATGCAAGTCTCGTTTGCCGGAACCGGCGTCTGGTTATCTGACGGGGCCACGAACATCATGCCGGTGGCGCCGCACCGGTTCGTGGAGGGTGGGCCACCTTTAAATCTGGAACAGATCGAAGAAAACCGTGCGGTAGTACACCGCGCCTGGAAGCTGCATTACAACCACATTCAACACTCGCTGGAGAACGCCTTTTATCAAGGGTGGGACCTGCATCCCGCACAGCTGCCTACGCGTTACGCCGCCGTCTACGCGTTCTTCCTCGAAAGCTTGGACGCGGCCTCGGAGCGACTGAAGAATTTTGTGGAGAAGGCTGCGAAGGCAACACTAGTCGGCGATGTGTTTGATGATGCGGCGACGGGCCAGGGGCTGCTCAACTATTTCCTGCGGGCGATCAATTGCGGCGCCTTAACCGAAGAGGAGGCGGTTAAGTTATCGGGCCTGACCATCGACGAGCTCCGTTCCGGTTCGTTCGTAAAGATTCTGAACAACCGGCAGAATTTGTGAGAAATAGACTACGGCGGCAGGAGAAATAATTGAGGTCTGTCTCTAAGCGCTCCGTGACCAAGTTCAGAGCTTATTTTTTGAGCGAGGTTTGTCCGGATAAGACGATCCACGAAATACACGAACAAACACGAAAGATTTAGTGTCGTTTGGTGTGATTTCGAAGGATGTGCCGGTGGATATCTCTCCTTTCTTCAAGACTACATTGGACCGAGGCGCACAAGAAGTCCGCAGGTTTATAGCCAGGGAAAGACGCTGCGCTTGAGCGGGGGTACGCTACGCTGTGCCCACCTTCCAAACCTGCGAATTCTCTGAGCGCTTGAATTGTTAATTCACAGTTGAGTGGCCGCTCACGCTCGGCGGATAATCTTCGCGGCGATCCAGCCAAGGAGCACGAGGACCGAAAGAATGGCCCAGCCGTAGCGGTCGCCATAGGAAACCCCGGGAAAGTGGTTGCTGATCATGAGGAAGACAACGGGCACGGCCATGAAAGTGTTTTGCTTTGAGCGCAACTTGGCCTGCGCAGAGAGGGCATCGTCAGGCTTTCGGCCTTCCTTGATGGCCGCGATCATCTTCTTTTGAGCCGGCAGGATGTGCATCCAGACGTTGGCGGCCATGATGGTGCCAAACATTGCGCCGACGTGGATGTATGCGGCGCGGCCGCTGAAAACGCGTGAAAGTCCGTAGCTAATCCCAACAACCATGAGATAGGCGATAACAGCGAAGGCCCTTTCATTCCGTCCCAGTGGTGAGACCACCATCAGGTCGTAGACGATCCCTCCCCCGATTAGCAGCCCGACTCCCAAACCAACCGCCGCTTTCACACTAATCTCGCTCACATCCGGATCCACGAGTGCGCCGCCGCCAAGGTAGTAAAGCAGAACTAAGAGCGCCATGCCGCTCAGCCAGGTCGTACCCGCCTCCCAGCGAAACCAGTGCAGGTGACGCGAAATGAGATCGGGAACTTTGCGCTTCTCGACTACGTAAAAGCCGCCGCTGTGGACCATCCAGATTTGGGCCGGAGTTCCCGTGTTGACCACTGCCTTTTCCTCTTCGCTGAGCCGCGCATCCAGCCAGGTGAAGTAGTAGGTGGTGCCGACCCACATGATGCCGGCAAAGACGTGCACCCAACGCAGAACCAGGTTGAGCCATTCATTTAGAGTTGGGTCAATAGTCATTTGGTGGCACAGGCTGAGGTCTGACTGAACCGCTCAACCAGCCGGCGATAGCGGGCGACAGCGTAAAGCCCGGGGTGGAGCGCAGCGGAACCACAGGTCGACTAACAAATAAAATTCAACCAGCCTGCGAGCAGGCGAAAGCACGTCAAGGATCTTGTTCGTGCGTTAATATTCTTCAAGGAAGTCTCTTTCGTTTTGCGGCTGCCGCCCGCTCGCGGGCTTAGATACTCGAATGCGATTGTCCTGGGGCTCACGCCCCAGGCTTTGTTGCTGTCGCCGCGTTTCGCGGGCTCTTAATGCTACTCAGGTTCCGCGATACGTCGAATACCCAAACGGACTAATCAAAAGTGGAATGTGATAGTGCTGAGGTTCTTCCCCGATTGTGAACACCACGCAGACGTGCGGATAAAAGCAATTAATGTTGAGCGCCGAGAAATACGCCTCCGTATCGAAGACCAGCCTGTAGGTCCCTGCCGGCAATGGTTCTTCCAGCAGAAAAAAGGGCTTCACTCGCCCTTCTTCGTCCGTCCAGGCGTGGGTGAGTTGTTCCCAACTCTCATCATTGTTCTGACTTTCAAGATAGACAGCTACTCCATTCGCAGGCTTGCCGTGGGCCGTGTCAAGAATGTGGGTTGATATGGTACTCATTGGTCTAATAGTTTCCCTAGTCGTAGTTTGGTAATGCGAGACTGCTCGCGGGCGGCAATAAGTAATTCCGCTTCCGCATCGTTCGGCAGCCGCTCCCGAAGGATTGCGAGCATCTCTTTGGAACTCTTTCCGGTCGCGCAAACAATATAGATGTAGCCAAACTTCTCTTCATACTCGCGGTTGAGCTTAGCCAGCGAGCGCACTGTTTCCTCCGCGGCGTTCTCCGCGCCAGCCTGTTCCTGCGCGGCCCAATTTTGAACTTCAGCCGCCGTAGCACGGGTCCCCTTGTTTTCTCCGATTTTGGGGTGACTGGCAAAAGCCTCCAACCAGTCCTCCGGTTCAAGCGACCACCAGATGCGATCCGCGATTGTGACCAGCTGGTTCGAACTCACGAAAGGGCACTCGGCAGCCATGCGTCGGGCCCAATTGGTTGAGCCGCAGCATTTGCCAAACTCCGCCTCTGCTTCGTTTGCCGCCAACGAATTCAGGCGATCCAGACCAGGCTCCAATTCGATTCTCCGAACTAAGCTTCTTCGGTTCTTCCAAACAGCCGGAGCCGGCTGACACCGCCATCCGGAAAGATATTGAACCTCACGTGGGAGACGGTTCCCGCATCCAGGATTTCATTCTCAAAAAAATGACGCGTGTGCGCCTGTAGTTTTGTTCGCGGTAGGATGGGCTTCCAGTCGAGGTGTTCGGGCAGGATATTCCCGCTCGTCTTGCACGCTTCCAGCGAGCAGTCATCGGGAAAGTTGCCTTTGAAGTAGGACGTGTCAACCTCGACGCAACGAATCCTTCCAGGCTTGCCGAGCTTGATTGTTACCCAGTCGTGACCGGGACCACGGCGTCGCTTCGTCTCCCAGCCATCACTCATGTTCAGGGCGCGTCCCGGCATAATCAAGTTGTGTTTGTGGCCAAAAAACATGTCGCTGCAAGAGAGCACCAGGCTGCCGTTCTCGACTGCCGCCAGATCGATCTCGCCGCCAATGCGTTTGAGTCTGTTCCAATCGGGCACGACCTCGCCATAGACTCTCAGTCTCGCGACCCCGCCGTCCGGATAGATCTTAAAACGCAGGTGCGTGAACCTGGTGCCCGTCTCGATCTCAAAGAGATTTGGCGAATTGCCTATGAGTTCGGACAGCGGCAGAATCCCAGTCCATTCGTTTACTTCACCGGCAAGTTGCTTTACCGTTGGTTGACCATCAATCGTGCATCCCTCGAGCGAACATTGCTCAGGATAATTCCCACGGAAGTGAGCCGTGTCGACTATGACTCCACGGATGATGCCCGGCAATCCCAGCCGAATGATGCACCAATCATGACCCGGAGTGCGACGGCGGCGGGTTTCCCATCCGTCCATCCATTTGCCGAGATCGGTGTATTTGCCCTCGATATATATTGGCGCACTGGGCTTGAGCAGATTCTCTTTGGGCGCAAAAAACTCGTCATTGGCGAGGAGCACCGCACCACCCAGTTTCTCAGACGCCAGATCTATGAGTTCAGTGAAATCCATTCTCTTCTCATCCCTCGGGTGAACATAAAGAGTGTGCAGGCTGAGCAGAACCGAGAGCGCTTCCCCAAGGAAGGCCCAAGCCCCTACTTGCAGGTCAGGAAGGCCGGCTTACGCCCGGATTTAGCCGCGGATACACGCGGATAACGCGGATATGAACAGCAACCAACAAGCGATCGGAGTAAGGCCCTTTTCTGATCCGCGTTCATCCGCGTAAATTCGCGGCTAAAATCCGAATAGCAAATTCTGCTTCTCACACTTGCAGTAGCAACCCTGT
>Ga0136617_10003241_pt1 | contig 14552 bp, 14 predicted proteins | sample AntDrymUQ3222106_2_FD_129672 | JGI IMG/M metagenome (GOLD analysis project Ga0136617, IMG submission 129672) | Polar desert sand microbial communities from Dry Valleys, Antarctica - metaG UQ322 (21.06) | ecosystem: Environmental > Terrestrial > Soil > Desert | place: Antarctica: Dry Valley... | reverse complement strand
TCTTCATAGCTCGGCCGCTCCCCGCTGACATCCGATCCCACCACGGATACAAGATTCCCTGCAAAACCACGTAATCCTGCTCACAACACCGCAGCGGCCAACGCCGACCTGAACAGTTACCTCTTCGCTTCTTCGCCAACTCCCGATGGGGAGCGGCACTTTCAGGCTGGCGGACGTGCTACCGGCCGAGTTTGTTCGCGAGACTGGTCCGCGGTTGGTACGCAAACTTTCAAGGAGTACGGGGTTATCCGCTCTGACGGCGTGGCGAATTCACGAAGACACCACAGTCGATCCGGAGGTGGAGCAGCCTGCAGAGTCAGAGCCTGCTTTAACGGCCACCGGTGCGCCCGTCCCGTACACGGCCCACCTGATGACGATCGGGCGTGATCCAGTCGAAAGGTGCGACATCTCGGACGCAGAGGACCGATTGACTGCACTACGCGCCGAGCCGGTCGCTAACCGCTGGACGGTGGACCTCAGATTCCGTGCTTTTGATGCTGATCCACGGGGGCTCTGGGATATACCGGCCGTGCAGCGTTATTTGCGCAGCCTGCGTTTAGCCTGCCCCTTCTGGCCTTGGTACCTGCGACCAACCGAGGACGAGCCTGGCATCGGTGTTGGGTTTCTCCTGTGTGTGCTTGCTGGCTGCGATGATCCTCGTCGGCTGACGCTCACCGATGTCGACGCTGCCCTCACACACATTTTCATGGGGGTCAACGGCGAGGCGCGTCACGCGGGACTCTCCGAGGAGGAACTTCGAGCTATGACCCCGGTGATCAAAGAGGCGATGATGTCCGTGTTAAAGGCCCGGTTGGAGTAGTCAAACGGAGGGCGAACCGAGCTATACCCGGATGTTGTGGACGGCGATGAAGAAGGAGGCGGCGTACCTTCCCGCCGTTTCCACGGCGCACCGCTCGGGCTGTCACAGCCACCACAGCTGCCCGTCTGACCACGCGACCTACAAGTGACGCGGCATGCTGTGGGTCAAGCCAACCTCCGACAAGCGCACCAGCGCTTTCAAGAAAAAGGTCTGCTACGCGGCCTGACCTAAACGGCGGGCATGTCGCTGCGGCTGCGCCGAACGTCAGCCGACGTATGGGCTGGTACGACGTTCGAGGAAGTGTCGTAGTCGCAACCTGGTGGTGTCGTGGATTCGCAGCTCATCGAGCGACTGGGGCGTGATCCACGCGACCTCTGTCGATTCGTCGCTTGCGCGTAGGGTGCCGCCGAGCAGTCGTGCGGAGAAGCAGATGTTGAGTTGTTGGCGGACCTCGCCGTTGCTGTATTCGATGATGTGCCGAGGGTCACTGTAGATGCCGACGATCCCATCGATCTCAACGTCTAGGCCAGTCTCCTCGCGCACCTCGCGCACCGCTGTCTGACCGATGCTTTCGCCGAGATCCATGGTCCCCCCGGGAAGCGCCCAGAGGTCGTTGTCGGCGCGGCGTTGCATAAGAATGTCGTTGTTCTCGTTTGAGACGGCCGCGCTAGCGGCGGGAACGAGCGAGTTGGGCTCGGGCGCCTCGGGATCGTCGTAGTGCTCGATGCGGGCCATGTGCGTCCTACGCCGCTGGGCGCGATTCCTTCCACACCGCTTCAAAGCTCTGCGTGTATGTACTGAACAGGTGGCCGTCCGCGAGCCTGCGGACGTGGAGCACGGGGGCCGCGAACGCGTTGGCGCCCCATACATGGGCGTTGATCAGCGCCTCGTCGTCGAAGCGAAAGATCGAGTTGTAAAGGGTGGTGTCGTGTAGGTGAATGCTCACGCGGGGGTGACCTATCAGCGGGCGGTAGTGCATGAGCGCAATTTCACAGCGAGACGCGATTCCGTGACCGAAGCGTTCCTCGCGCCCGCGCGCTTCGACGCATGTGCCCTGGGGGTCCCCAAGCGCGATGCGGATGCGACAGCCATGGTCGGCTAGCTCGCGCAGGCGATCATTGAGGTCGGGCTGCTGCTCGTGCAGAAACACTGCGGCGTAGACGAGCACGTCGATCGATTGCTTAGCGCGACGGAACATGCGCGCCCAGAGGTCGGGGGGCACGTAGGCACGCTGCGGGTACAGCGTGATCAGCTCCGCCTCACTCGCGGCGCGCGCGCGAGCGGAGGTTGCCACCTGCGGCCAGTAGTAGGTCTCGTCTTCGCCTAGGAGGTCGACGAGCTTCCAGCGATGGCGTGCGTGCGGAACGCGCCCGTTGAGCCAGCGCTGCACGGTCTTGGGATCAACCGACGCACTGCTGGCGATCGCATCGATGTCGATGCGCGCTGCAGCCATGGCGCTGCGCAAGCGTTCGTTGCTCACGGACACTCCTCGACAGAACGGGACGTTTGAAGTCTACAAGACGTTCCGATACGTCCGATCGTGCGGTAGAGGCGTCTGCCAACACCGATGACGCTTCGCCCAGTTGGCGGTCTCATCCACGCTTCGCAGGAGGTCTGGGCATGCGTTTTCCGGTCGATACGTCGCGGTTGAAGTTTCTCGTGATCGCTGCAGCTGAGGAGCTGCGTCAGTTTGAGGAGGTAAGCCTCGCGAGGCGTGGAGCCCCTAGGAAGGACGCCCACGGCCAGATGCTCGGGCTTCGGCTCGGACAATGCGTCCCGGGCCGCATAGCTTGCGGCGCATGATCCAGCAGCGTCCTCTCGCAGGTTTGGCATCAGTGTGCCGGCGTGGTCGTCCACCCGGGCCGCTTGAGCCGTCGGCGAGCTCTGCGGCCCGGCTGGGAGCCGAGCTGCGTGCGCTGCGCGCCGTGCACGATTTGACGCTTGCGGGACTGTCGGTTCGGGTCGGTTACTCGGCCCAGTACATCAGTCAGGTCGAGCATGGGCGCACCGCACCCAGTGAGGCGTTTGTGCGGGTCTGCGACGTGGAGCTGGGTGCCGATGGCGCTCTGATGCAACTGCTGCCTGCCGTCATCTTTGAACAGGCGCAGCATCGTTCCGCTCGCGCCGCTGCACGCCGCGGCGTGGACATCCAAAGCGACCAGGAGGACGACGTGGACCCGATCAACCGTCGCGAGCTGGCAGCGACAGGTACCGCAGCCGTCCTGGGGCTCGGCGCGGCTGCCGCGCCCGCATCGGCCCGTCACGTCGACCCAGCGCTGCCCGGGCACTGGGAGCATCTCTTGGCGATCATCGGCACGCACGACGCCGCACACGGCCCGCGCGAGGTGCTCGGCACCGCCCGCAGGGAGCTGCGCCTGATCACCGAACATCGCAAGGTCGCAACTGGTGACCTGCGGTCCGCGCTGATGCGCGTAGAGGCGCGCTGGGCAGTCCATGCGGGCTGGCTGTGCGAGGACACGGGCGACCGCCGCGGACGTGCCACGCTGCTGGAGCATGCGCTGGACCTGGCGCGCGAGGCCGATCACCCCGACATGATGGCATGGGCTCGCGCACGACAGGCGCAATGGGCCGACCTCAGTAGCGCGATCCGCATAGCCGAAACAGGCCTGCGTACCCCCCGCGCGGGCGCGCACACACGAGCGCTGTGCGCGGTCCGCGCCGCCCACGCCCATGCGCACATCGGCAACGCCAACGCGACCGAGCGGCTACTCGCAAGGGCTTACGACCTCGCCGCAAAGGACAGCGCCGCGCCGCCGCTGTCCGTGAGCGTGCCGTTGGCCGAGCACGTCGTGCGCTGCTGGGAAGCGCGCTGCTGGGCAGCACTCTCCCCCGCCCGTGGCGTGGAGCTGTACGACGGCGTGCTGCGCGACTGGCCCCGCGGCCGCACACGCGACGGCGGCCTGTACCTCGCGCGCCTGGCGAGAGCCTGCGCGGATGCCGGCGAACTTGACCGCGCCCGTGCCGAAGGCCGCAAGGCGTTCGCCATCGCCCGCGCCACCAGATCGACCGTCGCCGCCCGCGAGCTCAAGCAGCTCACCGTCACGCTCAGCGCGTGACCCGGACAGCGAGACGAGGACAGCAAGACGCCCTCAGCTCGCCGCCGCACCGCGATCCACGACGGCGTGCTGCGCGACTGGCCTCGCGGCCGCAGACGCGACGGCGGCCTGTACCTCGCACGCCTCGCCACCACCTGCGCCAACGCCGGACAACCCGACCGCGCCCGCACCGAAGCCCGCAAAGCGCTCGCCATCGCCCGCACCACGAGATCGACCGTCGCCGCGCGAGCTCAAGCAGCTCGCTGCCACGCTCAACGCGTGACCCGGCCTCTGCTCGCCACCCGCGCCGCGATCCTCGATGACGTTTTCCAGTCCGGCCCCGGCCGGATCTTGATGGATGCACGAGCGGAGCCGGGTCGAGGCTGTCCAGTGCCGCCCGGCAGGGCCGAGCGGATGCGAGCCGCGGAGCGGGGCACTTGACCGCATCGGACGGCGCAGCTACGCCGTTGCGCCTGACGGGGGACGTGCGCCGTTCCCTACCCGTCATGGGCGTCGTCACGCTGTGAGCCGGCCGTGCCGCGGCCGCCGGCCCGGAGGGCGTCAGCCCGTAGGGGCAGGGCGGGCCGTAGGCAGCGGCACGGCCGGCGGCGCGCGAAGCGCGCCCTTGAGGAAGTAGAGAAAGTCTCAACGACCCCCCGATCGTCGGTCAGCCGCAAGACGGGGTTGGCGTGCGTGTGGTTGCGGGGTTGTGCGCTAGTCTGCGGGTTGTCTACATCAGCGATGCGAGGGAGGCGGGCCCCTGTGGTGAGGGTGGTCGATGCGCGGTCTAGTCGGCCGGTGTACAAGCAGATCGCTGATCGGCTGCGCTCAGCAATCAACGACGGGGTCTACAAGCCGGGTGAGCTGCTGCCAAGCGAGCACGAGCTGGCGGCGGAGTACGGCGTGGCGCGTGGGACGGCGCGTCAGGCGATCATGCTGCTTCGCAACGAGGGCCTGATCGACGCCGTGCACGGCCTGGGCTGCTTCGCACGCGAGCCCGAGCCCGTCCAGCGACTGCGACCGGGCGGGCAGTCGGCCGACTGGGAAATCATCGACGAGCTTGAAGACGACGATGAGCGCAACCCGATCGCGGAGGCGCTGACGATGAGCTTTGCGACCACGCAACTCGAGCGGGCTCGTCCACCCGCTGAGGTCGCGAAGCTCATGGGTCTGGAAGCGGATGCTGAGGTGCTCGTGCGCGGCTGGGAGGCCAGCCACCAGGGCAACGTTCGCACGATTGCCTCGGCGTACACGCGCTGGGATGTCGCGACGCAGGCACGCCTGATCGAGATCGAGAGCGGCCCGGCGGTGTATCTGATGCTCAGCGCCAGCGGTTATCAGATCGCGCGGATCACCGAGGAAGTCAGCGCCCGGATGCCGACCACCGCCGAAGCACTGCGCCTGGACCTCGGGCCCGGCGTGCCCGTTCTGAGCGTCCAGCGTGTCAACTACACCGCCGAGGACAAGCAGCCGATCGAGGTCACCGTGTCGGTCATGAGCGCCGAGCGCTACCGCATGGTCTACGACCTCGGCGGCGACTAAAGTGCGCGGGACGGGGCGCTCCGGCTCAAGCTGGGTTGGGCGCCATCGTTTTCAACTAGGTCGCCCGAGGTTTTCAACTAGCCGCCCTTCAGGGGTAGGGAGCGGTCCTGTACTCTGTTTGTTCAGACATGAGGGCAATAGGCTAGAGGGTGGAGATCGCTTGCGATGGACCGATCCGAGGACCGAGGACAACGCCGTCGACAGGGCCAGGCTCAAGGTCGTCCTTGGGTCCGCGCCGCCGCGCTATCTGACCGTCGCCGAGGCCGCGCGCGCGTCGGGATTCTCGCGGCGAGCGGTGTACCGCGCGATCGACCGCCGGGAGCTTGCCGCAAGCCTCGTGTGCTCGCGGCTGCGCATCCACCCCGACGACTTCCTGGCCTGGATGGACGGCGAGCGCCCGACGCCGCCGCGCCCCACCCGCGGCGAGCGGATCGGCACGCGCAAGGCGCCGGCCGCGGAAGGTCTGCGCAGCCTGCTTGCCAAGCGGAGCTCGGCGGCATGAGCGTCGAGCGCGTCCAGCGCAAGAGCGGAGCGGTGTGGCGCGTTCGCTGGCGCGAGAACGGCCAGCCACGGTCAAGGGTTCTGGGCAGCAAGCGCGATGCCGAGCTGTTCGAGGGCGAGATCAAGCGCCGCAAGCGCCTGGGGCAGCTCGCGCAAGTCGACGCCGGCCGTCAGACCGTCGCGGAGCTCGCCCGCGAGTGGTGGCGCATCCACGCCGAGCCGAACCTCGCGGCGCGCACGCGCGAGAGCTACGCGGTCGTCTTTGACAAGCACATCCCCCCCCGCGTTGGCGGCCTGGCGCTGCGCGATGTCACACCCGCCGTTGTCGCCGGCCTGAGCGCGGACCTCAGGGCGGCGGGCGTCGGGCCGGCAGCGGCACGCAGGGCTCTGACCGTCCTGCAGGGCATCTTCTCGTGCGCCGTCACGTGGGGACACATCCAGAGCAACCCCGTCGTGGGCGTGCGCAAGCCCAGCGCCAAGCGCCAGCGCGCTGTCGCGCCGCCCTCTCTCGCCCTGATCGAGCGGATGCGCGCACAGCTGCTCGCCGAACGCCGCCAGCGCGACGCGACGCTACTCGTCGTCCTGGCCTACGCAGGTCTGCGTCCGCAGGAGGCCTTGGCGCTGCCCTGGAGCAACGTTCGTGACCGCACGCTGCTGATCGACCGCGCCCAAAGCGACGAGGGCCCGAAGACCACGAAGACCGGACGCACCCGCTCGGTGCGACTTCTGGCGCCGCTCGCCGTAGACCTCGCGGCGTGGCGGATGGCCAGTGGCCGTCCTGATGGGGACCAGCTCGTCTTTCCAAAGCGCGGCGGCGGGCTGTGGCGCAACCACGACTGGGCGAACTGGCGGCGACAGGTCTTCGGGCCGCTCGCCGCCGCGGCCGGCGCGCCGGGCATGCGGCCGTACGACCTGCGCCACGCATTCTGTTCGCTGCTGATCGCCGAGGGCCAGTCGGTGGTGGAGGTCGCCCGCCAGGCCGGCCACGCGCCGACGATGACGCTCGGCACCTACGCACACGTCATGGCCGATCTGGACGGCAGCGACAGGGTGTCCGCGGAGGCCGCGATCCGCGCTGCGCGAGAGGCAGAAGTGTCCGGAAAGTGTCCGCCTGATTCCGCCGAAGGGGCGCCGCACCCCGAAAACCCCAGTGTTTCCGGAGAGCCCGCCTTCGGACTCGAACCGAAAACCTCTTCATTACAAGTGAAGTGCTCTGCCAATTGAGCTAGGCGGGCGGGCGCGCGATCGCTCTGCGGAGGCTAGCGCGCGTGCCGTCTGGCAGGCTTGGCGCAGATGAGCACCGCTGCGGGCACGGGAGACCGGACGGAGGAGCATGCGCTTGGCGACGGGTTGATCGGCAACCTGCTCGGCGGCGACGGCATCCGCGGCATCGCGATGACGCTCGTCTTCGTCGCGCATGTCGCTGTCAACGCCGATCCCGGCAGCGGCCTGGAGAACTACCACTGGGCCAAGCAGATCTTCGGGCGCTTTGACCTGGCGCTGGCGACGTTCTTCGTCCTCTCGGGCTACCTCATCGCGCGGCCGTTCCTGCGGTCGTACGTGCTCGGCACGAAGCGGCCCTCGGCCCGGCGCTTCGCGCGCAACCGCGTGCTGCGGATCGTGCCGGCCTTCTACCTCATCGCCGGGCTCGTGCTGCTGCGCTTCGGCCTCGACGGAGCGATCAGCGCGACGCCGGACAACCCGTCCGGGACGGCACCGGCCTCGAGCTGGTGGCAGCTCTTGTCGGTCTTCACGTTCACGCAGAGCTACACGGGCGGCTCGGCGACGCTCCCGATCGGCCAGGCCTGGTCGCTCGACGTCGAGGTCGCGTTCTATGCGGCGATCCCGATCGCGGCGGCGATCGCCTACCGCCTCGGCTCGCGGCTGCGTACCCCGCGCTCGCGTGCGCAGGCGGCACTCGTGTTCGTCGCCGGGCTGGCGCTCGTGAGCATCTGGCTGCGTCAGCACAACGACAACACGCTCGCCACGCTCGCCAGCCCGCCGCTGATCATCTACGCCTTCCTGCCGGGCGTGGCGCTGGCGATCGCCGAGCCGTGGGCCGTGCCGATCTTCCGCGATCGTCCGCAGCGCGCGCGGCGCTTCGCCTGGGCGGCGGTCGCGATCGCCGCGCTCGCCTACGCCCTGTACTGCGTCTGGGACTTCAACGTCGAGACGACCCAGATCCACCACGCCCTGGGCCGCCGATCGCTCATGTCGGCGCTCTTCGGGATGGCGCTGCTCGCCGCCCTCATCGCACTGCAGCTCGGCACCGGGAAGGTGCCGCGCTGGGCCGACAACCGCTGGACGAACTGGATGGGCGAGCGCTCCTACGCCTTCTACCTCCTGCACGTGTGGGTCCTGTTCGAGGTCATCCACCTCGTCGGCGCGGACGCCGGCACTGTCACCCTCGTCGCGGCCATGATCGGCATCGGCTTCCCCGTCACGCTCGCCGCCTCCGCGCTGTCGTGGCGGTTCGTCGAGCGCCCGTTCCTCGAGCGGCGGCTGCCGTGGGCGCCCGGCCTTCGACCAGCAAAGGGGGTGGCACACGAGCAGGCCGATCCCGACCCCGACCGCGAGCCCGACCCGCGGCCGGCGGCGACGACGGCATGAGCCCCGCACGACATCGCCTTTGCAATGATGCGCCGCGTGATGTCGGCGCGCGCGAGATCGGCCGCACGCGCGGCGCGCCTGCGCATCGAGCGCGCGCGCTTCGTCCTCTGGGCGCGGCGACTGGACGCAGCCCTGTCGCGGGCCGGCGGCCGGCTCGTCGTGGAGGCTCCCCACGGCGCGCACTTCTATGAGCTGCCGCGCATCGAGGTGCACCCCTATGGCGAGAGGCCGGGCACGCTGACGCTGCGCCTGGGCCGCCACGTGCGGCTCGGCCGCGGACTCATCCTCGACGTGTGGGCGGCGACGGACAACGTCCTGACGCTCGGCGACGGGGCCACGTTCAGGGCCGGCACGCGGGTGCAGCTGCACGGCGGCACGGTGAGCATCGGATCCCACACGACGATCCGCGACTACTGCTTCCTCGATGCCAGCAAGGGCGGCAAGATCCTCATCGGCAGCGACGTCGAGATCGGTCAGCAGGTCGCCGTGCACGCGGTGGCGCGGGTGGAGCTCGGCGACAAGGTCGCAGCCGGCGAACGGGTGAGCATCTTCGACTCCGACCACCGTCACGACGGCAGCGACGTCAAGGCGCCCGACCAGGCGATCGCGGTCACGCCCGTCGTGGTCGGGGCGAACACGTTCCTCGGCGCGAGCTCGCTCCTGCTGCGAGGCGTCACGCTGGGCCCCAACGGGATGCTCGCCGCGGGCTCGCTCATGCGCGCCGGCGAGTACCCCGGCGGCTACCTCTACGCGGGCTCGCCGCCGCGGGCGGTGCGCCCCCTCGGGAAGGTGCCCGGCGCGGCCGACCGCGATGTCAGCCCGGCGTGACCTCGTACATCCGCCGGAAGTTCTGGGGAGTTTCCGGGATGCCCGGCCGGGATCTGACGGTCCTCGGTGCCCGCGTTCGTGCTGGTGGCACGGGGGCGGGCGCCGGCGGCCGTCAGGCACGGATCGGGCGCCCGGAAAACCCGCAGAACTTGCGGACGGGTGTACTGGACAGACGGCCCGCCCCCTCCGCCGCCCTTTCGTGCAAGATACGCGGCTTGACGACCACGCAGACGGGCCTCGGCAGAGACGCATTGCGGCGGCTGAGCTTCCTCTTCCAGGACGGCATGGTCCTGTGCGCGACGCTGCGTGGCATCGACGCGATCGACCTGCTCGAGCCGTCGCTGGCCCGCGAGGGCACGGTCGCCGAGCTGCGCCCGGGCCTCAGCGCCACCGGGTTCGCACACCTGCGGGTCGGCCTGCGCTCCCTGGAGCAGGCTGGCTGGATCGAGCCCGCGCCGGGCATGACGCCCGCTGCCACGCCGGTGCGCTGGACGCCGACGGGGCGCGCCGCCGCCGCCCATCGCGACAGCTACATCGCGCTCGGCTCGTTCCTCGCCACGTTCTCCAGCAGCGCGCCGGCAGCCTGGTCTGCGCCCTGGGATGCCGACCGGCGCGCGGGCTTTGCCGACCTCGTCGGCCTCGCGGCCACGCGTTGGGCGGTCGACGAGCCCGATCCCCCCGGCCCCGAGGTACGCGCCCACCTCGACGGCGCGCTCGCGTCGCCCGCCCTGCTCTGGCTCGAAGCGACCGATCGCCTGCGGGGCTACGGTCCGGCACTGCCGCGGGACGAGCACGGCGCCCAGCTCGCCCGGCTGCTGAGCGTCCTGGGCTGGCTCGCCGAGGATGGATCGTGGACCCCTGACGGTGTGCAGGGCCTGGACTTCGTCGACCACCTCGGGCTCTCCGCCTCCTACCTGCCGATGCTCGGGCGCCTGCCCGAGCTGTACGGAGGCACGCTGGCGACGACGGCGGCCGCCCCGGGCGACGGCCGCCGGTGGCACGTGCAGCGCGAGCTGAACATCCGCGCGAGCACCGTGGCGCATGCGCGCTACTTCACCGACGCCGATCCGCTCGTCGCGAGCGTCTTCGACCGCGAGCCGCTCTCCGAGCAGCCGGCCTTCGTCCTCGACGGCGGCTGCGGCGACGGCGTCTGGCTCGCGCACATCCACGCGTTCGTGCGCGACGCGACGCTGCGCGGCCGCCACCTCGACGAGCACCCGCTGCTCATGGTCGGCGTCGACGCCGACGAGGCGGCCGTGGAGCGCGCCCGCCTGACGCTCGCGGCAGCCGGCGCCGTCGCGCTGGTCATCCTCGGCGACGCGAGCGATCCGGATGCGCTGCGCGACGACCTCACCGCGCACGGCCTCGCGATCGAGGACGCCCTGCACGTCCACGCGTTCGTCGACCACGACCGCACCCACGGCGCGACGCGTTCTCCGCCGGGCGCGGCCGCGATGTCCAACGGCGCCTACCTCGACGACGCCGGTCGCGCGCTGGATCCCGCCGACGTCGAGGCCGACCTCGCCGCGCACCTCACCCGCTGGGCGCCGCACGTCGCACGCCACGGGCTCGTCGTCCTCGAGGCCCACTGCGTCGCGCCGCACGTGACGGCCCGGCACCTCGGCGCGCTGCACAGCCTCGCGTTCGACGCCTACCACGGCTATTCGCGTCAGTACCCCGTCGAGCGGCGTGCGTTCGTCGCCGCCCTGCGGCGCGCGGGGCTGCGCCAGGCGGCGACCGGCGAGCGGCGCTACCCGACGACGCGGCCGTTCGTCGCCGTGAGCCTCAACCACGTGCTCGGCGGCCGCCGGCGTGAGCTGCTGCCCGGCATGGATGCGGGCGCCGCGCGCGCGGACACGTGGCGGCCCGCGCCGAGCGCGGACCTGCGCGACGGCCAGGGGCTGCACGAGCTGCTCTACGAGAGGGGCGACCTGCGCCATCCCCGGCTGTGGTCCTCGAACCCGACGAGCCTCATCGTGACGCAGGCCGTCGAGGAGCTCGAGGGGCTGCTTACGGCGCGGACGCGCGGCGACGTCCTGCGCGTGCTCGACTACGGGACAGGGACCGGCCTGGCCGCCACCGAGCTGCTGAAGGCCTGCCGCGAACGTGGCCTGGAGGAACGGCTGCAGCGCCGCGGCGTGACGCTCGAGGTACATCTCGTCGACATTCCGGGGAGCTGGTTTGCGAAGGGCTACGAGATTCTCGGCGGCTGCGCGTGGACGCGCTTCCACTCGCTCATCGGCGCCGACGGCCGGTTCCGGCCCCTCGCCGAGGTGACCGGCGGCCTGAAGATGGACGTGATCCTGTCGAGCATGGTGTTTCACCTCATCAAGCCGCGGGCGTTCGGGCGGGTCGTCGACGGCCTCGGGGAGCTCATGGCAACCGGCAGCCGGCTGCTGTGGAACACGCCCGACGTCGGGCCCGCCGGCCCGTGGGCGGTCCTCTTCCACGATCCCAACCGCGCGCTGCGGGCCCACTGGAAGGCGCTTGTGGCCGGTGACCTCCAAGCGCGAACCCCGCTGCAGCGCGACGCGGTCGCCGTCGCTCGCCACCAGCGCGCCGGCGCGCCGCTCATCGCCGACGACCGCGCCGACAAGCGGATTCTCAAGGACGCGAACACCGGGACCGGGCTCGCGGGCATGCTCTCCACCCGGTTTCGCGGGACGATCACGACCCAGGCCCATGAGATCGCCGATCGCGAGACGCTCGACACGCTGCTCGTCCCCTCCAACCAGGCCGAGTACCTGCCCGAGATCGAGGTCCCGGCGCTCCGCGAGGCGCTCATCGAGGAGCTGCTGACGGGCGATGTGCTCCCCGTGCTGCACGCCGGCCCCGCCGGCACCGCGCTGGGCTACAACGTGCACTGGACCTTCGGCGACTTCCGCCGCCGCGGCGGCTGCCGGAGCGGGTCCGCAGCGGTCCAGCGAAGCCGATCGACGGCGGCAGACCCTAGGCTGTGGGCATGATCACGCCCACCAAGCTCGCGATCTGCGCATGAGCGCCGCGTTCGAGCCGCTGCAGATCTCCGACGACCTGGGCTCCAAGCCGCAGGTCCCCCAGCCCACCGGCACCCCGCCCGGCGAGCTCGCCGCCGACGACGTCGTCGTCGGTGAGGGCGCCGCCGCGAAGCCAGGCGACCAGGTGACCGTCCACTACGTCGGCGTCTCGTTCTCCAACGGCACCCAGTTCGACTCCTCGTGGGACCGCGGCGCGCCGTTCGACTTCCCGCTTGGCGCCGGCCGCGTCATAAAGGGCTGGGACTTCGGCGTCACCGGCATGCGCGAGGGCGGGCGGCGGACGCTCGTCATCCCGCCCGAGCTCGGCTACGGCGCGCGCGGCATGGGGCCGATCGCACCGAACGAGACCCTCGTCTTCGTCGTCGACCTCGTGAAGGTCGGGTAGGCGCCTTGCGTCTGCGCACGACAACGATCGTCCTGCTCGCGATCGCCGCACTCGGCACCGCCGCCTGCGGCAACGACGACGAAACGGCATCGACCGCCGTGGGGCCGGCCGCGACCACCGAGGCGCCGGAGACCGCGACGGTCCAGCCTCCGGACGTGACGGTCGAGGCCCCGCCCGCCACCCCCACGACGCCCGCCGAGGCTCCCGCCAAGCCGACGTCGATCTCCAAGGACCTCAAGACGAAGCCCGAGATCCCCAGGCCGACGGGGACGCCGCCGACGAAGCTCGTCGTCGACGACATCGTCAAGGGCAAGGGCAAGACCGCGAAGACGGGCGACAACGTGACGGTGCAGTACGTCGGCGTGGCCTTCTCGACCGGCGAGCAGTTCGACGCGTCCTGGGACGGCGGCCGGCCGTTTGAGTTCCAACTCGGTGAGCAGGGGATCATCCAAGGCTGGAATCAGGGCGTCGCCGGGATGAAGGTGGGCGGCCGGCGCGAGCTCGTCATCCCGCCGGACCTCGCCTATGGCGCCCAGGGCCGGCCGGGCATCGCCCCGAACGAGACGCTCGTCTTCGTCATCGACCTGCTGGGCGTCGACTGAGGCCGGCTGCGGCCGCCGCGCCGTGACGCCCGGGAGCTGCCGGAGCGGCTGGTGGCCTCGAGGACACGGGGCGGATCCGCGATCTGTGAATCCGCCCCGGGGGAGCCCGATGCGTGCGGTCCTCAGCGCCGGCTCGTCTGACCGGTGCAGTACGCGCTCTCCAGGACATGCTGGAGAGCCCCGTTGGGGATCGAGGCACGAGCGTCCTGGGACGATGTTCAGTGCTTGGGTGCGCTGTCGCCGGTGCGCAGGTGGTACGCCACGCGGCGATCTCGTCGGCGAGCATCGGTCCCGCGCGCGACACGATGCGCGAGCGCGACGGCGCCGCCCGGCGACTCGCCGCGCATTGGGGGAGTCGGGCCGCGCGGCGGTGGCGGGTCGCGCGCGGCGTTTGGCGAGTTCTTCGGCGTGGATGGTGGAAACTCGCCAATCTGCGAGCCGCGGACGGGGTGTGTCGAAAAACCCGACCCGCAGGGGGTGAAATTCGACACACCCCCCGGGGTGATGCGGCTCGCTGGCGCGCCCTCGCGCACTCACAAGCCGACCTCTTCCTTCATCGATGCAGTTCCCGAGCGCTCGTTCGGCAGCCGCGCCCGAGCCCGGTAGAGCACCCCGCGAGCCGTCGACCTCAGGCTGGCTCAGCAGGCACCGCAGCGCGGCGCGAGCGTCGCGGTAGGTGCCCTGCTCGGTCGGCCGGGTCCGCGTGCCCCGGCGTCTGCTCGATCGTCCGCGCCGGGAGGTACAGCAGCGCGTTGAGCAGCGCGGTGATCACGGGCACCCGCCCAAACCGGCTTGCGGCCGCCCGGCGCAGCGGCCGACGGCGACGGGCCGGATCCGAGCAGCCGGCCCGTGCCGGCTCGATCAGGCGGTCGTCTTCGCCGCCGCCTTACGCAGGGCGCCGGCCGCAGGGGTGTACACGGTCTGACGCCCATCGTCCCAACGGATGCGGTAGCGCGGATGAGGCTCCACGCGGAGCACCTCCTCTACGACCCCGTGGCGCGGTCGGCGCTCGGTCGACTCCGACTCGGCCACGACGTGGTCTCCGACACCGAACTGCATGGCGAACCTCCGCTCGTCGTTGCAGGGAGCGTACTGCGACGACCGACCGCTCGCGACCCGCGGGCATGAGGGCCGTGTCGGAGCACCATCACTCCTCCCAGCGACCGGGAGATGATCGCGACCGTGCCGCCC
>Ga0136617_10003239_pt1 | contig 14555 bp, 11 predicted proteins | sample AntDrymUQ3222106_2_FD_129672 | JGI IMG/M metagenome (GOLD analysis project Ga0136617, IMG submission 129672) | Polar desert sand microbial communities from Dry Valleys, Antarctica - metaG UQ322 (21.06) | ecosystem: Environmental > Terrestrial > Soil > Desert | place: Antarctica: Dry Valley... | reverse complement strand
GCGCCCGGCGGGTGGGCCCGGTGTCCAGCCGAGAGTGCCAGGCGCGGACGGTGGCCGGGCTGATCTCGTCCAGCCGCTTGCTCCCGAGCGTCGGGTGCAAGTGGCCGTCGAGCAGCCCCCGGTAGAGGGCCGTCGTCCGGGGCTTCAGCTCGCGGGAGCGCGAGGACAGCCACTCGTCCGCGTACTCGTCAAGGGTGGGCACGCGGTCGGGCTGACGCGTAGGCGGCTGCCAGGTCGACCTGGCGATGTCGGCGCGGACGGTGGCTAGGAACGTCTCCGCGTCCCCCTTAGCGGAGAACGTGACCGGAGCCTTGTGACTCTGCCGGTCAGGGCCTATGTAGCGAACCTGGTAGCGGCCGGACGGCAGCCGGCGGATAGAGCCGAATCGGCGCGATGTGGTGGCCACAGTGCTTCTTCCTGTCGCTGTTTCATGCCTTGAACGTGCCATGAATCATGGCACGCCGCGTCCTTTCGTGTCATCTAGTGACCGAGCGCGGCTAGCCCATCTGTGCAGGTCAGAGGCAATTTTGGCACTTCAGCGACGGCCTGTCGATCTGCGGTGGCGACAGGTTCAAATCCTGTCAGCCCGACCAGGGTCGTCTGCTCGGCAAGGTGACTCACGGGTCGGCGAGTACGACGGTCTGATGATGCGAAGAGGGTCCGGTGGTATCGCCACCGGACCCTCTTGCGTTCTGGGGCCGTCGCGACACGATGCTTTGACAGACTGCCGGGCATGGGTTCTTCTCGGAACCGGCTTCGCCTTGACTGGCTGTCGACGCGGCTGCGGCGCGTTCGGCTCGGCAGACTGGCCGCACCGATCGCGGCAGCAGTCGTCGGGATCGTCTGTGGGTCTGTCGCCGTCGGGCTCGTGGGGGCCGGTGAGGAGGGCTGCGACCGAGGAACCGGGAGCTCGGCCTGCGGCGACGTGAGGCTCGCCATGTTGCTGGTGACCATCGCCGTCACGTACGTACTCGGTGTTGTGCTGTTGCGCGCCTCCGGAGTCAAGGGCGCAGCCACCATCACGTTCTTCGGAGTCGCCCTGACCCTGGTGGCCGTGGTCGCGTTCTCGATGGACGTCGTCTTCTCGGCCTGGATGGCGGTCATGCTGCCGTCGCTGACGGCCGGCTGCTTTCTGGTCGGCCTCGTGTTCACCAGGGCAGCCGAGCACCGCGGCCATCCGTCGGCCCCGGCAACGCCGGCCATCGGAGACGAGAACTCGGACGCCCCGCAGATACTGCCGACGTACGAGCTGCGTGACACGACTCTGGCGGCCACGTCGGAGACGCAGCCTTTGGTGGTCAGCCATCGTGCGACCGACGAGACCACCATGCTCACTGCGATCGAGGACATGACGGCAGCAGAGGGCGGAGTCGACGGCTCGTCGACCCAGGAGAAGCCGCCGCCCGCCAACGCGTGACGAAGGCTCAGCCTCCGCGGAGCTCCGCAGCGACCAGTTCGGCAATCTGCGCGGTGTTGAGCGCAGCCCCCTTGCGCAGGTTGTCGCCGCAGATGAACAGCTCCAGCGTGCGCGGGAAGTCGAGAGCCTGGCGCACTCGCCCGACGAACGTGGGGTCCGAACCGACCGTGTCGACCGGAGTCGGGAAGTCACCGCGCGCCGGGTCGTCGACCACGACCACGCTCGGCGCCTCGACCAATGCCTGCCGCGCCTCGTCGACGTCGACGTCGTACTCGAAGACGGCGTGCACCGCCAGCGAGTGCGTCGTGACCACGGGCACGCGTACGCAGGTCGCCGACACCGCCAGGTCGGGGATACCGAGGATCTTGCGGGACTCGTTGCGGATCTTGAGCTCTTCGCTCGACCACCCGTTGTCCTTGACCGAGCCGGCCCACGGCACGACGTTCAGTGCCAACGGTGCCGGGAACGGCGACTCGTCGCCCAGCTTGTTCGACACGGTTCGCCGGACGTCGCCGGTGACCTGACCGAGCGTCCGGTCGGCGGCGACGACCTCGAGCTCGTCGTACAGCCGGTCGACGCCAGCCTGCCCGGCCCCGGACGCAGCCTGGTACGACGCCACGACGAGCTCGCGCAGACCCCACCGGGCGTGCAGCGCACCGAGCGCGTCCATCATGGTCAGCGTCGTGCAGTTCGGGTTGGCGATGATGCCTCTGGGGCGGTTGCGTACCTGGGCCGGATTAACCTCGGGGACGACGAGCGGCACGTCTGGATCCATCCGGAACGTGCCGGAGTTGTCGACTACCACGACGCCGCGCTCGACGGCGACCGGCACCCACTCCGCCGACACGTCATCGGGTACGTCGAACATCGCGACGTCGACACCGTCGAACGCCTCCGCGGTCAGCTCCTGCACCACGACATCCTCGCCGCGGCAACGCAGGGTACGCCCGGCCGAGCGCGCGGACGCCAGCAGCCGGATCTCCCCCCATACGTTCTGCCTGGTCGACAAGATGTCGAGCATCACCGTGCCCACGGCCCCGGTGGCACCCACCAGGGCAAGCGTCGGCGCTGTGGACTCCCCTGTCATCGTCCTGTCCCTCCGTAGACGACCGCCTCGACCTCGTTGCTGTCGAGGTCGAACGCGGCATGCGTCGCGGTCACGGCCGCGTCAATCTGATCCTCGTCGACGATCACCGAGATCCGGATCTCCGACGTCGAGATCATCTCGATGTTAACTCCGGCGCCCGCGAGGGCAGCGAAGAACCGGGCTGTCACCCCGGGGTGCGTGCGCATCCCGGCGCCGACCAGCGAGACCTTGCCGATCCGGTCGTCGTACAGCAGCTGCTCGTAGCCGACCTCGCCGTTGAGGCGGGCCAGCGTCGTCATCGCGATCTGGCCGTCGTCGCGCGGCAACGTGAACGAGATGTCGGTGCGCGCGGTCGACGCCGCGGAGATGTTCTGCACGATCATGTCGATGTTGATGCCGGACTCCGCCAGCGCCTCGAAGATGCGCGCGGCCTCACCAACCCGGTCAGGCACGCCGACCACCGTGATCTTGGCTTCGCTGCGGTCATGTGCGACGCCGGAGATGATCGCTTGCTCCATCAGATCTCCCTCACTGAGGTCCGTCACCCAGGTGCCGACGCGCTCGGAGAACGACGAGCGCACGTGGATGGGCATGCCGTGCCGACGGGCGTACTCGACGCAGCGTAGATGCAGGATCTTCGCACCAGAGGCGCACAGCTCGAGCATCTCCTCGTACGACACCTGCGGGATCCGGCGCGCCCGCGCCACGATCCGCGGGTCGGCCGTGAAGATGCCGTCAACGTCGGAGTAGATCTCACAGAACTCGGCGTCCAGGGCCGCCGCTAGTGCCACCGCGGTCGTGTCTGAGCCGCCGCGCCCCAAGGTGGTGATGTCCTTGGTGTCCATCGAGACGCCCTGGAAACCCGCAACGATGGCGATGTCGCCGTCCCGCAATGCGGACTCGATCCGGCCCGGCGTGACGTCGATGATCTTGGCCCGCCCATGGGTGGAGTCGGTGATGACACCCGCCTGGCTGCCAGTGAACGACCGCGCCTGCTGGCCGAGGTTGGCGATCGCCATCGCCAGCAACGCCATCGAGATCCGCTCGCCGGCCGTGAGCAGCATGTCCAGCTCACGCCCGGGTGGGAGCGGGGAAACCTGCTCGGCCAGATCCAGCAGTTCGTCGGTGGTGTCGCCCATCGCGGAGACGACGACGCAGACGTCGCTGCCGGACTTCTTCGTCTCGACGATGCGCTGAGCGACCCGCTTGATGCCTGCGGCATCAGCGACGGAGGAGCCGCCGTACTTCTGCACGACGATGCCCACCGGGCTCTCCTCTCAAGGGACGACTGCTGTCGACAACCGGCACGCGGCTGCAGCATGCCAGTTTAGTGAGCGCGTCCTGGCGCCGACCGTGGCTGCCCATCCCCCGGACCGCCCGCCGTCAGCGGATCGTGGTGTCGGCGGGGCGGTCATACGGATCGAGGTGGTCCAGCTCCAGCTCGTCGGCAGCAGCCAGCTGGGACGCCTCCACCTCGCCTATCTCGGTCGCGTCGAGCCGGTCGTGGGCGATCACCGACTGCAGCGCCCGCAACGATGCACTGGCCTCGGTACCCCAGCTGGAGACGTACGAGAACTGCCACCACCACAGCGCCTCCTGCACCGACCCCGCGCGGTAGTGGCGCAGGCCGTGGGCGACGTTGGCTGCGATATCGGCAAGGTCGTCGGACAGCCGCGACGACACCAGCTCCGGCGGGTCGATGTACGGGTCGAAGACCTCGGTGAAGTCGTCGACGCCCTCGAGCAGCACGGTAAGGCGCTCGCGCATGGCGTCGAGATCGAGGTCGCGGCCGACGTCCGGCTCGTACTCGTCGCTCGGCACGAAGTCTGTCTGCACCCCCAGGCGCGCCCCGGCGAGCAGCAACTGGCTGACCTCCAGCAGCAACAAGGGCACCAAGCTGCCGCGGTCGTCGCTGCGGGAGATCTCGCGCAGAGCGAGCAGGAAACTCTCCACCTGGTCGGCGACCCCCTGCGCCAGATCCTCTAGCTCGCTACTGACGACGTCGTCGGAGGCGGCTGAGACGCCGTTGTCGGGATGGATGGCGTCCCCGGATCGGGTGGCGTCAGTCATCGATGGCTCGTCTTCCCTCGAAGGCCCGACCAAGGGTGACCTCGTCGGCGTACTCCAAATCTCCCCCGACTGGCAGCCCGCTGGCAAGTCGAGTCACCCGCAGCCCCATCGGCTTCAGCTGGCGGGTGAGGTACGTCGCGGTGGCCTCACCCTCGAGGTTCGGGTCCATGGCCAAGATCACCTCCGTCACCGTGCCGTCGGCAAGCCGCTGAAGCAGCTCGCGGACGCGCAGCTGCTCCGGTCCGATGCCGTCGATCGGGCTGATCGCCCCGCCGAGCACGTGGTAACGGCCACGAAACTCTCGCGTCCGCTCGATCGCCACCACGTCCTTGGACTCCTCCACGACGCACAAGATGGTGAGGTCGCGACGCGGGTCGCGGCAGACCCGGCACAGCTCGGCCTCGGCGACGTTGCCGCAGACGGTGCAGAACTTCACCTTGGCCTTGACCTCCTCGAGCACCGTCGCCAGCCGGCGTACGTCGGTCGCGTCAGCAGCCAGGATGTGGAACGCGATGCGTTGCGCGCTCTTCGGCCCGACGCCGGGCAACCGGCCGAGCTCGTCGATGAGGTCCTGAACCACTCCTTCGTACACCAGCAGGCTCCGTCAGACCTCGGCCTCGACGTCAGTCTCGGCACCTGGCCGGGCCGCCCATGGCGTCTCTTCCGAGGGCCTGACGACGATGAGCTTGTCGCCGCGGCACAGCTGGCTCACAGACGGCTCGAAGTAGCGGTAGACCCTGCCGTCGCGCACCACGGCCACCACCTGGTCGAGCAGCCGTTGCGGCTGCTGCCCGATCTCACGGGGCCGCACGGGGCGCTCGGCGACCTCCAGCCCGGTGCCGTACGTCAGCAGGTCCTCGAGCACTTCACCGAGCGACGGGCTCACGGTCGACAGGCCCAGCAGTCGCCCGACGGCCTCCGACGACGTCACCACAGAGTCGGCGCCGCTTTGCCGCACCAGCCGGACATTGTCGTTCTCGCGCACCGAGACCACGACCTTGGCGTTTTCGTTCAGCTGCCGCACGGTCAACGTGATGAGCACCGCCGAGTCGTCGCGGTCGGTGGTGATGATGATCTGGCTCGCCGAAGAAATCTCGGCTCGACGCAGGACGTCACGCCGGGTTGCGTCCCCGGCGACCGCGGCCAGCCCGTCGGAATGAGCCTCCTCTACGGCGTCGTTGCGCGGGTCGACGACCAGGATCCCCTCCTTCTCGTAGCCGTGGTTGAGCAGTACGGCGACGGCGCTGCGTCCCTTCGTGCCGTACCCGATGATCACGACGTGGTCCTGCATGTGCTTCCTCCAGCGGGAGACCCGCCACAGCTGCCGGCCCTGGCTGGCCAACACCTCCAGCGTCGTACCGACCAGCAGCACCAGGAAGGCGATCCGCAACGGCGTCACCAGGAAGGCGTTGAGCAGGCGGGCGCCGCTCGTCACCGGTGTGATGTCGCCGTAGCCGGTCGTCGTCATGGTGACGGTGGCGTAGTAGATGGAATCGACGAGGTCGACCTGCTTGTACGGCAGATCGTTGTTGTCGACGTACGACTTGCGGTCGATCCAGACGATCAGGACCAGCGCCGCCAGCAACCCGAACGCGACGAGCACCCGTCGCAGCAGCGCGACGACCGGAGACACGCTGCTCTCCGGCAACTTGATCAGGTTGCCCCCGGAGCGCGCGGCCTCCCGAAGGCGCCGCGGCGCCAGTTCACTCACGGGTCGAGGCTACTGGCAGGTTCGGGTACGGCCCGTAGCCAGGAGCGCGTGTCAGCCGCGGGCCGCGAGTCGCGCCTTGAGGGCATCGCGCTTCTCGACGAAACGGTCGGCCGCCTCGTCGAGATCACCCATGTACGACGCGAGCTCGGTGCGGGCCACCTCGCCACTGCCCGACAACCCCTCGGTATCGAACACGCCCCAGTACCGCAGCACGGGCATGACGACCTCGTCGTGGTGCAGCCGCTGGTCGTAGATGCCCTCGATGGCCATGGCCATCGCCTTGCGCTGGAACCCCGGGATGTCGGCGCCCGGCATCGCGAAGTGGCGTACGACGTCGAGGATCGCCTCCATCGTCTGATCCGGAGCGATGTCGAGGGCCGCCTTGAGCATGTTGCGGTAGAAGATCATGTGCAGGTTCTCGTCGGTGGCGATACGCGACAGCAGCCGGTCGCACATCGGGTCACCGGTGACCTTGCCGGTGTTGCGGTGCGACACCCGGGTCGCCAGCTCCTGGAACGACACGTAGGCCAACGAACGCAGCACGTCGTCGCCGTGCGTCGACTCGTACCCGCCCGACATGTGCTCCATCCGGAACCGTTCGAGCTCGGTCGGGTCGACCAGGCGGCGTACCAGCATGTAGTCGCGCATCGCGATGCCGTGCCGCCCCTCCTCGGCAGTCCAGCGGTGCACCCACTCGCCCCAGGCGTTGTCGCGGCCGAAGATGACGGCGATCTCGCGGTGGTAGCTCGGCAGGTTGTCCTCGGTCAGCAGATTGACGATCAGCGCGGTGCGAGCGACCTCGGGAAGGCCGGCGTCGTCGGCGCTCCACGGGTCGCCTTCCATCAGGCCGTCGTAGTTGCGGCCGTCGCTCCACGGGATGTAGTCGTGCGGGAACCACTCCTTGGCTGCCCGCAGGTGCCGGTTGAGCTCCTTCTCGACGACTGGCTCGAGCTCGAGCAGCAGGTCGTTGTCGCTGAGCCTGGCGTTCATGGAAATCCCTTCGCTGGTTACTTACGCCACCGTAGGTTCGGGCGGTGTATCGGCGCAACGACGCGCCCACGGCCGCGGTCGGGAAACCCGATGGCACGACTCCCCAGGCGAGACCTAGGCTCGTGCTGCCATGCGCGACTTTCCCCCGACGATTTCCGCCTTCTGGCCGGGATCGGACGGACGGGTGGCCCCGCCTCCGGACGTACGCAGCCCGGCCGCATTCTTGCGCTGGAAGCTGCGCCAGCAGCGCCGCGTCATCCTGGCCGCGCTCGTGGTTGGGGTCGGGTGGCAGCTGCCGCTGACCCTCGGGCCGTGGTTGGTCGGCAAGACCGTCGACGACGGGATCCTGGGCGGCTCGACGAGCGCGACCCTGTGGTGGAGCGGACTGCTGCTGGTCGTCACCCTGGTCGGCGCCGGCTTCGGGATCGCGATGCACACGCTCGTCGTACGCAGCTGGCTCATTGCCCTGTACGGCACCACGAAGATGGTCGCTCGCAAGACGGTGCAGATGGGCCACGTGCTGCCACGGCGAGCACCCACGGGTGAGGTCCTGAGTGTCGCGTCGAGCGATTCGGACGAGTTCGGCGCGCTGACCGAGATCACCGCCCGGGCGGGCTCGCAGTTGGTCGCGTTCTTGCTGGTCGCCGCGATCGTGCTCAACACCTCGCTGACGCTCGGCCTGTTGGTGCTGCTCGCCGCTCCAGTACTGGTCGGCGTGGCCCTGCCGCTGCTGCGTCCGCTGCACCGTCGTCAGGCCGTCGAGCGGGCGCGCACGTCCGACCTCACGTCCCAGGCCACCGACATCGTGGCCGGGCTTCGCATCCTGCGCGGCATCGGCGGCGAACGGACGTTCGGGCGCAACTACGCCGTCCAGTCCCAGGTTACCCGGCAGGCCGGGGTCTCGGCCGGACTGTGGCGGGCCGCGATCGAGGCGATCGGGGTGTTGTTCTCCGGCTGCTTCGTGGTCGTGCTCATGTGGCTGGGTGCGCGGGAAGTTCTCGCTGGCGACCTCCGAATCGGCCAGCTGATCAGCTTTCTCGGCTACGGCCTGTTCATGATCGGCCCGATCCAGAGCTTCTTCGAGTTCGCCCAGAAGCTGACCCGAGCGCTGGTGTCGGCGCGAAAGGCGATCGGGATCTTCGAGCAGGCGCCGCCCTGGCGTGACGTGGCCGAGCCCGTCGCGCTCCCCGAGCGGGGTGACCTCGTGGACGACCCTTCCGGCTTCCGCGCCGTGGACGGCCAGCTCACCATCGTGGTCAGCGCCGCTCCGGAAGAGTCCGCGGCGCTCGCGGACCGGCTCGGACGCTACCTGCGCGCCGACGCCGAGCCCGCTCCTGAACCGGTGGACGCGGAGCTCAAGGGCCGGGCGGCCCGCCGCGCGCGGGCGGAGCGACTGGCTGAACGGGCCCGGATCGCCGCCCGCGACGAGGAGCGCGCGCACCAACCGTGGGGTGTCCGGCTCGGTTCGGTGGACCTCGACGAAGCCCGGCTGGTCGACGTACGCCGCCACATCCTGGTCAGCGACACCGGCAGCCAGCTCTTCGCCGGGACCCTGCAGGACGCCGTCGATCCGCATGGACGGCTGACCCGTGAGCAGGCCGAGGAGGCAATCCGCGTCGCCAACGCCGAGGACGTGTACGACGCCTTGCCCGGCGGCTGGCAAGGAATGTTGGACGAGCGCGGCCGCGGGCTGTCGGGTGGGCAGCGGCAACGCGTCGTACTCGCCCGAGCGCTGGCGGCCGACGCCCCGGTGCTCGTTCTGGTCGAGCCGACGTCGGCGGTCGACGCCCACACGGAGGCGCGGATCGCCGAGCGGGTGGCCGACTACCGGCACGGACGTACGACGGTGGCGGCGACCGTCTCGCCGCTGTGGCTGCACCATGCGGACTGCGTGATGCAGCTGCAGGACGGGCGGGTGGTCGCGAGCGGCCGGCACGACGAACTGCTCGCCTCACACCCCGCGTACCGCCGGGTGGTCGCGCGCGGGCTCGACGACCCTCCGGAGCCTCCATCCGACCCCCAGCCGCTGCCGCAGGGTGCGCCGCACTGGGAGGGTAGCGAGGTGGGTCATGTCTGACCTGTTGGCCAGCTCGCCCGACACCTGGCGCGACCGCTCGCAGGATCCTCCCGCCGTACCGGTCGAGCTGGAGCCGCGGCCGGGCGGCTCGAGGTCGGAACGGCTGCGCGGGCTGCGGTCTCGACACCTACTGCGTGAGAGGCGCGCGTTCCGGGTCTTCGAGGAGTCCCGTAGCCCCGAGCGCGGGTGGCCGGTCGCCGACAACAGCGCGGTCTTGGCGTTCATCGGCGACCTCATCCGCGAGCGGCGTACGGCCTTCGTCGCGATGGTGCTGCTCAACGCGTTGGCCGCGGGCAGCGGGTTGCTGGTGCCGCGGCTGCTCGGAAGTCTCGTCGACCGAGTCGTCGACGGGGTCTCTTCCACGGCGGCGGTCACCTCTCTGGCCGGGACGATCTTGCTCGTCGTCACTGCCCAGTCGGCGTTCACGTTCCTGGGCCAGCGCACGTCGACGATCTTCGGGCAGGACTTGCTGGCGTCGGCCCGTGAGTCCGTCGTGCACACCATCTTGCGGCTGCCGCTCGGCCGGGTCGAGGGGGCGAGCACCGGCGACCTGGTCACCCGGGTCACCCGGGACGTCGGGTCGATGAGCCGGTCGGTGCAGTTCGGCGTACCGATGGCGATCATCTCCCTGCTGACCGTGTCGCTGTCGATCGTCGCCATGCTGGTGAACTCGCTCGTGCTCGCGGTGCCGGCGCTGCTGCTCATCGGCTCGTCGATGTTCCAGGTACGGCGTTACCTGATGCGTGCGCAGAAGTGCTACATCGCCGAAGGGGCGACGTACTCCCGCATCAACTCCACGCTCACGGAGACCGTCGAAGGCGCCCGCACCGTCGAGGCGCTGGGCTTGGAGGACCTACGGATCCGGGCCGGCGACGACGACATCGCCGTGTCGGCGCAGGCCGAGCGGTACGGCATGACGCTGCGCAACCTGCTGTTCGCCGTGATCGACGTCGCGTTCAACACACCGCGGGTGCTCACGATGTTGCTCGGCGCGTACGGCTACAGCCGAGGCTGGGTTTCTCTGGGGCAGATCACCGCGGCGGTGCTGTACGTCGAGGCGCTGAGCGGGCCGCTGGACCGGCTGGTCGGCGAGATCGATCGTCTGCAGGTGGGTGTCGCGTCGACGAGCCGACTACTGGGCATCGCGCAGGTGCCGCCCGACCGTACGCCCGGCGACGCCGTCCCCGACGGACCGCAACTCGTCGGGGAGGACCTGCGCTTCGCCTACCGCGAGGGTCACGACGTCCTGCACGGCATCGACTTGACGTTGCAGATAGGCGAGCGGCTGGCCATCGTGGGGCCGAGCGGCTCGGGCAAGTCGACGTTGGGCCGGCTGCTGTCGGGCATCAACGGGCCGCGCACAGGATCGGCGCGCATCGGTGGGATCGAGCTCGTCAGCCTGCCGCTCGAGGTACTGCGGACGGAGGTCGCGCTCGTCACCCAGGAGCATCACGTCTTCGTCGGGTCCGTACGGGACAACATTGTGCTCGCCCGGGAGGACTCGAATGACGCGGCGGTATGGGCGGCGCTGGGAGCGGTCGGCTCGGCGGACTGGGTGAGGCGGCTGCCCGCCGGGCTCGACACGCCTGTCGGCTCGGGCAACCAACCGCTGACCCCTGCCCAAGCGCAGCAGATCGCCCTGGCGCGGCTGATCATCGCCGACCCGCACACGTTGGTGCTCGACGAGGCGACGTCGCTGATCGACCCACGGACCGCCCGGTCGCTGGAGGGCTCGATGAGCGTGTTGCTGTCGGGCCGCACGGTGGTCGCGATCGCCCACCGCCTGCACACGGCCCACGACGCCGACCGGATCGCCGTGGTCATCGACGGGCGGATCAGCGAGCTCGGCAGCCACGAAGAACTGGTTGCGCTGGACGGGGATTACGCCGCGCTTTGGCGCGCCTGGACCAGCTGAGGACGCTTGCGTGCGGCTGACGCCTTCGATTCGTCCGCCTGATCCGGGGGTCTCCCCGCGGGCTCAGGGCAGACGAATCGCTGGGGTGCGCGGAGCCGGGGAGGTCGTCAGGTCGAGCTGTGGCGGATGTCGTCGATGACCTCGGCGCCAAGCTCACGGGCCAGCAGCTCCTGCGACGACACCGTGTCGTCGACGACCTCGTCGTCGTCGTGTACGTCGGCGCTGGGCGCCGGGTCTGCGGCGTCGTCGGTGCTCGCTCCGCCCGCGCGGGTCGCGCGGATCGCGTGCTTGGCGCGCTCGACGTCGGCGGCGCGGGTGGCGGCGGCTTCTCCGTCGTCGGACTGTGCTGCTGCTTCAGTGCCCGGGGCCGGTTCGTCGTGCACCACAGATCCCGGCGCCTCCAGGTCGGCGGGTCCGAGGGTCTGCCCTGGATCCGACGCTGAGTCTGCCGTGTCTCGCGTGGACTCTGCTGTGGTCGCCGCAGGCGAGGACGCGCTCCTTGCAACCGGCTCGGGCTCGCGGGCAGCGCGACCGGACGACGGTGCCGAGCCGTCGATGATGGCCTCCACCTTCCAGTCGACGCCCAGCTCGTCGATCAGTGCCTGTCGCAGCAGCTCGTCGTGGCCTCCGCGCACGAAGCTGTCGCGGGCACCTGCGTTGACCAGCCCGATCGTGATGACACCCCCGCCGACGTCGATGACCTGGGCGTTCTGGCTGAGCAACGCCCACGCGTAGCGCTTCGCCGCCTGCACCCGGTTCAGCACACCCGGCCACAACTGACGTACGTCGACCAGACTCAACGAGCCTGGCTCGCCAGTGGGCGTGACCGGGGCACGGGCGCCCTGGGGGTCGATCGCCTCGGTCACGGCTACGGCGGCAGGTGGGGGCGGCGGCGTCACGTCCAGGTCGGAGTCCGGCACCGGGGCGGTCACCCCGCGGGGCAGGCTGGCTTCGAGGGGGCGTTGCGGCGCTGTCTCGGTGGGCTCGACAGAACGAGCGTCGCGAGCGGCGGGGGTCGGCGCGATGGCCGGCGGCGGCGCCGACCTACCCACGACCGACATCCGGCGCTCCACGCGGTCGAGACGAGCACCGAAGCCTTCGACGGAGTCGTCGAGACCGGGAAGCAGGATGCGTGCGCACATCAGTTCGAGCAGCAAGCGCGGCGCCGTGGCACCTCGCATGTCGGTCAGACCGGTGCTGACGATGTCGGCGGCGCGGGTCAGGTCGGCGCGGCCGAAGCGAGCGGTCTGGCCGGCGAGCCGCTCCGCCTGGTCATCGGGCACTTCGAGCAGGCCGCGACTCGCCGCGTCGGGCACTGCGCTGACGACGACGAGGTCCCGCAGCCGTTGCAGCAGGTCTTCGGCAAACCGGCGAGGGTCCTGCCCCGACTCGATCACCTTGTCGACGACCCCGAAGACGGTGGCCCCGTCGGCAGCGGCGAGCGCGTCGACGGTCTCGTCGAGCAGGCTGTCGTGAGTGTACCCGAGCAGCGCCGTCGCGCGGGCATAGGTGACGCCGTCCGGGCCCGCTCCACCGATCAACTGGTCCAGCACCGACAAGCTGTCGCGGACCGAGCCAGCACCCGCTCGTACGACGAGAGACACCACGGTCGGTTCGATCGTGGCGCCCTCACGCGTGCAGAGCTCGACGAGGTAGTCGCCCAGCACCTTCGGCGGGACCAGTCGGAAGGGGTAGTGGTGGGTGCGGGAACGGATCGTGCCGATGACCTTCTCGGGCTCGGTCGTCGCAAACACGAAGCGTAGATGTGACGGCGGCTCCTCGACGAGCTTGAGCAGAGCGTTGAAGCCCTGCGTGGACACCATGTGAGCCTCGTCGATGATGTACACCTTGTAGCGCGACCGCACCGGCGAGAAAAATGCGCGCTCGCGCAGGTCTCTCGCGTCGTCGACCCCCCCGTGGCTGGCGGCGTCGATCTCGATCACGTCGATGGAGCCAGGACCACCGCGGGCGAGGTCCTTGCAGGAGTCGCACTCTCCGCAGGGCACGGAGGTCGGGCCCTTCTCACAGTTGAGGGCGCGGGCCAGGATGCGGGCGCTGGTGGTCTTGCCGCAGCCGCGCGGGCCGGAGAACAGGTAGGCGTGGTTGACCCGGTTGTTGTCGAGCGCGTGCGACAGCGGCTGCGTCACGTGCTCCTGCCCGATCACGTCGGCGAACGTGTCGGGGCGGTAGCGCCGGTAGAGCGCGAGGGGGGCGTCCACACCGTCGACCTTAGCGGCGTTCGACGACAGCCGAGCCGGTCGTCAACCGGTCGCTATGCCCTGACCAACCGGGCCGCCAGCAGGGTGGCGTTTGCCCTGTCGGTGCGGTGCGGAGCAGACTCGTTTCCTTGCCGACGGCAGTCCCGCCGTCGTACACCGTGGAGGGTGAGATGGCCAACTCAGTCGTACATTTCGAGATTCCGCTCGACGACGTCGAACGCGGGCACGGCTTCTACCGCGAGGTCTTCGGCTGGCAGGTCGAGACGATGGCGGAGTTCGACTACGCGTCAGCGATGACGGGCAAGGTCGACGAGAACGGGATGCCCGCGGACCCGGGCGTGATCAACGGCGGCATGATGCGGCGCGAGGAGCCGCTGACCAAGCCCATGATCACGATCGGCGTCGATGACATCGAGGCCACGTTGAAGACGATCGAAGGCCACGGCGGTACGACGGTGCTCGCCAAGCAACCGGTCGGCCAGATGGGCTTCGCGGCGTACTTCACCGACAGCGAGGGCAACACCCTCGGCCTGTGGGAGAGCGCCCGCTGAGCTACGGCCGGGCACGAAAAGACCCCTCGCGCACCCGACAGAGCTCGCTTACCCTTGCTGCCTTCCGGCCCTGGGGGAGTTCGGCAAGATGTCGCCACACGAGGGGCTACGCCGAGTCTACGACATGGCTGCGGGTGCACCTGACCGGATGGTTCCGAGGCTGACGCCGCCCCCGACCACGCGAGAGTCGGATCCTTCGCGCCCGCTGGTAGCCTCCTGCGCGGAGGATTCGCATAGTGGCCTAGTGCGCACGCTTGGAAAGCGTGTTGGGTGAAAGCCCTCAGGGGTTCGAATCCCCTATCCTCCGCCAGTGGTAAAACGCCTCTGACCTGGGCCTTCTTGGTCAGGTCAAGGGCGCTTTGTCGGCTCATGTGCTGAGATATGTGCTAAGCCCCATCGAGATGCGCTGCAAAGCGATCCACTGCGGCCTTCTGCATCGTCGGTGTGACGTGGCTGTAGATGTTCATCGTCGTGGTGATCGTGGAGTGCCCAAGACGCTCTTGAACGACCTTCGGGTG
>Ga0136617_10003238_pt1 | contig 14558 bp, 16 predicted proteins | sample AntDrymUQ3222106_2_FD_129672 | JGI IMG/M metagenome (GOLD analysis project Ga0136617, IMG submission 129672) | Polar desert sand microbial communities from Dry Valleys, Antarctica - metaG UQ322 (21.06) | ecosystem: Environmental > Terrestrial > Soil > Desert | place: Antarctica: Dry Valley... | reverse complement strand
TCGCCGTTCTTGACGACGACGGCCGGCTGACCTTCGAGCACCTTGCGGGATCGCGGGAGTCGCCAGCTGAGATAGGACAGCGCGACGGACAGCAACGCGAAGGTACCGATGGTCAGCATGGCTCCGGACACCGAGTAGTCCTCCTGGGTGATGCCCTGCTGCACCAGGTCGCCCATCGTCACGATCAGGACGAGCTCGAAGGCCGAGAGCTGGGCGAGCTCGCGTTTGCCGACGGCGCGAGTGACCAGCCAGAGGAAGGCAAACATCACGGCGGCGCGGATGACGATCTCCATCAGGGCACCACCCACACCCGGAACGAGACGTCCGTCACGGGTGCGTCGTCCACGATGAGAGCCGTGCGGTAGACCGTCGTCGAGCCGTTCTGGTCCGGGGCGGTGCGCGCATCGAGGTTGAGCTCGAAGACATCTCCCGGCGGCGGGTCGAACTCGTAGTAGACGTAGTCCGGCGAAGCGGTCTCGGCCGACGGGTTCGGGTAGAAGTTCTGGAAGTCGAAGCGCTCGAGCAGGCCCTCGCTGATCGCCAACATCAGCGGCCCGTCGAAGCCGCCGGGCCGGGTCACCCGGACATGGAACGGGATGGCGATCCCCGCCCGGGTCACCTGCGGGTGCGTCACCCGCAGCTCGTATCCGTCGGCTTGGGCGGAGACGGTCGCGGACCGGATGCCCAGGAGACCGCTCAACCCGGCCGCGACGATCAGGCCAAGCAGGATCAGACCCGCCCGCCGGGCGGTCCGGGCCCGTCGTACCGATGCCTCGCCCCGCGCCCCGGGCAGCGTCGCGACCTGCGGCTCCGCCATAGCCGCACGCTATTGCGCGGGGAGCCGGGTTTCGGGGTCCGACACTCGCGGTAGGCGGCCCGTAGGATCGCCCCGTCCGCCGTCCACCCACCCGAGGAGCTGCTGTGCCGGCCGCCCCGGAAGCCCGCACCCGCAGCACCCGGCTGCCCCGGTCGGCCCGCCGCCGCCAGCTCCTCGGCGCGGCCCAGGAGATCTTCGTCGCGCAGGGCTACCACGCCGCCGCCATGGACGACATCGCCGAGCGAGCCGGCGTGAGCAAGCCAGTGCTGTACCAGCACTTCCCCGGCAAGCTCGAGCTCTATCTCGCGCTACTCGACGAGCACGCAGAGGCGATGGTCGGGGCCGTGCGCGAGGCACTCGCATCCACCACCGACAACAAGCAGCGCGTCGCGGCCACCATCGCCGCCTACTTCCGCTTCGTCGACGAGGACGGCGGGGCGTTCCGGCTGGTCTTCGAGTCCGACCTCACCAACCAGGAGGAGGTCCGCGACCGGGTCGAGGGCGTCACCGCGCGGTGTGCCGACGCGATCAGTGCGGTGATCCGGGAGGACGCGGGCATGCCGCCGGAGGACGCGATGCTGCTCGCAGTCGGGATGACGGGGATGGCCCAGGTCGCCGCGCGCTACTGGCTGGCCACCGAGGGGTCGATTCCCCGCGACGCGGCCGCGCGACTGCTCGCCAGCCTGTCCTGGCGGGGCATCGGCGGTTTCCCGCGGACCGGCGAGCCGCACTGACCTCCTGCTCGACTAGCCTGGACGCACCCGGCCAGGCCGCGCGAGCGTCGCGCGGTGGGTCGCCACGGAGGTCTCAGGTGGATGTCAAGATCGGTGTCCAGCACGCCGCCCGCGAGCTGGTGCTCGAGAGCACGCAGTCCGCGGACGAGATCACCGAGGCGGTGTCCGCGGCGTTGACCGGCGAGAGCCGCATCCTTGCGCTCACCGACCAGGGCGGTCGCCGGGTGGTCGTGCCCTCAGACAAGCTTGCGTACGTCGAGATAGGTGAGCCAGAAGCTCGGCGGGTCGGCTTCGGCGCGCTGTAGTCAGGCGGACAGGCCGAGCGCTGCCATTCGGCGGGTGTGGTTCTCGGTCAGCCGGGCGAACATCCGGCCCACCTCGGCCAGATCGGCCCCGGGCCGGTCCACGCCTCCGACGAGCAACGAGGCCAGTGCGTCGCGCTCAGCCGCCACCTGTTGCGCCTGGCTCAGTGCCTCGCCCACCAGGCGCCGGCCCCACAGCGCCAGCCGGCCACCGAGCTTGGGGTCGGCGGCGATGGCCGCCCGGACCCGGTCGACTGCGAACTCCGAGTGACCGGTGTCCTGGAGCACCTCGAGCACCAGGTCCCGGCTGGACGGGTCGAGATAGGCCGACACCTCACGGTAGAAGTCGGTGGCGATCCCGTCCCCCACATAGGCCTTGACCAGGCCCTCCAGCCAGTCACCTGGCGCGGTGCGCTCATGGAACGCCTCCAGCGCCGCAACGAAGGGCTCCATTGCCTCTTCCGGTGCCGTGCCGAGCTCCTGCAGCCGTGTGGTGAGCAGCGCGAAATGGTTGTACTCGGCGACCGCCATCGCGGCGAGCGCCGCCTTGTCGCTGATGCTCGGAGCGAACGACGCGTCATCGGCCAGCCGTTCGAAGGCCGTGAGCTCGCCGTAGGCCAGGGCGCCGAGCAGGTCGACCACGGCCAACCGGTAGGCCTCGTCGAGCATCGGGTCGCCTACGACGCGGTCTGTCACGGGCCTCAGCGTAACGAGCGGGGTATGGTGGCTCTACAGAACGGATGCCCGGTCGGTGCACCGATCGGTTCCGACCAGATTCCCGTCGCCTTCCGCGCGGCCCGCCACCTTCGATGGCGTGCGGCCCCGATCGCGTCGGAGCAGCAGTGAAAGAGGCATCGCACTGACTACCAGCCTGAACCCGCCCACGTTCGCCGACCTGGGGGTACTGCCGGCGACGGTGGCGGCCCTCGCTTCGGTCGGCATCACCGCACCGTTCCCGATCCAGGCACTCACGCTGCCGGTCGCCCTGCATGGCCACGACATCATCGGCCAGGCCAAGACGGGCACCGGCAAGACGCTCGGCTTCGGCATCCCCTTGCTGCAGCGCATCGTCGCTCCTGCCGACGAGGGCTTCGCCGAGATGGCCGACCCTGGCAAACCGCAGGCCCTGGTCGTCGTACCGACCCGCGAGCTCTGCGTGCAGGTCACCGGCGACCTCCAGAAGGCCGCGAGCACCCGCGACGTACGCATCCTCGCGATCTACGGGGGGCGCGCCTACGAGCCGCAGGTCGAGGCGCTGCGCAAGGGCGTCGAGGTGGTGGTCGGCACACCCGGCCGCCTGATCGACTTGGCCCAGCAGGGACTGCTGAGTCTCACCCACGTCCGCACCCTGGTGCTGGACGAGGCCGACGAGATGCTCGACCTCGGTTTCCTTCCCGACGTCGAGAAGATCGTTCGGGCGATCCCGGCCGGACGGCAGACGATGCTGTTCTCCGCGACGATGCCTGGGCAGATCATCACCCTGGCCCGGCAGTACATGCACCACCCGACGCACATCCGGGCGGTCGACCCGGACGACGACGGCCAGACCGTCAAGGCCGTGGAGCAGCACGCCTTCCGCGCGCATGCGATGGACAAGGTCGAGATGCTGGCCCGGATCCTGCAGGCGGAGGGCCGGGGGCTCACGCTGGTCTTCTGCCGCACCAAGCGCACCGCTGCCAAGGTGGCCGACGACCTTGTCGACCGCGGTTTCGCTGCTGGCGCCGTCCACGGCGACCTCGGACAGGGTGCGCGTGAACAGGCGCTGCGTGCGTTCCGCAGCGGCAAGGTCGATGTCCTCGTGGCCACCGACGTCGCGGCCCGCGGCATCGACGTCCAGGACATCACTCACGTCGTGAACTACCAGTGCCCCGAGGACGAGAAGACCTACCTGCACCGGATCGGACGGACTGCCCGAGCCGGAGCGTCGGGAACCGCCATCACGTTCGTCGACTGGGACGACATGCCTCGGTGGTCGCTCATCGACAAGGCGCTGGACCTCGGCTTCGGCGAACCCGAGGAGACCTACTCCAACTCCGACCACCTCTACGAGGAGCTGGAGATCCCGCGGCACGTGACCGGCGTCCTCCCGCGGGCCCAGCGCACGCGGGCGGGTCTGGACGCCGAACAGGTGGAAGACCTCGGGGAGACCGGCAAGGCCGGCCGAGGCTCACCTCGCAGCGACAGTCGCGGAGGTGGCCGCTCCAGCGGTCGCGGTGACTCCCGCGGCCGCGGCGACGCCGGCGGTCGCGGTGACGCCGGCGGTCGCGGTGAGCGCAAGCAGCCCGCAGAACGTTCCCGGCCGAGTCGTGACAATGCTGGCGGTGAGGCATCCGCCGCCGCGGACAAGCCGCGCCGCAAGCGTTCCCGCACCAGGACCCGCGGCGGCCGTGCGCCCGGAGGCCAGGCCCCCGAGCAGCCCGGCAGCTGATGCCGGATCGGCCGCAGCGGGAACTAGTTCAGGCGACGGCGAGGAGTCGCCGTAGTCTGGCTTCGAGCGGGCTGGCGTCGTTGCCGGCGGGGCGTTCGGGGCGGTCGGGGCGTGCGGGGTGTGCCGGGGTGGTCTCGGGCTGCCCGCGTTGGCCGCGCTGGCCTGGTGGGGGTGGGGGTCGGCTGGTGTAGGTGTGCCCGGTGGGTGTGGTGGTCTCCACGGTGTGCTCGGTGTCCTCGGTGTCCTCGGCTCCGGTGGGGCCGGGTCTGGCTCGCCAGCCGGGGACTTGTTTGGTGTGGTTGCAGGCCGCGCACAGGCCTTGGCCGTTGGCGGCGCTGGTGGGCCCGCCGGCGTGGGCGGGGGTGACGTGGTCGGCGTGGCGGATGGGTGCCCCGCACCAGGGGGTGCGGCAGGTCTGGTCGCGCAGGATCAGCAGCCGGCGCAGCGGGTCGGGGAACAGCCGGGCGCGGGACTCGGTCGCGGCCAGGGCGCCGTCCCCGGGGCGGGTGAACAGCCGGCGTAGCCACACCTCGGCGGTGGTGTCGCGGATCAGGTCGCGGGCCAGCGGGGCGGGCAGCGGGCCGAGCCCGACCAGCAGCGCCGGCTCGTCGCGGCCGGTGGGCTGCGCGGGCTCGTCGCGGCCGGTGGGCTGCGCGGGCTCGTCGTGGTGGGCGTGGTCGTCGGGACCCTGGTGGTCGTGGTGGGTGGCGGGGGTGTCGCCGAGGAGGGCGGTGTCGGTCATCACGAGGTGGACCTCGACGGGGACGGCGGCGGCGGCGGTCTGGCCGGTGAGGCGTTCGACCAGGGTGTCGGCCATGATCTGGCCGCGGCTGCGGGGGTCCCCGCTGGCCTTGACGGTGTCGGCGTGGCGGGTCAGGGCGGTGTGCGCGGCGACGCCCTGGGCGACCGGGAGGAACCCGGTGAGCCGGCTCATGGTGTCCCGGGCCGGGCGCAGGGTGACCCGCCGGTCCCGGGCGGCGCCGCGGGAGCGGGCGGTGAACCCGTGCGGGTCCAGCCGGTAGGCCACCGCGCGGGCCGCGGCCTCGGTCTCGCGGTCGCCGAGCTCACCGAGGCGCCCGGCCAGGGCCGCGTCCGCGGCGCGCCGGTCCGCGGCGCTGAGGCAGGCGGTCTCGCGGGCCACCAGGGTGGCCCGCCACTCGCTGATGGTGCCGGCCCGCAGCGCGGCCATCGTGGCCGGCAGCTCCCGGGTCAGGGCCTGGGCCAGCCCGACGTGGCGGGAGCCGCGGTGCGGGCAGTCCCGCCGGGCCAGCGCCACCTGCGCGCCCACCCCCCGGCCCAGCTCCTCGGCGGGCACCCCGGCGGCGCGCTGCGCGGCCCGCTGGGAGGCCACCAGGTCCGCGGTCGCGACCGCCTGCGCGGCGGCCGCGGCCGCCTTGAGCTCCTCCAGGGCCCGGATCTGCTCGATCCGCTCCGCGTCGCCCACCGCCCGATCCACCCAGGCCAGCTGCCCGACCCAGCCGGCCAGCACCGCCGCCCCCAGCACTGCCTCGGGGCAGCCGGGCGGCACCGGGGGCACCGGGCCGGGGGCTCCCGGTGCCGGGCCGTCGATCGTCGCGACCGCTCCGTATTCGAACATGTGTTCGATTCTAGCCCATCGGTCCGACACCCGACAAGGCAGGTGATGGAGTTGTGGACGACGCATCTTGCCGGAGCGAGGCGCGCCTCGTCGTAGGCTCGACCGGTGCGTTGGAACCGTCGGTTCGAGCTGCCCCCTGATGCCCGCGAGACGCTCGGGCTGCAGCGCCGGGAGCGGGTGCTCGCAGCGGCGCAGCTGGCCGACGGCTCCTGGGCGGCCGCGACACCGAACGCCCTGCTTCTTGTCGGGCGGCGCCTGGACTGGGTCTGGGAGGTCGTGTTCGAGCGGGTGACCGCGAGCATCGTCGCGTCGCGGCATGTCCCGGTGCAGGGGCGCGCGGGGGTTCGGGTGGTCGCCCGTCGGGACCCCGGTCAGGACGACCCGGTCTGGCAGGTGGTGGTCGATCGGGGCCTGGACCCGGCCGACCCGCGGGTGGGTGCGGCGAGTGAGGCCGTCATCGCCGACCTGCGCCGCGAGCTCGGCGTCTGACGGGCAGCCGTAGGTCAGGCGGCCTTGCTGGCCTTGCCGTTCTTGACAACCCGGGCAGTCCGGCGCGGTGCACGGAGCATCCGCAGCACGGCCGCCTCGACCTGTCCATGGGTGGCCGGTTGGCCGAAAGTCGCGCCATCACCCAGCCGCTCCATCGATCGCGCAATGGTCACTCCGTCGTCGTACAAGTCGATCACCCGCGGGTCGATGTAGGAGGACCGGCACACGGCCGGAGTGTTGCCCAGGTAGACGGACACCTCGGTGACCACGCGGCTGATCGCGCGCTTGCGAGCCGACGTTGACGTGGGCGCGCTGCTCGACACCGCCAGGCCCACCGCCATCAGGACGGTTGCGTGCCAGGTGCGGAAGTCCTTGGCGGTGACCTCAGCGCCGACGACCTCCCGGATGTAGGCGTTGATGTCGGCGCTTGTGATGTCGCGCCACACCCCTGCCTCCTTGTAGGCCAGCAGTTCCTTGCCGCCGCCGTCGCGCTTCAGCAATGCCTGCACGACCTTGCGCACGCTGGGATCGACGACGGACTGCACGCGTTGCTTCCCCGACTTGGCGATGTAGTCGAAGATCACCACGTCGCCCTCCACGGTGACGTGCTTCCGTCGCATGGTCGCGAGGCCGTAGCTGCCGTTCTCCTCCGCGTAGGACTCGCCGCCGATGCGGAAGAAGCCGAGGTCCAGCAGCCGGAAGGCCGAGGCCAGCACCCGGTCGCGGGCGAGACCCCGGCCCGTCAGGTGGGCGTCCACCTTGGCGCGGGCCAGCGGGAGCCGGCGGGAGAAGGCGAGCACCCGGTCGTGCTTCTCGGCATCGCGCTGGACGCGCCAGTCGTCGTGATAGCGGTACTGCCGTCGACCGGCCGCGTCGGTGCCCAGCGCCTGGATGTGCCCGGTCGGCCAGGGACAGATCCATACCTCCTGCCAGGCGGGCGGGATGGCGAGCTCGGCGATGCGGCTCAACGTCTCCGGGTCGGTGACTTTGCCGCCGTCGGGCGTCTCGTAGCTGAAGCCCTTTCCGCGTCGAACCCGGCGGATGCCGGGACCTCCGCAGTCCGAGCGACGCAGTCGGGCCATGCTCAGGCGCCGACGTGCCCGTTGCTGCCGGCGGCCCAGCTCGCTTCGCCCGCAGGGGCAGCCTGGTCTCGGGAGCCGAGCCAGGCGGGGCGCTTGTCGTGGAACTGGTGGGAGACCGCGCCGGCGGCCTTCTCGCGCACCGTCGACAGTGCGTCGCCAGCCTGGTGCTGCAGGGACGCCGTCGTCCGCTGCACGGCGGGATTCCCGGCGACGGACCTGGCGGCTCGGCGGATCTGCTCGTAGCGCTCACGGCCGGCCCGGCTGCCGAGCACGTATCCGGTGGCAAAACCGGCGAAGAACGTCGTCCTGCTGGGCATGTCGCCTCCTGCTGGGGTCGGACTGTTCCGGTCCGGGGCTGCTCCTACCCGGGCGGTCCCAGGCGACACCTTGCGATAACCTGTGGACCCCGGTCGGCCCCGGCCGTCGGCGATCCCGCGTAGCTCAATTGGCAGAGCATCCGACTGTTAATCGGAGGGTTACTGGTTCGAGTCCAGTCGCGGGAGCTCACTCACCAGCCGCGTAGGTGGCCGCCGTGACCAGGCCGTAGGCGACATGCGGTACGACGTCGCTGACCCAGTCCGTGGTGCTCCAGGTGCGGGGGTCGCTGACCCCGAGCAATATCATCGGGCCGTTCGAGCCGGCGAGCGCTCCAGCCGTTGCGAGGATCGCACCGAGCCACACCGGGGGCCTGAGCCCCAACGCCCGCGCCCCGCCGTACGCGGCTCCAATCCCGATGCCGGTGAAGATCCCGGAGAGCGCGCCGATCGCAGACACCCGGTTGGATCGGTCCTCGCCCTCGCCGGGCACGGACACGTCGGCGGCTTCGCTGAGCTTCTCGACCGTCTGGTCGGGGGTCTCGCTGGCGGGGCGCGCCCGCCAGGTCATGTCGGCGTAGGTGACGGCGTTCAGGGCGGTCGTGCCGGCGGCACCGGCCGCGGCACCGAGCAGGATCTGTCGCATCATCCCGGCCACCTGCCCGGGGCGGAGCGCCCGAAACGGAAGTGGATCAGGCGAGCCGATGAGTTCTCGGCCCGGGGAGGGTCATAGCGTGGGACGAGGCAACTGCGGAGGGAGCACGCATGACAGGCGTACGGGTACTCGCTGGGACGCGCAAGGGCGCATTCATCCTGACCTCGGACGACAAGCGCGAGAAGTGGGACGTCAGTGGTCCCCACTTCGCCGGCTGGGAGATCTACCACGTCAAGGGGTCACCGATTGACCCGAACCGCATCTTCGCGTCGCAGACCAGCGGCTGGTTCGGGCAAATCATCCAACGGTCGGACGACGGCGGCACGACCTGGGAGCCGGTGGGGAACGACTTCACCTACGACGGCGTCCCCGGCGAGCACCAGTGGTACGACGGGTCGCTGCGGCCTTGGGCCTTCACCCGGGTCTGGCACCTGGAGCCGTCGGTGCACGACGCGGACACGGTCTACGCCGGAGTTGAGGACGCGGCCCTTTTCAAGTCCACGGACGGCGGCGCCGCGTGGAGCGAGCTGTCCGGCCTGCGCAAGCACGACACTGGGCCGCAGTGGCAGCCCGGAGCAGGCGGCATGTGCTTGCACACCGTCATCGAGCACCCGACTGACCCCGACCGCCTCTACGTCGCCATCTCCGCGGCCGGCGCTTTCCGCAGCGTGGATGCCGGCGTGACCTGGCAGCCGATCAACAAGGGGCTTCGTTCCGGCGAGATCCCCGACCAGGACTCTGAGGTCGGGCACTGCGTCCACCGCATCGCCATGCACCCGTCCAACCCCGACGTGCTGTACATGCAGAAGCACTGGGACGTCATGCGAAGCAAGGACGGGGGCGACTCCTGGCAGGAGGTCAGCGGCAACCTGCCGACCGACTTCGGCTTCCCCATCGCTGTCCACGCGCACGAGCCGGAGACGATCTACGTCGTCCCGATCAAGAGCGACTCCGAGCACTTCCCGCCGGACGGGAAGCTGCGCGTCTACCGCAGCCGGACCGGCGGCGACGAATGGGAGGCGCTGACCAACGGCCTGCCGCAGAGCGACTGCTATGTCAACGTGCTGCGTGACGCGATGGCGGTCGACTCGCTCGACTCGTGCGGCATCTACTTCGGGACGACCGGTGGACAGGTCTATGCATCGCCCGATGCCGGGGACAGCTGGGCCCCCATCGTCCGCGATCTGCCTGCGGTGCTGTCCGTGGAAGTTCAGACGCTGCCATGATCCGGGTCGTGCTCCCGGCGCACCTGCGCACCATCGCGAAGGTCGACGGCGAGGTGACGGTGGAGATCGAGGGGGAGGTGACCCAGCGCGCGGTCCTCGATGCCCTCGAGGCACGCTATCCGTCGCTGTGCGGGACGATCCGCGACCAGACCACCGGAAAGCGCAGGTCCTTCGTCCGGTTCTTCGCCTGCGAGGAGGACCTGTCCCACGAGCAGCCGGACACTCCACTGCCGGACGCGGTGGCGAAGGGGACCGAGCCCTTCCTCGTCATCGGAGCGATGGCGGGCGGCTAGCGGCCGTCGCAGGCAGACCTGTGGGGCGGGCGGGACTCGAACCCGCGACCCAGGGATTATGAGCTAGATCAATGGGGTCCAGAGCGGTGACGGGGACTGCCGATTGGTGATGTTTGCGCAGGTCAGTGCGTCGCGCGCCTTGTCTACCGATGTCATGGACAACCGACGAGTTCCGAACAGTTTGTGCGCACCTTGTGCGCACCAAAGTCGACCTTGAGCCACTCAGAGTGGGTATTCCGCTGCTGCAGACCAAGCACGAACGAGACCGAGCGAAGCAGACCCTTTTGAACCACGACCCGCAGGGACGGCGACCGGGCGAGACGCACCCCAGTCCCTTCGTTAGCAGGTTTCACTTGACGACAACCGTGACGACGCCGAGGGTGATCGGTGCGCCGCCCACGGTGATCGTGAGGGTGACCTTGGTCCGCCCTGGGGCGACCGCCTGCCACGAGTGTGGGTAGTTCGGGCCTTCTCTCCAAGCGTCGACGGCCAGCGACGGACCGTCGAGCGCACCCGCGAGTGTTTCGGCTCGCTTTCCGTCCGCGTATGCCCAGATCCGATCCCCGACCCCCAGCTCGATCGTGGCTCCGGAACGGATCTGCCCGTCACTGAGGTCGTGGTAGTCCTCCTCGGTGTCGAGGGAGTTCATACCCACCCGGACTTCGTCGGCCGGTCCCTCCGGCTCAGCCACCACGGTCACCGTCACGACGGCGCCCGATTGCACCATCGTGCCTGGTGCCGGTGAGACCGCTAGGACGTAGCCTGGGTCGACCGCAGGGACCTTCCTCGTCTTGATCTCGGCTGTGAGCCCTAACTCCCTGAGCGCCTCTACGTACTTCGCCTGGGCCCGCCCCTGTTCGTTGATCACAATCGGCTGGAAGCCGGGGACACCAACGTGGTCCGGAGCGATCTGGATCCACTCCAAGATTCGGTCCACTTCCTCAGCGCTGGTCGAGGACTCGGCCCGAAACGTCACCTCAAGAGAGGGGATGTAGACCGTTCCCGAGCAGACCGTCCCGCCACCAAAACCTCCTGGCCCACAGCTGGTCTCCTGCCGCTCGGCGGGCACCCCGTCGATCTCGGTCGTCTCGTCCGCCTCGAAGTCGGAACGGGCACCCTGCAAGATCTCCACACTCTCGACACGCGCAGGGCGGCTCACCACGCAGGCTCTGATGGCTCCCACGTCGATAACGACGGTGTCCTTCTGGGGCGTGCCGCAGCGGGACTTGTTCGTCCCCCAGCCTGTGGGCAGGGCGATCGCAGCGTGCCCGAGGCCGACGAGTCTGGTGCCTGGGAGTGTCACGACGTCGCTGGGAGATGCCACGTGCGGGTCCGGCTGCGGGGAGTGGTTCAGCGGTGCGAGCAGTGCGGCTCCGCCGACCGTTGCGACGACGGCAGCCGCACTTGCAAGTGCGACGGTCACCATCCGCCGGCGGCGTTCTCGCCTGGCTCCGGCGATCATCTCCGTGATCGGAGGGGCACCGACCTGCACCCGGTCACTGGCTTGCTGGAGGAGGTTGGTCAGGTTGTGATCGGTCATGGCGTTCCTCGTAGTTCGGCCAGCTGGGGATCCCCGGCGAGGACCTTCAGCGCCCGCGAGAGTCGGCTCTTGACGGTGCCGGGCGCTACGCCCACGACCGCGGCCATCTGCTGTTCGCTCAGGTGGGCGTAGTAGCGCAGCACCACCACGGTCCGTTGGTCGTGGCTGAGCTTGGACAGGGAGCGCAACACGGCATCGGCCGTGTCCATCGCCGTGGTCTCGTCAACGTCGGCGCCCCTCGGGCATCATCGAGACCGCCAGCTCACCTGTCCAACGCCGGCGTCGCGACGAGGTAAAGGTGTTGATGAGCACACGGTGGACATAGGCGTCCCTGTCCTCGGCGCGCTCGACTTTCCCCCAGTTGACCAGGCAGCGCATCAGCGCCGTCTGGACGACGTCTTCCGCCTCGGCGTGTGAACAACCGAGAAGAACAGCGGAGCGTAGGAGCCGCGGCCAGCGCGCCCAGACGTAGTCGCTAAAGTCCTCGTTCCTGCCCACGGCACCATCGTCCCCCCGTCAGGGTTCTCGAACGTGAGACGCGATTGCAACAGTCCGCGGTTCCCTCACTAGCTAGTGGACAGGAAGTTGAATCGCTTGTGGATCGCGGTTGGGACGGGAGCACAAGGGTCCGACGAGTCCCCGCCATCTGTGGCGGGCGGCCGCAGCCGTCTCCAAGAAGCAGGACGCCCTCGACGAACTCGTGACCTGACTGCGTGCCTGCGCGTGGCTCCCGCCCCAACCGCCATCACCCGAAGATCAACACCGGGGCGCTTACTCTTCTGGCACCTTCGGTGACAACGGTCGTTGTCACGCTCGTCCGTCCCTCCCGGCCGCCTTGCCAGGCTTCGAATCGCGACTACTGCCCCATGCCAAACGACTGACGTCAACCCTGTCCTGGTCACACCTTGGTATCCCTATACCAAGCGTCGCCGGGTCACGGTCGATGCTCTCAGGTGGTGACCTTCCACCATCCTCAACCCGTTGTCCAAGGGGTCCACCGGGATGCAACTTTCCTTCTGTGATGGTCTGCACTCGATCGCATGACAGATTTTGAGTTATCCTGAACACTCAATCGATTGAATTTGAGTGACTGTAATGACTCACGCAGCGTCCCGCCGATGGATCAGAGGTTTCCGTGAAGAACAGAGCTGCGGCAAGGCGTGCCCTCGATAGGAAGATCGCCTTGTTCGACCCTGTTGAGCCTGATCCGCCGCCGCGCGGCTGGGTTCGGGCCATCCGCGATGCACTTGGCATGAGTTCGCGCGATCTCGCCGAGCGCATGGGGGTCAGCCAGGCAAGCGTCGTGTCCCTAGAGGCGTCCGAGCGGTCCTCCAGGATCCAGCTCGGCACTCTCGAGCGGGCCGCTGACGCGATGAACTGCGAGCTGGTCTATGTCTTGCGGCCACGCGACGCTGGCCGACTCGAACAGATCGTTCGGGAACGCGCGGGTGTGGTCGCGATGCGTGATCTTGGACCGGTTGCGCACACGATGGCGCTGGAAGATCAGGCGGTCCAATTCACTGAGATCGCTGAGTTCCAGCGACAGGTTGACGCCCTCGTGGACTCGACGGGCCTGTGGCGCGATGAGCCCTGAGGAGGACGGTCCGACCGATGCCTCTGCACGTCAGCCCGACCGTGGCACACCGCTTGATGCTGACGAGCTAGAGGGGCTCAAGCCGACCTACATCACGACCAAGGGCGAGCTCGACCAAGCCGAGGCCGCCAATATCGCGAAGGCGTACCGGCGGATGCGCAGGGCGCGCCGGGCTGGGCTACGGGACGCGGTCCTGGATGACCTGTTCGTCCGACGCCTCCACAAGGAGATGTTCGGCGAAGTCTGGACCTGGGCTGGTACCTACCGCGTCAGCGAGAAGAACCTCGGCGTTGACCCGGCCATGATCGCCGTTCGAGTACGCGCCCTGGTCGACGACGTGCGGACGTGGTGTAGACCGCAGCCAGGGCGTTGGAGTGACGACGAGATCACGGCCAGAATGCACCACAGGATGGTGGTGATCCATCCATTTCCCAACGGCAACGGACGCCACGCACGCCTCCACTCCGACTACCTTGCGCGCGCGCTCGGTCGACCACCGTTCACATGGGGAAGTGCCGAGCTCACCCGTGGCCAAGCCCGCGAGCGATACCTACGAGCTTTGCGCTCCGCCGATGCAGGAGACCTCACGCCACTGCTGGCATTCGTCCGTAGTTGATGGACACGAGACTGCTCAGCCGATCACCGACCGTCGTGTCGGGTGCTGTCGACTCGTGCCTTCGGCAAGCGTCGCCATGTCGCCGGCAAGCGGGTCCGTTCGGAAACGGCGCGGATGCGTCCAAGATTCTTTGCGCCGACCCCTCGGCTCGGGCAGTTCTCCGGCACATAGCAGGGCATGACACTCACTGCCACCGAGGTCCGTGCCCTGCCAGCCGTCGTCGACGTGGTCACCGCCGCCGAGGTTCTCGGCATCGGTCGCACCGTTGCCTACGAGCTCGTCCGCACCGGCCGATTTCCCACACCCGTCTTTCGCGTCGGCCGTCAGATCAAAATCCCGACCGCCTACCTGATCGACCTGCTCGGCCTGTCCGCGGAATCGGCCACGCCCCTTCCGCGGCGGCCGTCCGAAGGCTAGGAAGTGACCGGGGGGATCAAGGAGGCGGACAGTGCGTGGGTCGACGTTCCAGCGGTGCGGCTGCCGTGACACAGCCGGCCGGAAGCTGAGTTCGCGATGCCCACGACGGCGGCAGCGCGGTCACGGCGGCTGGTGGATCCGTTACGACGTACCGCGCGACACCAGCGGCCGGCGCCGACAGGTGGACGAGGGTCCGTTCCCGTCGAAGCGAGAGGCAGAGGCGGCGCTCGCCGACGTCCTGGACCGCCGCTACAAGGGCACGTACGTCGGTGCCGACCGAGGACTGACCTTCGCCCGCTACCTCGACGAGTGGATGGCCGGCAAGCTGGCCCTGACGGCGTCGGCCCGCGTGTCGTACGAGCACCACATCGCGCTCTACCTCAAGCCGGGCCTGGGCCACGTCCGGCTGGCCGACCTGCGAGACACCGACTTCGAGGAGCTCTACGCCGCGATG
>Ga0136617_10003237_pt1 | contig 14574 bp, 6 predicted proteins | sample AntDrymUQ3222106_2_FD_129672 | JGI IMG/M metagenome (GOLD analysis project Ga0136617, IMG submission 129672) | Polar desert sand microbial communities from Dry Valleys, Antarctica - metaG UQ322 (21.06) | ecosystem: Environmental > Terrestrial > Soil > Desert | place: Antarctica: Dry Valley... | reverse complement strand
TGGAACGAGACCTTGACTCCGTCAACGCGAATGGCAGTAAGAGCAAGATCCTGCGCATTCTGCGCCGGAATGGTGATGTCGCCGCTCCATTGCTGATCCTTCTGCTCGAGATCGACCTGCATCTCCAGCTTCGCGTTCGGGAGGCTGATCGAACCCTCCCACCGCCCCGCCGGCGAGCTGTTCGCTGCGAGAACGGAGCTGGCGGAGATCAGCAGAAAACCGAAGAGGATGAATTGAACACGTGACATGGATGACATGGCAAGCTCCTTCTGGTTAGCGGTGTGTGGAATCAGCGATCACTGGACGCTTCGTTGGCGACTCGCTTGCGCGAGCGCCAGATCAGATAAGCGGGCGCGCCTAGAAATACGATGCCCAGACCGATCCCGGCGGTGCGCGGCTGGGCCACGATCGTGTTGAGAACCAGGGCACCAGCGGCCAGGATGAACAGCAGCGGTGTCCAGGGATAACCGGGAACACTGTAGGGCCTCGGCCGGTCGGGCCACTTTCGCCGATAAACGAAAATGCTCGCGGCCGCGAGTCCGTAAAAGATCCAGGCCGTGAACACCGTGTACGTGAAGAGCTGCTCGAAAGTGCCGGTGGCCGCAAGCACTGCCGCCCATACCGATCCGGCGATCACGGCGAACGCCGGAGTCTGGAAGCGCGGATGGACCACCGCCAGCTTTCGGAAGAACACGCCGTCCTTGGCCATGGAATAGTAGACGCGCGGTGCGGTGAGGATCGTGCCGTTGATTGCGCTGAAGATCGAGATGGCAATGGCCAGCGCGATCAGCTTCGCCGACGTCGGTCCGACCACCGCGGCGAGCGAGGCGGCGGCCGCGCTTCTGGACCCAGCCATTCCTGCCGGTCCAAGAGCGGCTAAGTACGCGATATTGGCGAGAAGATAGATTCCGATGAGCGCCGAGACGCCGACCAGAAACGCTCGCGGGAAATTGCGCTGCGGGTTGATCGTTTCGCCCGCGCTGAACGTCGAGTACTGCCAGCCTTCGTAGGCCCACAACACGCCGAGCATGGCCAGACCGAACCCCGACGCCAGCGTTCCTGAGGTCTTCGAGGGCCACAGGTTGGCATCGGCTTGTGTGAAGCCTCGCCCGAGCCACAAGAGCGCCACGCTCATCACGACGATCGCGGCGACCTTGATCGCGGTGGTCCAGTTCTGCAGATCTGCGCTCTGCCGCGTGCCCCGGACGTTGACCGCCGTCACCACGGCCAGCATCCCCACCGAGATCACTTTCGCTACGACGGGCGGCATGGGGATGACCTGTCCGAGGTTGTTGCTGAAACCTACGGCCAGGGTGGCAATCGCGCCGCCGGCGATGGCGAAAAAGAGCGCCCATCCGAACAGGAACGCCGGGAACGTCCCGAAGCAATCGCGGATGTACACGTACAGTCCGCCCGCTTTGGGATTGGCGGCGCTCAACTCGCCGTAGGTGAGCGCGCCGAGCATCGAGAGCACCCCGCCGGCGACCCACGCCAGTAGCGCCGGTAGCACGTACCCATCGACCTGACTGAGCACGGCCCCGGGCACCAGAAAAATACCCGAGCCGATTACCGTGCCAATCACCAGCAGCGTGAGATCGCGAAGAGTTAAGGTGCGCTCGAGGCCGTTTCCCAGACTCACTCCCTTTGACGATCGCGCCATTGCGCGATCGTGTCGAAACGTTCATTGCCGATCGGGTACTGCTGCCAATCCCTGTAGTCGAAATGCCACCACTCTGCTTCGTAGACCGTGAACCCTTCCGACTCCATCGCATCGCGGAGGAGTCTGCGGTGCCAACGCTGCAGCGATGTGCCGCCGGGGTAATCCGGATACGAGCGGTCAGTCACCTCATCGTAGGTACCGACCATCTCGACGGGCTTCCCCGTTTTGATCTCATAGAGGGTGAGGTCGACCGCGGCTCCGCGGTTATGCCGCGACCCCTTCGAGGGGTCGGCAACGAAAATCTTCTTGTCCTGCGGGACGGCATCCCAGAAGACTTTTGTCACGTACCACGGCCGATAGGCATCATGGATCAGAAGACCGAAGCCCTGACTTTTCAACTTGCGGTGCGCGCGGACGAGCGACTCCGCCGCCGGACGCTGAAGGAAAGCGCGCGGCTGGGAGTAGAACACCGTGCTCAGAAAATTGTTGCTGGTCGCGTAGCGAATGTCCAGCTTGATCGTCGGATCGAGTCTGATCAGCTCCACGAGGTCCGGCGAGCGAAACTCCGCCGCTTCCGTTGGCGGGCTGGCGGAGAGCGCTTCCTTCAGCAGTTCCTGCACCGGCCTGACCGGCTGGATGCGGAGTTGCTGCGCTCCTTGTTCGGGCCCGATATTGCGGCGCTTGAAAACGACGTTGGCTGCCTCGACCTGAGTGGCCCGTCCGGTTTTGTCGCGGGTGAAGACCAGCCGCTCGCCGTCATAGAGTCCGCGACTCGGGAACTTGAACACGTTCTCCGACACTTCTTCGAGCGGATCGAGCTCGAACCATTCGATGAGAGTCCAGAGCTTCCCATCTTTCTCGAAGATGTAGAGGATGTCGTGATCCCAGCCGTACTCGCCGATCAGACCGCGCCATCTTCTGGGTGCCGGTGGCGGTTTCTGCGTCGCGACACGCTCGAACGACTTTTTCTCGATCGTGATTCTGCCGTCGTGCACCAGAAGCTTCGGCCCGTAGGCGAGCCGGTCATCGACGACCAGCGCGCCGGCCGCGGACCTCAGGCGCACCGGGATGCCCCCATCAGTGCGGAGCATCGAAAGCTGCCCGCCGCTCAATGTCAGATCAAAGCCCTCGCCGCCTTTTCGGTAGCGCCCTGCCAGCCGGCGCGCGAGCTGAGGATCAATGGGCGAGGTGATCTCCGGCTGTGGAATCGGCTTGCCATCCCGAGTTGCCAGCATTGCCTCGAGAGCGGCGCCGGCGATGCGGCCCGTGACCGCGTTGGCTGCATCTTTCGTGGTCACGACCACCACGCCGAGCTTCTCCGCGGGCAGGCCGCGAAACGTCGTGGCGAAACCATAAACTGCGCCGCCGTGTCCCGCCGTGCGGCGGCCGTCCATTTCCCCCAGACTGAAGCCGAGCCCGTAGCCTGTTTTCACGTCCGGCTTGTCGAACTGTGGAACCAGCATCTGCTCGAGAGTGGATGGCCGGAGGATCTGACCGTTCACGCCGCGCCCGCCGGCAAACAGAGCGTTCCAGAATCGAGCGAGATCGGTCACCGTCGTGTACAAAGCGCCGGCCGGATCGATGCCCATCGAGAACGTTGGAGCGACGAAGACCCGGCCGTCGATCGTCCACATGTACGCCCTGGCCAGATTCTTCCTCACATGCGGCGTCGCCTCGAAGCTGCTCTGCTGCATACCGAGTGGCTGGAGCACTGTGCGCTGAATGGATTTGGCGAACAGTTCTCCGTTCATGACTTCGACGACGTAGCCGACCGTGGCCAGCGCCGCGTTCGAATACTTGGTGCGCGACCCCGGCGGATACACAAGCGAGATTCGATTGAGACTGGCGATGGTCTCGGCCAGTGAGGGTTCGGTCGGGTCGAAGTAACTGCCCACCGGCGGCTCGCGCACCAGCCCGGAGCGGTGCGCCATCAGTTGCCGCAGCGTGATCGGTTTGCCGAACGGATTCCGCGGACGGAAATCCGGCAAATAGCGGGTCACGGGCGCATCGAGATCGATCTTCCCCTGCTCGACCAGTTGCATGAGCGCGATGTCGGTAAGGAGCTTCGACACGGAGCCCACTCTGTAAACCGTGTCGGCCGTGGCCGGCACCTTGTGCTCCGGATCGGCGAAACCGAATCCGCGCGACCAAACCATCCGCTGGTCATCGACCAGGGCGATGGAAAGGGCGGGCAGATCCTTGTCCGCCATCTCGTGGGCGATGAAACGCTCCAGGGTCTCGATGGCCGCGGAGTAGTCGGCAGCAAACGAGCAAACGCTGGTCAGCGCGAGGGAAAGGACAAGGGCGGCGGTCCGCAGACGAGCGTTCAAGCTGATTGACGGCTTGTACATCGTCGGTTGCGGAAAGTCAACGCTGTTGCAACAACTGTTGCTCATGGCCGCGACGGAACCGCCCCATGGTCTCGATGGCCGCGGAGTAGTGGGCAGCAAACTCAGCGCGAGAAAATGATCGACGGCGTGTACATCGTCGGCTGCGCCAAGCCAACGCGGTAGCAAAAACTGGTGTTATCGCTTGCGGCCCAGGCGCCGGCGTGGGACCGGTTCCTCAAAAAAGCGGGTCCCGGCAAAGTACTCCTCCTCGCTCTGACGCAGCCGGGCCAGGGCACGGTTGGGCCGGATCTGGGAGCAGGCCATCAGGATCGCGTTGATCAGCGCCACGGGCGCGGCATACGAGCCGGTGTAGAGCGGGCTGCCGATGATGGCCACCAGATGCCGGTCGCAGAACCGCGCAATCGGGGTGACCGGACTGTCTGTGATGCCGAAGGTCGGGACACCTTTTTCGCGCGCGCTTACGACGGCGTCGACGGTTTCGCGCAGGCATCGCCCGAAGCTGATCGCGATCAGCAGATCCGTCCTGCCCAGCACCCGAACCTTGTGCTGCAGATTTCCTGCGGTGCCCACGGGAGCCTCGGCGTCGAATCCCAGGGGCACCAGGGCGTAGGCGAGCAACCACGAAAGCGACGCGGCCAGATCGACGCCGACCACCACAATGCGCCGGGACTTGTGGATCTGTCTGGCCAGATCCGTCAACCCATCGAGATCCAGCCGCCCTTTGAGTGTGTTCACGTTCTCGAGGTCGCGGTCCAGGCTGCGGGTGATGTGATCGGTGAGATTGCGCCCCTCTTTCGTTTCCGCTTTGAGCACGGCATAGGGCGTGATCCTGGCGAAAACGTATCGCCTGAGGTCCGCTGAGAAGTCGGCGAAACGTTTGTAGCCGAGGGCCTGGATGGTCCTCACGATCGTCGCGGCGTCGACGTCCAGTCGCCTGGCCAGATCTCGCGATGAGAGAAAGAAGGTCTCCTCGGAGTGTTCCAGGACAGCTTCGATCAACTTCTGCCGTCGCGGGTTGAGCCGGTGACGGCTCTGGGCAAAACGAACATCCAGCGGCACCGCAGACGTTTTCGGATTCGATGCCGGCGCTTTGCTCATGAAGTTCCCCTCTGACGATCCTGGGCAAATTAGCACAAGCGCGGGCGCTCTGCACCGAATGTTGCGACTTTGCTCGCCTGTGATGCAAGAGCCGCAGACCTGACTGTTCCGCGTCAGGACGTTCTTTCTAACCAGGCGACTGATGGCTGGATGATCGCCGAGAGAAGAGTGGGCTCGGTGCCAGTTGTAGAAGTCTAGGGAACGGTTGAAGCCAGCGTTTGCGCTCGGCGGAGCTCTCGTATTTGAAGCGGTAAGCCCACTCGCGCAGGAGCGTCTGGATCATGCGTTCGACCTTGCCGTTGGTTCGCGGCGTGTTGGGCCTGGTGAACTTGTGCCTGATGTCGAGCTCGAGGCAGAGGGCACGGAACGCGCGGGAGCGGAACGGTGAGCCGTTGTCGGTGAGGATGCGGACATTGATGCCGAGGCGCGCGAACCAGGCGACGGCTTCGATCAGGAACTGGCAAGCGCTGTCGCCGTGCTCGTTCTCGAGGATGCGAGCGAAGGAGACGCGCGAGTGATCATCGGTCGCGACGAAGGCGAACTCGAAGCCTTGTTTGCGCGAGCCGTGCAGCGTTGGCGGGTGACGCGATGGCCGGGCCGATCGAAGCGGCCGAGCCGCTTGGTGTCGATGTGGAGCATGTCACCCGGAGCCTCGTGCTCGTAGCGAACCGGGGGTGGCGGAGGCTCGAGCGACCAGAGACGGCTCAGGCCCTCGGCCTTGCAGACACGCGCGACGGTCGAGAGGCTCACGCCGGCGATCCGGGCGACCTGACGCATCGTACGGCGCTCACGGCGAAGGCTGACGACCTGCGCCCGAGTGTCGGGGGTGATCGCACTCGTCGCGTGCGGTCGCGAACTGCGATCGGTGAGCGGTTCGTCGCGGTCGGCGCGGCGAATCCACTCGCGACATCGGCGGTCACTCATACCTGCGGCCTCCGCCGCCGCGCGCACCGAAAAGTCTTGTTCGGAGACTCGTTTGAACAGCAGCTCTCGACTTGCGGGGACGCTTCGCGCATTCTTGTGCACGTGCATCTGGGCTCCTTCTTGCCACCCTGTTCGTTTGAGAGCTTTCAGAGTGAGGGAAGTCGCCTGGATGGACAACCCTCTTCAAGGAACAACGTCCTGGAACATCACACCTAACTCAACGGCTGTTGACTTCGTTTGACAGGCTGCAACAGATGATGTAAATGCGTTCATCTATGCCGGCCACCCACCCTCATCGCCATTCCACTCCCACCTCACGCGCTCGTCTGCTCTGCAAGGCAGCCGCGCTGGCCATTCCGCTGCTGCTCCTTGCCTCCGCCTCGTCCGCCGACCACATCGCACGAATGGAAAGCGGCCTTTTGGGTCCGGTGCTGGTGGAAGGCGAGACCCCCTGGACGCTGCGCGAGCGAATGGCTCACTACCGCCTGCCGGGCGTGAGCATTGCCGTGATCGAGGGATTCGAAGTGGTCTGGGAAAAGGGTTATGGAGTGGCGCAGGCCACGGCCCCTCAGACGGTGAACGAACGCACGCTGTTCCAGGCTGCCTCCATCAGCAAGCCGGTGACCGCCAGCGCGGTGATGCGGCTGGTCGATCAGGGCCGGCTCGATCTGTCCGCCGAAGTGAACTCGAAGCTTCGTTCGTGGAAGCTGCCGGAAAACGATTTCACCCGTCAGCGCAAGGTCTCATTCGCTCATCTCCTGAGCCACAGTGGCGGCACAACGGTTCACGGCTTTCCTGGATACTCGCTGGACGACCCGCTGCCAACGCTTAACGACATTCTCGAGGGCAGGTCGCCGGCAAACACAGCGCCCATCCGCGTGGACAAAATGCCCGGGGAAGGCTTTCGCTACTCGGGCGGCGGTACCACGATCGTGCAGCAGGCCATTCAGGACATGACCGCGCAGCCATTCGCGCAGTTCATGCGCGAGACCGTTCTCATTCCGGCAGGCATGGCCCGAAGTACATTCGAGCAGCCGTTGCCGCCAGATCGGTGGGCCGAAGCTACTTACGGCCATGGCGCGGACGGAAAGCCGGTCCCGGGAAACCGGCATGTCTATCCCGAGCAAGCGGCCGCGGGTCTCTGGACTACGGCCGGCGACTTAGCCCGCTTCGCGGCGGCCATTCAGCGCTCGTCGCGCGGCGATCGGGGCGAGTTGCTCTCGCCCGAAAGCGCCCGACTCATGCTCACTCGCCTGACGGACCAGACCGGCATTGGTTTCTTTGTCGACGCGCCGAAACCTGGCTACTTCGGTCATGGCGGCGGCAACGAAGGCTTCGTTTGCTCGCTCATCGCCCACAAGGAGAAGGGTTACGGAGCTGTTGTGATGACAAACGGCAGCCGTGGGGGAGCGCTTGCCGCTGAAGTATTGCGAGGCATCGCGCGCGAGTACGGTTGGGAAGGGTTTCTGCCGGAGCGGCTGACGGCGACGCCGATGGACGCTGATCAGCTGCGCGCGCTCTCCGGTCGCTGGAAAACAGGCGGGGACGCGGTGCTCAACCTCACGCCAGGCAACGCTCGCCTCGTCGCTTCGACCGCTCTCGAGCCGGCATTCGAGCTGATTCCGATCGGAAGCGGAGTCTTCGTTCGCACCGATCGTGAGGTCCGCTATGAATTTTCCGGGAAAGGAGATGGGCTGCAGCTCGTGATCGAGCAGGGCGGAAAGAAGATCACGGCGACCCGAGTGAGCGCCAAGACGCGAACACCGTCTGAGTTGCTGGTGGCCGGAGATCGAGAGGCGGCGCGGTCGGCCTACCAGCGAGCGCGCACCGCGAAGCCGGACGATCCGACGCTCACGCAGGAACGGCTGAGCGAATTGGGCGCTGGTCTCCTGTTGAGTAACCGAGCAGACGAGGCGTTGGCGCTCCTCACCATCAATTCCGAGCTCTACCCCTCCTCGGCGATGGCCCAGCACGGCCTGGCCGAGGCGCACCGGGCTCGTGGAGAAAAGGCCGCAGCGGTCGCGGCGTTTCGCAAGGCCCTGGCGCTGGCAGAATCCGATCCCGAGGTCGCGCCCTTCCGCGACTGGGCGCGATACACGATTGCCAAGCACATTCGAGTGCTTTCGTCCGGGACCGCCGCGCCCGGGGAGGGAAAGAGAAATCTCGCCGGCGAAGTCGACAAGTTGTTCGCTTCCCTCGACAAGACCGACAGCCCGGGATGCGCGTTGGCGGTCGTCAAGGACGGCCGGATCGTGTACAAGCGCGGCTATGGGATGGCCAATCTCGAATACGGCATCGCCATCTCTCCCAGCTCGGTCTTCTATATCGCGTCCGTCTCCAAGCAATTCACTGCGGCGAGCATCGCTGTCCTGGTGAAAGAGGGAAAACTGTCGCTGGACGATCGACTCCGCCGGATCATTCCCGAACTGCCGGCGCTCTACGACGGAATCACCGTGCGCCATCTCATCCATCACACCAGCGGTGTCCGCGATTACCTCGATCTAATGACAATCGGTGGCCTGCTGTTCGACGACGTATTCTCGGATGAGAACATCCTCGATCTCTTGGCCCGACAGAAGCAACTCAACTTCAAGCCCGGTGAGCGTTACCTTTACAGCAACTCGGGCTACGCGCTTCTGGGAATGATCGTGAAGCGAGTCACGGGTCAGTCTCTCCGCCAGTTTGCCGACCATGCCATTTTCAAGCCGCTGGGCATGAACAACACCCAGTTCCGCGATGACCGCACCGAAATCGTGAGGAATCGCGCCACCAGTTATGTCACGAGAAACGATGGCGGCTTCAGCACAGTGGTCACCAACTTCGACCGGGTGGGCGATGGTGGTCTGCTCAGTACCGTCGAGGACCTTTACCTCTGGGACCAGAACCTCTACCGCAACCAGCTCGCCGGGGGTGACGATCTGATCGATCTCCTGTTGACGACCGGAACTCTCAACGACGGTGGAGCGGTCAAGTACGCGTTCGGCCTGGTCCCGGGCGATTACAAGGGTCAGAAATCCGTCGGTCACGGAGGAGCGTTCCTGGGCTTTACGACCGACATGATTCGCTTTCCGGAAAAGAAACTCTCTGTGATCTGTCTGTGCAACGTGCCCACCGCGTGGGCGAGCACTCTCACTCGAAAGATCGCCGATCTCTACCTCGGCGCAGACTTGAAAGAGGCCGCTCCAGCGGTGGATACGTTCGTGAGTCTGTCCGAGCAGGATCTCCAGAACAAGGCAGGCACTTATCGCAATCGTGAGACCGGCACGATCTGGAAACTCTCGATGAAGGACGGGTCGCTCACCTCCGTGGCGGCGGGCCTGATCATGCCGCTCGCACCGCTCTCTCCGTCTCGGTTTGTGGTCCAGAACGCTCCCGCACGCATCACGGTGGAATTCCAACGGGAGAAGGACGCCGATCCGTGGACGACGCGCATGTTTGTCGAAGGCCAACCCCCCGCCGCACTCGAGCCACTTGCCGAGGTGTCATTGACCGCAGCACAACTTCAGGAATACGCGGGGCGATACGAGAGCGACGAAGTTCCGGCGGCCTGGGAGCTGAAGATGGCCGGTGACAAACTGCTACTCAGTGTGAAAAAGATGCCCGATCGGACGTTGTCGCCGCTCACCAAAGACGAGTTCCGGAGCGACGCAGGAACTCTGAAGTTTCTCCGCGACAGTCGCGGCCGCGTTACCGGTCTGCTGGCCAGCACACAGAGGGCAAGGAACATCGGATTCGAGAAGGCCGGTCCAAAGCGCCCTTGATTCAGAGCCTTCCCGTCCGAGCTCTCTGATCGGTCCAGTGCACTCGGATCAACCATGGATGTCTCCTCCTGCGATTGATTGCAACATTTGTTGCATGATCGTTGACTTTTCCGCAACTGTGCGTGTAGAAACTCGCCGATGAGAATCCTCGAGGCAGCAATCCTGGCGGTTCTTCTGACCACGATGGCCGGCTTCTTCTGGCGAGGAGGACGGAGGTCTTTCAGGGCTTTCGGAGCTATCGGGCTGCCGCCACTCCCCGCCGCCGCCACTCCCCGGCCGCCGCTGCCAACCCGAATGCGTCCAGCGTCTTTGCTGCTGTAGCGTAGTTCCCGGGAGTTGGACTTGCAGCAACGAGACCCTCCAGTAAAGGCTCGATTTCTCCAGTCCGCCCCTGCAGTCCATACACGGCTGCCAGCGACGTATACGCATCACGGTTGTCGGGAAACAGCTTCAACTCTTCGCGGAATGCAGCCTCAGCCTCGGCAATGCGCCCGACGTGAATGAGCGCATCGCCGCGGCCGAGCTCGAGCGAACGTACGGGAGCGGCCCTGGCCACACGAAGCTCGCTCCGTTCCGCATCGAGGGCTGCCAGCGCACGGTCCGCCTTCCGCTGTTTGACGAGCGACTCGGCCAGAAGCAGAACGGCCTGAGATCGAAAATGGACATCGCTCGTCGCTTCGCGCGCGTGCCGCTCGGCGCCGGCGTAGTCACCCACAGCCATTCGAACCCGTCCGATCACAAGGTGTGCGCCCCCCGGATTCGAGTGAAGCGCCAGCGCCGCGTGGGACTCCGCCTCCGCATATCGCCGCAGATTCATGTAGACCACTCCCAGAGCGATAGCCACATGCTCGGCGGATGCTGGATTCTGTCGAAGCAGCTCCCGGTAGGCGGCCTCTGCTTCCATGTAGCGACCGGTGGTCTCGTACAGCGCGGCAAGCTGGGTCAGCGCGTCGCTGAATCGAGGGTTCTTCTCGAGGAGTGTGCGGTAGGCCGTGATGGCCCGGTCGTACTTCCGCTGACGGGCAAATTCCTTCGCCTCCTCATACAACGAGAGATCGACGATTCCATCTTTTGGATCGATCGAGGCAGCCGTCGAATCGGGCGACCCTGTGAGATATCCGAGGGCCGCGAGCTTTTTCTGCTCTTCGGAGGTTGCCGGAGCGGGTTGTTTCACCTCTCTCGGGAACGTTGCCATCTCATCGCGAAACCCCGCATAGACCCGGCGGCTTTCTGCAAGGATGTTCTGTTTCTCCTGCGGATCGCGGGCGAGGTCATAAAGCTCCGGCCTCGGAGCCTCGATGAAATGGTGTCCGGCGTCCACGAGCGACCGCAATTCGCTCCACCCCAGGTGAAGACGCCCATAGATGGATTCGCTGTACACCCGCCGGTTGCCACGCGGATCCCGGGGCGGACCAAGAAGTGGTGTGCCGCTCCAGCTCGACGGAGCAGCCGCTCCGAGAAGCCTTGCAATGGTTGGAGCAATATCGATGAGCCCGACCGTGGCGTCGACAGTCTGCCCCGCAGCGCGCCGGCCGGGAAGCTTCACCATCAGCGGCACGTGCAGAGCTTCCCGATAGAGGAAGATTCCATGCTCCCGCTCGCCATGGTCCCCAAGGCCTTCTCCGTGATCGGAGAGCAGAAGAATGATCGCTCGATCGTAAATGCCCTGCTGCTTCAACTCAGTGATGAAACGGCCGGCCACAGAATCGACGTAAGCAATCTCTCCGTCGTAGGGAGACTGAGACGCGCTGCGGAAGGGCTCAGGAGCAGCGTAGGGAGTGTGTGGCTCGAAAAGATGGAGAAAAAAGAAGAACGGCTTCTGACGGCGCGCGCGAATCCAATTCAGCGCGGAGTCAACCGTGGCTCCGCCTGCGCGCTGGATGGAGCCCGCCGCCACTCCTGGCTGGAAGGGAATGGAGTCGTCGTACCAATCGAAGAGATTTCGCAGCCCGGTCTCGCCGCGGAGGACGTAGGCAGAGATCGCTGCGCCGCTTTCGTAGCCCAGAGGCGCGAGGATTCGAGGCAGACCGGTCGAATCGGGGCTCAACCGGTAACCTGTGTTGTCGCGGACCCCGTTCTGGAATGGAAGGGTTCCGGCCAGCATGGTGACATGGGAAGGCAGGGTCAAAGGACAGTGGGAGTAGGCGTTGGTAAAGAGAACCGAGTCGGCGCGGAAGGCATCGATATTCGGCGTCGACACTCCTGTGTAGCCATAGGCCGGAAGGTGGTCTGCTCTGAGAGTATCAATGGAGATGAGAATGACCGGCGCGTTCGGAAAACGCTCATCGATCGCGGTCTTCTCACGCGGTTCGCTGCAGGATCCTTCCAGAATGAGAATGCTCGTCAGGGCGAGCGCGGGGTAGAGCCGCAGCATCGCGGTTCAGAAAGACGCGGCCGCTGGATATATTCCGGAAGCCGATTCCCTTCGCGTCCCTTGTTTGACCTCACGCGTCCATGCGCGAACCTGATTCTCCCGCTCGAGCTCTGCTTGAACTACGATCGACGCTGCCACCAAGGCTTTCGTACTCCCGGCCCGCGGACTCCACCTCGCCCTCACGCCCGCAACCGTTCCGCTAACGGTTCTCACCAGTCTGCCGGAGAGGATTTGCGCCTCCATCACCCATGCCGGGGGCACAAAAAAAAGCCCCGGCATCGCTGCCGGGGCTTTGAGCTGCTACTAATAGAGGGAGGCTAGAAACGAAGACCCACTGAGACACGGTACGTGCGTGGCAGCTGGAAGCTGCCGTCCGCGTTTCCTGTGGTCGGGGTGAGCGCCTTACCGAAATTCGCGTCCTTCTGGTAGATCCCCAGCTGACCGGTGACTCCCGCAGGTGCCGGGAACATCGTCACACACTGTTCTGAGGTCAGACCCTGCGGACACTCGACCGCCGTTCCGGTGATCGGAGCGAACGGTCGGATGATGTTGACCGTCGTATTGATGGACGTTGCAGTCTGATTGTCGAACGCGTTGATCACTTCGCCCTGCGCGAAGATGCGCAGACGGTTGATCGGCAATTCATAGTTGAGAGCCACGTCTGTTGCCGAAACGTCATCGAGACGGAATTCGCCACGCTTGCTGAAAAAGTACGTGACCGATTGCGGTGGCGAGACGTAGCCGGGGTTGACCGGGCAGGCCCGGCAAGCCGGACGATTGGTCGGGTTGAGTGAGGCGGTGGACAGTGAGTAAGGAGAGCCTGAATCGAACCTTTGCAGGACACTGAAGTTGAAGAGTCCGACAAAGGTCGGCACATCAATCGAGGCCCAGGCGCGTGCTTTTGAAGTCTGGTCGGCACTCAGGTAACCGGACGGGTTGTTCTGGGCGAAGTTGGTGTACTCCCGGAAACTATCCGGTCCCGCCACTGTGACCGGACCGGAGCCGCTGGTCTCTCCAGTGATGTTTCCTTCCAGCCTCGAATAGGTGTAGTTGCCACCCAGATTCACACGATTGAAGAGCCGGTAGGCACCCTGAAGAAGAACGGCGCGGTAGGTGCGCTCGAAGTCGTCGGAATTGCCGACCAGAGCGAGGTCTAGATTGCGCTTAGCCAGAGGATCGAACACCGTTCCGTTGGCCAGGCTTGTGGTGGTGGTGTAGAAATTGTCCCATGTACGATCGATGTAGTCGGCGCGGATGAATCCGTTAGTGCCGATCTGGCTTCCCCCCCCCACGGTGAATTCGTTCACACCGGGAGACTCGAGTTTGTTCTCGAGCCGGGTGGAAATACCGGTGGTACCACCACCAGCGAAGAACGGTCCACGGTAATCGACGTAGCCGACGCTGCGCAACCAGCCGAAGACCGTGTCGAGCAGTTGCGTGCTCGTCACGTTGGTGACGTCAGGTCCGCCGTACAACCAGTAGAGGAAGGACGGCGAACCGGCGCCGGAGGTGGAGTCACCGACGTTGCCGTTGGCAATCTTCGAAACGTAGCGGCCGTAGCTCGCGTTAAAACGAAGGCGGCCATTGCCGGTCACGTCGTAGGTGAGACCGACCCGAGGGGAGATTGCCGAGTCGTCCGCCACGGAGGCCCCGGCCTGGTTCTCGCCCTTGTTCTTGTCGTAGCGGACACCGAGGTTGACGTTGAGGCGTTTGGTCACGTCCCACTTGTCATTGATGAAGAAGGATTGCGTGTTGAAGTCGTTCCCCTGCGAGCTTTGGAGAATCGGGAAGTAGACAATGACGACGGAAGCGCCCCGGGTGCTCAGGAGCAGTTCGCCGTTCGGACCACGCGTGGCCGGGGGAACCGCTCCGGCTGCGCCTAGAAGGTCGAACGAGTACAACCCCAGCGAGAAATCGCTCGCGGACTGATGGTTATCCGACTTCAGATAATCGTTGTAATTCTCAAACCCGGCCGTGAAATTGTGAGCTCCGGCCCGGCTGGTGGAAAGAAAGTAACTGCCTTTGATTTTGGAATTGGTGTTGTCGCGCTCCTCGGGAAAGCTGCACGACCCGCAGAACGTCGGAAAGCCGGCCACTCCAATTCCGCCGACGAAGATGTTCGTACCACGCTCCGGCGGAGCGGGCGCATCGGCGCCGGAGCCCACGAAGGTGAAGTCCTGCCGGGCGTAGAGTCCTTCGAGCAGAAAGTTGTTCGTGATGACCCCACTGTAGTTGGCGCTGTAGAAAGTGTTCGGGAACCCGAAGCTCTTGTCGAGGGCACTCGCTTCGAGAGGCAGGCCGAAGGAGCGGTTCAGCTCATTTGACTTGACGTCGAAATAAGTTCCGGTCAGGGTGTGGCGCGAGGTGATCTGGCCGGTGAGTTTTCCCTCGAGTCTTCGTTCCTCT
>Ga0136617_10003236_pt1 | contig 14576 bp, 17 predicted proteins | sample AntDrymUQ3222106_2_FD_129672 | JGI IMG/M metagenome (GOLD analysis project Ga0136617, IMG submission 129672) | Polar desert sand microbial communities from Dry Valleys, Antarctica - metaG UQ322 (21.06) | ecosystem: Environmental > Terrestrial > Soil > Desert | place: Antarctica: Dry Valley... | reverse complement strand
TCCTGCTTGTCGGCCATCATCGGCCCTCCTGAGGAGTCGGGAGGATCAGGCTAATGGTCGGCGATGATGATTGAACGGCGGCACCAGATCGAACGATTCCCACCGTTGACCCCGTCGTGGCCCGGACAGGAACGTCGAACGGGACACCCGCCGTCGCCGGACCATGATCCAGCGGGCGAGGCGTCGACGGCAGTCACGGAATCGTCCTTCCGGAATGTGGGGGCTGGAGTTCTGTCCTGACTCGACCGGGCGCCGCGACAGAACTCATCGGTGGTGGGGCCTCGACAAGGCAAGCACGCCACCGGATGTGACGGAGGAGATCTTCGCCCACGGGCTCGACGGCCTGCTCGTCCACGGTGGGATGGGCGAGGTTGTGCCAATCACCCGATCGTCAGGCGTCCGGGTCCGGAGACGAGGCCTGCGCCCAGTACCGGCGCGGGATCCGCCCCGCCAGCCGCGCCGCCCGCCCCGCCTCGACCCCCAGCCGCATCGCGTGCGCCATCCGCTCGGGATCCCCGGCGCGGGTGACCGCCGTCGCCAAGAGCACCGCGTCGCACCCCAGCTCCATCGCCTGCGCGGCCTCGGACGCCGTGCCGATCCCCGCGTCGAGCACCACCGGCACCCCGGCGGCCTCGACGATCATCTCGATGTTGTGCGGGTTGCGGATGCCCAGCCCGGTGCCGATGGGCGAGCCCAGCGGCATCACCGCCGCGCACCCGACCTGCTCCAGCTTGCGTGCCAACACCGGGTCGTCGTTGGTGTAGGGCAGCACGACGAACCCGGCCTCGACGAGCTGCTCAGCGGCGTCGAGCAGCTCGATGGGGTCGGGCAACAGGGTGCGCTCGTCGGCGACGACCTCGAGCTTGACAAGGTCGGTCTGGAGCGCCTCGCGGGCCAGCCGGGCGGTCAACACAGCTTCTGCCGCTGTCCGGCAGCCTGCGGTGTTGGGCAGCACCTCGATCTCGAGGCGGCGCAGCAGATCGAGCACCCCGGTGCCGGTGATGGCGTCAACCCGGCGCATCGCCACGGTGGTCAGCACGGTGCCCGACGCGATGAGGGCACGCTCCAGGATCTTGAGATTCCCCGCACCACCGGTACCCATGATCAGCCGGGACGAGATCTTGCGCCCGGCGACCACGAGCTGATCAGTGTCCATGCTCGAACCTGCAAGCAGTTCGTCGATGGTCGTCATCCTCCCTGCACGGCGGTGAGCACCTCGACGCGCGCACCCTCTGCCAGATCGGTGGCCGTCCAGTCCACGCGCGGCACCACCTCGCCGTCGACGGCGACCGCCACGCCGGTATCCGGAGCGCCGAGCGCGACCAGCGCGTCGAGCACACTCGCGCCGGCCAGCAGCTCGCGACACTCACCATTGATCCACACCAGCACGCGCTACCTCCTCACAGTGCGACCGCCGGCGGGGCCGGGCATCGAAACGGATGGGATCGGCGGCGCTTACGGGGCCGGGCACCGGCTCGCCACGCAGCAGCGAGACCACGGCGTCGGCGGTGACGGGGGCCAGCAGCATGCCGTGGCGATGATGCCCCGTCGCCACGAACAACCCGTCCGGCCCGAGCCCACCGATCAGCGGCAGGTTGTCCGGGCTACCCGGACGCAGCCCCGCCGCGCTCTCCACCAGTGCATACTCGCCGATGCCCGGCAGGACGCGCTCAGCGTCACGGAGCAGGTCACGCACGCCGGCCACAGTGACCTCGGTGTCGAAGCCCGTCTCGGTCTGGGTGGCCCCGATGACGAGGCCGGCACGCGAAGCGCCGCCGGGGCGTCCGTCAGGCACGGCGTCGCCGGCGCGTCCGTCAGCTCCACCCCCGCGCGGCACGATATAGATTGATCGGCCGTCCACCAACGCGCGCACGGTGCGCCGCGGCGGGAGAACCGCTCCGGCGCGGTGCGCCAGCCGCAGGATCTCGCCCTTGACCGGACGGACCAGCCCGTTGAGCACCGGGTGCACGGCGCTGGAATGCGCCCCTGCACACACCAGCACGGCGTCGGCGGCGACATCGGGTCCCTCGGTGCAGCGCACGCCGATGACCCGCTCGCCGTCGTCGAGCACCAGCCGCGCAACCCGGGCCTCGAAGATCGCACCGGCACGCTCGGCGGCGATTCGTAACGCGGTGAGCAGAGCCCGGTTGTCGACCGCGAGATCGTCGGGAACGGAGAGCCCGCCGCGGACGTCCGGACCGATGGCGGGCTCCAACCGGCGCAGCTCTCGGCCGGTCAGGCGCTGGACCGGACGGTCCAGCCGGGCCAGGTGCGCGGCCAGCGCGTCGAGCTCGCAACGATCGCCGGATCCGGTGGCGGCGACGACCGTGCCCTCGGTGCGCAACCCGACCGGGCGACTCGCGGTCGCGGTCAGATCGGCCGCGAACGACGGCCACCGCTGGACGGACGCGACGCCGAGGGCGAGCAGGCGCTCCTCCCCGGGCCACGCCTCCGTGACCGGAGCCAGCATCCCGCCGGCCACCCAGGACGCGCCGGACCCGGGAGCGGGGTCGAGCACCGTGACCGCCCAGCCGGCACGCGCCACGCGCCACGCGCAGCTCAACCCGATCACGCCGGCACCGAGCACCAACAACCGTGACCTGCTCGTCATCGTCACCTTCCGCTCCCTGCGCCGGTATGACCCGGGTCAGGTTCGACGGTCGGGATCGCCGGATCCCCTCTCAGCCCGCTGTGCCTTGGATAGTCGGCGCCGGGCTCCCGTGCGCTACCTGCCGTCCACCCTACGCCCCGCGTAGGGTCCGAACCCGTGCCCGGATTCGACGCAGACGCCCTGCGCGCACGACTCGACACCGCGCGGCTCTACCTGTGCACTGACGCCCGCCGCGACCGCGGTGACCTCGCGGAGTTCACCGACGCGGCACTCGCGGGCGGGGTGGACATCATCCAGCTGCGGGACAAGGGCCCGGATCTGCTGGAGGCACGTGCGGAGCTCGCCGCCCTGGCGGTCCTGGCGCAGGCCTGCGCGCGCCACAATGCCCTGCTCGCTGTGAACGACCGGGCCGATGTCGCGCTGGCCGCCGGCGCGGACGTGCTACATCTCGGCCAGGACGATCTTCCGGTGCGGTGGGCACGCACGATCGTCGGCGACGACGTCGTGATCGGTCGCTCCGCCCACAGCGCGTCCGAGACCGCAGTGGCCGCCGGCGAACCGGGGGTCGACTACTTCTGTGTCGGGCCGTGCTGGCAGACACCGACCAAACCCGGCCGGCCGGCCCCGGGCCTGAACCTGGTGCGCACCGTCGCCGGCCGCGAACCCACCCGGCCGTGGTTCGCCATCGGCGGCATCGACCACGACCGACTCGACGACGTGCTCGCAGCCGGCGCGGAACGCATCGTCGTGGTGCGGGTGATCACCGAGGCCGAGGACCCGCAGGCCACCGCGGCAGCCCTGCGGTCGCGGCTGCCGCGGTAGTCATGGCGCCTCAACAGTCATAGCGCCTCAGCAGTCATGGCGCCGCGGCGGCCAGCGGCCCTGGGGCAGGGTTGGCACGCCGGTCGGTCGAAACCGCTCCAGGCCGCCGACCTCGGCGTCCTCCTCCCCGGGAACAGCGCTCTCCCCCAGAGAAGCCGATACCCGACAGCCTCCAGATGATCACGAATTGTGACTCGCTTCACCACGAGCCACCCTGCGTCCCCGTGGATGCCGCAACCCGCTGTGACCGGGCGGCAGCGCCGACCGGAGCACCGGCCATGAGAGCGCCACACAGGCGATGATCAGTGGCCCGGTCAGCGCGAGGCGGGCGATCCCCAGGGCGAACACGGCGTCGGCCAGGTAGAGCGGGATGAACACGGCGAGCCGCAGCACGTACTGCATGACCCAGACCCAGCTGGCCCGCTGGTACCCGCGCAGGAGATCGGGATCCCTACGCCACCGGGTGCGCTGGCCGAGTGCGGTGCCGACGACAAGACCGAGCAGCGGCCAGCGGATCACGATCGACGCCATCCAGGCAAGGGCGCTGGCCGCGTTGCCGACCATCTGCACGAGGAAGAAGTCGACGGCACGACCGGTATAAAGGGCCACCGCTGCCGCCACCGCCACCCCGAGCAGGCCGAGCAGCACCGCCCGTGGGCGACGCCCGGTGACCAGCCGGAAAGCGCCGACCGCCGCCGCACTCAGCACAGCCGACCCAGCGCCCCAGGCCACGGCCTGGGCGGCAGCCGCGGTCTCGGCAATCGACCAACCGAGCATGAAGACGATCACGGGCACGGACGCGTCCAGCGCGCCACCGCGTCCACCGAGGATCTCCCGCAGCGATGGTTCAACGACCCTCGGTGCGGGTTTGGAGCCGGGATCCATACCGGCAAGGGTGCCCTACCGCGGTCGATCGATCATATTCTCTGGCGCCGACGCGCCCGTTGAGTAATGCTGAGACGTTCAACCCATGACCAACGGGTGAACCGGACGTAAATTGAGGAGGCGGTCGCCGTGGGCACCTGGAACAGCTTCGTGGCGATCGGCGACAGCTTCACCGAAGGCCTCGACGATTGGAGCGCGGACGGCACGCCTCGCGGGTGGGCCGATCGCGTTGCCGAGCGGATCGGGGCTCGGCGACCCGGATTCCGGTACGCCAACCTCGCCGTGCGCGGCAAGCTGTTGGACCAGATCATCGACGACCAAGTGCTGATCGCGGAACGGCTGCGCCCCGACCTGGTCGCGTTCTGCGGCGGCGGCAACGACATCATCCGGTTCTCCTGCAACACCGACGACCTCGCGCACCGCTTCGACGCCGCGCTCGACCGGATCACCGCCACCGGTGCCACTGTGATCGTCTTCACCGGTTTCGACCTCGGTCGGATGCACCCGCTCATCCGACGGCTGCGTGGCCGGGTGGCATGCTTCAACGAGTCGGTGCGCGCGAGTGCCGAGCGGCATGGCAGCGTCGTGGTCGACCTGTGGGGAATGTCGGTGCTGGCCGACCCACGGGCCTGGGGTCGCGACCGCCTGCACCTCACTCCCGAGGCACATCACCGGGTGTCGCTGCGGGTCCTGGAGGCGCTCGGCGAGCCGGTGTCGGAGGATTGGCGCACGCCGTTCCCGGAGGCGGAGCTGGCACCGTGGCGGCTGCGCCAGCAGGAGGACCTGCTCTGGATGCGCGATTTCGTGATGCCCTATGTCCGCCGGCACATCCGGGGCCACCAGACCGGCGAGAGTTTCCTGCCCAAACGTCCGGAGCTGCTACCGCTGGACGGTAGCCCGCAGATCATGGCGTGAGCCGTTGCACACAACGGCAGCGCCACGCCCTCGGCGAGGCCACGCTGGCACCGGTCATCGACGTCCTCGAATGCGTCGATGACGTGCCAGTGATCGACGGTAAGGCCGACGACCAGGAGATTCAGGGCTCACCCCCGCTTCATCGCGATCTTCGAGAAGTTCCGGTCGGCCCACGACGTGCGTCGGCCCATCCCGCGATAGCTCGCCGTTTGCCCACCCGCGACCGGGGTTCGCCGTTTCGACGATGGACAATGGCCGTCTCCGGCTGTCAGGCTTGCTGTGCCAACACGTCGCTCCTGATCTCGGCGGCCCGGCAAGGCGACAGGGCGAGGTGATGAACGTGGCGAACATCCGGAGACTCCCGGTCCCAATCATGGACAACTGGGACTGGCAACTACGCGGGGCCTGCCGCGGAATCGACAGCGAGTTCTTCTTCCATCCCGACGGTGAGCGTGGATCCGGGCGGGCGCGCAGGGAGGCCATGGCCAAGCAGGTGTGCAAGGGCTGTCCGGTGCTGGAGCAGTGCCGCCGGCATGCGCTGGCCGTGCAGGAGCCCTACGGCGTCTGGGGAGGTCTTTCCGAGGGCGAGCGTGACGACATCGTGCGTGGCCGTCGTCGCACCATCCGGGTGCCGCTCGCGACAAAGGACTGCGCACATGTGACCAGCCACACGTTGCCCACAAAGGTGCACGGTGACCACCAGGGTGCTCCCGGCCCCGAGACGGGCTCGGTTCATCCATGAAAGCGCTGGTAACGGGCACTTCCGAAGCCGTCGGCAAGCGGTCGCGTCCAGCAAGTCAGGCCTGACGGCCGTGCAGACGGGGCACCGTTGCCGGGACCGGCTGGTGGCAGCACCAGCTGCCTCGGTGACCGGCGTCTCTCCAGACCACGGCGAGTCCGACCCGGCCAGCAGCCATCGACGTCGTGTCGTGGTCGGGGTGGGCTTGGTCGGCGCGGGGCTGCTGGGCGCATCATTGTCGACGAAACCGGGTTCTTCGCAGTTCTACGGCCTGACCCTGGGGGTGGCCGCTACCTGGATCGCGGGCGGGCTGGCGTCCGGTCCGCTGCATCTGGGCTGGATCCAGGACCGCGACGGCAGGCTGCGTCGGCCGGTGATCAACCCGGTGATGGTCGGGGCGGGCGCGTTCGCGACGTTCTACGGGTGCGCGCTCACCGCCCGCGAGATCCCGGTGCTGAACCAGGCGATCTCGAACGTGCTGACCTATGCCGACCGCGGATCGGGCTCGTTCGTATTGCTCACCACCCTGGCCAACGGTGCAGCCGAGGAGGTCTTCTTCCGTGGCGCAGTATATGCGGCCGCGGGCGAGTGGCACCCGGTCGTCGTGTCCAGCGCGGTGTACTCGTTGGCCACGGCCACGACGCGTAACCCGGCGCTGGTCCTGGCCTCGGTCGTGATGGGTGTCCTCTTCGGCCTGCAACGCTGGGCCACCGGTGGTATCCAGGCACCCCTGCTGACCCACCTGACCTGGTCGGCGCTGATGCTGCGCTTCCTGCCTCCGCTGTTCGCCTCCCTACCGACCCCCCATTGACATGCGTCCCGGACCCGGCACTGACCCTCAGCGACACCGACCATTGGACAACCGTGAGATGACCACCTCCGAGCCCCGCACCGTCACGACTGCCACCGGTCCCCCCGAAACGGGAGCCGGAGCTGACGCCAACGACACCTGCGCGGCCTGCCCCCACCCCTGGCACGCACATGGCGCCCTTGATGTGCGGTTCTGCAATGCGACGGTGGCGTCCTCGCTGTCCCGAGGCTGCATCTGCAGGTAGGACAGCAGGTATCCGACGCCGATCCTGCGTTGCCCGATCATCTCGGCGCCGGTATCTTTCACGCAGGTCGGTGCCCAGCAGCTCCAGGTGGAGTCGCGGCTACAGCGATCCCGCTGCTCCGGTCCCTGGTGGCGTCCTCAGGCCAACCATGGAGTAGCGATGCCGGTACACCAAGACCAGCCGCAGGCCCTCGCCGGTTCACATGGCTGAGCTGGGCAAGGTGACCCGGGCCCTGCAGTCCATCTCCTGCAATGTGCGGGACGACCGCACCCTGGCCGGGCAGATCTGCCAGGCCTGTGTGGACGGCCTGGACATCGACGGAGCGGCGATCTCGCTGTTCACGGCGAGCACGGTGCGTGAAACCCTGTATGCCAGCGACGCGACGGCTGAACTGCTAGAGAATCTCCAGTTCACCTTGGGTGAAGGTGCGTGCATGGAGGCGGCATTGAGCGGCCGACCGGTCCTGGTGCCCGATATGCACGAAGTCGTGGAAACGAGCCGGTGGCCGATCTACGCTGACGCTGTCATGGAGCAGGCCGGGGTTGCCGCCGTCTTTGCCCTACCGTTGCAGTGGGGCATCGTCAATCTCGGGGTGCTGGACCTGTACCGGCATGCCTCCGGGTCACTGGGTCACGCGCAGTTGCGGGATGTGATGAGTGCTGCCAACACGGCCACGTTGATGCTTCTCGGGCTGCGCACCGATCCTGGGAACAACCAGGCCTGGCACCAGTCATGGGGTAACCGGGCGGAGATCCACCAGGCCACCGGCATGGTCGTGGCCCAGCTCGGGGTCAGCGCGACGATCGCCTTCGCCCGGCTCCGCGCCCAGGCCTTCGTCGAGCAGCGACTCCTGGGCGACGTGGCCCGGGACGTGGTCGCTCGGCGACTACAGATCAGCAAGGACACGTGCCCGCCGGGGCGCGAACGAAGGGATGACGGATATGGATGAGGTGGGGAACGGCCGCGAACGGCAGCTGATTCGAGCGTTCGTCGGATTGGCTGACACGCTGGTCGACGACTACGACATCATCGATCTGCTCGACCGGCTGGTCGGCTACAGCGTCGACCTGCTCGCCGCCGAGGCCGCCGGAATCCTGCTGGCCGACGCCCGACGTAACCTGCGGGTCGTCGCGTCCACCAACGAGCAGTCCGAGTGGATCGACCTGATGCAGCTACAGGCCGACGAGGGGCCATGCGTGGACTGTATCCGCACCGGCCTGCCGGTCAGCATCGTCGACCTCTCGGGCGCGGCATCGCGGTGGCCGCGGTTCGGCGCAGCGCTCCGGGAACGCGCGGCCTACGGCTCGGTGCACGCCTTACCGCTACGGCTGCGCGGCGAGGCCATCGGCGCGCTGAACCTGTTCCACGGTCAGGCGGGTGCACTGCCCGACGCCGATCTGGCCCTGGGCCAAGCACTGGCCGACGTGGCCACGATCGGAATCCTGCAGGAACGCGCCATTCAGCGGGGTGAGGTGCTCAACGAGCAACTCCAGACCGCGCTGAACAACCGCATCATCATCGAGCAGGCCAAGGGAGTGCTCGCCCAGCGCGGGAACCTGACCATGGACGCCGCGTTCGACCGGTTACGACGGTATGCGCGCGATCGCAATCTGCGGCTCAGCGACTTGGCCCGCCAGGTCGTCGAGACCGACGTGGCCGCCGACGTGCTGGCCACGCACGCATCTGCCCGACCCGCTCCCCGACGGCGGTAATGGAAGTGATGCGGAGGCTATGCAATCGTGAACGACTGACGGACGATCGCTGCCCGGCATGCCGGCGTCTATCCTGGGCATCAGTTCGACGCCGCGGGCAGCGAACGAGACGCGAGGCCGTGTGATCGGGGCAGACCAGGAGCACGGCTTCACGCCTGTCCGGCGGCCAGCAGTCCACCACGATCACGTCGACCCGCCCGCCCAACACGTCGCGGTACCCCACCGCACCTTGCCGATGGGTGCACACCTTGCGGCGATCGGGCCGATCAAACAGCGTGACCGGGGTTTCTCGGGTGGTGAGCTGCTGGTCGGGATGGCAGCGGCGCAGTTGACCGGGGAGGACTTCTTGGTCGGGCTGGGCCGTCAGCGCTTCGACGTCGCTGAGCAGGCGTCTGGGAGTGGCGGATCGCGCGACGGTGGTTGGCTTGGTTCTGGCGCTGCTGCACATGATTCGGACTGGAGTGGCTCCACCGTCGATCGGACGTGCGCAGCAAGGCCGCGCCATCGTCGGGGGTGCAAGGCGCGTCGGTGGCGGCGGGTGGGAGACATAGGTTGGCCGCGTTCCCGTCGTCGCTGGCGCAATCGTGCCTTCCTGGTCGGGCGGGTCGCCGTGGGGCATGGTCGATGTCAGTCGACGAGTCGAACGGCCTGGGCACGTTCGTGGTTCTTGGCGCCCCGGCGCTGACGTCTTGGCCATGTCCGACTTCCGTCGCTCGATTTCTCGGTAGCCGGGTTGACGAGACCTGCACTGCTAGCTACAGTTTGCTTGTAGCCGTGAAGAGCGTCTGGACGCTAAAGGGAAGGTGGTTGGTCGCGGGACACCGGAGGTGATCGTCTGGAGAGCCACCGAGCATCGAGATCATCCAGCCTGTTTTCGTCGTGATCAGGGGCCCGGCCGTTTCGGCCGGGCCCCTGCGACGGTGTGAGCGTGATGCTCGCGGCAAGCTAGCGGAGGAGTGTGGGTTTTCTGGTGGGCGTGAGCCGACTTGATGACGAGGATTATCCGGCGGTGACGATGGGCCAGGCGGCGGAGCTGCTGGAGGTCCAGCAGGCGTTCCTGCGCAGTCTGGACGCTGCGGGAGTGCTCAAGCCGGTCCGTTCCGGCGGAGGTCATCGTCGCTATTCGCGGCGCCAGTTGGTGCTCGCCGCTCGGATGCGGGCATTGTTCGACGAGGGTCTTACCTTGGACGCGGCTGCGCGGATAGTCGGGTTGCAGGACGAGCTTGACACCGCGCGATCGCGACTCGCCGAGCTGGAAGCTGCTCGCGAAGAATCGTCGGAACCTGACCGCACTGCGACCCGAGACGGCGACGCGGATCGCTGACTACGCGAAACCAACGGATATCTGTCGATCGGATATCTGTCGATGGCGGCGCAGTTGGCCGACGCTCAGCAGCACGTGCCCCGCCGACTCAAGGAGAGTCTCGTCGGCGGGGCCCGTGCTTCTGCATGTGCGGCAGGAGGAGGAACCTGCCGCGACCGATTTTACTGTGCGGTGTTGAAAGGCTCGACGAGGCGACTGGACGGCGCGGGCCGGTCACCTGTGGATACGCCTACGGGCGCAGTGGGCGGCCTGTTGGTGCCGAGGACAAGGCATGTAGATGCCGCCGCTCCTTCAATGATCGCAATGACGAACGTCGGGCCGCCACCCCTGGTCGAACCTTGGGATCGCTCGATACGTCACCTCCTCTGGCGAGGGGTCGTTGGCTGGATCGCGTTCGGAATCCCAGCGTTCAGAACTCCGAGAGGTGGACTGCGCTGCCGAGCCCGGCGGTTCGCTGTGACGTCGGGCGGCACGAAGCCCTTGCCGCAGGCCGTTGCCTCACGACTCGCGGGAGCCGCCGGTCGTGGCCTGTCGGCCACGGGCGGTTCGGGGCGCCGTGGTGGGCACCGGGTCTGCCGTCCGTCCCCGGATGGGAAGTTCGCGGCGATGATCTCGTCGAACTCGATACGCAGCAGTTCCTTGTCCGCGCTGAGGAGATCGACGAACGCCGTATCGGTGTCGGCGGGCTCGGGTGCGCAATGCTCGGGCGCTCGGCCGAGAGTGGGGTGATCATTCATGTCGCTGGCCTCCCGACTGCCTGGTCCGGGGATCAGGTGGTTCAGGTGTTGATCTGCTGATACCCACTGTCGGTGTTGGCGATGCTGATCTTGCGGGGCTTGGCCTTCTCGGCGATGGGAACCCGCAAGGTCAGCACGCCGGCCTCGTAACTGGCGTCGATGTGCTCGGTGTCGAGGGTCTCGCCGAGAAACAGCTGACGCGAGAACGCTCCTAGCGGGCGCTCGGCCACCTGCATCTCGACGTGCTCGCCAGTCACGACCGGGCGGCGCTCGGCCTTGGCGGTGAGGACGTTGCGTTCCACGTCGAGCTCGATCGCGTCCGGGTTCACCCCGGGCAGGTCGAACGCGACGACGAATTGATCACCGGCACGGTAGGCGTCCATGGGCATCGCGGTGGGCCGGGACCAGGTTCCGGCGGCGTTGCCGAACACCTGCTGGGTCAGCCGGTCCAGCTCACGGAACGGGTCGGTGCGCATCAACATCGCAGGCCAATCCTTTCATGATCGACGACATGGGCGGCGATGTACCCGGAGCTGGTTGAGGAGTTACCCTGACCACTCCGATAACTTCAATGGTAGCTACAGAATTTCTGTTGCACAAGCCATCGTTCATGTGGATGCGTTGATACAGGAGGTACCGGTTGGTCCAGAGGAGCAGGAGGCTCCGATGAGCTTGACCAAGATGTGGGTGCAGACCCAAGGCGACGGGCTGGTGCACACCGACCAGGTCACCGGGATCGAAGCCCATCAGACCCCGCCCTGACCGGGAAACCGTCTCACTGCTCGACGTGGTGCTGTCAGCGCCGATCGGGAGCGGTACCAGCGAGGGCTGGGGCGTCACCGTGCTGCCCCGAACCCTGATCCAGACCGCGCAGGACCCCGGCTCCCGAACAGCTGGGTAGAGCGCCTTCATGATCTCGGCGTCCACCTCGCCGGTCAAGCCCGGACGCCTCGGCACCCTTGCTGTCAGCATCGCTGCTGGTCAGACGTGGAGCCGGAGGTCGGGATCGAACCGACGACCTACCGCTTACAAGACAGCCGCTCTGTGTACACCAGGGGCTCTACCTGCACCAACAGTCGTCGACTCGACCGCTCTGGCCGCGTCTAACCACCCCGGCCCACTCGGGTTTGCGGCATATCCCGTGGCACGGCAGACCGATCAACGCCAGTGACACTACGTGACGCCCCGGGGTCCCGGCCCAACATCGCTTTCAGCCGGTCGGTCCGGAGACCCCAATCAGCACGCCACCGGGTGCACGGACCATTGCGGTACACACTCCGTCCATGACCTTCGTCGGCGGGCTGACCGATTCTGCACCAGCGAGCAGCGCTGCGTCGTACGCCGCTCGCGTGTCCTCGACGTGCACGGTCGGGTTTGACCCCGGCGGTTCGTCCGGCGCCGTCTGCGCAGGTGCGCCGACCCCTCACCGTGTAGCCCATCGACAGGCGTCGGCGCTTGCCTCGGACCCCGGAACCTACGCATTCGGGCTGCGCAGGTCTGAAGTTAGAGCCCCCGGCGCACGCCCGGATGCTGGCGCACTTGACCTCAGAACGAGCAACCCGCTGATCCCGCTTGACTCGGTGGCGCTGGAGAACAACACCCCGACGTCGAAGTAGGTCGTCATCCGGCTCGAACCTACGGCCTGACCGCGGCGAACCAGCTGCCGCCCAGCAGCACGAACCCGGGCAGGACCCCGGCGACGGCCGCGACCGCCGCCGCTGGGCCACCGATCGCGGCGATCGCGAACCCGACCAACCCGCACACGGCGAGTGCCCCGCCCACGACCGTCAGTGACGGCGCACTCCACACCCGCGCAAGCCCGAGGAAGTGGACGCCGACGACGAACGTGACCCAGGGCAGCACCGCGGCCGGCAGCTCCAGCACCAGGTTGATGACCAGGTTTCCGCCGAAGACCGCGAGCACCTCGGCGAGGAGGATGATCCAGTAGCCGCGGCTGAACCGGACAGGATCGGTCTGGACCTCGCCGGCCCCCGCCCCGGGGCGGAACAGCACCACCAGCAGGCCCACGAGCACCGCCACCGCCAGCACCTGCAGCACGACGGCGACCGCCATCCCGAACGCCCCCGCGTTGACCAGCACGTAGACCAGCCCGAACGTCGCGCCGATGATCAGTCCCAGCTTGCTCCCCGTCATGGTGACACTGTGGCGCACCGGCAGCGTGGGTGGAATGCACAATAGTCACGTGCTGCTGCGGCGAGTTGCACTGATTCGTGGTCTGATCCGGAGCCCGTCAGGCGGGGACGGGGCGAAGTCGAACTCGCCCTCGCGGACTCCCGCAGCGAAGGCGACCCACTCCGAATCGGTGAAGTGCAGCGTCCACCCGGCAGCCGTGACGTGCCAGCTCGTGTCGACCTCGACGCCGGCGTGCACCGTGCGCCGCCTGTCGCGGCTGATCGTGATCTCACCCGCCGCCCCTGCGCGCCGCGCCACCGCCGCGGCGCAGAACGCACCCCAGGTGGCGTCATCGAGCCAGAGCACCGGGTCGCCCCGTCGAGCTACACCCGTCACCGAGACCGTCCGCGACTGGCTTGCCTACGGGCTCGCGGACCGCTCGGCCGCCACCGTGGCGAACTACACCACCATCGCCGAGGTGCGCATCATCGGGTCGCTGGGCCGCCGCAAACTCCGCGAGCTGTCCGCTGAGGACGTGGACAGATGGTTACGCGCACAGGCCCGGGAGGTCAGTACCCGCACACTGCGGCTGATGCACTCCATCCTCAACCGCGCGGTCACCAGGGCGATGGCCCGCGACAAGGTCAAGCGCAACGTCGTCGCGCTCTGCGCCGTCCCGACCGGGCGGGCCGGGCGCCCGTCCAAGTCGCTGACCATGGTTCAGGCGAAGAAGCTGCTTGCGGCCGCGCGCGGTTCGTCGCTGCACGCCTACATCGTGCTGTCGCTGCTCACTGGGGCACGCACCGAGGAAGTCCGGGCGCTGCGCTGGGAACATGTCGATCTCACCGGCCGACCCGACGCCACACCGCCTGTACCGCCGTCGATCTCGGTGCTGCGCTCGGTCCGGGTCGGTGGGGACACCAAGACCCTCAAGTCGCGGCGCCGGTTCGCGATGCCCGCCGGTGCGCCCACGCTGCCACCACGCACCGAGCGCTGATCGACGTCTCATAAGACATCATCGCGCGCCGGCTGCAGCTGCCGATGCCCAACGAAAGCGAAACCGACTGACCAGTAGATCAGCGGGACGGGCGAGGCAGCCGGCGTGGGCGGCGCGCTGGGCCGGACCGCGTGCTGGCGGTGCGACCGAGGTGCGCCACTAGGGCTGCATGAGTCGGACGTCGCCCCAGGTGAGCGGGGACGACGTCCGAGCGTTCGAGTCATCGGGTTACCAAGCGTGAAGAGTGCGCGGTGTCGGTTGGTCTCGGCGTCAGGAACCGATCATCGGCTGCTTACGCAGACCCACCACGCATAGCCTTATCGCGGCATGCTCCGCGTGGGTGCCTGGTGCTCGAACTGCGGGAACGCCGACCGAGAGGACGAACCTTCTCCTACGATTCGGCCTTGACACTGCCGGTGTTCCCGTGAACCCGATCTACTCCTTGTGCTCCGCGCTGGCAAGGCCCCCCGGCGCTGGTAGCTGCCCGCGCCGCCGTAACCCGTTTGCTCTGTTCAACGCCCCTGATGTAGCGGTCGGAGATCACCGTTCGGCCGGCTGCCATGTGCGGCCGGATTTCCGCCTCAACGTGGTGGTAGCGATCCGCTGCGTATAGGCACGCCAGGGCATGACCTTGAGTCGTTTCGGT
>Ga0136617_10003235_pt1 | contig 14578 bp, 12 predicted proteins | sample AntDrymUQ3222106_2_FD_129672 | JGI IMG/M metagenome (GOLD analysis project Ga0136617, IMG submission 129672) | Polar desert sand microbial communities from Dry Valleys, Antarctica - metaG UQ322 (21.06) | ecosystem: Environmental > Terrestrial > Soil > Desert | place: Antarctica: Dry Valley... | reverse complement strand
TAATGATAAGCGCCTCGTCGGCTACGTCGTCCGCAAAGCTGATGCACTGACCGCATTCGATTCATCGGCGCTTATCGCCGCGCTCAAGAAATCGCTCCCTGATTACATGGTCCCGAGCGCGATCGTTGCGCTGCCGGCGCTGCCGCGGACACCGAACGGCAAGCTCGACCGCCACGCGCTGCCAGCGCCTAAATCCACGAACGCTTTCGTTCCGGCGGAAACGCCGTTCGAAGAAAAATTGGCCGCGATCTGGGCGGGAGTGCTCGGTCTTGAACGTGTCAGCGCAACCGATAACTTTTTCGATCTGGGCGGTCATTCGCTTCTCGGTCTGCGACTCGTTAACCAATTGCGCGAAACGCTCGGTCAGCACGTGCCGCTCACGATGATCTTCGAAGCGCCAACGGTCTCTGGCATGGCCCGATTGTTGGAAAGCCGTCCTGCCTCAAGCACAGCGCGTCCTCTCGCGCCCATCGTTCCGATCAACCGCGAATCTCGCCGTGCACGCCGCTCCTGACGTGACGGCTGGTGCAGGGGAGAGCGTTTTCGTTTTTCCCGCGACTCCCGCGCAGCGGCGCTTCTGGTTGCTCGATCAATTGCAAACCGGCGGCAATCCCGCGCTGAACATGTCGATCGCCTTGCGCTGGCGCGGGCCGCTCATGCCGCTCGTGCTCCGCCGCGCGCTCAATGAAGTCGTGGCCCGCCACGAGGCACTGCGGACGACGTTTGAAAGCGACCGCGGGCAGCTTCATCAGATAATTGCACCAACCCTGTTGCTCGATCTTGCGGTGAGCGACGCGGGCGCGGCGGATATCTTCACCCAGCTAATCGAAGAGGAAGCGCAAAAGCCGCTCGATCTCAGCCACGGACCGCTCTTACGGGCACGACTCATTCGCCTCGCACCGCTGGAGCATCTTCTCCTCCTAACGGTGCATCACATCGTCTCCGACGGCTGGAGCAACGGAGTCCTGACGCGAGATTTGTGTGCGTTCTACACCGCGTTTGTGGAAGGCGAGCCGACGCCGCTGCCCGAACTCACGATTCAGTTTGCCGACTACGCAGATTGGCAACAAGCGCAGCTCACCGACGACAACTTCGCAGCGCAGCGCGTTTACTGGCGCGAGAAGCTGTCGGGTGATTTGCCCGGCCTCGACCTTCCATTTGATCGACCGCGCCGCGCCGGCACCGACATTTCTGGCGAGATCCGTTCCTGCATTCTTTCACCGGAGCTCGCGTCCGCCGCGAAATCATTCGCGGCCGGGGAAAGCGCCAGCCCCTTCATGATTTTCTTCGCGGTCTTTCAGGCGCTGTTGTACCGCTACACCGGCCAGGTCGATTTTCTCGTCACGACGCCGAGTGCGAACCGCGAGCGGCGCGAATTCGAGTCGCTCGTCGGTCTGTTCGTGAACCCGTTATTGCTGCGGGCCGATCTGCAGGGAAATCCGAGCTTTGGCGAACTGCTTGGCCGCGTGCGCGGCGTCGCGCTGGAAGCTTTTTCGAATCAGGATATTCCGTTCGAATCCTTGTTGGATGAATTTCAGGCGGCTCGACTGCAGGTTAATTTTCACTACGATGCTGGGCTGAGGCAGCCGTTGCATTTGCCGGCAGGCCTAACAATTGACGCCTCCCCGGCTATGAGCACTGGGACGGTGTATGAACTGAGCGCATCCGTGCTTGAAGATCCGCAGGGGTTGCGTCTCGAGATCGAATACAACACTGCCCTCTTCGACGCGGAAACGATCGAGCGGATGCTGGGGCACTACCAGATGCTGCTCCGAAGCGCGCTCGCCGATCCTGCAAAGGCTGTGTCCGCCCTGGCTATGCTAACGCCGGACGAGGACCGACATTTCCCCGGAGCTGACAGCAACGCGCCGACGCTGCTCGATATCCGTCCGCCCCTGGTCGAGCGGGTGATGGCGAAACCGGATGCCATGGCCGCCCGCCATGGCCGTCGCGAGTTAAGCTACGCTGAGCTGCTCGCACGCATGGAAAGCGCTCGAAATGCGGATAAGAGCGATCGTGCTCCATCGGATTTGGATCAGGCAGCCGCATGGGTGGCGCACTGGCGCGCGCGGGTCGAGACTCCGCCGCCGGTCGTGATCGCGCTACCACCCGAAGTGGAAACGTCGCTCGCCGCTGCCAGCCTTGCCTTGCGCGAATGCGCGGGCTTGATCGAACGCGAACGCGTCGCGTCCTGCTCGCCGCACGGGCTCGCCGCGACGGAGGAAATCGGGGCGGCCCTGCTCGCGAACGCGTTTCTGGTTTACCCGACTCCTGATCTGCTCGCGGATTCGGCTGCGGCTTTTGCGGCATGGCTCGAGGCGGAGAATATCGCGGTGGCTTGCTTGCCCGCCGCCACCTGGCATCGCCTGACCACGGCGATCGCCGGCCGCAAGGCGCGCAAGCCCTCGAAATTGCGCATGGCGATCGTGACTGAAGGCGATGCGCGCGAGGGCAGTTTCGGGCGCGTTTCCGGCGAGCCCACTAACGGCGCGCTGGCTGAGGTGCGGGTTTGCAAGCGAACGGTCGTGGAAGCCGCTGGTGGCACAATCGCGCTCGACGGAAAAATGTTGCCGACCACTGCCAAACGCCTCCACGTCCTGGACGTGCGTTTCGGCCAACCGCTGCCGATAGGTATCGCGGGCGAGCTTGCTAGCGCTCATGGAATGGACGGCCCGGCCCGCACCGGTCTACTCGCACGCTGGTTGTCTAACGAATCGATCGATCCCCTGGGCCCAATCGCGCCGCAAATTTATGCACGCGGTTTCCGCATCGACCTGCGCCGGACTGAAATGGCGCTGTGTTCGCTGCCCGGCGTGCGGCACGCGCTTGTCCGGCCGGCTAACGCTGAATCTGGCTCTCCGTTCATCGCATACATTTTACCCGATCCCGCAGCGGCCCCGGTCCCGCCGGATGACGTGCTGCGGCAGCTTTTGCGAGAGCAACGCCTCCCCGACCTCGTCATTCCGGATGCGTTTATTTCGCTCAAGCGTGTTCCATTGCGAGCGGACAATGGTCAGCTCGAGCTAGCCGCGCTTCCCCCCCCGCGCGAAGGCGAGCTGGGCCGGGCGCGTGAACCGGTGCGTCCATATCTGGGATTGCAGCTGCAACTGATCGCGATTTGGGAAGAGGTGCTCGGCGTGCGCGGCGTCGGGATCCGTGATGATTTTTTCGATCTCGGCGGCAATTCACTCCTGGCGATGCGGATGTTGCAGCGCGCTGAAACCGCCTGCGGCAAAGTCATTTTACCCGCGGCACTTTTCCGCAATCCGACGATCGAGCATCTGGCCGGAGAGATGGCGCGCGAAGCGAGAGACGAATCGCCCGCTTTGTTGCGGGTGCACGATGCCGGCGCGCGAACACCTTTTTTCTATCTTCATGGAGATCTCTCCGGCGGCGGATTTTACAGTCTCAAACTCTCACGGGCGCTCGGTCCTGATCAGCCTTTCTATGTTCTCCCGCCGCAGGATATCCGCACGCTATCGGCGGCTCCTACGATTGAGGAGATGGCGGCGGCACACCTGCAAGCACTGCGCGCGGTGCGACCGGAAGGGCCCTACGTGATCGGCGGCTTTTGCATCAGCGGGCTGGTGGCGTACGAGCTGGCCCAGCAAATCAAAGCCAGCGGCGACGCGGTAGAGATGCTGCTCATCATCGACGCTGCACCGGACCGGACGCTGCGCGCATTGCGGTGGATCGCCGGAACTCTGGGTGCGCTCGTCCGCTGGGAGAGCGAGACCAAAGTTGCCTGCTTCGGGCGCTGGGCCGTCTGGCGAGCGCGTCTCGCGCTCCGGTTTGCGCCGAAGAAGCAAGGAGCGACGCGAACAGCATCTCGCTCAATTCTTCATCGTTTCGGTCGTCGTTCGAAACTCGCCCCGCTCCCGGCGCGCTCCAGCGCGATGGAAGCTCACGCGCTGCCCGAGCGCGACTTGCCATCCGCTTTTCAATGGGCTTCGGCCAGCTATCGCCCCAAGCCATATCAAGGAGCGGTGGCTCTGCTTCTCTCCGAGGACGTGTTAGGCCGGGCCGACAATGTTTCTCGATCCTGGCAGCAGCTCGCACCGGACGTGACCGTACAGCCCTTGCGAGGGAGTCACCTCGAATGCATTACAGAACACGTCGAGGCCCTCGCGGAAAAAATTGAAGATTGTTTGAAGAGCGTCGCCGCCAACCCCCGTTCCGAATTCAAGCGAGAGCACGGATCGCAAGCAGGACCGGTCATAGTTGCAGCCGCGGTCGCTCCGTCATTTCCTTAGGGACGAACACCTTCTTTAGCTCTACCTCAGTTCGTTGATCCATGCATTCTTGCCTTAACGAATCAGCCAGTCCCGTGAGCGGCGTTCGGCTTTGGACTGCGCACCTCGAAGCGCTCACGCCCGCGGAAACTAAGGATCTAGGCGCGCACCTCGACCCGGTCGAACGCGCGCGCGCGGCCCAGTTTCATTTTGAACGAGACCGGCGCCACTACGTGGCTGCTCGGGGTCTTCTGCGCTGTCTATTGGGCGCTGCGTTGAACGAACACGGTTCGGCGGTCGTGTTCGAATATGGCGCGCACGGGAAACCGGCGCTCGCTGCCGCCAATCATCCGGAGTCCCGGCTGTGCTTCAACCTCTCACACTCCGCTGGTTGGGTTATGTTCGCGATCGTGCAGAATCGCGAAGTCGGTATCGATTTGGAAAACGCGGCGCGCCTTGATCAAAACGACGAAGACCTTTCTCACCTCGCAGCCCGGGTGCTCTCCGCGGGTGAATTGGCGATCTGGCAAACGCTCCCGCAGCCAGCCGCTCGCCGCGCTGCGTTTCTTCGCGCCTGGACGCGCAAAGAGGCCTACGCCAAAGCCACAGGACGCGGCGTCTTCGAAGTATTAACCAGGATCGAGGTGGTTCTCGACGCGACCGCGCCGAGGAAGTCGCTCACCATCCGCTCCTCGGCGGGCTCGGACGGCCTAACGAATGATTGGCTCATGCATGATCTGGTCGCGCCGGAGGGTTTCGCAGCCGCGCTCGCGGTTGAACAAAGATCGGAATAAGATGTTGCCCGCGGCGACGAAGCCGAGCTTGCCGCGATTGACCATGCATAAGGATCCACGTCCTGGCATCTTCGATTTTGCCGCGCGCTCCCTCCGCTATATCATCGGCCTGGGGTTGCTCACCGGTATCATCCTGAGCATTTTTGTTTACGTAGCGGTGTTTGTCTGGCGGGCTGATCGGGGAGCGTCAGATCCGCCCAAAGCTAACGCTGGGGAGTTGGAAAACTCGATGACCGCTCGCCGCAAGATACCTACGCCAACGCCCGCGCCCGCCGCTGCGGTTCGGTATTAACAAGACAGAACGACCCGCTATTTGAGCAAATAAGCTTCCAGGAGAGCTATGCCCGTGGCGTCCCCTACCCCGCGCACAATGGCGGTATAACTGCCCACTCCAGGAGCAGTGATCACAATTGCCGGCTCGCGGTCATGCGCGGGCGCAAGTCCGGTCGCGGCAATCTCCGAGCTGTTGGACGTGCTTTTCCAGTCGTCATTAACGGCAAGAAGGGCGCCGTTGGAATCGTGCAGTGCCAGCTTCGGATTATTCAGCACACCCTCGATGCGGTGCGTAGCCAGCGTGGGTCCAAGCGCACGCAGCACTAATCGCCCGGAAACGCTGCGCACAATCAACCCGCCAATCAACACCTCGTCGCCGCTACCGACAAAGGCGCGCGTGGAAAGATTAAGCACGCGCGAACTACTGGTGGGATCGAGATCGTAAACCTCGACTAAGCCGGTGCCCGCGCTTCCGAGCGCGCTTCGCAGAATGGCGGTGTAGGCCCCCGGCGGCAAAGTGACAATGAGGGCTGCTTCCCTGTCATTACCCGGCGCGAGGCCGCTCTCCTGAATCTCTGCGGCTTGGGAATCGCGCCAGTTGTCGTTGAAATAAATAACGGCGCCGCTCGCATTATGCAATTCCAGCGCGGGGTCGGCGATTCGACCCACTACAGGAATGCCGCTCACCTGAAGCGAAGGTCCGAGGCCGCGGAGGATGACGCGTTTCAGCTGGTTGGGAGCGCCCTGAATGATGAAGCCGACGATGCAGACCTGATCGCCCTGTCCCACCGCGGCACGGGTCGAGATGTTAGCCAGGCGCGGGGCGATGATGCTGGAAATCCAACTGAAGCTAGAGGAAATGCGCGAAGCGTAGAACCCGGAAGGCACCGGGACAGAGCCTGTAACCAGCGAGCCATTCCGGGAATACGAGCCACGTTGGTCGAACATCGCGGCCTCATACGGACCGCCGCCGTCCGGCCCGGAGGCGAAGCTGTCCACATCGTAGTTGATGCCCGCAAGTTTCCAGACACCACCGTCATTCAAAAAGACGGCCCCGCCGGAATCACCCGCCGAAAGATGCGCTTCCTGCGGCAACCCCGCTTGATCGAAAAGCGCGTAGAGCAAGGCTCCGCCAGCCGCGCTTTGCTTGATGCTCGCGACCTGATTCTCGCCCCATCGCTGCACGAAGTCGCTCGTGCTCCATTCCCAGCCGCGCAACTGCCCGTTAACCACGCGCTCAGATCCGCGCCGTGTCCCCCGGCCCATCACCATCAGACGCTTTCCGACCTCATCACTGCCGCTATAGATCGGTGCATAGATGGGAAATGTCTCGGCCACCTCCCAGATGCGCAGGTCGCTGGACGGAACATCGAAAGAGCGGATGGGGGTATAGTTCGCCCCGCGGAAAAAGAATTTCGGCGCCCCGCCAATGTGTTGCGCGGTAATGAAGAAATTCGGCGCAATCGGTGTTCCAAGAAAATTCCCAAAAGTTCCTTGATACTGCCAGCCGCTACCCGCGAGATCGCCACCCGGCTCGGTCGTGTTAGCGCCGGGATCGCCGGTCCGGAACAAGATCACTGCTTCCGTGGGAGGCATGAACCACAGCAGGATGCCCATCATCACCGAAAGACTCGTTCGGTTAGGAAAGGGGCGGCGTGGGCGAATGATCATCGGTAAAATTTTACCTCGGGCAAATGCGGAGCATATCACAGGCGGGAGGGCCGTCAGGAACAAAGTTGAAAGGTCTCGCCCACTTCGCGCAGCGCGATTCGGTGCGGATCGCGCTGCAACGCCGCCTCGAAGCGCTCGATCGGCTCGCGAAACGGCTCCGCGCTAAGCCTAAATGTTTGATGATGCACCGGCATGATGTGTTCAGCTCCTGCCGCATTCGCCATCGCCACCGCTTCTTCGGGCGTCGCATGCGAGCGGATCCACGGATCGTAGGCGCCGATCGACATGATCGCGAGATCGAACCCGCGCTCGTCACGCAAGACGGCAAAACTGTCGGTTATGGCGGAGTCTCCGCCGAAAATGATGCGATGTCCGTTTCTCTCCAGGACATAGCCGTTGTAACCGCGGAAGTGATCGTGCCGCAAACGCGCCCCCCAATGTTTCACGGGAAAGGCTTTGATCCGCAAGACGCCGGAATCGCGCCGCACTTCGGTCGCCTCGCCCCATCGCAATTCTGTCGTGCGTCGAAATCGAGTGCAGCGGAGCAGATCAGCTGTGCCCGGAGCGGTGATGACATCGGCGCTGCGTGGCAACCGGTGGAGCGTCCGAAGGTCTAAGTGATCGAAGTGCGCGTGCGAAAGCAGCACGAGATCAAGCGGCGGGAGATCGCGCACGCGTAGCGCAGGCGCGGTCAGCCGCTTCGGACCGATGGTGAAACCGGGCAAGCGAATCCCGATTCGCGGAAAGAGAACCGGGTCGGTCAGGATTTTCATCCTGAAGAAATTGATCAGCACAGTGGAATGTCCAAGCCACGATGCGGTCAGGTTGGCCCCATCCCAAGCGGCAGGATTCGGTCGCGCAAAAGCCGGCAGCATTGGCCGCCTGCTCTCCACCGTCCATTCGCGCAGGAGATGGCCATACCATCGACGGATCGGAGAACGGCGCTGGGCACGAAGTAAATCGAAAGTTTCCACCTCTTCCTTTAATCCTACACTTTCACTTGCACCTACATTCAGAGAGTAAGGGTAAGCGAAGGTGCAGGATTAAAGGTGGGAAACGATGAGCAGCCGGCTCGACGAAATTTTGCAGGTGAAGCGTGCCGAGATTGAGGCGCTATTGCCCCAACGCGATCTGCTCCGCAAAGCCGCATTGCTACGAAACGATTTCCGCGGATTCGCGGCGGCGCTGAAGAGAAGTGCAACCGGCCAGGTCGCATTGATCGCCGAGGTGAAAAAAGCTTCGCCCTCCGCGGGCGTGATCGTGGAGTCGTTCGATCCGGTCGAGATCGCGAAAAATTACGCGCGCGCCGGGGCGGAGGCGATCTCGGTTTTGACGGATGAACAATTCTTCCAGGGCCATCTCGATTACCTTCGCTCCATTCGCGAGGCGGTCGCGACTCCCCTTCTCCGCAAAGATTTCATCCTCGATGAAGTGCAGATCACGCAATCCGGCGCGGCTGGTGCGGACGCGATCTTGCTAATCGTGGCCGCGCTCGAACAATCACAGCTGGTGCGACTAATGGCCTCCGCCGCGACCTACCAACTCGATGTCCTAGTCGAAGTGCATACTCTCGCGGAGCTCGACCGCGCCCTGGAAACAGACGCGCAAATAATCGGTATCAACAATCGCGATCTGACGACTTTCGAAGTGGATCTTCGTGTCACGGAAGAACTCAGCGAAGAGGTACCTGCTGGGGTAATTCTCGTGAGCGAAAGCGGAATAAAGAGCGCGGAGGATTTGGCACGAGTAAAAACCTGTGGCGTCGATGCGGTTTTGATCGGCGAAGCACTGATGCGGGCGCAGAGTGGCTCGCTCGACGCGCTCTTGCCGCGCAACGGCAAGTAAACTTGCCACCAGCAGGAGCGCCCAACGAGCAAATACCCTTGCGCGGCAAGCGTTTCTTCCTAACCTTCCCCGACAATTTTTAGAGGGAAAATATGGCCGACGTAGCGAACAAATATCCGGAGAACGTAGAGGGGCAATTCTATGTCGACGACCAGTGCATCGACTGCGATCTCTGCCGTGAAACCGCGCCGGCCAACTTCAAGCGCAATGAGGACGGCGGACATTCGTTCGTCTATAAACAGCCGGAGAGCCCTGAGGAAGAAGCGCTTTGCAAAGAGGCGATGGAAGGTTGCCCGGTCGAGGCAATCGGCCCCGACGGCGGCGCCACCTAATAGGGATCCCCCCGAGGCCGCTTCGGCCAGGACGCGTTTGGAGGAGCAGCGCCTCCCACATGCAACGCTCGATTCCAGTCGCTCTCAGTATCGCTGGTTCTGACAGCAGCGCCGGAGCCGGGGCGCAGGCTGACTTAAAAACATTCAGCGCGCTCGACGTTTACGGGCTGACCGCGATTACCTGCGTCGTCGCGGAGACGCCCGGCACCGTCCAACGCATCCAAGCGATTGACCCTGACATGGTGGCAGAGCAAGTGACGCTACTCTTGGAAAACTTCTCCGTCGGCGCGATCAAAACCGGGATGTTGTATTCGGCAGAGATAGTCTCACGCCTCGCCAAGACATTCCGAGATCGCGACTCCAGCCGGGCGGCCAGGATTCCTCTCGTAGTCGATCCCGTAATGGTCGCGACGAGCGGCGATCTGCTGCTGCACCAAGATGCGATCGCGGTTTACGAAAAAGAATTGTTCCCGCTCGCGGCGCTGGTGACGCCGAACCTGGACGAAGCCGCGACCTTGCTGGGCGAAAAGATCGGCGATCTCGCGGCGATGCGTGAGGCGGGGAAGGAACTTCTGGCGCGTTACGGGGTTCCGATGCTGCTCAAAGGTGGTCATCTCGCTGGGGAACACGCGATCGATCTGCTTTTCACCGCTGACGGTGTGGTCGAATTTTCGACCCCTTTCGTGCGCGGCATTCATACGCATGGGACGGGCTGCACCTATTCCGCCGCGATCGCGGCTGGGTTGGCTTCAGGGTTGCGGCTTGAGGAAGCGATCGAACGCGGAAAGCGCTTCGTAACTGCAGCGATCGAGCAGCACTTCACGTGGCCATCGGCGAAAGGCAGTAGCCTCCACGCGCTCAACCATTCGCCTGACGGCTTGTAGGGCGTTTCGGTAAAACGCCATCCCGAAGGCGCCCCTGTACAGATGGCGTCTGACACAGACGCCCTACAAACACGCCAGGCGCGCCTAACCAATCGCGGCGTCCGCAGCGCTGGCGGCCTGGTTTGCCTGCACGCATTCCAAGGTGGCATTTGCCTCCCACCGCTTGTTCTGAATCGCCTCCAACGCCGCCGCTGTTTCCGCCTGCTTTTTGCTCCGCCCGGTGCCCTCCCCCAGGGTCGATCCTTCCCAAACGACGCGGACCAGAAAAGTTTTTTCGTGTTCCCGCCCGCTCTCTGAAATCAGCTCGTAAACTGGACTGCGGGGTGAGATCGCTTGCAGAGTTTCCTGAAGGTGTCCCTTGGGATTGATGTCGATCGGCTCGACCTCCAGTTGCGCAAGATCGTCCGCCGCCAGTGCGAGGAGGAAGCGACGCGCAGTTTCGAGATTTGTATCGAGATAGATCGCACCGAGCAACGCCTCGAAGGCATCGGCCAGGGTGGAGATTCGTTCCCGTCCGCCACAGGCCTCTTCCCCTCGGCCCATCATCAGGAAATGGCCGAGATCGAGCTTGAGCGCATGCATGCGCAAGGCTTCGCGCGAGACCAGCCGCGAACGCAACTTGGTTAGCCGCCCTTCCGCTTCGCGCGGGAAGAGTGCATAGAGATATTCGGTCATGACGAGCTGAAGCACGGCGTCCCCCAGAAACTCGAGACGTTGATTGTCGAAATGATGCCGATGGGTTTCGTGCCCGAGGCTCGGATGGGTCAACGCTTCCGCGAGAAGAAGTGAGTTCCGAAACTTATGACCGATACGTTCTTCGAGCGGATTCACTGGCTGGTAACTTGCACTTACATTTTCACTTTAACTTACACGTCGGAGAAAAGGGAAAGTGTAAGTTAAAGTGAAAGTGTAAGTGCAGGACGGGATCACTAGCGCTGCTGATAAATCGAGAGCGAAGTTACGACATCAACCGCGCGTTGCAGAACCGGGTCACGCGCCGCCGCTTTCTCACCCGCGCGTCCGCGGCGGTGAGCTGCTTCCATGGCGTCGATTTCCGGGTTCCTTCCCGCCAGCAAAGCCGCCTCATTCAGGTGGGGACGTTCGTTCTCATAAATAAATTGGCTCATGCCCTTTTCGAGCGCCTGCTGAAAGATGAGACGCTTGTCTGCTGCAGGCATTTCCACCGGCAGATCAGGTTTTAGACCGGCGGGAAACAAGGCACGACCCTCCGGCAGCAATGCTTCCGTCACGGCCACACGCAACACTCGGCCGCCGTTTAGCGGCAGATCGGAATATTCTACTGCCTGCCCCGCAGTCGGCTGCCCGATGATGAGTGCTTTGTTGTAAAGCCTCAAGACCCCGGCGATCGCTTCTGCCGGACCGGAGGTATCCCCATCGGCCAGAACAATCATCAGCCCGCGGTATGCAGGCTCGGCATCGGCGGTAAAGGGGCGATCCTGTTTGTTCGCCGTTTTCCGGAGAGTGAAGAGCAACTTGCCTTTGGCGATAAACCTCTTCGCAAAATCGGCCGCGGGCGCGAAGTCGTTGGTCGAGGTGCTGTCACGCAGGTCGATCACGAGCGCGTCCACCTTCTTCGCCCCAAAGGTCTTCAGACTCGCATCCATCGCACTCAAATTTCCCGGGCTCAGCGCCCCCAGCTTCAGATATCCGATATGGTCGCCCAGGATCTCAGCGAAGAACGGGCTTTGCGCTTCCGTCGATTCCGGAGCCCGCTCCGGCAGGATTATCACGCCCCGACCGAGCCGCAGCATCAGACCGGAAAGAAGAGCGCGATTCAGCTCGGTCTCGTTCAGCGCCTCGGGATTGATGTAGTTGCTCTTTAGGATTTGGATCGCTTGCTGCAAATCCGCCGAACTCATGGAATTGAGAACAGAATCCGTGGAGGGCGGGGCAGTCGGCGCGGGAGTGGGCGTGGCGGATGCCGACGCAGGCGGTGCCGGTGTCGCTGAGCCTGCCGGAGAGCGCGCGGGCATTTGTGCCCGGAGTTCCGGGGCGGCGCCGAGCCACAGAATGATGAGAAAGCAGGCGAGCCGGAAGATCACTGGGCTGCGACGTTACCCTCAACTGCGGGAAGGGCAATGTCGCGCCGGTAATGTGCGCCTTCGAATTCGATCCGTCCCACCGCATCGTAGGCGCGCGCCCGCGCCTCCTTCACCGTTTCACCGAGGGCCGTGAGCGCGAGAACACGACCGCCGGACGTCACGACCGTGCCGTTCTCGCGTCGCGTTCCCGCGTGAAAAACCTGCACCTCATTGAGATCGGCGCACGACTCCAAACCGTGGATTGGCTTGCCGGTTTCGTATTTTCCGGGATACCCGCCGGACGCCATTACGACCGTGACCGCGGGTCGAGCGTCCCATTCGACCGCCACATTCTGCAGGCCGCCGTCAACCGTCGCTTCAAGCAGGTCGAGCAAATCCGACTTTAGGCGGGGCAGGATCGCCTGCGCCTCAGGATCACCGAAGCGGCAATTGAATTCGAGAACACGCGGACCTTCTGCCGTCATCATCAAACCCGGGAAAAGGAGACCGCGGAAATCCAGCCCGCTCTCAGCGAGGCCGTCCATGAGCGGCCACATCACTTCGCGATGGAATGTCGCTTCCGCGTCCGAGTTCCAGTTATCGGCCGGGCTGACCGCGCCCATTCCGCCGGTGTTGGGGCCGGTGTCGCCGTCATAAGCGCGCTTATGATCACGCGCGGTTGCGAGCAGGGTGTAGACCTTGCCCGCGACCAGGGCATGGAGTGAGCACTCCGTTCCGCGAAGAAATTCTTCCACCACAATCCGGCGTCCGGCCTCCCCGAAGCGGCCTTCGTTCATCATCGCCTCGATCGCCTCCTTCGCTTCCTCGCAGTCCCGCGCAATCACGACGCCTTTACCCAAGGCGAGGCCATCTGCTTTGATCACGACTGGACCGCTCAGCCGTTCGCAGAAACGCAGCGCTTCGTCACATTTATCAAATGAGCCGGCAAGGGCGGTCGGGATTTGAAGCTTTCGCATCAACTCCTTGGCGAAAATTTTCGACGACTCCAGGCGCGCCGCGGATTTCGTGGGTCCAAAGACCCGTAACCCCTCGGACACGAACAGATCTACCACGCCACCCGCGAGTGGATCGTCCGGACCGATGACGGTCAAATCGATCCGATTCTCTTTCGCAAATTTCGCCAGCGCCGCCAGATCATTCGTCGGAATCGGGATGTTCTCGCCGAGACGCTCGGTCCCAGCGTTGCCGGGGGCACAAAAAATCTGCGTTACGCGGGGCGACTGCGCTGATTTCCAAGCCAGCGCGTGTTCGCGACCCCCGCTGCCGACGACCAGGATTTTCACGGCGGCAGCGGCAACATAGCGAAAGCGAGATTGTGACACCGCCTGAACAAAGGCAAGCCGTGACTGGAGCAAGATGGTTGATGGTTTATGGTTGATCGTTGATGGAGCGCAGACGTTTTCGATCAACCATCGACCCTCAACCATCAACCTCTCCTATGGCGAAAAACGGTGTCACCTACTCGGTTCTCAAACCGGGATGCCCATCGCGGCTTCTGCTCGACCGGATCGCGGATAAATGGACCGCGTTAATTATCCAAATTCTCGCCCGCGGAACATTACGTTACTCCGCCTTGCAGCGAGAGATCGGCGACATCTCGCAAAAGATGCTAACGCAGACGCTACGCAGCCTCGAGCGTGACGGGCTGGTAAGGCGGAAGGTGTATGATGCGGCGTCGCCCAAAGTGGACTACACCCTTACTCCGCTCGGGCGAACCTTGATCGAGCCGCTGCAAGGACTTTGCCGTTGGTCCGAGAAGCATCTGCCGGAACTGCAAGCGCATCGGCAGGTGGCGGCCGACAAGATACCGTCCCGCAACGGCCGATAGGTCACTCGTGCTCATGCTCGTGATCGTGCTCATAATCGGAAAGCGAAGAGTCCAAGCACGATTACGATCACGAGCAGGAGCACGAGTGTGGGCATGAGCCGAATCTTCCTTTTGTCTCCGGCTTACGCGGGCGGAGAGCGTGCGCGAATGATCATGAGCGAGCGGGCCCAGTTCGATCTCGCGCGCCGGCTCCGCAGCGAAGATCTTCCGACGCTTGGAGAGGTTTTCACCTTCCTCAGCGGTCTTTATTTTCGCGGAAAGCTCGCCTACGCAAAAGCTTTCGCTGGGCCGATGGCAGAAAGTTTGGGCGTTCTCGTCATCACCCCAAATCGCGGCCTTCTCCCGGCCGACGCCGCAGTCGGTCTCAAAGACTTGCGCGAGTTTGCTGAAGTGGACATTGATGAAGCAGATCCGCGCTATCGCCAGCCGCTGGAACGTGACGTTCGCAACCTGGTTAAGAAACTTCCACCGCAGTCCGAGGTGGTCCTGCTCGGCAGCATCGCGACCGGCAAATATGTCGATGTGCTGCTGGAAAATTTTGGCGAGCGTTTGCTTTTTCCGGCTGACTTCGTCGGGCGGGGCGATATGAGTCGGGGCGGGTTGCTGCTGCGCTGCGCGGTCGATGGCTGCGAACTCGATTACATTCCGGTGACGGG
>Ga0136617_10003234_pt1 | contig 14578 bp, 15 predicted proteins | sample AntDrymUQ3222106_2_FD_129672 | JGI IMG/M metagenome (GOLD analysis project Ga0136617, IMG submission 129672) | Polar desert sand microbial communities from Dry Valleys, Antarctica - metaG UQ322 (21.06) | ecosystem: Environmental > Terrestrial > Soil > Desert | place: Antarctica: Dry Valley... | reverse complement strand
GAGGTCGCCGTCCTTGTGCCACAACAGCTCAGCGTCGCCGAAGCGACGGCAGGCCAGCAGAGCGTCGACCTCGTCGCACGAGCCGGGAAAGCGGACCACTCCGAACCTCATGCCGCCTCCATCACCTCGTATTCCTCGATCAGCGGATTGGCCAGCAACTGCTCGCACATCTCGGGCACCCGCGCCGGATCGTCCACGTCGAGTTCGATCAGGCGCCCCATGTGAACGTTGCGCACTCCCTCGAAGCCGAGCGCCGGCAGTGCGCCTTCGACGGCCTGGCCCGAGGGGTCGAGTATCCCCTCCTTGGGCCTTATCAGCACCCGAACCCTCAAGCGGAGCGCTCCACCCAACGTTCGAAGGGCTCGCCGGCGATGCGCTCGTAGGCCTCGGCGTAGCGCTCGCGCGTGCCCTCGACCACGTCGTCGGGCAGCTTGGGCGCGGGCGGCGCCTTGTCCCAGCCCGAGCCCGAGGCCCAGTCGCGCACGAACTGCTTGTCGAAGCTGGGCTGGCCGTGGCCGGGCTCGTAGCCGTCCGTGGGCCAGAAGCGCGAGGAATCGGGGGTCATCACCTCGTCGCCGAGCACGATCGTGCCGTCGGCGCGGCGGCCGAACTCGAACTTGGTATCGGCCAGGATGATCCCGCGCTCGCGCGCGTGCGCGGCCCCGCGCTCGTAGACGGCGAGCGACAGGCGGCGCAGCTCCTCGAGCAACGCGCGGTCCCCGACGATCTCGGCGGCGCGCTCGAAGTCGACGTTCTCGTCGTGAGCGCCCAGCTCCGCTTTTGTGGCCGGGGTGAAGATCGGCTCGGGCAGCTGCTCGGACTCGCGCAGCCCGGCCGGCAGCTCGATCCCGCACACCGTTCCGGTGGCGCCGTAGTCCTTCCACCCCGATCCGGTGATGTACCCGCGGACCACACACTCGACGGGCACCATCTCGAGGCGCTCGACGAGCATGGCGCGGCCGCGCTGTGCCTCGGGCACGTCGGTGTAGGAGACGAGATGATTGGGACAGATGTCCTCGGTCTTCTCGAGCCAGAAAGCGGTGAGGCCGGTGAGGACCTTGCCCTTGTCGGGGATCGGCGTGGGATGCACGACGTCGTAGGTCGAGATGCGGTCCGAGGCCACGAGCAGCAGGCGGTCGTCGGCCGCTTCGTAGATGTCGCGGACCTTCCCCTGGGAAATGAGCGCGGCGGCTTCGCTCACGAAGGTCGAGGCTACCAAGGGCGCCGGGCGGGTAGGTGCTTTGCGTGAGGGTGATATGGCGGACTTTGCTCGCTTTTTACAACGACCAGATGACCCACCACGCGGCGGCGCTCACCTACTACGTGCTGATGTCGCTCTTCCCTGCTGCGTTGCTTGGGCTTTCGCTGCTCGGGCTGCTCGGTCAATTCCCTGAGACCTACGACGCGATCCTCAACTATCTCCAAGACGTGGCGCCCGCCTCTCTGATCGACCCGCTCGACCGCTCGCTGCGTAAGGCCTTCCTGAGCAAGGACACCGCGGTGACGACGCTCGTGATCAGCATCGCCCTGACCCTCTACGGCACTACGGGGGCCCTCGAGGCGGCGCGGCGCGCGCTTAACGTGGTCTTCGAGCTGAACGGCAGTGGGCGCAGCTTCCTGCGCCGCAAGGCGATCGACATCGCCTCTACCTTCGTGCTGCTCGTGCTCGTGTTGTCCTCGCTCGTGCTGGTGTTCGTGGGCGGGCGCTTCGCCGAGGACCTGCTCGGCTTCCTCGGGCTGGGCGAGACCGTGGCCGAGATCTGGAACGTCGCGCGGTGGCCCGGAGCCTTCGTCGCGGCGACGCTCGCCTTCGGCTACATCTACTACGTAACCCCAGACGTCAAGCAGCGGGCCTTCCACTGGCTCACGCCGGGGGCGTTGGTGGGCGTGACGCTGTGGCTGCTGGCCTCCTACGCCTTCTCGGCCTACGTGTCGAACGTGGCCGACGTCGGCGCCATATACGGCACCTTCGCGGGGGCGATCCTGCTGGTGGCCTGGCTGTGGCTGACCAACGTGGCACTGCTGTTCGGGGCCGAGCTCAACGCGGAGATCGAGCGCGCGAAGCAAATGGCCGAGGGCGTGCCGCCCCCGGTCACGCTCAACCGGCCGGCCCGCGGTTGAGCGGACGCGGGTCCTGGATGGCGGTGTGCTGAAGCGAGCCCGTGCCAGGCTCCGGGAATCGGCGCGCGCGTTCTCCGCTACCGCCGCCAGCGGCAACCTGCGCCGCATGCAGCTGTCCTTTGGTGCTTCATGGACGGCCGAGTGGGCCTTCACGGTGGCCCTGGCGATCGTCGCCTTTCGAGACGGGGGCGCCGCCGCAGTGGGGCTCGTGGCCTTCGTCCGCACGGCGCCGTCGGCCCTGCTCGTGCCGCTGGGGTCCGCGCTCGCCGACCGCTTTCGGCGCGACCGAGTGATGGTGTGGTCGTGCCTCATGCGCGCCCTTGCTACGGCGGGCGCCGCTGTATGCCTCGCCACTGACACATCCCTGATCGCGGTCTACGCGCTCTCAGTGATGGCCACCGCAGCCTTTGCCGTCTTCCGGCCCGTCCATTCAGCCCTGCTGCCCGCGCTTTGCAGTACGCCGCTCGAGCTCACGAGCGCCAACGTCGTACGGGGCCTGATCGACTCGCTGAGCACCTTGATCGGTCCGGCGCTGGCGGCCCTTCTGCTCGGCCTGAGCACCCCGGCCGTTGTGGTTGGCGTGGTCGCCGTGCTGTCGCTTTGGTCCGGCCTGCTGCTGCTGGGGCTCTCCTACGAGGCGCCGCCGCGAGGCGCCCCTCAGCCGCTGCGCCGCATCCTGTCCGAACCGCGGAGGGCTTTCGAGCCCTCAGGCGTTACCCCGACGCGGGGCGGGTCGTGTGGGTAGCGCTCGCGCAGGTCTTCACCCGCGGCTGCCTGAACGTCTTCCTTGTCGTGGTGGCACTGGAGCTGCTCGAGACGGGTGAGCCGGGGGTGTGCGTGGCGTTGTGGGGGCTGCCCCTGATCCTGAGTAGGGCGTTGCCCACCCCCACGAGACACATCGCCGCCAGCAGGACGGGCTCGTACGGAAAGCGCCATGCTCGGAATCCGTGGCGGCCTGGCCGCAATCGGGCTGGTCGCCCCTGTGGTGGTCGCGCTTTTCTGGCGCCGTCTGCGGACCATAGACGCGTCGATCACTCACCGCGACGAGGAGATCGAGGTGCTCCGAGAGGTGGGCATGCTGCGACCCCTGCCCATGCCGGCGATCGAGAATCTGGCGGTCCATGTTGGCCACGTCAACGTGGACGAGGGCCGAGAGGTCTTTCGCCAGGGCGACTCGGGCGACACGTTTTACGTCATCAAGGACGGCAAGGCCGAGATCATCGACCACGACCGGCACGTCAGCACGATCGGCCCGGGGACAGCTTCGGCGAGATCGCTCTCATCCGCGACTGTGCGCGCACCGCCACGGTGCGCGCGCGTACCGGGCTTCTGCTCTACACGCTCGAGCGACGACACTTCGTGGCCGCGGTGTCGGGCTACCCTTCGAGCTCGCGCGAGGCCGATCAGCTCATCGACGATCGGCTCGACATGCTCTCGCAGGCCCGCGGCTAGCGCAGCGTGCGCTTCAACGGACACCGGGCTGCCCGCTGACAAGCGGGCAGCGCGAGTCGCGTCGGGGCTGATCACGAGGTTGTGAGGGTCCCTGTCTAGGTCAGCGAGTCGAGGCGCTGGACGATCGCATGAGCGTGACGCACGAAAGCCCCTGGGTCGAAGACCACGTCGAGGTCGAGATCAGGCGCCGCGCGGCCCAGCAGCTCGCGGAAGTGAGTGCCCGAGTCCCAGGCTTGCTGGGCGTTCTCCTGCACGATCCGGTAGGCCTCGTCGCGCGAGCGCCCGGCCTCCACCAGCGCGAGCAGAGCGCGCTGAGAGAAGAGCGCGCCGTGGGTGGCATCGAGGTTGAGGCCCATGCGCTCCTCGTGCACCACGAGGCCGTCCACCACCCGGATGGCGAGGTGCTGGGCGTAGTCGAGCAGGATGGTGGCGTCGGGCAGGCTGACACGCTCGACCGACGAGTGCGAGATGTCACGCTCGTGCCAGAGGGTGACGTTCTCGAGGCCGGTCAGGGCGTACCCGCGGAGCAACCGGGCGATCCCGGTGATCCGCTCGCACGTGATCGGGTTGCGCTTGTGGGGCATCGCCGACGAACCCTTCTGGGTGCCGGCCCGAAACGGTTCCTCGGCCTCGCGCACCTCCGTGCGCTGCAGGTGGCGGATCTCGGTGGCAAAGCGCTCCAAGCCCGCGCCGGCCAGGGCGATGGCGTCGAGCAGCTCGGCGTGGCGGTCGCGCGGCACCACCTGGGTCGAGACGTCCTCCGCCCGCAAGCCCAGGCGCGACAGCACCGCAGCCTCTATCTCGGGGCCGTTGGCCGAGTAGGTGCCCACCGCGCCCGAGAGCGCGCCCACCGAAACGCCCTCGACGGCGCGCTCGAGCCGGCGCAGGTTGCGCTCGGCCTCGAAGGCAAAGCCCGCAAGCTTGACGCCAAAGGTGGTGGGCTCGGCCTGTATGCCGTGCGTGCGCCCCACGCACAGGGTGTCGGTGTGCTCGCGGGCGCGCCGGACGAGGGCGTCGCGGTAGCCGAGCGCACCGCCGGCCAGGATCGGGCCCGCCTGCGACAGCTGGAGGCCCAGCGCGGTGTCGAGCACGTCGGAGGACGTGAGGCCGTGGTGTACCCAGCGCCCCGCCTCGCCCACCGACTCGGCCACCACGTCCACGAAGGCGGCCACATCGTGGTCGGTGACCTTTTCGCGCTCCTTGACCGCTTCCACCGTGAACGAGGCGCGGTCGCGGATGGCGTCGGCGTCGCCGGCCGGCACGGTGCCCTGCTCGGCCAACGCGCCCACAACGGCCAGCTCCACCTCCAGCCAGTTGTCGAGCTTGCGCGCCTCCGACCACACCGCCGCCATCTCCGGGCGGGTGTAGCGCTCGATCACGCCGAACCCGGTCTCAAACGCTCAGGATGCGGGCCGCCAGGATCGCGGCGTTCTTGGCGTTGTCGACGCCCACGGAGGCCACCGGAACACCGGGCGGCATCTGGGTCACCGAAAGCAGGGCGTCGAGGCCCCCGCCCACCGAGGTCTTCGAGGTCAGCGGCACGCCGATCACCGGAAGATCGGTGTGGGCGGCGACCACCCCGGGCAGGGCGGCCGACAGGCCGGCGCCGGCGATTATGACCTTCAGGCCGCGCATGCGCGCGTTCTTGGAGTACTCAGCCACCGTGTCGGGCTCGCGGTGGGCGCTCATCACGCGCGTCTCGTGGCGGATGCCGCGCTCGTCGAGCTCGGCGGCGGCCTTCTCCATCGCCGGCATGTCGCTCTTCGATCCCATGACGATGCCCACCTGCGGAGGAGCATCGACGTCGAGGTCGTCGAACTGGTGCTCGACCTCGGTCTCGGTGACCGGCGCCGAGGGTGGGACGGGGGTGATCTCGCCGGTCTCGCTCACGCCGCGACCCTATCGACAGCGCGGGCCGCTATGTCCGTGCGCATCTGGCGTCCGTCGAACTCGATCCCCTCGGCCGCGGCGTAAGCACGCTCGCGCGCCTCGCCCGGGGTAGCGCCCAACGCCGTGACGGCCAACACCCGCCCGCCGTCGGTCACGATCTCGCCGTTACTCTTCGCGGTACCGGCGTGAAAGACCTCGGCGCCCTTCACCGCGTCGAGGCCCCGGATCACGTCTCCCGTCGAGGGGGACTCGGGATAGCCGCGCGAGGCCAGCACTACGGTCACTGCCCAGTCGTCGGACCACTCGGGAACCACTCCGGCCAGCCCGCCCGGTGCGGCCGAGGCCTCGAGCAGCTCCAGCAGGTCGGAGCTCAGGCGCGGCAGCACGGCCTGGGTCTCGGGATCGCCGAAGCGCGCGTTGTACTCGAGCACCTTCGGTCCGGCGGCCGTCATCATCAGACCCGCGTAGAGCACCCCGTGGAACGGCGTGCCGCGGCGGCGCAGCTCGTCGACGATCGGCTGGTGAGCCAGGCGCACGAGCCCCTCCACCGTCTCGGCGTCTACGCCAGGCACCGGCGAGTAGCTGCCCATGCCGCCGGTGTTCGGGCCCTCGTCGCCGTCGAAGATGCGCTTGTAGTCCTGCGCGGGCGCGAGCGGTACGGCACGCTCGCCGTCGCAGAGCGCGAGCAGCGACAGCTCTTCGCCCACGAGAAACTCCTCGAGCACCACCTCAGTGTCTCCGAAGCGCTCCTCGACGAAGAAGACGTCGAGCGCCGCGCGAGCCTCGCGCTCGTCGGCGGCGATGATCACGCCCTTGCCCGCGGCCAGGACATCGGCCTTGAGCACCGCTGGATACGACGCGCAGGCCAGGTGAGCGGCTGCCTCGTCGCGGTCGCGAAAGAGCACATGGGAGGCGGTCGGCACGCCCGTGGACTTCATGAGCTCCTTGGCGTAGGCCTTCGAGCCCTCGATGCGCGCGGCCGCCTTCGAGGGCCCGAACGCTGCGATGCCGGCGGCGGAGAGATCGTCCACAAGCCCGGCCACCAGCGGGGCCTCGGGGCCGACAACGACCAGGTCGATCCCGCGCTCGCGCGCCAAGGCCACCGGGTCGTCGTCGGGAAGGCACTCGATCCCGTCGCGGGCTATGCCCGCGTTGCCTGGAGCCGCAAGCAGCTTCGGCTCGCGCGGGCTGCGACGCAGGGTGCGCAACAGGGCGTGCTCGCGTCCGCCCGCGCCGACAACTAACACTTGGGTCAAAGCGCGGCGATGAAGTCGTCGATGGGGATTGCCGACAACGTCTCGTAGCGCGCCGTTCCGCGCGAGCCGAGCTCCATCGACACGCGCGCCACGGTCTTCTCGTCGGGCGCCTCGATGACGTTCACGAAGTCGTACCGGCCGAGCACCGCCCACTGCGCCTTGACCGTCACGCCGAGCTGCTCGATCTCCTTGTTGACCTCGCGGATGCGGGACGGGTTGCTCTTCAGCGTCTGCACGCCCTCCGGAGAGAGGGTGGAGAGCATCACGAAGGTCGGCATGGCCTTCTCCTCCTTTGGGTTCGGTGCGGTTCGGTGCCTCGTGCGGAATGTACTTCGGTGTAGCGATACGTGCGCGCTCGCGCTAGCCTCGCGTGTACCCACCTACCAGGAGGACCGTGCAGTCATGAAGTTCCTTGTCGCCACCGCCGCGACCCTTACGATCGCCCTTTCGGGGACTTCGCTCGCCCAGGCGGCCACCCTCGCAGCCGACCCGAACCGCGACTGCTATCCCGAGGCCACCCCGGTCTTCCTGCCCGGCGAGGGCTTCACGCCGAACGCCCAGGTCGACTTCACGCGTGACGGCACGCCGCTGGTGGCCAACCCCCCGATCGTGGCCGACGCGGCCGGCCTGGTGAGCGCGACGCTCACGCTGCCCGGCCTGGTGAAGGGCCAGAAGACCCTCGACTACGTCGCCACCGATACCGCCAACCCTTTGAACACGGCCTCGCTGAGCCTGCTCGTGACCGCCACCGACGTGGCCCTCAAGCCCAAGCGCGGCAGGCCCGAGCGCCTGCTCACGATCGGCGCGCGCGGCTTCTTCGGCGGAGGCAAGACGCTATGGGCCCACGTAGTGCGCGGCGGCCGGGCGCGCAACGTCAAGATCGGCCGCATCAAGGGCCCGTGCAAGAAGGTCAGGGCCAAGCGGCGGATATTCCCGGCCGGGGCCGCATCGGGCAGCTACCGCGTCCAGTTCGACGCCTTCAAGCGCTACCGCAAGAAGCGCGAGTTCAAGTCGATCTTCAACGTGACGATCTTCCGCACGGTGCGTCCGGCCATCGCGTCTGTGAGCGCGAGCGGCTCGGCCTCCTCCTGGATTCAGATCGACTAGCCGGGCCAACTAGCGGTCAGCGCGCAGCACCCGGCCGGTGGCGCGGCCCTTCAACGTCCGCACCCGCGCCCCGCACCCAGCCGCCCGCGGAACGTCCGCGAACGGTTTCCGGCCGAAGGGTGCAGCACATCGCGGCGAATCGCTGCGAACGTGGAGCGGTCGGGGCGCATCAAATCGTTGTACTGCCAGCGAGCTTTGGGGTAGTGCAGGTGCGCGTAGCCGTCAGCGAATCCTTCGCCCGGATCGTCGAAGTAATGGGCGCCCTGGTTGCCGGGAAAGAGGTCGCCGCCCTTCACGTGCGCGCACACGTTCGTGGCGCTCGCCCAGTGCTTGGCGCCCCAGTCGAGGGCGTTCCAACGGTTGCTGGAGCGCGCGACGGCCAGGTGGTGGCCGTATTCGTGGGTCAGCTGATACTCCACCGGGATCCCATCCACCTTCTCGCCCGGAACGTACATGCGCGCTTCGTCGATGGCGTAGCAGGCGACCACCTGGGAGCCACCACAGAGGCGGGAGATCTCCCGCGGTGTCCCGACGTAGACGCGCAGGCTCCCGAGCTCGGGTCCGTGCAGACGCGAGCCGAGAAAGTTCACCAGCGCCTGGTCGCTCGCGGCGTCGTCGGGGTAGGCGGAGGACACTTCGACCTCAACCTGATAGCCGTCAGCCGTTGAAAGGGTGCGAGTGTGAGTGGCGGTTCGCGCCACGCGCATGAGAGGCGCCCCGTTTTGAACCACAGCGTCGCGAACGTGGCCTGGGGCAAAACCCGCCGGAAGGGGGCCCGCCTGAGGCACTTCGCGCTCTTGTGCCGCGGCGGGGAAGGGAAAGGCCAGTAGCGCGGCGACCCCAGCCCCGGTGGCGTAGGCGCTGAGATGTCGAAGCGAAGGCATCTCTCAAGCTAACCCGCCTTGAACGACTTCCGGTGAATCTGGACACTCCTATGAGGGGCCTACCCCACTTGGCAGGTCACGAGCCCCGTTAGGGTTAGTACACGGGCCGCTCTAATGGACGCCGGCAGCCACAACGCCGGCCTTGGCGAAGGTCAGCTCGCCGTCTACTGCGTCCACCTCGACCACGTCGCCGGCGGCGAACTCGCCCTCGAGCAGCTTGAGCGCCAGCTTGTCCACCAGCCGCTTCTGGATCACGCGCTTGAGCGGGCGGGCGCCGTAAGTTGGGTCGTACCCCAGCTCGGCCAGCAGGGTGCGGGCATCCTCGCTCAGCTCGATCTCCACGCCGCGCTCGGCCACCCGCTCGATCAGCTTCGCCACCTGCAGGCCCACGATCTCGGCGATCTCCTCGCGCGCCAGCTGGTGGAACTCGACGATCTCGTCCAGGCGGTTGACGAACTCGGGCTTGAAGGTCGCCTCCACGCCCGCTAGCCCGCCGGCCACGTTGGAGGTCATGATCACAACGGTGTTCTTGAAGTCGACCGTGCGGCCCTGGCCGTCGGTCAGGCGGCCGTCGTCCATCAGCTGCAGCAGCACGTTGAACACGTCGGCGTGCGCCTTCTCGATCTCGTCGAGGAGGACCACCGAGTAGGGCCGGCGGCGAACGGCTTCGGTCAGCTGGCCGCCCTCCTCGTAGCCCACGTATCCGGGCGGGGCGCCCACGAGCCGCGAGACGGAGTGCTTCTCCATGTACTCCGACATGTCGATGCGCACCATCGCGTCCTCGGAGTCGAACATGAACTCGGCCAACGCGCGGGCCAGCTCGGTCTTGCCCACGCCGGTGGGGCCGATGAAGAGGAACGTGCCGATCGGCCGGTTGGGGTCCTGCAGCCCTGCTCGCGAGCGGCGCAGCGCGTTGGAGACCGCCTCCACCGCCTGCTCCTGGCCGATCACGCGGTCGTGCAGGCGCTCCTCCATGTGGATGAGCTTCTCGACTTCGCCCTCCATCAGTTTCGACACGGGAATGCCGGTCCAGTTGGCCACCACCTCGCCCACGTCCTCGGCGTCGACCTCCTCCTTGAGGAAGGTCACGCCCGACTGGGTCGCGGCCAGCTCGGCATCGCGCTCGGCCGCTTCGGCCTGGATCTCGGGAATCTCCCCGTAACGCAGCTCGGCCGCGCGCTGGAGATCGGCCTCGCGCTCGGCGCGTTCCGCGTCGCGGTGGGCCTGCTCCAGGCGCTCCTTGGCCGAGCGGATGGCTTCGATTGCGTCCTTCTCGCCCTGCCAATGGGCCTTCATCTCACTGGAGCGCTCGCGCAGGTCGGCCAGCTCGCGATCGAGGGCGTCGCGGCGCGCGACCGATGCCTCGTCGGTCTCCTTCTCGAGCGCCTGGTTCTCGATCTCCAGTTGCATGATGCGCCGCTCGACAGCGTCGATCTCGGTGGGCATCGAGTCGATCTCGATGCGCAGCCGCGAGGCGGCCTCGTCGATCAGGTCGATGGCCTTGTCGGGAAGAAAGCGGTCGGCGATGTAGCGCTGCGACAGCGTGGCGGCGGCGATGATGGCCGCGTCCTGGATGCGCACGCCGTGGTGGACCTCGTAGCGCTCCTTGAGCCCCCGCAGGATGGCGATCGTGTCCTCCACCGAGGGCTCGGCCACCAGCACGGGCTGGAAGCGCCGCTCCAAGGCGGCGTCCTTTTCGATGTGCTTGCGGTACTCGTCGAGCGTGGTGGCGCCCACCGCGCGCAGCTCACCGCGAGCCAGCATCGGCTTGAGCAGGTTGGCGGCGTCGACGGCGCCCTCAGCCGCGCCGGCGCCCACGATCGTATGCAGCTCGTCGAGGAAGAGAATGATGCGGCCCTCGCCGTCGGCCACCTCCTTGAGCACAGCCTTGAGGCGGTCCTCGAACTCACCGCGGTACTTGGCTCCGGCGATCAGCGCACCCATGTCGAGGGCGATCACGCGACGGTCGCGCAGCGAGTCGGGAATGTCGCCCGAGACGATGCGCTGGGCCAGACCTTCGACGATGGCCGTCTTGCCCACGCCCGGCTCGCCGATCAGCACCGGGTTGTTCTTCGTGCGCCGCGAGAGCACCTGGATCACCCGGCGCACCTCGTCGTCGCGGCCGATCACCGGATCGAGCTTGCCCTCCTCGGCCGCCGAAGTGAGGTCGTTGCCGTAGGTCTCGAGCGCCTGGTACTTCTCCTCGGGGTTCTGGTCGGTCACCCGGTGCGGCCCGCGCACCGCCATTACGGCTTCAGCCAGCTGGTCGCGCGAAGCGCCCGTGTCCACGCCCGGCTCGGCGGCCAGCGCCAGCAGCAGATGCTCGCTGGACACGTACTCGTCACCCATCCCGCGGGCCTCGGCGTCGGCGCGTTCGAGCACCCCGGTCAGCTCGCGGCTCATGGCCGGGGCGCCAGAGGCCTCGGTGGAGAGGGTGGGGAGCGCAGCCAGCGCCTCATTGGCGCGGCTGCGGACGCGGGTGGGGTCGGCGCCGGCGCGCCGCAGGACGGGCACAACGATCCCGCCCTCCTGCTCGAGCAGCACGAGCAGGAGATGGTTCGGGACCACCTCGGAGTTGGCGCGGGCGCCGGCCAGGGACTGTGCGGCGGCGATCGCCTCTTGAGACTTGATCGTGAATCGGTTCAGCTGCATGGGCTCACCGTGAGCGTTGGATGGGAATGCGCACACCCCGCGGGCGCGAAGCCAGTGCCTGCGAGGGCGGCTGGTAGAGCACCATCTCGGCCTTGAACGAACGCCTTACGCGAGCGATCTCGTCGCGCATCTCCCGCTGGACTCGATCGGCCTGGCGCTCGAGGGAGCGCAGGCGGCGGCGCATGCGCTCGATCTCTCCTTCCAGCTCGAACACCCGCTCCACCCCGGCCAGGTTCATGCCCAGCTCGCCGGTCAGCTCCTGGATGCGCCGCAGGCGCTCCACGTCCTGCTGGGAGTAGAGGCGGGTGTTCTTGGGCGAGCGCTTGGGTGCGATCAGGCCGCGCGCCTCGTAGATGCGCAGCGTCTGTGGATGCATGCCGGCCAGCTCGGCCGCAACGGAGATCATGTAGACCCCGCGGTCGTTGTCGGGCCGGTTGTCGGACAAACTGCTCATCGATCGGGCGAGAGCAGGCGCTCACGCGGGTTGCCGTTCATCACCTCGGCGAGGTCGTCCACCGCCTCGCGCTGCTCGTCGGAGAGCGAGCTCGGCACGTCGATCACCAGGCGATAGTGGACGTCGCCGCGCCCGCGGCCACCAAGCTTCGGCGGGCCCTCGCCACGAAGGCGCTGAATGGTCCCGCTCGCGGTGCCGGGGGCCACGCGAATGCGCTTGCTGGCGGACAGGGTGGGCACCTCGATCGTGGCCCCGCGAATCGCCTCGGGCACCGTGATCGGCACCTCGACCTCGAGGTGGTCGCCCTTGCGGCTGAAGATCGGCGAGTCGCCCACGCGAGTTACCGCGTACAGGTCGCCCGCGGGCCCGCCGCGCGGGCCGGCCTCGCCCTTGCCGGCCAGGCGAACGCGGCTGCCGTCGCGCACGCCGGCGGGAATGTTCACCCGGTAGCGCTTGACCTGGCGCGTGCGCCCGGAGCCCTCACAGGTCGGACACGGCTCCTTGATCTCCGTCCCGGTACCCCCGCACTGGCGACAGGGCTGGGAGATCGAGAAGAGCCCCTGCGACTCGGCCTCTACGCCGCGGCCCTGGCACAGCGAGCAGATGGACGGGGTGGTTCCCGGCCGCGCGCCGGTGCCGTGGCAGGTCGGGCAGGGCGCCGATAGCGGCACCGAGACCGGCACCTGCGCTCCCTCCATCGCCTGATCGAAGGACACGTGGACCTCCGTCTCGAGGTCGCGGCCGGGCTGGGGCCGCTGCGGGTTCGCGCCGCCCGTTCGGTTGCCGAAGATGTCGCCCAGAATGTCGCCGAAGCCGCCGAAGTTGCCGCCGCCCCGAAACGAGCTCGGGTCAAATCCGCCGGTCCCCCCGAAGATGCCGCCGCCCGAGTCGAACGCCTTGCGCTTCTCGGGGTCCGAGAGGATCGAATAAGCCTCCTGGACCTCCTTGAAGCGCTCCTCGGCGTTGGTGTCGCCGGCGTTGGTGTCGGGGTGGTATTTGCGGGCCAGCTTCCGGTACGCCTTCTTGATCTCCTCGTCGGAGGCGCCCTTGGCTACGCCCAACGTGGTGTATGGATCCTTTGTGGCCGCCATGGTCTAGGCCGAGACAACTACGCGGGCCGGACGCAGGATCGAGCCTGCCGAGCGGTAGCCCTTCTCGACGACGTCGATCACGAGCCCCGACTCGGCGCCGTCCTGCTGCCGCATGGATAGGGCCTCGTGCTCACCGGGATCGAAGCGGTCACCGCGCGGGTCGAACTGCTCCACGCCGTTTCGCTCGAGCACGGCGATCAGTGCCGAATGTACGAGGCGAACACCTTCGGCCAGATGCTGCTCGCCCTCCTGGGCCGATGCGAGCGCCCGCTCGAGATTGTCGACCACCGGCAGCAGCTCGCGAACGAGCCCGCTCCTGGCGCGCTCGCCCGAAGCCGCCGCCTCGCGGGCCGCGCGCTTGCGGTAGTTCTCGAAGTCGGCCTGGGCGCGACGGGCGAGGTCGAGATACTCGTCTCTCTCCCGCCGCAGTGACGCCAGCGGGTCCTCGGCCTCCTCGGGCTGCTCGGCCTCTTCCTTCGCCTCGAGGTGTTCGCGCTCGTTGGCCGGGTCCTCGTCCCCGGAGGGCTCGCCGGCCTCGTCACGCGAGGTCACGGGCTCCTCCTCCGGGGGGACCGGTGATGGCTGCTCGAACATCTTTACGCCCGGTCCTCTTCCTCGACCACCTCGGCGTCGACGACCTCCTCCTCCGCGGAGGAGTCGGTGGCGCCGTCGCCCGATGCGCCGTTGCCCGCCTGCTGCTGCTCAGCGGCGGCCGCCGCGTACATCTGCTCGGACACCTTGTGGAAGGCGGACTGCAGGGCGTCGGTCTTGCTGCGCAGCAGCGCCGGGTCCTCGGACTCGAGGTTCTCACGGATGTCCTTGATGGCCGCCTCGATCGCCTCCTTGGAGGACGAGTCGACGCTGTCGCCCATCTCGGTGAGCTGGCGCTCGGACTGGTAGGCCGCGTTCTCCGCCGTGTTGCGAGCTTCGACGAGCTCGCGCATGCGGCTGTCCTCCTCCGCGTGGGTCTCGGCGTCCTTGACCATCCGCTCGACCTCGTCGTCGGCCAGGCCCGAGCCGGCCCTGATCTCGATCTTCTGCTCCTTGCCCGTGCCCAGGTCCTTCGCGCCCACGGCCACGATGCCGTTGGCGTCGATGTCGAAGGTCACCTCGATCTGCGGGATGCCGCGCGGGGCCGGCGGGATGCCGGTGAGCTGGAACTTGCCCAGCGACTTGTTGTAGGTAGCCATCTCGCGCTCGCCCTGGAGCACGTGGACCTCCACGCTCGGCTGATTGTCCTCGGCGGTGGAGAAGATCTCCGACTTGCGGGTCGGGATCGTGGTGTTGCGCTCGATGAGCTTGGTCATCACGCCGCCCTTGGTCTCGATGCCGAGGGTGAGCGGGGTCACGTCGAGCAGCAGCACGTCCTTGACGTCGCCGGCCAGCACTCCGGCCTGGATGGCGGCGCCCACGGCCACGACCTCATCGGGATTGACGCCGCGGTGCGGGTCCTTTCCGGTGAGCTCCTTGACCTTCTCCTGCACGGCGGGCATGCGCGTCATGCCGCCCACCAGGACGACGTGATCGATGCCTTCCTTGCCGGCGCCAGAGTCCTCGAGGGCCTGCTTGGTCGGGGCGACCACCCGGTCGACCAGGTCGGCGGTCAGCTCGTTGAGCTTGGAGCGCGTGAGGCGCTGGTTGAGGTGCTTGGGCACCGAGTCCACCGCGGTG
>Ga0136617_10003233_pt1 | contig 14579 bp, 13 predicted proteins | sample AntDrymUQ3222106_2_FD_129672 | JGI IMG/M metagenome (GOLD analysis project Ga0136617, IMG submission 129672) | Polar desert sand microbial communities from Dry Valleys, Antarctica - metaG UQ322 (21.06) | ecosystem: Environmental > Terrestrial > Soil > Desert | place: Antarctica: Dry Valley... | reverse complement strand
CTAGACTAGCCGGTGAAATCCTCGGCGCTGATCTGAGCGATTTTTTCGCGCGCTATGTGACGGGTAATGAAAATCCTGCGATTGCGCCTTTGCTAGCGTCGTTTGGCGTAATGTTGTATATGCGCCCTGCAATCGGGCCGACGGATCGTGGTGGTCGGGCGATCAAAGAGGGCGACGATCCGCCACGCTGTGCATTCGGAATGAAACTTGGCCCAAATCTCACCCTGCAACATGTTTACTGGGAGAGCCCGGCCGAGCGTGCCGGGCTTTCCGCCAACGATACGTTGGTTGACCTCGATGGGGTCCAAGCATCCGAAGCCGTCGTTCTGCAGATTTTGCGCTGCCGCGCTCCAGGCGACACGGTAAAAATCATCGGCTTCCGACGCGGCGAATTGATGGAGTTTGACGTTACACTCGAAGCCGCTCCAAATGACACCGCGTATCTTGTGCTCGACCTGGCTCAGACGGAAGAAGTGGCGGCGCGTCGTGCCGCATGGCTCGGAACCGATTGCGGGCAATCCTTCAAACCTTCACCGCAGGATTGAGCGAATAGCGCCCGGTCACCGACGCCTCGGCGAGAACGTGACCCTGCATGCCGCGCAGCACGTCCTGGCCAGTGAACTTTGGCGGCACGACGAGTTTTGGTACGTCGAGCGCATACAACGTGAACACGTAGCGGTGCGGGATCGTGTCGTTCCAGGGCGGGCAAGGTCCATCGTAGCCAAAGTAGTCGCCCGCCATTTGCGGATCATTCGCGAACCAGCCGGTGTAATCGTTTAGACCATGCAATGCACCGCGCGGAGCGTGAGGTCCGGGTTTGCCCCTCGACGCCACCCCGTCGGAGAACTCGCCCCGGGCAATTGGCTTGGTGTCCGGCGGCAGATCGATTATCGACCAATGAAAGAAATCGACACGAGAGAGCGTCGCCGGCACGGAACGCCCTTCCTTGTTCACGTCGTCGCCCCGTGACGGGACGTCGGGGTCGTGGCACACGATGCACAGCGATAGCGTGCCCGAAGGCAGTCCGCTCCACGCAAAGTCGGGATTGCGATTCGCGGCGAGTTTGACGTGCGTGGTGGCGTCGATCGCGCCAAACGCAAGTTCAGCGCCTATTGCCCCGCCATCCATAAATGCGGTGGTCGTCAATTGCAACGTCATGATCGCGTATTCCTTATTGGTCTATGAGGCGCAGGGATATGGCGACAGCCGAAAGTGTGAAGGTCGCGTCATTTGGGCTTCGACCCGACCGGGGAGCCTGACGCGGCGCTCGGCGCGTGCGCGGTCCGCAGGGCCTCCAGCGATGCCTTTTGCAGTTCCATTGTCTTGATGCTCATCTGCATCAGATTGACGCTCATCGTCAGCCAGTTTTCGATCACCCGCAGTTCGGCGATCTTGCGGTCGATCTCCGCTGGATCGAGTGCCGCGAACATGGTGGCCGGGTTCGGGAACGGCATGGCGCCGGCGCCGCCGGATACGGTTGTCCCCGGTAGCGCGAATCCGGGCATCGGAATGCCAAACGGATTCCACATCCGCTGCATGAACTCGAGCGCTTCTTGGGGAGAATAAGGGAAGGTAGCTTCGTTACCGAACTGTTGCTTTTCCTCTGCGGCCATCGCGTCTCTCCGGAGAACCAGGCGGGATTTCCGCTACTATCCTCTCTCATGGCGGAACTTGGCGCAACCTTGCACGACCGTCTTGCCTCGATCGTCGGCGATACGCATGTGCTAACGGCTGCGGCGGAGACCGAACCTTATCTCATCGACTGGCGCGGCCGCTTTCGCGGGTGTGCGCGGGGGGTGGTGCGGCCGGGCAGTACTGCAGAGGTCGCGGCGGTCGTGCGATTCTGCGCGGACGTTGGAATTCCGATGGTACCCCAGGGCGGCAACACAGGTCTTTGCGGCGGTGCAACGCCACATGTTACAGGCGATGAAATCGTGCTTGCTTTAGGACGCATGAATCGCCTGCGTGAAATCGACGCAGCGAACGCAAGCATCACCGTCGAAGCGGGTATGCCGCTCGCCGCAGTGCAGCAACACGCCGCGGCGGCGGGACTGTACTTTCCGTTGTCGCTTGCGTCCGAGGGGAGTTGCACGATCGGCGGCAATCTCTCGACCAATGCCGGCGGTACCGCTGTGCTGCGCTTCGGGAACGCACGCGATCTGACGCTGGGTCTGGAGATCGTCCTGGCTGACGGCCGCGTATGGAACGGACTGCGCGGCTTGCGCAAGGACAACACGGGATACGATCTGAAACACTTGTTTATCGGTGCGGAGGGTACGCTGGGCATCGTCACCGCCGCCGTCCTTAAGCTCTTCCCCGCTGCGCGGACGCAGGTCACCGCTCTGGTAGCGTTGGCTTCGGTGACTGCCGCGGTCGCATTGCTCGGGCGATTGCAGAGTGTGCTCTCGGATCGCCTGAGCGGCTTCGAGCTCGTCAGCGGCGTGGCGCTCGCCCTGTCGCGCAAACTGGAGCCTGCAGTGCCGGCGCCGTTGCCCGGCCACGCTTGGTACGTCCTCGTGCAAATCGACGACAATGCACAGGATTCGCCCATTGCGGCGCTCGTCGAAACGACCATTGCAACGGCGGTGGATGCGGGGGTCGCCCTTGACGCGACGATCGCCCAATCAGCCGCACAAGCGGCGCGGTTGTGGGCGTTGCGTGAAAACATCAGCGAAGCGCAGCGGCGGGAAGGCCCCAACATCAAGCATGACATCTCGCTTGCAGTCTCGTCGATCCCGGCTTTCCTTGACGAGTGCAACGCCGCGCTTCTGGCCGCGTTCCCGCGCGCACGTCTGATCATCTTTGGACACTTGGGCGATGGCAATCTGCATTACAACCTGTCCGCGCCGGAGGGTGAAGCTCCAGTGGATTTCCTAGACAACGCGGCTGCCGTCAACCGGATCGTCCACGATCTGGTGGCGCACCACGGTGGCAGTTTCAGCGCCGAGCATGGCATCGGACAATTGAAGCGCGACGACCTCGTTCGTTATAAGAGCGACGTCGAGCTCGATCTGATGCGGGCAATCAAACGAACGCTCGATCCACGCGGCCTCTGCAACCCCGGCAAAGTGCTTTAGGAGGACAACTGATGAGCAAGATTGTCTTTTGGATCGTCCTCATTTTCGTTTTGCTGTTCGCGTGGCGAATGTGGAACGTTGCGAAAGCACGGGCGCGCGACGCGCGCAACAAGAACCCCGCTGTTTCCCCCGAGAAAATGGTCAAGTGCGCGGCGTGCGGCGTATTTCTTCCGGTCGCGGACGCGAAACAGTTGGCGGATGGATTTCGTTGTGCCGATAGCGCGTGTGCGCTAAAGAAACCCTGATTCGCGTCGATGCAACGCACCTTCCCGCCGACTCACACGATGCAGCCCGCGCCGACCCTACCCCCGCTCGATGAGACGCCCATGTCGTCGATGCTCGGCGATTCGGGCCGCCGGACGCTCTGGCTGGTCGGTCTCTACCGCGCGGTGTGCGGTGCTGCGTTGCTGGGGACGGCATTGTTGATCGATCCGCGTTCGATCAACGTATTGACACCCAACGCGTTTGTCACCGGTGCCGGTCTTTATTTTCTGTTCGGGCTGGGGTCGTTCTTCTCGCTGCAGCAGGATCGGCTGCCGCTGCCGGTTCCGCCCATGTTATTGGCGCTCCTGGCCGGCGACGTCTTTTTCTTGGGGCTGGTCATGATTTCCGGCGGAGGCTTTGGCGCGCCACTGGCCATTCTGCTGTTTCCGCAACTAGCCGCGGCCGGATGGCTGTTGCGTACGCAGACAGCGTTTTTTCACGCGGCCTTCGCCTCGATGTCGTTGCTCGGCCTCGATACCATCCGCGCGTTCGAGGGGCAGGTAAGCGGTGCGCAGCTTTTCCAGACCGGCATCATCGGCTTCGGCTACTTTACGATGGTGGGCATCGCTGTTGCGTTGGGACGCTACACCAAACTGTCGGAGGATCTGGCGGCGCAGCGCGGCATCGACGTTGCCAATCTCGAACAAGTCAACCGCTTGATCATCCAGGACATGCAGGACGGGGTCCTGGTCGTCGATCTGAACGGCGTCGTGCGCGGGCATAACGCGCAGGTGACGCGACTGCTCGGCGGGTTCGGCCGCATGCGCGGCGGCATGCGCTTGGCCGAATTCTCCCCGACCTTGCACGATTACTGGCGCCGCTGGCAAGAAGACTTCACGGAAGCGCTGCCCCCGTTCAAGATGGACGCGACACAACGACTGCTGCGTGTGCGTTTGGTGCGAATCGGCTCGGGGTTGAACGGCGGCACGCTGATCTATCTGGAGGATTTGGGTCGAGCGCAGACCGAAGCGCAGCAAATGAAGCTCGCCGCAATGGGCCGTCTGACCGCCTCCATCGCGCACGAGATCAGGAACCCGCTGTCCGCCATCAACCAGGCATCGCAATTGCTCGAGGAAGATGGCGCAGTCGCACCCGAAGGTGCGCGGCTGCTCGGAATGATCCGCAACAACGCGAAGCGCATCGACCGCATCGTTGGCGAGGTGCTGCAACTAAACCGCCGTGACCGCCAGCAACCGGAAATCGTGCCATTGGCGGAGTTCATGGACGCGTTGACCGAGGAGATCGTTGCCGCCGAGAATATGCCGCCAGGGAGCATCGTCATACAAACGGTAAACGATATGCTGGTCGTCTTCGATCGCGGACATTTGAACCAGATCGTATGGAATCTGGTCCGCAACGCCTGGCAGCACTGCCAGAAAAAGGAAGGCAGCATTCATGTTACCGCACGCGCAGGCTATATGGGTGATGCCGTCATTTGCGAGCTGAACGACGATGGACCGGGTATCCCTGCCGAGTTGCGGCCGCAGATTTTCGAGCCATTCTTCACGACCCGTCCGGGCGGCACGGGGCTCGGTCTCTATATCGCGCGCGAATTGGCCGATGCGAACGGCGCCGTGCTGGAGCTCTTGCCCAAAGGGCCCGGCGCGCATTTTCGATTGACATTGAGACGGGCAATGGTTCCGGAATCCTCGGCGTAAGCCTGCGAAGACGGCGTCAAGATCATTGCTTTCATGGAGGACGTGTGACCAGAAAAATTCGCGGGCAACCGAAAATTCTCATCGTTGACGACGAGCCCGACCTGCTGGAACTGCTCGAGCTCACGTTATCAAGGATGGGGCTCGATACGAGTCGCGCTGAATCGGTCGCCGAAGCCGTGCGTCTGCTCGACCGCGATCCCTTCGACCTTTGTCTCACTGATATGCGGCTTCCCGACGCCGAGGGCCTGCGCGTGATCGAGCACATCAATCAAAAGGGGCTCGATGTGCCGGTCGCGGTCATCACGGCTTACGGCAGCGCGGAAAACGCGGTAGCGGCGCTGAAAGCCGGGGCCTTCGACTATCTGGCCAAGCCGGTCGCGCTGGAGCAGTTGCGCGCACTCGTCAGACAGGCGCTCAAAGTGCCCGAAAAGACCAAGGAACCGAGTTCGTATCAACTGTTAGGCGAGTCGCCGGCGATCGAGCAGGTCCGCGGACTGATCGAGCGGCTGGCCAAGAGTCAGGCACCAGTATTCATCAACGGAGAGTCGGGCAGCGGCAAGGAACTTGCCGCACGGACAATCCACCTGAACGGCCCGCGCGGCGAATTGCCGTTTGTCGCGGTCAACTGCGGCGCGATCCCCGAGAATCTGATGGAAAGCGAATTTTTCGGTTATCGCAAAGGCGCGTTCACCGGCGCGGAGGCGGATCGCGATGGCTTTTTCCAAGCGGCTACCGGCGGAACGCTGTTCCTGGATGAGGTGGCGGATCTACCCCTGGCCATGCAGGTCAAGCTGCTGCGCGCGATTCAGGAAAAAAAGGTGCGCAAGGTCGGCGCGACGCAGGAAGAGCCGGTCGATGTGCGCATCATCAGCGCGACGCACAAGAAGCTTGGCGGACTCGTGGATTCGGGCGACTTCCGCCAGGATCTTTATTATCGGCTCCACGTGATCGAATTGGCGATGCCAAGCTTGCGCGAGATGCGCGAAGACATCCCGCTGATTGCCAATGCGATCCTGGCCAAGCTCAGCCGCGGCACGCCCGCGCAGCTGGAGCCGGAGGCGATCGCGGCCCTCGAACGGTATCCGTTTCCAGGCAACGTCCGCGAGCTTGAAAATATCCTCGAGCGCGGGCTCTCGCTTGCGGCAAATCCCCAGCGCATCAATGCCGAGGATTTGCACTTGACCCCGGTGATCGATGAATCGGACACGGCGTTCCCCCCGGGCGAGAAGTGGCCACTGCAGGACTATCTCGATCGCGTCGAGCGCGCGGCCATCAATGAAGCGCTGGAGAAAACGCGGTACAACCGCACCGCCGCAGCCAAGCTTCTGGGTATTACGTTCAGGGCAATGCGCTACCGTATGGAAAGGCTAGGCCTTAAGTAAGCTATATTCCCGTTTCCTCTCGAGCGCTCACAAACAGTCACGACTTAGCCTCGCTGGCCTTGACGCTGATAGAGGCGGATGTCGGAGACCTGGTCTCAAGCTACGGAGCGAAATACTTGCGATAGTCTCGTGGCTGCTGTGGCGAGATTCGCGGACGGCGCGTTTCTGAATCCGCTTGCAGCGCCAATAACGGGAAGCAATCCCCAGTCGATAACTTTCGGCGTCAGTACGACGCCTTATACAGGTTCGACTGCGGTGCAAATTTCGGGTGATTTATGCACGCTGTTGAACAGAATGGTCGTGAGTGGGAGCGATTGATCGAGCGTCGTTCTGGTGCTCCACCCAACGACGGCGTTGGAGGCAGACATGAAAATGGACGAATCTACCGCCAACCGGAATGCCTTCATTGGAAGCAAGGATTGCGAACGAAAACGAAGACGCGAGAATCGCCGAACTCAAGCGCCACGACGTCGACGTGTTTCACAAGAACATGCACGACGCGTCGGGTTGGTGGTGGCGGCGCGGTAGCGGCTACCTAAACCGCCCGTTTCAGTCGACTGCAGGAGCGTGCAAGAAGGCTTTCGCAACGATACGCGATGACGCTTGAAGCAATGCGACGTTTTCCACCTCGTTAAGAACATTGCGCCTAGGCGTACAAATGCGCCATAACGTCTGAAATCATGGCAACGCACCAAAGGTGCGATACAGGCGGGAATCTGCCGTCGCTATGTGCAACGGTTAGCGCAAGACGGCAAGATTGATCTTCGCTGCTGATAGGCCGGCATTGGCTCATCTCTCCCACTCTTCATACGGAAGCCGCTGAAGTGGGGGTCGAAAAACCGAAATGAAAAGTAACCGTCCCGGCGGATTTCCGGGAAGCAAGCAGCGCCGGTGCTAGCACACCGGCGCGCCCTGACCACAGCGCAGCACCTTCCCAGGAGACTGCATCATGCTTACCGAAAATATTACCCGCCACAAAGCAACGCGATATGCAATCGAAGTTAACTCAGAAGGGAAAGGTTTGGTGAAAATGCATCGATGGATCGGCAGAGTCGTCGTTTTGACAACGCTAGGAGTCGTCGCATTTCTACCCGGAACTGCCCTCGCGCTTAACGATACTTGCGCGAATGCGCACGCGCGTCCAATGGGCTATCAATTTACATTCACGGGGTCCGGAATCGATCGCTATTACCGTTTTCTCGCAGTCAGTGGGGCGTCCTACCATATCAACACCGCACCCGTGGGCACCAATGATGGTGCGACGGAATTCTGCGATGCATTTGTCTACGCCGATAGCACCTGTACCGCGGAGGTTGCGGTGGCCGGGGATGAAGATACCCAGGACTGGGGCGGCGATGGCGATGGCTTCGTTGCGACCGCTACTCAGGCTCATACCGCTTTGATCAGCCATAGCGCCGAGGCGACCGCTTTCGCTTGTGCGACGATCATCCAAGAAACCACACTGTTTTCGCCGTGGTTCTTTCGCGAACCCGCGAATGGCTACGACGGCTTCGTCGAGATTCGCAACAATGACAGCTTTCCGGCAGCTGGCATCGTCGTGACGGCGTTCAACAGCAACGGCGTCGCTGCGGGCTCGACTACGATCTCGATCCCCGCCAACGGGACGGCGCTGGTGCAGGTTTCGACGTTGGGCGCGGCGGGGTTTGGCAGCGTGCGCATCGCCACGCCGCAGAAACCCGGGACCATCGTGGCCAACATCACGACGCTGTCTGGCGTGACGGGTCTATCGTTCGATGCCCCGTTCACGCGCCGGGTTTCCCCGTATCAGTGAGTAGAGGGAGAGGATGACGAAAACCACGACGCGGCCGAGCTTGAGCACGTACTGCGAATGGCACCTGAGCCCGATTAGTCCGTCGATCCAAGGGCCGCGCCCAAAGCAACGGGCGCGGCACCCCCTGTCTAGCCAATTTCACTGGCACAGTACTGGCAAGTGACATCCGCTACGTCATGAATTCGCGCCATAATCGAGCGCGTGCACTGCCGAATGGAGCGCCTGGATCTCAAGTGGCCGCGCGGCGGGCGCGGCGGCTTGTCATCGACGCGGACGGCCTGGCGTCGATCGCCACGTGGATCGCGTCCCCCAATTGCGACGACCGGCCTCGCGGAACGACGATATCGCTGATCGTCGTGCACGGGATTTCGCTGCCCCCAGGAGAATTCGGCGGCGATGGCGTCGTACGCCTCTTCACCAACACGCTTGACCCCACCGCGCACGCCTATTTCGCCACGATTGCGGAGCAGCAGGTCTCGGCGCACTTTTTCATCCGTCGCGATGGCAGCTTGGTGCAATTCGTCGCGTGCGCGCAACGCGCGTGGCATGCTGGCGCCTCGTCGTGGTGCGGCCGCGCACAATGCAACGATTTCTCGATCGGCATCGAACTGGAGGGTACCGACGAGGTACGTTACTTGGCAGCGCAATACCAAGCGCTGGCGCGACTCATCCGAGCGGCGCGCCGGCGATATCCCATAGAAGCGATCGTCGGACACAGCGACATCGCCCCAGGCCGCAAGACCGATCCCGGTTCCGCGTTCGACTGGCCGCGTCTGCATCGGAGCGTCGCTCCGCCCCGCCGATGACCCCCTTCGTCCGTCCTGCGAACCCGGCCCGTTAAGACGAATCCGCCGGCACCATCGGGGAATCCGGCTCCCTGTATAATAACCGGTTGCCCGCTTGCGGGCTTTTTTCCGGGCCGATCGGCGCGCTCGGGGCGAGATGCCCATCTTACCTCCCGCCGGCGGCTTTCTTCGCGCGATGCAACTCCTGGCGGACTACTTCCCCCTTCTCCTCTTTTTCATTGCGTTCAAATGGCAAGGCATCTATGTCGCGACCGGCGTCGCGATCGCCGCTTCCATTGCGCAGATCGCTTGGTTCAAATGGAAAGGCAAGACATCGCCGATTCACTGGCTGTCGCTGGGGATCATTGTCATCTTCGGCGGCGCCACGCTGGTGCTCCAGGACGAGTTGTTTATCAAGTGGAAGCCGACTGTTCTCTATGCCGCGTTCGGCCTCATTCTGGCCGTCGGAAAGGTCGGCTTCCGCCGCGATCTGATCGGGTACCTATTGAAAGACGTGACGCTGCCTCCCGCCGTCTGGACGAAGGTGACGTGGGCATGGACTCTGTTCTTTTTCGCGATGGGGGCGCTGAATCTTTATGTCGCGTTCAATTTCTCAACGGATACCTGGGTGAATTTCAAGGTCTGGGGCGGCATCGGTCTCTTTTTCGTCTTTGCGCTGGCGCAGGCCTTCGTCCTGGCTCGGTATGTGAGCGAACCCCTATGAGCGCCGCCGGGCCGCCCCAAGGCGCGAATTGCGCACCCTCGGGGGGCAGCGCAGCGGCGGAAGCCGCAAGCGTGGGGGTCCACCTATGAACGCCGTCGCAGCGACGCTGACCGCGCGGCTCGCCGGACTCGCGCCGACTGTGCTCGAGCTGGCCGACGACTCCGCCGAGCACGTCGGGCACGCCGGAGCGGCCGCGGGTGGCGGGCACTTTTCGCTGCTGATCGTGTCCGAGCAGTTCTCGGGGCTGTCGCGCCTCGCGCGGCACCGTGTCGTGCTGGACCGCGTCGGCGATCTCATTCCCAACCCGGTGCATGCGCTCGCCATTCGCGCGTATGCGCCGGATGAATTTCCATTATGACGAAAGGACGTAGGCAATGACCAAAACTCGAATCGCCCTCGCGGTGTTCGCCGCGCTGATGACGGCCGGCGGCGCGCAAGCGCAAACCGCCACTCCCAAAGCTGCACCCAAGGCGGACGCCGTCAAGGCTGAGCCGACCAAGTCCGACCCGGCGAAGTCGGACCCGGCAAAGTCGGACGCCGGCGGCAAGGTGCTCTACCCGCAGGCCCAGTTCGACTGGATCCTGAAAGAGCGGCTTGCGCAAGGACAACAGCAAGACACCCCCGAACTGCGCAAAGCGATCCGCGAGGAGCTGAATACGCGCGAACTGATCGTGCGCGAAGCCAAGAAACAGAATTTGGACAAAAGCGCGGAAGTGAAAAACCAGATGGACCTCGCGGCGCAGACCGTGCTCGTGCGCAGTTACGTCGCGGAGTGGCTCAAGAAGAACCCGATTCCTGAGGGCGATCTCAAGAAAGAGTATGACCAGATCAAGTCGCAGATCGGCGACAAGGAATATAAGGTTCGCCACATCCTGGTCGAGAAGGAAGACGAGGCGAAGGAAGTGATCGCGCAACTGCAAAAGGGAGGCAAGTTCGACGAGCTCGCCAAACAGCGCTCGAAAGACCCAGGCTCCAAGGAGCGTGGCGGCGACCTCGACTGGAACGCGCCCGCCGGTTTTGTGAAGCCGTTCTCGGACGCGATGGCTGCGACAGCCAAAGGCAAGTTCACCGCACAACCGGTGCAGACGCAATTCGGCTGGCACGTGATCCAAGTCGACGATTTGCGCGAAGCCAAAGTTCCGCCCTACGAGGAGGTGAAGCCGCAACTGCAGCAGCGGATGCAGGCCGCGCACCTCGACCGCTTTTTCCGGGACTTGCGGGCAAAGGGCGGCGTCTAATTCAGCTTGTTGGCTTGCCGCGAACGACTCGCTCAGTTGGCAAACATGCCAGGCAATCGCGGGTAGCCGTCGACAAGAGGAAGGTTGTACTTTTGTCGGCGTAGATCAAAGGGCAGACCGGCAGCGGTCTGCCCTTTTTTCCGTCTCTGCTCGCCCTCCGCGGGCCAGGCAATGACCGGCTGAGGCGGGTCGCCGCTACGCTGCGCTTCAATGCTATCCTAGCCGCACCGCGCGCGTCGACGCGGAGCGTGGGCAAAACATCAATTGCACTGAGGAGGCTCCCGTGATCCGCATCCGCCATCCCAAGGATTTTTGGGCAGGAGTTCTGTTTATCGCGTTCGGCCTTACCGCTTTTGGGATTGCACTGAACTACCCGTGGGGAACGGCAAGCCGCATGGGGCCCGGCTATTTTCCGCGCGTGCTGGGGATGATCCTCGCCGCGCTGGGCATCGTCCTCCTGCTGCGCGGTCTCAAGATTTCGGGCCAGCGAATCGTCTGGGGATCGGCGAAACCGGTCGTCATCGTACTCGGCACCGTCGTGGTGTTCGGACTGATCGTGGCAAAGCTCGGGCTGGTCGCATCGACGCTCATCTTGGTGATACTCTCAAGTACTGCGAGCGACGAATTTCGGTGGAAGGAAGCGGTGATCTCATCGCTCATACTCGCGGCATTCGTCGTTGCCGCGTTCGTCTACGGGTTGAAGCTGCAGTTGCCCGCGCTCCCCGAATTCCTGAGCTAGGGGAGGGATTCCATGGAACTCTTCGACAACCTGGCGATCGGCTTCCAGGTCGCGTTCTCGCTGCAAAATCTGTTCTATGCATTCGCCGGCGTGCTCCTGGGAACGCTGATCGGCGTGCTGCCCGGCATTGGCCCGGTCCCCACGATTGCGATGCTGCTGCCGATCACGTACACGCTGCCGCCGGTCGCTGCTTTGATCATGCTTGCCGGCATCTATTACGGCGCCCAATACGGCGGGTCCACGACCGCGATTCTGGTGAACCTTCCAGGCGAGTCATCCTCGGTCGTCACCTGCATCGATGGGCATCAGATGGCACGCCAAGGCCGTGCGGGAACCGCGTTGTCGATCGCGGCGATTGGTTCGTTTATCGCCGGCTGTTTCGCCACACTTATGGTAGCCGCTTTCGCGCCGCCGCTATCGGAAATGGCTTTGAAATTCGGTCCCGCCGAATATTTTTCATTGATGGTGCTCGGTTTAATTGCCGCGGTCGTATTGGCCAGCGGTTCGCTGATCAAGGCGATTGCCATGATCGTCCTGGGGCTGATGCTCGGCATCATTGGCACCGATGTGAATTCCGGTTTGCAGCGCTATTCATTTGGCATTCCCGAGTTGTCCGACGGCATTGGCTTTGTCGCGGTCGCCATGGGGGTATTTGGTTTCGCCGAGATCATCATCAACCTGCAGCAAACCGAGAAACGCGAGGTCTTTACCAAAAACGTAACGGGCTTGTGGCTCAAGTGGAAAGATTTTAAGGAAGCATTCCCGGCGATCGTGCGCGGCACGGGCATCGGGTCGATTTTGGGCATCCTCCCCGGCGGCGGTGCACTGCTGAGTGCATTCGCCTCCTATACGATCGAAAAAAAGATTGCGAAGGATCCCTCGCGCTTCGGCAAAGGTGCCATCCAGGGTGTCGCGGGACCCGAAAGCGCCAATAACGCCGGTGCGCAAGCGTCATTCATCCCGTTGCTCACGCTGGGCATTCCGCCCAATGCCGTGATGGCATTGATGGTCGGCGCGATGACGATCCATTCGATCCAGCCCGGTCCGCAGGTGATGACCAACAACCCGCAGCTCTTCTGGGGACTGATCGTCAGCATGTGGCTCGGGAATTTCATGCTGGTCGTCTTGAACCTGCCCATGATCGGACTTTGGATCAAGCTGCTGCAAGTACCGTATCGGCTGCTGTATCCGGCAATCCTGCTGTTCTCGTGCATCGGCGTTTACAGTATCCAGAACAACGTATTCGATGTGCTGATGACGGCGCTCTTCGGCTTGTTGGGATGGATATTCGTGAAGCTCGAATGCGAGCCGGCACCTCTCCTGCTCGGCTTCATTCTCGGACCGATGATGGAGGAGAACCTGCGCCGGGCATTGCTATTGTCGCGTGGCGATCCCACCGTATTTTTGACGCGGCCGTTATCGGCGGTCATGCTCGGGATGGCGGTGCTGCTGCTCGCGATCATCGTCGCCCCCTCGATCAGCAAGAAGCGCGAAGAAGCGTTTCAAGAGCTTTGAAAGCTGCATGAAGAAGCGTTGCGGCCAGTTGCCGGCCGTATGAATTTGTGCATCGTGCGATGAATTTCGATTGGCGCAGAAGCTACCCATCGCGGCGGCAGCCAATCTTGGCGCGCAACGTTGTCGCTGCGTCGCAACCGCTGGCTACGCAAGCGGGGATTGCGATGCTCCAGCGTGGCGGCAACGCGGTTGATGCGGCACTCGCCACCGCCATCGCATTGACCGTCGTCGAGCCCTGCAGCAACGGTCTGGGCTCCGACCTCTTTGCCATCGTCGCGAGCGGAAGTGAACTCACCGGCTTGAACGCATCAGGTCGCGCGCCTGCGGCATGGTCGCCTTCGCATTTCGCCGGCAAGACCGGCATGCCCCAGCGTGGCTGGGACACGGTGACCATCCCCGGCGCGGTATCGGGCTGGGCCGCGCTAGCGCAACGCTACGGCACGTTGCCGTTTGCGGATCTCTTCGAACCGGCGATTCGCTACGCGCGCGACGGCTACGCCGTGTCACCGGTCGTTGCGCAAAAATGGGCCGCCGCCGTGCCGCTGATGCCGCGCGGGCTGGGTTGGCAAGAGCATTTCCTGTCGCAGGGTCGTCCGCCGCACATCGGCGAGCGATTCGCTTCCGCGGCGATGGCGTCGACTCTTGCCAAAATCGCTGAAACCCGCGGTGAAGCGTTCTATCGCGGTGAACTTGCACAAGTGATGGTCGCGCACGCAAGCGAGCACGGCAGCGTTCACGCGCTCTCCGACTTCGCGACGCATTCGGTGGACTGGGTCGTGCCGCTTGCGCAGGATTACCGCGGTTTCAACGTGCACCAGATTCCGCCGAACGGACAGGGCATCGCGGCATTGATGGCGTTGGGCATCCTGCAGGAATTCGACGTCGCGTCGCATCGTGCTGACTCGGTGGTAGCGCAGCACTTGCAAATCGAGGCGATGAAGCTCGCGTTCGCGGACGCGTACCGCTATGTCGGCGACCTGCGCACGATGACGGTCGCGCCAATGGCGCTGCTCGATCGCGAATATCTGCGCTCGCGCGCGCGCAGCATCGACGTCACTCATGCGCAGAATTTCGGCCCCGGCGATCCGCCCCGCGGCGGCACCGTTTACCTCTGCGCGGCGGATCAGCACGGCATGATGGTGTCGTTGATTCAATCGAACTACATGGGGTTCGGCTCGGGCGTCGTCGTCCCCGGCACCGGCATCAGCCTGCAAAACCGGGGCGCCGGATTCGTGCTCGAACCCGGCCACCCCAACGAAGTCGGCGGCGGCAAGCGGCCGTATCACACGATCATCCCCGGCTTCGTCACCCGCGATGGCAGCCCGTACGCCGCCTTTGGCGTAATGGGCGGGCCGATTCAGCCGCCGGGCCACGTGCAAACGCTGGTTCGCCTCATCGATTACCG
>Ga0136617_10003232_pt1 | contig 14579 bp, 14 predicted proteins | sample AntDrymUQ3222106_2_FD_129672 | JGI IMG/M metagenome (GOLD analysis project Ga0136617, IMG submission 129672) | Polar desert sand microbial communities from Dry Valleys, Antarctica - metaG UQ322 (21.06) | ecosystem: Environmental > Terrestrial > Soil > Desert | place: Antarctica: Dry Valley... | reverse complement strand
CGCCGAGCTGCTGCCGCTGCAGCAGCAGGACTTCGAGGAGGTGCTCGAGGCGATGGACGGGCTGCCGGTGACGATCCGGCTGCTCGACCCGCCGCTGCACGAGTTCCTGCCGCCCGACGAGGAGGACCCGCGCGCGCACGCGCTGCGCGAGGTCAACCCGATGCTCGGCACCCGCGGCTGCCGGCTGGCGATCCTCCACCCCGAGATCTACGAGATGCAGGTGCGGGCGATCATGCGCGCGCAGTGCGCGGTCACCGAGCGCCACGGCCACCCGCCGCGCCTGGAGGTCATGGTGCCGCTCGTCGACTACGAGCGCGAGCTCGAGCTCATCAAGGAGCTCATCCTCCGCGTCGCCGAGGAGGAGGGCGTCGCGCGCGAGCACTTCCTCGTGGGGACGATGATCGAGCTGCCGCGGGCGTGCTTCCTCGCCGACTCGATCGCACAGCAGGCCGACTTCTTCTCGTTCGGCACGAACGACCTCACGCAGACGGCGCTCGGCTTCAGCCGCGACGACATCGAGGGCAAGATCCTCGCGCGCTACATCGAGTCGAAGGTCTTCGATCGCTCCCCATTCGAGACGCTCGACACGCCCGGCGTCGGCCAGCTGCTGCGGATGGGCGCGTGGCTCGGACGCAAGACGAAGCTCGAGCTCAAGCTCGGCATCTGCGGCGAGCACGGCGGAGACCCGGACTCGATCGACTTCTTCCACAACTCGGGGCTGAACTACGTGTCCTGCTCGCCGTTTCGCGTGCCGGTCGCGCGCGTCGCCGCCGCCCAGGCGGCGATTCGCAGAGGCGACGACGGCGGCTGGTAGCGCTCACCGGTACGTCACGACCCGGCGTGCTCGAAGAAGCCGTGGTTGTCGCTGCGGACCGCCTCGGAGATCTGCTTGATCTCCTCCCACGCCTGACGCAGCACGCCCTGCTCCTCGCCGGACAGCAGCGCCGCGTTCTTGCGGTGCAGGATGTCGTCGCGCTCCACGCGCGGGACGTTCGTCGGATCCCGGCTGCCGGCAGCCATGGCCATTCGCCTCCGCCCGTGTGCGGCTCTGTGGGCGCCGCATCCTAGGGTGGCGCGCGGGCGGCGATGCGACGCCTTCAGGGCGTCGTCTGGCCCTGGCTGAGTTCCTGCACCTGCTGGCCGAGGTCATCGACGCGCTGGTCGAGGTCCTGGATCGCCTGCGTGGTGTCCGCGGACGCCCCGCCGCCGCCAGTCTGGCTGCGCAGGTCGGCGACCTCCCTGGAGAGATCGTCGAGCCGCTGGGCCAGCCCCTCGGTGCTGCTCGCGCCCGTCCGCAGGCGCTGCAGCTGGCGGCTGAGGCGGTCGACGCGGTCGTCCAGGCGCGCGATGCGCTCGCTGCTCGCGCCGTCGCGGGTCGTGCCTGTCGAGCCGTCGTCGTTCAGGACCGCGTAGAGCGCGAGGCCGAGCGCCAGGACCGCGAGCACGGCGACGACGACGAGCGCGGTCCGCAGCGACGCGATCTTGTCCTCGAGGCGCACGAACAGGAGGTTCGGATCGGTGGGGACCGGAACGCCGGGCTGGCCGACGCGCTCGTACGCCGTCGTCGGCCGCGTCGGCTGCAGGCGCTCGGTCGGGCGCTCGGGAGGCGTCGGTGTCGACATCGTCGTGGGGCGATTGTGTCCCGCGGGCGGGGGGCGCAAACCGCGCGTCTCTAGTGAACGTGCAGGACGGCCTTGCCGGCGACGCGGCGGTCCAGCAGGGCCGCCAGCGCCGGGCCCGGGTCGCGCCAGGAGCCCTCGAGATCGATCTGCGGATCGAGCTTCCCGGCGTCCACGAGCGCCGCCAGCCGGGCGAGGTCGCTGCCGCCGGTGCCGGTGCGCTCGTTCTCCTCGAACACGAAGAGCCCGCGCAGGATCGCGCCGGGCGCCCGTGCGAAGAGCATCCGCGTGTCGAAGCAGGCGGGGTCGGGGTCGCTGGAGGCGTAGGAGACGATCGTCCCGCGGCCGGCCACCTTGGCGATCGCGACGCCGAGGCTCGCGCCGCCGACGCCCTCCAGGATCGCCGCCGGCGCGTCCTCGACGTCGCCGACGTCGAAGACGACCTCCGCGGCGCCGAGCTCGCGCAGCCCGCGGGCGCGCTCCTCGTTGCGCGAGACGGCCGTCACGCGCGCGCCGGCACGTGCGGCGAGCTGTACCGCGAGGCGCCCGACGCCACCGCTCGCGCCCGTCACGAGCACGCGCTTGCCGAGCACGAAGCCGCAGATCTCGAGCGCCCGCAGCGCGGTCACGCCGGCGACCGGCAGCGTCGCGGCCTGCGCGAACGTCACGCCGGCGGGCAGCTCGGCCAGGTTCTTCGTCGGCACCGCGACCTGCTGGGCCCAGGCGCCGCCCGAGACGATCCCGACCACGCGCGCACCCTCCGGCGGGCCGCTGCCGTCGGTGGCCGCGCGCGCGACGACCCCGGCGACGTCCCACCCGGGGATCGAGCCATGCGGGCTGTCGGGGAGCCGGCGTGTCTCGCCGCGGTTCAGCGAAAACGCCTTGAGGGCGACGAGCGCCTCGAAGGGCAGCGGCTCGGGGTCGGGGACCTCCGCGAGCGCGACGTGCGGCGGGTCGGCCGTGACGGTGAGCGCGAGCACGCGCTGAGCCTAGGGCACCGCTGGGGCCGGGGACCCGAGCGCCAGCGCGCCGGTGGCCGTAGGGCACCACTGCGGGGCCGGGGACCCGAGCGGCACGCCCGGTCCCGTAGGGCACGGGTGAGAGAATCGGTCCATGGACGCCACCGCCGCTCCGGGCCCCGTCGCGCAGCGCTTCGCCGCGCGGCGGCGCGCGTGGGAGGACGAGCACCTCTCGCCGCTGGCGGCGCGCTCCTATCCGGCCCGGCGCGCCGTCGAGGAGCCCGACTGCGCGCTGCGCACGCCGCTGCAGCGCGACCGCGACCGGGTCGTCCACAGCAAGTCGTTCCGGCGCCTGAAGCACAAGACGCAGGTCTTCGTCGCGCCCGAGGGCGACCACTACCGCACGCGCATGACCCACACGCTCGAGGTCACGCAGATCGCGCGCACGGTCGCCCGTGCGCTCGCGCTCAACGAGGACCTCACCGAGACGATCGGCCTTGCGCACGACCTCGGCCACCCGCCCTTCGGGCACATCGGCGAGGCGGTCCTCGACGCCTGCCTCGCCGAGCGCTTCGGCTCCGGCTTTCGCCACTACGAGCACTCGCTGCGGATCGTCGACACGCTGGAGCCGGCACCGACGGGCGATCGACTCGGCTGTTCGCTGACAGTGCCCGGCTCTGATCGCCCTTTGGTGGGCGAAGGGCTGAACCTCTGCGAGGACGTGCGCGACGGGATCCTCTGCCACTCCGGCCGGGCGGCGCGTCCGGCGACGCTCGAGGGCCGGATCGTGCGGATCGTCGACCGCATCGCCTACATCAACCACGACATCGACGATGCGCTGCGGGCCGGCGTGCTCGACGAGGCCGCGCTGCCGGCCGACGCGATCGGCGTCCTCGGCGCGACAGGCTCGGCGCGCATCGACGCGCTCGTGCACGATCTCGTCGAGACGTCGGAGCAGGCCGGCGACATCGTGCAGGGCGAGCAGGCCGGCGCGGCGATGACGGCGTTGCGCGCGTTCATGTTCGAGCACGTCTACCTCGGCGAGGCGGCGCGCCAGGAGCACTCGCGCATCGAGCGCGTCATCCGCACGCTCTTCGAGCACTACGCCTCCGATCCCGCGCGCGTGCCTGACGGCGGCGGCGCCCCCGGCGCCGATCACGCCCAGCGCGTCACGGACTACCTCGCCGGCATGACCGACCGCTACGCGGTCCGGGCGTTCGAGGCCCTCAGCGTGCCGGCGTCGTTCGCCCTGTAACGAGCGATCGCCGTGGCCCTCTACACGAACGACTCCAAGGAGCGCGTGCGCGAGGCGGTCGACATGATCGACCTCGTCTCCTCGCGCACCGAGCTCAAGCGCGCCGGCGTCAACCGCTACACCGGGCTGTGCCCGTTCCACGACGAGCGCACCCCGTCATTCGGCATCAACCCCGGCGAGAAGGTCTACTACTGCTTCGGCTGCCAGGCCTCGGGCGACGTCTTCACGTTCGTCATGGAGACCGAGGGCGTGGACTTCAAGGGCGCGATCGAGCTCCTCGCCGACCGCTACAAGGTCGCGCTCGAGCTCGAGGACGAGGACCCCCGCGCGGCCGAGCAGCGCCAGCGCCGCGAGCGCCTGCTCGAGCTGCTCGAGCGCACGGCCACGTTCTACGCCCGCCAGCTGTGGGAGTCGCGCGAGGCCGCCCGCGCACGCGAGTACCTGGACGGCCGCGGCCTGCAGGAGGCGACGCTGCGCGAGTTTCGCGTCGGCTATGCCCCGAGCGCGTGGGACACGGTGCTCAACGCCTCCCGCCGCGCGGGCTTCGGCAACCGCGAGCTCTACGACGCCGGCCTGGCCCAGCAGTCGCAGAAGACCCGCAAGCTCTACGACCGCTTCCGCTCGCAGATCATCTTCCCGCTCCCCGACGCACGCGGGCGGGTGCGCGGCTTCGCGGGCCGGTCGCTCGTCCCCGATGCCGAGCGGCGCGGGCCGAAGTACGTCAACAGCCCGGAGAGCGATCCGGGGGTCGACCTCTTCCACAAGCGCAGCCAGCTCTTCGCCGCCGACCTCGCGCGCGCGCCGGCCGCGAAGGCCGGCAGTGTCGTCGTCGCCGAGGGCTACACCGACGTCATCGCGATGCACCAGGTCGGCGTGCGCAACAGCGTGGGGATCATGGGCACGTCGCTGACGGAGGACCAGGTCGCGGGGCTCATGCGCCTGGCGCCGGTCGCTCGCCTGGCACTGGACGCGGATGCCGCGGGCCAGGAAGCCATGCTGCGCACGGCACGGGTCGCCGCCGACCGCAAGCTCGCGCTCGAGGTGATCGCGCTGCCCGGCGGCGAGGATCCCGCCGACTTCGTCCAGCAAGCGGGCGAGGACGAGCTGCGCCGTCGCATCGAGGCAGCCGTGCCCTTCGTGCGCTTCAGGGTGCATCACGCTCTCGACAGGGGAGACCTCAGCGATGCTCGAAGCAAGGATGGGGTCCTGCACGAGCTGGCTCCGGTGTTCCGCCTCGTCGAAGCCGGAGTGGAGCGCGACGAGCTGGAACGCACGCTCGCGAACCGCTTGAACGTGTCCGTGGAGCTGGTACGAGCGGAGTTGCGGCGCATGCGACAGCACGACGATCGCCGTGCGGCCGGACACGCGGGGGCGAGCGGACCGGGGCCAAGCGGACCGGGCCCGAGGGCGACGACCGCCCTGCACCGACGGGATCGCACCGAGCGCGCCTTCCTCGGGTACTGCATCGCTCTCCCGAGGCTGGGCGAGCGCGCACTTGCGGCGCTCGATCTGGAAGCTGACCTGACCTCACCGGTCGTCCGGCGCGCAGCGGCTCATCTGCGAACGCACCTGAATGCTCCGACCGAGGAGCTGCCCGCAGACGATGCGGACCTGCGCGCGCTCGTAGCCGAGCTTGCGGTGCGGGCGACGACCCTCACCCCATCTCCCCACGCGCTCGAGGCCGAGCGCCTCCAGCTCGCGCTGCATCGCATCGAGCGCGAGATCGCCGGCGCCCGTGCGCGCGGCGAGCCGGTCAACGAGCTCGCCGAGCAGCGCGGGGCGATCCAGGCCCAGATCGGCCGCGTCATGGAGCAGGTCATGGACGAGGGCGTCGCCCCGGGTTGAGGGCGCACCTGCGCGCTCCCGCGCGTCCACTAGCATCCGCAGCGGGATGTCGAGGTGGGGACCGGTCATGTGGCTCGCAGTGCTCGCGGTGTGGCTGACGCCCGCCGCGGCGCAGGCGCAGGCCCCCGGGAACGCGAACACCGTCGTCGCCGCGGGAGCGCAGGACCCGCTGGCGGGCCTGAAGAGCCCTGGCGACACGGTCGTCCTCTCGGACGAGCAGCGCACGACGCGCTGGGCGCACGCCCAGGAGACCTCGAGGATCCTCAGCGCCCCCCGGCGCAGCGCGCGCCCGATCGCGCGGCTGCGCTTCCTGACCGAGGACCGCACCGCGGAGGTGTACCTCGTGCTCGGTGCGCGCACGGACTCGGTGCGACGACGCTGGCTGCAGATCCGCGTCCCGGGACGCCCGAACGGCCGGACGGGATGGGTGCCCGAGGACGCGCTGAGCGAGCTGTATGTCGTGCGCACGCAGCTTGTCATCGACCGCAGCAAGCTGCGCGCTGCGCTGTATCGCAAGGGCAAGCAGATCTGGAGCGCCCGCGTGGCCGTCGGCAAGTCCGCCACGCCGACGCCGCGCGGGAACTTCTGGATCCGCGAGCGGCTGCGCGGGCTCGGCAACGGCACGACCTACGGCCCGTGGGCGTTCGGCACGAGCGCGTACTCGAACCTCTCCGACTGGCCGGGCGGCGGCGTGGTCGGCATCCACGGGACGAATCAGCCGGAGCTGATCCCGGGGCGCCCGTCACACGGCTGCGTGCGCGTTCGCAACGACAAGATCCGGCGGCTCGCACGGCTCATGCCGATCGGCACCCCCGTGCTGGTCATCGGCTGAGGGCATTCCCTTGCAAAGCGCGTGATTGCGGCAGAAAGGTGCTACGTTGCGCCGCGTCCACGCCGTATCCCATATTGCCCATTGAAATACGCCGGATCTCTTGCTGCCATATAGGTACGTCGGATCCGCCGCCGCCACCTAGCTAGGGGGAAGGGATGTCCGCACGCTATGTAACGACGCTGCCCGAGATGCGTGGCGTTCGGTGGCTGGTCACGCCGCTTGCGGTGATCGCGGGCTGTCTCGCGCTGGCTCCGGCCGCAGCGCAGGCTGGCGTGAAGATGTCCGCCGGACCGGACTTCCCGGCAAGCGTGACCGTCGGTCAGAAGGGCTTGGAGGGCACCATCACTCTGGAGCACACCTCCGACGGCGCGGAGGGACCATTGCTGGCGACGGTCTGCAACGCGGGCGAGTGCGCCGGCCCTTCGGCAGGCATCACGCTCATTCCGTCGTGCGGGGCCTTCGACAACATCCCGGCGTGCAAGACGGCAGATCCCGGCGTCTTCGCCATCGGCCCGACCGCGACGATCGCCAGCGGCTCGTCATGCGGATTGCCTTCGAACCAGCTCTTCGACGTCACGCTCGTCGACCAGGCGTTCGGGAAGGTGCTCTTCACGCCGCGGGACGGCCAGCACATCGTGCTCGGGCCGACCGGCACGCCGTCGGCCAAGTGCGTGCTCAAGTTCACCTTCGACGTTCTCAAGCAGCCGTCGACGGATTTCGTCCCGAACACGGACGGCGTGCAGACCGTGCAGCTGGGATCCGCAGATCTGAGGGTCAACAACCTTCAGGGCTTCGGGCGTGGCACGAGTTCCGGTACCACCGTGAACCCCCCGCCGCCACCACCGCCGCCGCCACCACCGCCACCGCCCGTCGTGGGGAGCTCTGCTCCGGCCGGGACCGCGCGGATCTCCGGCAGGTCGGGCTGCGTGACGAAGAACTTCAACGTCACGGTCTCCGGCCGGCAGATCCGAGTGGTCACGTTCTTCCTCGACGGCAAGCGCGTCAAGAGGCTGCGCAGGCCGAACGCCGGGAGCAGGTACCGCATCGTGGTGCGGCCCGGCAGGCTCAAGCGGGGAACGCACCGCGTCGTGGCGCGCACGACGTTCACGGCCGCCAGCGGGAGCTCCCCGCGCAGCCTGCGCGTCGTCTTCCAGCGCTGCTCGCGCTCTGCCCGCGCGCCGCAGTTCACCGGGTAGCGTCGGCGCCGGATCGCCTGTCACGGGGTGCGTCGCCGGCGGCGACGCACCCCTGCGCGGTACGCTTGCACCCCACGGTCGGGGGTAGCTCAATCGGCAGAGCATTCGGCTGTTAACCGAAGGGTTGTGGGTTCGAGTCCCACCCCCCGAGTTCGACCGTGGTCGCCGCCGTCCGCTAGGTTCAACCGATCATGCGACGCCAGGGAGGGTGGAACCATGCGCGAGGGGTGTTGTGCACGCTGTTGGTCGGCACGCTCGCGCTCGTCGCGCCGGTGACCGTACAGGCGGCGATCGTCGTCAACGACGTCGAGGTGACCGAGGGCAACGGCGGCGTCACCGCGACGTTCACGCTGACCCGCAGCGCCGCGCTGCTCGCAGGCTCCACGTCGGTCACGTTCGCGACGGTCGACGACAGCGCGAGCTCCCCGGCGGACTTCCTTGCCACGAGCGGCACCCGGGGCTTCCCCAGCTCGCTGCTGGGTGGCACCCAGACCCAGCAGGTCGTCGTGCCGATCCAGGGCGACCGGCTCGACGAGCCCGACGAGAGCTTCCGCGTCGCGGTCTCCGGGGCGGAGGTCGCCGACGGCGACGGGATCGGCACGATCGTCGATGACGATCCGCCGCCCGCGGTCGGCGTCGGCGACGCCCCGGCGGCGATTGAGGGCGGCGTGGCCTCGTTCGCGATCGGCCTGTCGGCGCCCAGCGGCCACAACGTGAGGGTCGCCTTCGCGACCGCGAACGGCAGCGCGACCGCCGGGCAGGACTACATGGCGCGCACCGGCATCGTGACGATCCCTGCCGGCCGCATGGGTGCGACGGTCGCGGTCGCGTTGCTCGACGACAAGGGCGACGAGCCGTCGGAGAGCTTCGGGCTGCGGCTCTCGGACCCGGTGGCGGCGACGCTCGGCGACGCCGTCGGGACCGCCACGATCCTCGACGACGACGAGCCGTCTCAGGCGGGATCACCCCCGGGAGGCGGGGGCTCCCAGCAGCAGACGACGGTGCCCAAGGGCCCGAGCACCGACTCGTCGCGCCCGACGTCGCCCTCCTCGACGGCGACGCGCCTGGGGCTCGGTAGCCCGCGCCTGCGGCAGCCGGCAACCGTGCTCGTCACGATCTCCTGCCCGCAGGAGGCGGGCCGCTGCAGTGGCCGGGTCACGATCTTCAGCCGGCCGAACAAGCGCTCGAAGATCAAGGCGCTGCGCAGCGAGCGGCGGCTCGGCCGCCGGACCTTCGCGATCGAGGGCGGGGCCTCGCGGACGCTTGCGATCACGCTCGGCCGCCGCGACCGGAGCCTGCTCAACCGCTCGGGCAGCATCGCCGTGCGCGCGTACGCCGTCACCCAGGACGGGGCCGGGCGGACCGGCGTGCGGACGGTCAACGGGACGCTGCTGAGGCGGACCGCGCACTCGAGCCCGAACCGCCGCCGCTAGCAAACCTCTCGACGTGGTCGGCCGCGCGCTGTGCGCTGTCGCCGGCTGACGCCCACGCCTGCAGCTCGCGCGCGCGCATGCCCAGCTCCGGCCGGGCGAGGGCGCGGCCGGCCGCGAGCGCGATCGCGCGCGGTCCGACCATCCGCCGCGGGAGGCGCACGCCGACGCCGGCCCAGTCCACGCGCGCCGCGTTCTCGTTCATGTCGCCGGCCGCCGGGACGACGAGGACCGCGCAGCCGCTGGCCAGCGCCCGCGCCACGGTGCCGTGCCCTCCGTGGCAGACGACGAGATCGCACGCCGGCATCGTGCGCCCGTAGGAGACCCAGTCGACGAGCCGGGCGTTGGGGGGCACGACGAACGGCGGGTCGGGGCGCTGGCGGTTGACCGACGCGAGCACGCGCACCGGCAGGTCGGCGAGACCGGCGAGCGCCGCGCGCAGGAGGCGGTGCTCGGCGTCCTGGGACGTCGACGGCGCCAGCAGGACGAGCGGCTCGCGTCCCGGCGGCGGCGCCACGGCGCCCGCCGGCGGCTCCCACAGCAGCGGACCGACGACGTGCGTGCCGGCCGGCCACGTGCGCGGATATTCGAGCTGCGGGAACGTCGCGACGAGGCACAGCGCCTCGCTGATGCCGCCGTGCACGCGCTCGAGCGCCGGCAGGCCGAGCCGCCTGCGGGTCTCGTTGAGCTGGGCGCGCCCGAGCATGAGGCCGTGGCGCAGCAACGGGTCGGCGGCCCGCCACAGCGCCCGTCCGGCGGCCGTGCGCGGGATCCGCGCGCCGCACGAGTAGGGCGGGGCGCCTGGCGGCACCCGCGGGTCGGTGTGGGGGATGAGCGTCGCGACCGGCACCCCCTCGAGCTCGCCCGCCAGCGCTGGCGCGAGCGTGAGGATGTCCGCCACGACCGCGTCCGGTGCGACGTCGCGGACGAGGCCGACCGTGTCGCGCGTCGCGCGCTGCACCGCCTGGTAGGGCTTCAGCGGCCGCTCACTCGTGGGAAAGACCTGGTACTCGGGCGCGGCGGCGAACGTCATCCCCTCGGCCTCGACGTGCTCGCGCCAGCGCGCCCACGTCTGCAGCGTCACGTCGTGGCCGCGGCCCGCGAGCGCGCGGCCGAGCGCGATGGCGGGAAACGCATGGCCCGGGTCGCCGAAGGCGCCGAGCAGGAGGCGCAGCCTGGGGCTCAGGTCGCCAGCTCCGCGATGAGCCGCAGCTGCGTCAGGCGCTCGTCCTTGGAGAACGCGAGCGGGCTGATGCCCAGCGTGCCCACGCCGGCGTCGCGGTAGACGCCGATGCGCTCGCGCACGTGCTCGGGCGGGCCACAGAGCGAGACCGTGTCGATGAGCTCGTCGGACAGGCGCGCCATCGCCTCCTCCCGCTTGCCGTCGAGGTAGAGGTCCTGGACCTCGCGGGCCTCCTGCTCGAAGCCGTAGCGCTGGACGAGGGCGTTGTAGAAGTTCTGCTCCCGCGAGCCCATCCCGCCGATATAGAGCGCGATGAATGGGCGCATGAGGTCGCGGCCGGCCGCGAGGTCGTCGGTGACGCAGACGTTGACCTGCGGGGCGATGTCGAAGTGCTCGAGCGAGCGTCCGCTGCGCGCGGCGCCCTCCTCGAGCAGCGCGACGCTCTCGGCCACGTGTTCGGGGGAGAAGAGCGTCGGGATCCAGCCGTCGGCGATCTCGCCGGCCAGGCGCGTGTTGTTCGGACCGATCGCTGCGAGGTAGATCGGAATCCGGTCCTGTACCGGCGCGATCGTGAGCTTCAGCGCCCTGCCCGGACCGTCGGGCAGCGGCAGTCTCAGCGTCTGGCCGGCGAACTCCAGGCGCTCCCGTGCGAGCGCCTTGCGGACGACCGCGACGTACTCGCGCGTGCGCTGCATCTGGCGGGCGAAGCGCTGCCCGTGCCAGCCCTCGGCGACCTGCGGGCCGGAGGAGCCGATGCCCAGCAGCATCCGCCCGCCGGAGAGCTGGTCGATCGTCGCTGCGGTCATCGCCGTCATCGCCGGGCTGCGGGCCGGCATCTGGAAGATCGCCGAGCCGAGGCGGATCGTGCTTGTCAACCCCGCGAGCCAGCCCAGGACCGTCGCGGCGTCCGAGCCGTAGGCCTCGGCGGCCCAGACCGAGTCGTAGCCGAGGCGCTCGGCCTCCTGGACGATCTCGCGCTGGTCGTCGGATGTGAGTCCGAGGCCCCAGTAGCCGATATGGACGCCGAGCTTCATGGTGCAAGATCGCTTTCAGGCACAGGAGTTCAGTTGCCGCGGGCGACGAGCTGCCATACGGTGGCCCCTGTCCCGAGCGAACGGAGTGAGAACCCTATGCCAACGCCTCGCGAACGCGCCGTCGCCGACCTTCGGCGCTCGATCGACGTGCTGCCGGAGCGCACCCGCAAGGCGATGCTCGTGGGGCTGAGGAGCAACACCGTGATCACCGGTGCGTTCAGTGGAGGCGGCGGGGTCTGCCCGATGCTCGCCGCGCACCGCGAGGGCGGGCGCACGAGCTGCGTCTCCTTCCCGGAGGCCTGGGACAGGCTCACGGGCGTCTACGGCCGCAGCATCTGCCGGCAGGCGACCGAGTACGAGGTCGGGATCCTGCGCGCCGAGATCGAGGCGAGCCTCGTGCCGCAGACGTCGGATCTCGCCGAGGCGATCGCCGACCACGAGAAGATGGTCGAGGGCCGCAGGCGTCGCGACCGCCTGTTCAGCGGTCCCCCCGTCGACCTCGGCGGCGTCATCGACGAGCACCGGTCCGCCGCCCGCCGCCGCCGCAGCCACGAGGCGACCGAGACCGGCCTGGACTGGCTCTTCGAGGAGACGCTCGTGCTGCCGGCCGACTTCGGCACCGAGCCCGAGGCACGGCCCGAGGTCGACCTCGACTTCGACGCCGCCGAGGACGTCTTCACGCGCGACTAGGTCGGGGGCGCTTCCAGCTGCCCGCCGCCGGGCAGCTGGAAGACGATCTCCGGGATGACGCACCCCGGGGTCAGCGCAAGCAGCAACCGGATGGCGGCCACGATGTCCGACGTCTGGATCATCGCCTCCGGCGGAACCTGCCCCTTCACGAAGTCGGTCATCGGCGTGTCGACGAACGCGGGACACAGCGCCGTCGACTTGATCCCGAGCGCGCCGAGCTCGCGGTTCATCGATTGCGTGAAGCCGACGACGCCGAACTTCGTCGCGCTGTAGATGCTCAACCAGGCCTCACCCTGCTTGCCCGCGATCGAGGCCGTGTTGACGACGAGAGCGTTGCGGTGCTCGGCCCCGGCCGCCGCAAGCAGCGGGAGCGCCTCGCGGTAGAAGAGCGGGATCGCGCGGAGGTTCGTCGCAAGCTGGATGTCCATCCGCTTCGTGCTGAGCTCGCCGATCGGCGCGCCGATACCGACGCCCGCGTTGTTCACGAGCACGTCGAGGCGGCCGTAGGCGTCGCGGTGGGCCGCCACGACGCGCGCGATGTCGGCCTCGTCGCCGACGTTCGCGGCGACCTGCTGGACCTCGAGGCCCTCGCCGCGCAGCTGCCCATAGGCGTCCTCGAGCTTCTCCGGACGGCGCGCGGCCATCGTCACGGCGTGCCCGGACTCGGCCAGCATGCGGGTCACGGCGAGGCCGATGCCGCTCGAGGCGCCCGTCACGATCGCTGCGCGATCGGCCATGCCGTCCACTCCTTCCGCTCGATGCCGGTGCGGCGCAATCTAATCATGCGAACGCCTAGAGTTCGGGCATGCCCCGACTGCTTCTGTCGCTGCTGGCGGCTGCCGCGGTCCTGGGCGCGTGCGGCTCGGACGAGGGCGGCACCGCGCCTGCACCGCCACAGCCGATGGCCGCCCGCCCGGCCGACTTCCCGTCCGCCAAGGGCAAGAGCCTGCCCGAGCTCACGCACGGGCTGCCGAAGGGCGCGGTCCTCAACGTCTCGAGCTTCAGCTCGCAGAAGCCCGGAGCCGGCAACCGGCTCGGCTTCGCCATCGTCGACCGCGCGAACAAGCAGATCGACGTGTCGGCGGTCGCCGTCTACACCGCCAAGCCTGACGGCTCGGAGCTGCGCGGGCCGTTCGTGGCCCACAAGGAGTCGCTGGAGGTTGCGACCGGGTATCGCAGCCGCCAGACGTCGGCGGATCTGCAGAACGGCGACACGTTCTACGTCGCCAACGTCGCCTACGCCTCGCGGGGATCGCATATCCCCATCGGCCTCGTGCGTCTCGACGGCCGCCTCGTCGTCGCCGACGCGCCCGCGGCCCTGACGGTCGGCGCCCGCAACGGCCCGCCGGACGTCGGCGACCGCGCGATCCGCGTCAACACGCTGACGGCCGCCGACGTCGGCGGTGACCTCGCGAAGCTCTCGACGCGCGTGCCGCCCGCGGCCGACCTCCTGAAGGACGACTTCGCCGACGTCCTCGGCAAGAAGCCGGTCGTGCTGCTGTTCGCGACGCCTGCGCTGTGTCAGTCGCGCACGTGCGGGCCGGTCGTCGACATCGCCGAGCAGGTCCGCGGCCAGAACGGCAAGGGCGTGACGTTCATCCAGCAGGAGATCTACCAGGACAACGACCCCGGCAAGCCAGTCCGCCCGCAGGTCGCCCGGTGGCGGCTGACGACGGAGCCGTGGGCCTTCGTCATCGACCGCCACGGGCGCATCGCATCACGCTTCGAGGGCGTGTTCTCCGTCGGCGAGCTGGCGCGCGCGGTGCAGCAGGTCAAGTGACGCGCGCGGGTGGTGTCAGCGCGGCTCGCAGGGTTCACGATGCCACGGCGCGGGCCTCATTGAGACGTTCGACGTAGCTGGATCGTGCGATGACGATCAGCCAGGAGAGCGGCGACCGTCTGATGACGTCCTACATCCTGATGCGCCAGAGCTCGGCGTGCCTCAGAGCGCCGCGACGGCCGGCGCACGCTGGCCCCTGCGCAAGCGGCGCAGCGCCCCGCACACGCTGACCGCCGCGGTGCGCGCGCTGGGCGTGTGGTGCGCGAGGCGCAGGGGCACGCGCTGGCCAGCAACGCGGCCGCGTGCGAGGGCAAGCTCGACGAGGCCCACGGGCTCCTAGACGAACGCCGAGATGAGGCTGGCGACGACCCCTTCAACGCGCTCGGAACGCACATTGCGACGCATGTCTACGTCACCGTGCACGAGGCCCAGTGCTGGACCTGGCTTGGCCGGCACGACAAGCCGCCACGACGTTGAGCCGGGCGCTCGCGTCGTGGCCCGCCTCGCTGCATCGCGACGCCGGGTTGAGTTGCACCGAGCCCGCCTCGCGCGGGCCTACGCGGCTGGTGGCGAGCCGGACAGGGCCGCTTACGGAGGGATGACGGCGTTGGACATCGCCCGCTCGACGAGAGCACGCGGTGTAGCGCGTCACCGTCGTGTCGGGCTCGTCGTCCGGACGGCCGAGGGAACCGAGATCCGCGGTCGTCTCTCGCTCCAGGTCGCCGACGATTGCTAGGCCCAGGCGACCCCGGGGCG
>Ga0136617_10003229_pt1 | contig 14583 bp, 16 predicted proteins | sample AntDrymUQ3222106_2_FD_129672 | JGI IMG/M metagenome (GOLD analysis project Ga0136617, IMG submission 129672) | Polar desert sand microbial communities from Dry Valleys, Antarctica - metaG UQ322 (21.06) | ecosystem: Environmental > Terrestrial > Soil > Desert | place: Antarctica: Dry Valley... | reverse complement strand
CGGTCAGGCGGCGCGCGGACTGCTTGAGCGAAGCTCGAGCCTTGCGCTTCCCGACAAGGACTCGTGATTAAGGTTTACACGTCGAGCGTTATCGAAGCGCCATGGGTCGCCGTTTGGGATTATTGCCCTCCTTTAACCTCCTTACTATAATAGTTGTCGTAAGGACTTCGGGATAAGCGATGACAGCTTCTGCAACACTGACCAGCAAAGGCCAGACCACCATTCCCAAGGAAATACGAGATAGCCTGGGCATGAGGCCCGGAGATCGGATGACGTTTACCTTGATGCTTGATGGAACTGTGATCATGCGTTTGAAGAGCAAAAGCATCTTGGAACTAGCAGGCGTTCTGCACAAGAAAGGCCGCAAGCCAGTTTCAATCGAACGAATGTCGCGCTGATGGTCGGAATCGATACGAATGTTCTTGTCCGTTTTCTCGTCCGAGACGACGAGACGCAGTTCGAAAAGGCCAGGAGGTCGATCAGACGCGAGGTTGGTTCCGAAAACGATGTGTTCGTTAGCCTGTTGGTCCTCCAGGAGACCGAATGGGTGTTGCGAAGCCGATATGGTATGCAAAACACTGAAATCATTGCAGTGATATCTGGAATGCTCGATACAGCCGAGATCCGGTTCGAAGATGAACCGGCTATAGAGGAAGCTTTGTTTAGCTGGAAGGATAGTGCTGCCGATTTTTCCGATTGTTTGATCGGAGCTCACAATCGAAGAGTGGGATGCAGCGCCACGGCAACTTTCGATACGAAGGCAGTCAAGCTGCCCAATTTCGTGGCGTTGTGATAAGCCATGGAAGAGAGTTACTCGAACGAAATGAAGCGTAATCCCAGGCGTACGTAGTTGAATAGGCTGAAACCTCGTCCCACACCTAACGGAACTGCGCTTTTGCTTGATCGAGCGCGGAAGCAGCCTTGCGCTTCCCGACAAGGACACGGGACTTCTAGGGACGCGATGCAGCGATCAATAGCGTGCGGCAGCGGCGCGCTTCCTGACAAGGCAACGTGATTAAGGTCTACACATCGAGCGTGATCGAAGCGCCCGCGGATGCCGTCTGGGCGCGGGTGCGCGACTTTAACGGCTTGCCGAAGTGGGCGCCGTTCGTCGCGGAGTCACGCATCGAGGAAGGTCAGCCAGCCGATAAGATCGGCTGCGTGCGCAACTTTCGCTTGAAGGACGGCGGCGTCATTCGCGAGCGGCTGCTCACGCTCTCCGACTATGACTACCAATGCAGCTACTCGATCCTGGAAAGCCCGATGGGTGTCACGAACTACGTCGCGACTTTGAAGCTCACGCCGGTGACCGACGGCAACAAGACTTTTGCCGAGTGGTGGGCTGAGTTCGATTGCGCGCCGGAGAAAGAGCGCGATCTGGCGCAAGGCATCGGCCAGGGCGTTTTTCAGGTGGCGTTCGACTCGTTGAAAACCATCGTCGGAAAGTGATCCGAGTCACGCGGTCGGCGGTCATCGACGCGCCTATCGGCCGTGTCTGGGAGGTTCTCCGCGACTTCAATAGCCATTCGGCCTGGCACCCAGCGGTCGGCGAATCGTGTATCGAGAACGGCGAGCCGCCCGACCAAGTCGGTTGCATCCGCAACTTCCACCTGAAGGACGGCAACCATGTCCGTGAGCAGCTGCTGGCGCTGTCAGACCACGAATACATCTCGATGTACTGCATCCTGGACGCCACGCTGCCGATGCGGAACTACGTTGCCACGGTGCAGTTGAAGCCGATTACCGACGGCAACCGTTCCTTTTGGCATTGGGAGTCGACCTTCGACGTGCCGAAGGGAAGCGAGCGCGAGTTCGCAGAGCTGGTCGGCAATGGTGTCTACGTCGGCGGCTTCAACGGTCTGCGCGCTTTTTTGCAGAGCAACGGACGCGACCTTTCTCGCTCCCCTGCGTCGGCCGTTGCGAGCGAGGGTGTCGTCGCCACTGCGTTCGGTGGTCCACAAGTCTTGCGTTATCAGTCGATCAAAACCGAGCAACCGAGCGCCGGCGACGTCCTCATTCGCCAGACGGCAATCGGCGTCAACTACATCGACATCTACATCCGGACGGGTCAGTACCGGATGATCGAGCCGCCCGCGGTGCTCGGCATGGAAGCCGCAGGCGTTGTCGTCGAATCGAGGTCACCGCACATCATGGCTGGCGATCGCGTGGCCTACGCAAGCGCGACACCGGGGGCGTATACGACGATGCGCACGATGCCAGGTGACGAGCTGGTCGTGCTTCCTAATTTCGTCAGTGACGAAACCGCGGCGGCGCTCTTGTTCAAGGGCATGACGGCCGAGTACTTGCTGCATCGGACGCATCGCGTCAAGCCGGGCGATACGATTCTTGTCCACGCGGCGGCAGGCGGTGTGGGTCTCTTTCTATGCCAATGGGGGCGGGCGCTCGGCGCCCGGGTCATCGGAACGGTATCAAGCGAAGACAAGGCGAAGGTTGCCGTAGCCAATGGCTGCGCGCATCCGATTGTCACGCGCGCTTATTCGTTTGCGAAAGAGGTGAAGATGCATACGGGCGGCCGCGGCGCCGACGTGATCTATGACGGTCTTGGCCGTGACGCCGCAGCAGAGAACTTGGCGGCGCTCGCATTGCGCGGCCACTGGGTGAGCTACGGCCAGGCGAGCGGAGCGCTGGAGACCGTTCCCGACCTTGGGTCGAAGTCCGGCTCGTTGTCGCGCCCGGTGCTTTTCCACTACATCGGCGAACGCGCGGCGCTGCAAGAAGCTGCCGGCCGCGTATTCACCGCGCTGCGGGACGGCATCCTGGAAACGGAAGTCCGGCACCGCTACCCACTTGCCGCCGCCGCCGACGCACATCGCGATCTAGAAGACCGACGCACGACCGGCTCGATCATTCTGCTTTCGTGACGGAGGCACTGCGCGAGCGGACGCGCGCGTTACTTTATTGCTGTAACAATTGGTAGCCGAAGGTGTGGCATTCGCCCAAGCCGCACTGCAAAACCACCGACACGAGATTGATCACGCATAAAGCGATGACGTAAAGGCTCAAGATCGTCGCGAGTGACCTGATCATTGGAAACTCTTCTATTGCGGCTGCGCGCAGATACTCGTCGCCCCCTAAGACTGCGAGCTTGATCGCATATGCCGTCAGTAGCGTCAGCGCAATGATGATCGACCAGACCGGCATGTGGATTCCGAATATCGCGCTGCCGATGTATTCATGGCCAGGCCGCGGGTAAATGTCGAGCAACGACTGCCGCACGGACACGATCAGCAGGATAATCGCGAACACCAGGCTGAACCCGGTGTTCTGGTACGAAAAAGCGTTGCGGAAGTTCAGCATGATGCCGAAGCACACGCCCAGGAGCGCCACTCGCTCCAAAAGGCACAGCGGACAGGGCAGCTCGCCGTTGGCATATTGCAGAGTCATCGCGGCGGTCAGAATGCCGGCGACGACGAGCATGACCAGCAGCAGATACGTGTAATTGAGCAATGCCAGAAGGCGTTGCGTGCTCGATTCGTAAGTGCCGGTCATGAGCGAATCGCGCGAATCGTCGACGGCTCGTTGCCGACCTGCGTTTGGAGCCAGGGCATCCGAAAGCCGTACTCAGGGCTGTAAACCTCGAACAAAAAGAGACCGATGGTCAGAAAGAGACACGCGACGACCAATCCGATGGCTAATCGGCGCCGGCCAATCCAGCCGCAAATGAGCGCCAGCGACATCGTTGCAAAGACCGCCACCATCATGGACGGGACCTCTGCCGCAGCGCGGGCCCGCCGCGGAATCTATACCTCATTCCCGGAGGCGATCGCTGATCGCTCGGAATGCAAGCACGGCCCGCTCACGACGATCGCCGCTTGCGATCATCGGCGAAGAAAGTATTCAGCTCGGCATTCGTGATCACTCCGCCGAAGCTGTCGAACCGGCCGGTTTGTGCGATATCCCGCGCCGACTGGATGAACGCATTCATCGCCACGCGCGCGAGCGTGCCGCCGACGCTGATTCTGCGAACACCCATCGCACCCAGATCGTTCACGGTGAAGCCGAGTGGGCCGCTGTTGAGGAAATTGACGGGCTTAGGCGCGACTGCCTGTACCGTCGCCTCGATCTGCTCGCGCGTTTTGATGCCAGGCGAGTAGAGGCAGTCGGCGCCGGCATTCGCGAATGCCTTCAACCGGCGGATGGTCTCGTCGAGATCGGGGCGTCCGCGGATGAAGCCTTCGGTGCGCGCGGTGAAGACGACGTCACCGCCGGCCTTGTCGATCGTGGCTCGCGCTGCCTTGACGCGTGCGAGTGCCAGATCGAAATCGTACAGTGGATTCGCCGGGTCGCTGGTTGCATCCTCGATCGACAATCCGGCCACACCGGTTTCGATGCAGCGCTGGACGTTTTCTGCGACGCCTTGCGGGTCGTCGGCGAACCCACTCTCGAAATCGGCATTCACCGGTATGTCGGTTGCCTCGACGATCTCGCGAAAGTGAGCGAGCATTTGGTCGAGCGACAGGTCGCCATCTGCTAGCCCGCGCGCATGGGCGACGCCGGAACTCGTGCTGGCGAGGGCCTTGAAGCCTAAGCCTTGCAGGTAGCACGCGCTGCCGACGTTCCAGGGATTGGGAATGACGAAGCAACCGGTCTCGTGCAATTGGCGGAAGGTGCGACGCTTGTCACTGATACTGTGCATGGCGATGGCCCTCGCGACGGAATGGCGAAGCTGCTGATCGTATACCGTAGCACAGGCGCGAGCGTAAACGCGGTTCCCCGATTCCTTAACGAGAGAAATGTTGGTCGGCCCAGGCGGTCGCGTCTATCCACGTTTGCGCAGCGCCAGCGCTTCCGTCAGAAATTCGCGAAGGGCCTTTCCTGCAGCGCTCCTTGCTACGGCGTTCGATCCGACGTGCGCGCCGCGAGACACGCACCGCTCGATATAAGTGCCGAACTCCTTCCACGGCATCGTTTCCCCCGTCGCGATGACGCGGAAGCCGGTGTCGCCCCAGACGTAATTGCAACGCACCCAGCTCTCCGCGCCGGGAAGATAGTGGCGAAACTGACCCGGATAGTCGAACCCGTGCTCGGCATCGGCATGGACGACGAGCCTCGCATCAAACCCCGCCTCACGAACGCGCTGGGCGTAATCGATGCATGGCGCAGCTCCTGTCCAGTCGTCACGCTCGCCAATCAAGTACAAGAGCGGCGCACCTGTCAGTTGCACCGGCAAGTGCTGCTCGCCGCACCAAGGATAGAACGCGACGTGAGCGGCGAAGGTCCGGGAGTCATTCGAGATCATCGTGCGATAGCGAACGCGCGATGCCCAATCGGCAACCATTCCTCCCTTCGACCAACCGATGAGCGCGATGCGATTGGGATCGACGGCGGGATGCGTTCGCAGCAGCGCGAGAGCCTGGTAGGCATCGACGAGCATCGAATAAGGTGTAACTGCGCTCTGATCGCCCACTGTGTCGTGAACGCCGCGTGCGGTGAAGCTGTCGATCAAGAGCACCGCCAAACCCAAGCTGCGCAGAGATTCCGCGACGCGATATTGATGATCGGAGAGGCCGTCGCTGCCGTGTAGCAAGATCGCTGCTGGGACGCGTTCACCGTCCCAAACGGGAAGGAGCAGCGTTGCCAGCAGATTGACCGGGGCTTGCCGATAAGCCTCCGTCGCGAGGTCGGAAACTCGAGCGTTATAGCTTGAGAACAGCAACTTGCCCGATTGACCATCGCTCAAGCTCGTGACCAAGGGAATCGGCGCCGAACCCTGCGCCCACTTCCAGCAGGCTAGGAGCAACAGCGGCACTAGCACGGCCAATCCGGCGAATAGAAAACGTCGCTGCGCAAGACTCATCATGGGATGGCCCTGGCCGCAGCGGTTCCAGTCCAACGTCTTCGTCCACTTGCAACGGCGCTCCAACCTGTGAGGACGAGCGAGAGAACCCCGAGAAATTGCTGCGGCGGCTTTGCGACCAAGATGTCCGCACCCCGTCGGGGATAGAAGGACTCACCGTCCGAAATAAAGGCGACCGTCGCGCCGGCGCTGCGCATTCGGTCGAGCAAGGCAAGTGTCGCCGGCTCGCACGCTTCGTCGCCGAGGACCAGGACCAGCGCACAGTGCGCAGTGAGCTCCCGCAGACGCCGCTCCGTCGGATCGTCGATGGTGCCGCCGAACAGCGTAATAGCTGGCACGACGGGGCCTTGGCAGACGGCACAGCGAACGTCACAGCGGCGCCAAACGGCCTGAGGCGGCCACGGGCTCGCGACGCCGCAGTCGAGACAGTGCGCCCGTTCGATATCGCCGTGAAGTGGCACTACCGCGGCGGCCTCGCGCAGTTGCCCTGGGAAACGCACGTCCTGGAAGATCACCGTCTGCAGCCATCCGCCCTGCTGCAAGCGGGCGACGCACGCGGGCAAGTGACAGGCTGGCAGCCGTCTCACTGCGTCTCGCAACCGTTGCGTGGCGTCCCAGAACGCCTGGCGACAGCGCGCCGACGTTTGCAAATGCTGCCGCTCGAACGTCGAGCGCGGCATGTGCGGATCGAACCAAGTGCCGCAGATAAATGCGGAGTCGGTCGCAGAACTCCCTTCACCGCACGGGACCACGGCGACGACTTCTCCTTGGCGCGCATGGGCGGCGACGAGAAGCCGTGCAATGCGCCAAAACTCGGGCGTCGCCAGCGGCATGGCGATCAATCGCCGCATGAGGACCATCGCGAGCCAGATGCCGAGGATGAATGGCGTCAAGAGGGGCGGCAGCCACTGGCCGAGCGGTGAGGCATCCCACGCGAGCCAGATCACGGCCGCGAAAAACGCGCCAAGCGCGCCGGCAATGCCTCCGGCGAGCGATCCGCGCATGAAGATGGCGTGAACGCCGAACGAGGCAAGCGGCACCGTGATGCCCCAGAGCCCCACGTGGCCTTGCGGATCATCGCTCCACAGCAAGAGCGCGATGAACGTGATGGTGCCGAGCAAGAGTGCCCACACGCTCGCGAATGCGGATTGCAGAGTCATCGCAGTGACGAGGCACAACGCGCCAAGCAATCCGAAAGGGATTAATGCATGGGCCGGAACAGCGGTCCAGAACCAGCTTCCCCAAGGCGCAATTGCGAGTGAAACGAGATACACGGTGGTCACCGCGCCGGCCGATAGCGCGGGCAGCTGCAAACGGCCCATCAACCGCTGCAGTAACACGTCGAGCACCATGCCGAGCGCAAGAATGGGAACGAGCGTCGCGAGATGGATTTCGCCGCTCGCGAAAAACCCGCTCCAGAAGAGACCGATGATGGCCGGGTTGAAGCCGGCAAGCCCCCACGACCATTCCTCGCGTGTGTAGGCCGCGACGAAGCGACCGACCACCGTTCCGAATAGGGCCCCCAATAACATCCCCATGCCGCTGTGCGGTGACGCGAGCGTGACTCCGGCGAGCACCAAGACGCCCGCTAATCGAGAGTCGCAAAAGGCAACTTGGGCGCAGCCCCTCAAGAGCGCCCAGAGCCACACTTTGAGCGCGGCTGCGAAGCTAGAAAGCGCAAGCATCGCCGCGCAGGCGCGACGGCAACGCATCCAGCGCGAAGACGTCGCGCCAGGTCTCGCGCCTGCGCACGATTTCGGTTCCGGCGGGCCCGAGCAACACCGTCGCCGGCCGCGTCTGGATAAACTGCATCGACTGCGTGTGGCAATACGCGCCGACATTCGAAATACGGACGACGTCGCCGACCTCGAGCGGCGGCAGCACTGCATTGTCACGCAGGCGATCCGATTGCATGCAAAGAGGACCGAACACGTTGACGGTTCGATTCCGGAAGTAAGGGGTGCCGTTCAAGCCGGCCGCGCGACTGACCGCATGGTCGTAATAGCACGCCGTCGGAATCAGGTTGACCCCGGCGTCGACGATGATCGCGTCCTCGCTTTTGTTGATCGATTTTTTGGCGACGACCGTGCACAAGAGCTGCGTGCAAGCGTCAACGATGGCGCGACCGGGCTCGAGCACCAGTGTCGGCCGGCCGCCGAAGGTTTCTCTGGCCTTGATGAGACGTGAGCAAATCTCTCCGGCGTAGGGCGCCCAGAAATCGCCGCTGCGCTCGCTGCCGCCGGCAAAGTCGTATTCCGGTCGCAAGCATTCGACGACGGATAGCCGCCACCAAAGTCGACCATCTTGGGCTTAAGGCCGAGCGCCCGAGCGCGCTTGCCGAGGTTGATCAGCCGCTCGGCCGCCGTTGCGTACAACGCGTGCACAAGCACGAACGTGCCCCCATGGTTGTGGAGCAGCTCGAGGCGCAGCTTACGGTTGCGCGCGACCTTCTCCAGTGCCTTCTGGCTGTCGCCGTTGTCGTCGCTGAAGCCGAACTTGGTCCAGGGCATCGCGCCGAAGTGAAAGCTGATGCGAATGCCGATCCGCGCCGGCAAGCGTAGCGTGGCAGCGATCCGACCGACATTGTCGAGCTCGTCGAAATTATCGATGTTGACGAGCGCACCTTCGGTCAAGGCAAGCGTTAGATCCTCGTCGGTCTTGTGCGGTCCGTTGAAAATGATCTGTGCGGGCGGAAAGCCAAGCGAGCGGCACAATTCGTATTCCATGCCGGATACCACCTCGGCCCATGCACCTTCGGAGCGCAAGATCGAGCACACGGCCGGCAGATAGTTGGTCTTCACCGAATACGCGATCGTGGTCTCGATCCGCGGGTCGGAGAACGTGGCGGCGAACCTGCGGAAGTCCTCGCGCAGCCGGCGCTCGGAGATGACGAAGAGAGGCGAGCCGTACCGCCTGATGAGGTCGGCTGCGTCGAACTCGTCTTCCGCCTGCACCGGCGACGTCACGGCTCGCGTGAGATGCTTCGTGTAAGCGATGAACGGAAGAGGCGTGATCTTCGGCGGGACGTAGGGTCGTGGCTAATGCATGGCGCAAATAGCCTTTGGTCGCCAGTGCCGCGAGCTGGCTCGGCCGGATCGGAAATTCAGTCATCCGCCGCACGAACGCGACGTCGTCGGCGAACGCCGACCCTGGGGTCACTTCGCCCATCGCAGCCCGAATGGCAAGGCGCGGTTGGTTGCATCCCAACGCAGCCGAGTAATAAATCCACCCGGTGAAACGCGGGTTGACCTCGATCAGATAGAAGCGGTCGGTGATCTCGTCGCGAATGAATTCGCCCTCGCCGGGCCCGACCCATTTGATCGCGTGCAGGAACCGGGCAAAGTCGGCCTCGAGGCGTGGCTTCTTGACGCGCACGGCGCTCCAGGTGCTTCCTCGCTCGCAAGTCACGAGCTTTTTGATGGTCAGCGCGGAAAGCGCGGTGTGCGTGCGCCGCAGACGACGCTGGTGGCGTAGTGAGGACCGGAGATCTTGCGCTGGACGATTGCCTCGCGCCATCCCGCGGCTGCCAGTTGCTGCCAAGCCCACCTCGCTTCCTTCAGCGAATGCGCTGGGTAGCAGATGAAGAGGGGACCCTTCACGACCGCGGGCAACCCTGCTGCCTCCACCGCCCGCAGCGTCTCGGCTTCGCTGCGAGCGAAGTAGCTTTGCGGTATGGAGAATTCGCCCCAATCCTCGCGTAGCTTGCCGCTGAAAAGATTCTTCTTGGTTCGCCTTTCGAGCGCCTTCTGCTCGCGCAGCAAATAGCGGACACCAAGCTGATCGAGCTTCTTGCGCATCTTGATGAAGAGCGGCAGCTCGCCGTCGAGGCAGGGGATGAGGACGTCGAACGGATGTGCCTCGTAGATCTCCTCGATCCGCCGCGACAGCGCTTCGAGCGAGCCACTGTCCGGAATACGGAAAACTTCGTCGAACAGCGCCGGCTGATACGAACCCGATTCGAGGGTTCCGTACGCAAGACCGTAGATGCGCTTGACCTCCGGCGCGAGCCGTAACGCGCGCGCTACACCCAGCCCCGGATTGACGACATCGAACGTGCTCGTGCCGGTCACGGCAACGACCAATCCTTTACCGCGGACATGAGCGAGCCGTGGATGAGCGACGCCATTGATCGGCGTTACCGCTTCGATGGACCCGTGCCGTTTTAACTGCAGGAGGTCATCGAGTGCAACCGAGGATTCCGCGACACCGCGCGGTTTGCAGTTGTCCCGTCGTTGTGATCCACAACCAAGCGAGCGTTGGCGGCACAATCGGGTTGCGTTTGTCGTCCGACCTTCGCAAGGGGTCGCGCGCGGCGTGGCTGGCGGACCCGTGCTACGCTGCCGCGGCGTTTTTTGGAATTGGAGTTTCCTATTCTGAGTGCTGAATTCGTGCGCGCTCTAAGAGAGCCAAAGAATGCGTCTCGCATGATCTGTTTCTCCCCGCGTCTCGCAGTGACAGTCTTCGTCGCCTTGCTCGCGGCGATACCTTTTGCCGCGCCACCTTTCTGGGTCACGCTGGGCAACTACATCGGCCTCTACAGCATTGTGGCATTGGGCCTGGTGCTGTTGACCGGAGTTGCTGGCCAAACGTCGTTCGGCCAGGCCGCGTTTGTCGGCCTGGGCGCGTACGTCACCGCGTATCTGACGACCAAGCACGGAACATCGCCTTGGCTCACGCTGGCATTGGGCCTTGCGTTCACTGCGGCGGTTGCCTTGTTCCTGGGTTTTATCACCTTGCGCATGAAGGGTCACTACCTGCCGCTTGCGACGATTGCCTGGGGCATCAGTCTTTACTACGTCTTCGGCAACCTGGAATTCTTGGGCGGCCATACGGGGATGACGGGAATTCCCGCGCTGCACATTCTTGGATTCGAGCTGCGCGATGAGCGCCGCTACTACCTGCTCATCTGGGGGATTACTCTCGCTGCGCTGTGGGCGACGTCCAATCTGCTCGACTCGCGTTCCGGTCGCGCGCTGCGGGCTCTACGCGGCAGCTTGGGGATGGCCGAGGCGTTCGGCGTCGACGCGGCGCGGCTCAAGATCATTGCGTTCGTCTACGCCGCGATGCTCGCTTGCGTCTCGGGCTGGCTCTACGCCCATCTGCAGCGTTTCGTGAACCCATCCCCGTTTGGGATCAATCAAGGCATCGAATATCTATTCATGGCGGTGGTGGGCGGGGCCGGCAGCGTGTGGGGGGCAGTGCTCGGTGCGACGCTCATCACGCTGGCCAAAGAGTTGCTGCAGAGGGTTTTGCCGGACTTACTGGGGCGTACCGGCAACTTCGAGTTGGTGGTGTTCGGCCTCTTGATGGTGTTGTTGCTGCAATTCGCACGCGATGGTTTGTGGCACTGGATTGAGCGAGCATTTCCGAAGCGTAAACCGCCGCCCATTCCGGACGCCGAGCCGTTGCCGACGCGGACGCGAACCCCGGCGCCGTCGGCGCTCCTCGAAGTTCGGATCGCGCGCAAGCAATTCGGCGGCTTGGTCGCGGTGAACGATCTATCCTTTGCGCTGCATCAAGGGGAAATATTGGGATTGATCGGTCCTAATGGCGCTGGCAAAAGCACCATGTTCAACCTTATTTCCGGAGCGCTGCCGCTGACTTCCGGTGATGTGCGCTTTCGCGGCAATTCCATCGGCAGTCGCGCACCATATGACATCGCGCGACTTGGATTGATCCGAACGTTTCAACACGTCAAGCTGATTCCGCAGTTGAGCGTTCTCGACAACGTTGCGCTAGGCGCGTACTTGCGTGGCAAGGCCGGGGTGATCCGCGCTGCGCTCCATCTCGACCGCAAGGAGGAGGCACGCACGCGTGCCGAAGCCGCGCGCGCGATCCACCGCGTCGGCTTGTCCGATCACATCTTCGATGCGGCAGGCAGCTTGCCGCTCGGCCAGCAGCGCATCGTGGAGATCGCCCGTGCGCTCGCCGCCGACCCCGAAGTGTTGCTCCTCGACGAGCCGGCCGCCGGCTTGCGCTACCTCGAAAAGCAGGAGCTCGCTCGGCTGCTGCGCGCGCTCAAGACCGAGGGGATGACGATCTTGCTGGTCGAGCACGATATGGATTTCGTCATGGGTTTGACCGATCGGCTGGTCGTGATGGACTTTGGTGAGAAGCTCGCCGAAGGTCTACCCAGCGACATTCAAAAGAATCCGGTCGTGATCGAAGCGTATTTGGGCGGAGTCGTATGAGCCCGTTGGCGCCATCCGCGGCCCGAGGATTCGGGTCGCAGCGCATCCTTGAAGTTCGTGACCTCTGCGTCGGATACGCCAAAGTCGAGGCTGTCCATCACGTTTCGCTGATCGTCGAAGAAGGGCAAATCGTGACGGTCATCGGCCCTAACGGCGCCGGCAAAACCACGTTGCTTGGTGCGGTGATGGGGCTTCTCCCTGCGCGCGGGGAGATTTCATATTTTGGCCAATCGCTGGCGAGCGCGAGCGTCGAAGAGCGGGTCGGCCGTGGGCTCGTCCTGGTGCCGGAACGGCGCGAGCTCTTCACGACGATGACCGTCGGCGAAAATCTGGAGCTCGGTGCGTTTGCCGCCCGCCGCCGTCATCGCAACCTCGAAGGTCCGAACAAAGAGGAGATGCTCGCGCAAGTGTTCGCGCGCTTTCCGCGGCTCGAGGAACGGGAAGGCCAGCTTGCCGGCACGTTGTCCGGAGGCGAGCGTCAGATGTTGGCGCTTGGCCGCGCGCTGATGGCGCAGCCGGCGCTGTTGCTGCTCGATGAGCCGTCGCTCGGGCTTGCGCCGCTGGTCGTCCGCGAGATATTTAACATCATTGCGACACTGAAGGCGAGCGGTGTGGCGATATTGTTGGTCGAGCAAAATGCCCGCGCGGCATTGCAAGTCGCGGACTATGGCTATGTTCTGGAGACGGGCGAGCTCGTGCTGGAAGGCGCAAGCCGAGACCTCGCCGCCAACCCGCGGGTGGCAGCCACCTATCTTGGGCAAGGGGTGGCGGAGCGAGGGGCGTAAAATGCGACGCTTGAATGCAGTCCTATGCGCCCCGACCATGTTGTTGCTTGAGCCCTCTTTCCTGAAAGGTCAGCTTTGACGAACCTTGCCGTCCCTCCGATCTCCCAAGCCGTTCTCGCCGACGCACAGCAACTGCTGCTCGCACCAGCCGGGCTCGAGCTTGCCGCGCTATCGCGCGTTCTCGCCAGCATTCACGCGCACGATGTGGCATTCGCGGATCTCTATTTCCAGCACGCGCAATTCGAGAGTTGGAGCCTGGAGGAGGGCATCGTGAAATCGGGGGCGTTCAGCATCGATCGCGGCGTCGGCGTGCGCGCGGTCGCCGGAGACAAGCAGGCGTACGCCTATTCCGACGACATTTCTCTCGCCGCGCTGGACGAGGCGGCGGTGGCCGTGCGTGCCATCGGCCGGCAAGGGCAGTCGACGGTGGCGCCGCTTACGCGATCGGGCGCCGCGCATGTTCTGTATCCGTTGGCTGACCCCGTGGGCAGCCTCGCCGAGGGTGCCAAGGTCGCGCTGCTCGAACGGCTCGAGCAAATGGCGCGGTCGCTCGATCCCCGGGTCGTCCAGGTCATGGCGTCGCTGGCCGGTGAGCACGAGACGATTTTGATCGCGCGCAGCGACGGTCTGCTCGCCGCCGATGTCCGGCCGCTCGTACGGGTGTCGATCACGGTGATCGTCGAGGAGAATGGCCGGCGCGAGCAAGGGTTTGCCGGCGGCGGCGGACGCTTTGACTACGCCTATTTCGGCGACGACGTTTTATCCCGCTACGCGAAGGCGGCGGTAGACCAGGCGGTGCTGAATCTCTCCGCGCGCGAAGCCCCGGCCGGCTCGACCACCGTGGTGTTAGGGAATGGGTGGCCGGGCATCCTGCTGCACGAAGCCATCGGCCATGGCCTCGAGGGCGATTTCAATCGCAAAGGGACGAGTGCCTTTACCGGCCGGATCGGCAAACGCGTCGCGGCGAAGGGCGTCACCGTTGTCGATGACGGCACGCTAAACGAGCGGCGCGGCTCGCTCAACATCGACGATGAAGGCAATCCCAGTCAACGCACAGTGTTGATCGACGATGGCATCCTGCAAGGCTATATGCAGGATCGAATGAATTCCGGATTGATGCGCGTCACGCCAACGGGCAATGGCCGTCGCGAATCGTTCGCGCACATGCCGATGCCACGGATGACCAACACCATCATGCTCGCCGGCGATCGCGATCCCGCTGAGATCATCGGCTCGGTTCAAGACGGAATCTACGCTGCGAATTTCGCGGGTGGCCAGGTCGATATCACCAGCGGCAAATTCGTCTTCTCAGCCGCGGAAGCCTGGAAGATCGAAAACGGCAAGCTCACCTATCCCGTCAGAGGCGCAACCATCATTGGCGACGGCCCCGAGGCATTGACCAGGGTGTCGATGATCGGCAACGACCTGGCTCTTGACGCTGGGATCGGCACCTGTGGCAAGGATGGGCAAAGCGTGCCGGTCGGGGTGGGCCAGCCGACTTTGCGTATCGACGGGTTGACGGTCGGAGGAACCGCGTAGCTAGAGCGTGTTCACACTACTCGTAGGAGCTGTTTCCTGCCGTTCTGCCGAAAATCGGGAAGCCTCTTCCGGCCGAAAGTAGGTTTTCACTTTCGGACGATTCGACTAGTGCAGCGGCCCCGTCGGCTGAGTCGTCACTAGCGCGGCGACCGGCGACGCGTGATGGCACACCATTCGCCAACCCGATGGGGTCCGCATGAAAATGTTGGTGGCCACCGCTGTGCCGCGGGCCGTGCCCGCCGATGTGGAT
>Ga0136617_10003228_pt1 | contig 14584 bp, 14 predicted proteins | sample AntDrymUQ3222106_2_FD_129672 | JGI IMG/M metagenome (GOLD analysis project Ga0136617, IMG submission 129672) | Polar desert sand microbial communities from Dry Valleys, Antarctica - metaG UQ322 (21.06) | ecosystem: Environmental > Terrestrial > Soil > Desert | place: Antarctica: Dry Valley... | reverse complement strand
GGGCGAACGGCGCGTCGATCACCAGAGCCACGGCTCCGACGCGGGCCATCGCTACGGCCTCGTCCCGCAGGTCGTCGCGAGGAGCGGCAGGCTCAGGTCGACGAGCTCACCGCGTACGACCCCGCCCTGGCCCTCGACGAGCGGGTGGTCGACCGGGCAGCTGTCGTTGGGATCGACCACGTGGAGGCGGTGCTCGTCGACGTGGACGGATCAGACTCGGCCGCCACGCCGTCGGCGCCACCGCACCCGGCTGCCGACACGACCGAGCAGAACGTGATGATCGACACTGCGATGGGCGTCCGGCATGGCACCATCGCTGGAGAGTAGTCCACTACTGGAGTTGAGTCCATCAGTGACCGCTGAACCGAGGTCCGAGGCGTCGTCGCTCGACGCCGACGAATTGCGCCCGGCCACCTCAGCCGAGATGAAGGCCCTCGCGAACCCCTTCCGTCTGAGGATCCTGCGGCTGTGCCTCGACGAGGCGCTCACGAACCAAGAACTCGCCGGCCGCCTCGGGCGTGATCCGGGCACGGTGCTGTTCCATGTCCGAACGCTGGTCAAGGAGGGTTTCCTGGTCCCGGAGCCGGATCGACCCGGTCCGCGTGGGCGTACGGAGCGGCCGTACCGCTCGACCGGCAAGTCGTGGCACATCCGGATCGCGAAGACCCCTGTCCACGCCTCGGCGACGCTCGACGCAGTCCGCGAAGAGATGCGCGAGGCTGCTGCCGACGCCGTGATCTCGACGATCCGGCTCGGCATGCGTCTGGCCGCCCCCGATCTTGCCGATCTTCGCGCGCGCCTGTCCGCAATCGGTGACGAGTTCGCCGAGCGCGGCTCACCGGACGGCGAGCCCGTGGCCTTGCTGATCGCACTGCACCGACGTCGGACCGGCGGTCAGCCCTCGTCGAAGTAGCGCTGCGCACCCGGGTGCATCTCGACCGGGTCGGTCTCGGTCGCGATGTCGGCTGAGATGTTCGCTGCCTCCGGGTGGACGTCGGCCAGGGACTCGAGGTTCTCGAAGATCGTCTTCGTGATGTCGTACGCGAGATCCTCCGGCATCGCGTCGGACACGACGAGGAAGTTCGGCACGGCGATCGTGGTCACGTCCTCGGGCAAGCCGTAGACGTCGGCGCCGACCGAGCCCTCGGTGTAGGCCTCGCCGTACGAGTCCTGGAGGGTCGACAGCTCGGCGTCGAGCGGGAGCATCACGACGCTGTCGCCGAGCGACGTGACGAGGTCGGTGATGCCGCCGGTGGGGAGTCCGCCGGACCACACCATGGCGTCGATCGTGCCGTCCTTCATGCCCTGCACCGTCTCCGGCAGCCCGAGCCGCTGCTGCTCGATGTCACTGGCTGCGTCGAGCTGGTTCGCCTCGAGCAGGCGGAGCGCGATCACCTCGGTGCCGGAGTTCGGCGAGCCGGTCGACACGCGCTTGCCGGCGAAGTCTGCGATTGACTCGATCCCGGCGTCGGCCCGGACGAACACCTGCGTGTAGTTGTTGTAGATCCTGGCCAGGGCCTGTACGCCCTGTGGCTCGCCGTCGAAGCCGGCCGTACCGTTTACCGCGTCGGCTGCCGTGTCGGCGAGCGTGAAGCCGACGTCGCTGTCACCGGCACAGACGAGCCGGATGTTCTCGGCGGACGCGTTCGTTGCCTCGGCCGTGACCTCGACGCCATCGAGCTGGTCGGTGAGGAGCGCCGCGACGCCGCCACCGAGGATGTAGTACACCCCCGTGGTGTTGCCTGTCGCGATCGAGATCCGGTCCCCGCCGGTTGGCTCGGCGCACTGTGCCGCAGCGCCCTCGCTGCCCTCTGCGGTGGGATCGGTCGATCCGCCCCCGCCGGCCTCGGTGTACCCGAGCAGCCCGAATCCGACCACGGCTGCCAGTGAGTACGCTCGGCTTCTGTGCTTTCTCATGACGTTCGTCCTTCCTCTCGGCGGTGCTCCGGTACTGGTGGCGTCCGTCGGCGGCGCAGGACGAGGTGGGTCGCGAACGCGATCGCGAGCAGGCCGAGCCCGGACAGCACGGTGGCCGGCTCGAGGTAGAGCAGCATCAGCGCGCCGGCGAGGAAGAGCACCCGCTCCGGCCGTCCGGCCGGACCGAGCAACCACTTGCCGGTGACGACCGCGAGCGCCGCGACCGCGAGCGCCGAGATCGCCGTCACCAGCACGATCGTGCCGAACGGAGCCTCGGCGAGCAGACCGGAGCCCGCCGGGGTCAGGACGAAGGCGAACGGTACGAGGAAGGCGGGCAACGTGTACTTCGCCGTCATGATCATGGTCTTGTAGGCATTGCCACCGGTGATCGCTGCCGCCGCGACCGCCGCCAAGGCAGTCGGCGGGCTCACCTCGGAGAGCACGGCGTAGTAGAAGATGAACATGTACGCCTCGGGGCGGTCGACGCCGAGCCCCGTCAACGCCGGCGCGATGATCACCGCCGCGATGATGAAGCTCGCCGTGACCGGCACCGCGAGCCCGAGCAGGAGGACCGCGAACGCGGCCAGGATCGCGGTCAGCACGAGGAGCGCGGTGGCGTTGTCGGTGAGCAGCCCGGCGAGGTCGACGATGATCGACGAGAGGTCCAGCCCGAGCCCGGTCAGCGTGAGCACGGCGACGATCACACCGGCCGCGGCGGTGGTCGCGGCGACCGGCAGCACCCCGGTGGTCCCGCGTGCCAATGCCTCGAACACCCGGCGCGGCGTCATCCAGTGCCGGCGGTCCAGGAACGACAGCGCGAACGCAAGGGCGGTCGCGTAGACCACCGCCCGGAACGCCGACTGGCCGTTCGCCAGCAGCAGCACGATGACGGCGAGCGAGCTGAAGTGGTAGCCGAAGCGCCCGAGCAGCCGCCAGAACGGTGGTCGGTCGATCTCGACCTCGCGGATGTCGAAGCGCCGCGCGTCGATCTCGATCGCCAGGAAGATCCCGAGGTAGTAGAGCAGCGTCGGCACCAGCGCGAAGAGCAGCACATCGAGGTAGGGGACGCGCAGCAGCTCGGCGATGATGAACGCCGCCGCACCCAGCGTCGGCGGCGACAGGATCGCCCCGATGCCGGCCGCCGCGATCACCCCACCGCCGGCTGCCGGCGGGTAGCCGGCCCGCCGGAGGATCGGCCACGAGACCGTCCCGAGGCTGACCGCGGTCGCCGTGCTCGATCCGGACACTGTTCCGAGCAGGAAACCGGCCGTCGTGACGGTACGGCCAGGCGCCGCGCGCGAGCGGCGGAACGCCGCCAGGCTGAGGTCCAGAAAGAACTGACCGGCTCCGGAGCGCTCCAGGACGGCACCGTAGATCGTGAACAGGATGATGTACGTCGCGGCGACGTCGAGCGGCACGCCGAAGACGCCCTCGGTCCCCATGACGAGCGACGAGGTGAGCCTGGTCAGGCCGTACCCGCGATGCCCGATCAGCCAGCCGGACGGGATCACCGAGCCGAAGTAGGCGTACGCGACGAAGCCGGCGCAGATGATCGGGAGGACCGGCCCGACCGTCCGCCAGGTCGCGATCAGCACGAGTCCAACCAGGACCATGCCGCACACGACGTCGATGACGAACGGCCGGAAGCTGCGGGAGAGGTAGGCGTCGAAGCCGCCGATCAGCGGCCAGAGGGTCACGAACACCGACGCGGCCGCGAGCAGCCAGTCCCACAAACTCGGTCGCTCGGCCCGATCGGCACGACCGCGGAGGACCTTGATCGCCGGCCGGTAGAGCAGGAACGTCAGTGGGAGCACAGTCGCGAGGAAGATCATCCGGTACGGAAGCACCTGGACCGGCTCGAACACGTTGACCAGGGCGAAGCACGACACCGCCGCCGCGATGACGCCGAGGGCCAGCTTGAGCCGGCCGGAGACGTCACGGGCTGGGCGCTCGCCTTCTGCCTCGGCCGCCACCTGCACAGCGCTTCCCGCCGTCATCCGACGACCGTAGCGATGATCACCCGAGGCTGGATACCTCATCCCGCGGGTCCGCTGAGCGGTCCGGAACCTGCGACGAACGGTCCGCCAAATGACCACGTTTCGGTGGCTCATGGTGCCGTTCCGTGGCGTACACGCCACGGATCGGCACCAGCGGCCACCGAAACGTGGTCATTGGGTCGTCCGGCGCTGGCGGGCGCGGAACGCGGCCGCCTTCACCCGGCTCTGGCAGGACGTGCTGCAGAAGCGGCGGGTGCCGTTGCGGGAGGTGTCCACGAAGACCCGGTCGCAGGCGACCGCCGAGCAGACCCCCAGCCGGTCGGCATGCTCGCTGCCCAGGACCACCGCGAGACCGGTCGCGAGGCTCGCCACCCATGCCTCGGCGAACGGCGCCCTGCGCTCGTGGAAGTGCAGGTGCCAGTGCTCGCCGTCGTGCCGCGCGAGGTGGGGCCGGGCGCCTGAGCCGGTCATCAGCTTGTTCAGCGTCGTGGCCGCTCGATCATGATCGTTTGCCTCCGCCGCCTCGAAGACCGTTCGCAACGGACCAGCGGCGGTGCCGAGCGTCGCCAGGCTCACGATGCTCACCGCCGCCGCGCTGTCGCGATCGCCCAGGAGGTCCGCGAGCTCGACCCGCAGCGCCGCACGGGGCGGCGGGTCGTACGGGGTGCCGCGAGCCAGACCGGGCGTGACGAGGTTGACCAAGCCGACGGCCAGGTGCACCACGCCGTCCAAATGACTGGTGAAGTTCACTTGACCAGTCACGCTCCCCCGCTCTAGCCTCGTCACTGGCAAACCTGCCAAGACCAGTCACGACACTATCGGAGGACGCATGCTGACCGCGACCCAGGCGCAGACGTGGGTAGATCGCTGGGACCGCCAGCAGGAGCGCTACCTGACCGATCGGGAGGAGCGCTTCGCCGTGATCGCCGACGTCGTCGAGGCGTGTGCGGGGCGACTTGATCCGCTCGTGATCGACATCGGTTGCGGTCCCGGCTCGCTGGCCGCGCGTCTTCTCGACCGGATCCCCGCTGCCAGCGTGGTCGGGATCGACGCCGACCCGCTGCTGCTCGACCTGGCCGCGCGCACGTACCCTGCGGAGCGACTCCGGCTGGTCGAGGCTGACCTGCGATCGACGTCCTGGACGGACCGGCTCGCGCTCCCGCGGCCCGCAGACGCGGCGGTCAGCACGACCGCGCTGCACTGGCTCGACCGTGATCAACTCACCGCGACGTACGCCGCGACCGCGTCGTTGCTGCGGCCGGGAGGCGTGCTGATCAACGGTGATCATCTCTTCGAGGGCGCCGGTGCCCCCGAGCTGGATCGACTCGGGCGGGTCGTCCGGTCGCAGCGGGCGACGCGTGCCGGCACCGACACGGGTCCCGGTGAGGACTGGGAGGCCTGGTGGGCCGAGGTGGAGGCGGCACCCGAGCTGGCTGCGCTGGTCGAACGACGCGCTGCATGGTCATCACGGCACCAGGTCGACGCCGTCCCGACGTACGGGGACCACGTGGACCTCCTGCGCGCGGCCGGGTTCGCCGAGGTCGGCACGATCTGGCAGGCCGGCGACGACCGGGTGCTCATCGCGATCAAGCCCGCTTGAGGCGAGCGAGGACGAGCCGGTGTCCCACCAGACGGTGGCGACGGGGACCGGACCGAGTGGCTGGTCCGCCAGCAGGGCGGCGACCTCGGGCTCGCGCTCGTACGGGAGGCACAGCCGGCGGCGGACCCAGGCGGTGTAGGCGAGCGGGTCGATCGTCTGGACGTACGGCGGTCGCTCCCACCGCCAGACCACCGGGTCGATGCCGAGCTCGGCGAGCACGAGCACGAAGTCGGCGAGCCGGGGCCCGGTCGGGCGCTCCTGCGCGTGGAAGTGCTGCCAGAGCGGTCCGATCGCGACCTGCGGGTGCGCAAGGGTGAGCTCGACCACGACCCGGTGCCGGGCTCGGTCGTGTGCGGCGAGCACGAACGGCACGACGTCTGGCACGTTGTAGACGACGTTGGCCGCCACCACGATGTCAGCGGTCTCGACCAGCGGCGCGACGGCGGGCCAGGTCCCCCGCACCGTGGCGACCTCGGGCACCGCGGTGGCGGCCGCAGCGAGCTCGTACGACTCGAGCATCTGCTTGGACTCGTCCACCCCGACCAGCCGACCCGCGACGTCGCCCAGCGGGATGCTGGCGGCACCACCGCCGCAGCCGACGTCGAGGACGCTGCCGCCGACCGGGAGCCCGTCACGCGCGGCCTCGATCGTCCGGGCCGGATCCGCGGCGCGGCGGTGCGCCGCCCAGAGCGCCGCCGGGAAGCCGTACGGCGACTCCGGCGCCGCGGCGAGGATGGCCGGGTCGATCGCCCAGGCCGCAAGCTGGTCAGCCCAACGCCGTGCCGCCGTCGTCATCCGCCTGCCCTCGCCGCAGACACGTGCACGAGCGTGGCCTGGCCAGGGTGCAGGGCCGGCAGCTGGATGCCGACCGCACCGAGCACGGCGCCCGGCACCGCCGGCAGGACGCCGTCGAGCCGCCCCTCGGGGCCGACCCACCAGCCCGGGCTCCCGTCGAGGTGCTGCGGGCCGGTGTGGCCGATCCCGCGAAGCCGGACGTCGTACGTGCACCCGTCGGACAGCCCCGGGAGCAGGATCCGCCCGGGCGAGGCCGCCGGCGACGTCGACAGCCGGACGTGGGCGAACACCGCTTCGCGACGGTCCGCACTGACGACGCCGTGCAGCAGCGTGCCAAGATCATCGAGATCGGCCCGGACGACCGTGCCGGTGTGCAGCAGCGGACGCAGCTCCTTGTGCAGCTCGACCCAAGCCGAGAGCTCGGACAGCTCGTCCGCCGAGCACGTGGTGAGGTCCCACTCGAACCCCATGTGGCCGAACAGGGCTGTCACCGCCCGGAGCCCCACCCCGAGCACGCGTCCCGTCGTGTGCGAGACCGGGCCGCCCACGTGGCTGCCGATCAGCTCCGGAGGGACGAGCAGCCCGAGCCAGCGCTGGATCTGTTGGCGCTCCAGCGCATCATTGGTGTCCGACGCCCAGACCCGGTCCGTCCGCTCGAGGATGCCCAGATCGATGCGGCCACCGCCCGACGCGCACGACTCGATCTCCAGCCGCGGGTGCCGCTCGCGCAACGCATCGAGCAGCGCGTACACCGCCAGCGTCTGCCGGTGCACCCCCGCGCGGCCGGTCGGGCCGTGCACCGCCTCGGCCAGGTCGCGGTTGTGGTCCCACTTGAGGAAGTCCAGCCCGTACGTGGAGACGAGCTCGTCGAGCCGCAGGAGCAGGTACGCGAACACCTCCTCGCGGGACAGGTCGAGCACCTGCTGGAACCGCCACTCCACCGGGAGCCGGTCCGCCCCGGCGAGCAGCCAGTCAGGGTGCTCGCGCGCGAGGTCGGAGTCGAGATTGATCATCTCTGGTTCGACCCACAGCCCGACCTCCAGGCCGAGGCCGCGCACATGATCGACAAGTGGGTGCAGCCCATCGGCCCACACATGCTCGTCGACGTACCAGTCACCGAGCCCGGCCCGGTCGTCACGCCGCCCCCGGAACCAGCCGTCGTCGAGCACGAAGCGTTCGACCCCGACCTCGGCGGCAACGTCAGCGAGCGCTTTCAGCCGGTCGACGTCGTGGTCGAAGTAGACCGCTTCCCAGGTGTTCAGCACGACAGGCCGGGCTGGGGTCGGGTGCTCCGGACGCGACCGCAGCCAGCGGTGGATGCGCGCCGACGCGTCATCGAGCCCGTGGTCGGCGTACGTGTAGCAGATCCACGGGGTCGCGTACGACGCTGCGTGGGCCAGCCGCACCTCGCCGGGCCGGAGCAGCTCGCCGCCGACCAGCACCGCGCCGCTGTTGGCCGGCGTGTCCGCCATCCTCTCGGCCCGCCAGGTCGCGTCGCCGCTCCAGGCGACGTGCATCGCCCACACCTCGCCGCGACCGAAGCCGAATCCGTCCGTACCCAAGATCATCAGGAGTGGGGTGTCGTGACCAGTGCGACCGTGCCGGGTCTCGTGCAGCCGGGTCGCGTGGTCGAGCCGGCCGCGCTGGGGTGCGGCCTCGCGGCTCCACCTCCCGGTGAGGTCGAGCACGTCGACCGCGCGGGCCGGCAATGGCATGACCGCGACGAGGGCAGCGAGGTCGAGCCGGTCGCTGCCGGTGTTCGTCACCTCGTGCCGGACCCGGAGCAGGCCGGACGGCTCCAGCCGGACCTCGCTGCGAACCGCGACGCCGGCCTGCTGGTCGGCCGTACGGACGACCAGCTCGGCGGCGGCGTCTGGTGGGCCGTGATCGACGTCGTAGCCGAGGAGGGTGAGCCGCGGCACCAGGGCGCTGTCGCCGCGGTGCCCCGTCAGCGCCGGCGTGCCGAGCCAGCCGTCCGCCTCGCCCGGGAGCAGCGTGAGCCAGGTCGGCTGGTCGAACGCCGAAGGCCGTACGGGAGGGAGCGTGGCCGTTCTCAGGGCGGCGGTCTCGGGCCCGGCGAGCCGGCCGAGATCGAGACCCCAGTGCAGCACCCGCGGCACCTGCGGCCCGGCGCAGTCGATCACGAGCGACACGCCGGCCGCTCGGAGCACGACGACGTCCGTCTCGTGCGGGCTCGCGGTGGGTCCCGCCGTCACGTCGCCTCCGGATGTCGAGCTCGACCATGTACGGCCAACGATGGCTGCGCCCGGAGGCGCTCGTCAAAGCCGCTGCGCCGAGGTCGCTCGGAGGGCGGAAGTCTCATGATCACCGGGGAAGGGGGAGGGCGAGGGGAGGGGGTCAGCCGGACTTGTCTTGGATCTCCCAGGCGTGGTCGAGGACGTGCCAGACGATCCGGCGTACGGCGTACGGCGCCGGCCACGCCTTGCCGCCACCGCCCGGACCGCCCGAGGAGGGCTGGGACAGCACCTCGACCAGGTCCGTGCGCATCGCGGCGATGGCCGGCTCGTCACCGAGCGCCGGCTCCTTGTGCTTCACCCCGACGCTCCGGCCGTACGACGCCTCCGCGCCGAGTACGTGTTGGAGCACCGCGTCACGGTCGCGGCCCCCACCACGGGGACCCTTCGCCAGCCTGGCCGTGGCGGCCGCGGCGACCTCGTCGAGGTAGTCCCAGGCGGCCTGGATGATCGCGGTGTGCCGCTCGGCCTCGCGGGTGGTCCACCGCCGCGCGTCGGCCTCGGCGATCTTCTCCGGGACCCCGAAGTCGGTCGACCCCGAGCCCGCGAGCCGCTCGACCACCGTAAACGCCACGCCAGGCGGCAGCCCCTCCTCGGTTCGGGCCACGACTTCGGCGTAACGCTGGCCGTACGCCTCGAGCGCTTCCAGCGCGGCCTCGGCGGTCCTCCCCGACCGCGCCCACCCGGGCCAGTCCAGGGCGACGGCGAACACCTTCGTCCTGCCGGTCTCCAGAAGGACTTTCGTACGCGACCCCGCCATGCGGTCAGCCTGGCACGGTCCGAGTCGCGTGGAACGGCCCGATGCACGTCGAGGGTCGACAAAATTGCACGATCGTGCTATTCATGCGCGGTGACCGCGGCAGCCCCCGAGCCCATGACCAAAGGCGAGCAGACCCGTCGCTCGATCCTGGACGAGGCGCTCGGTGTCGCCACCATCGCGGGACTGCACGGCCTCTCCATCGGTGCGCTTGCCGACCGGACGGGAATGTCCAAGAGCGGGCTCTTCGCCCACTTCCGGTCCAAGGAACAGCTCCAGGTCGCGGTGGTCGAGCACGCGCTCGACCACTTCATCGCCACCGTCATCCGACCGACGTTGCAGGCACCTCGTGGCGAGGCGCGCGTGCGGGCGCTGGCTCACCACTGGTTCACGTGGGGCGAGCAGAGCCAGGCCGGTGGCTGCTTTTTCGTCACCGCGGCCGTGGAGCTGGACGACGACCCCGGGCCTGCGCGTGACCGTCTCGTGGCCGGCCAGCGCGACTGGCTGGACCTGATCGCCAACGTGTTCCGCACCGGCATCGCCGAAGGCCAGTTCCGACCCGACGCCGACCCTGACCAGTTCGCCCACGATCTGTACGGCGTCATGCTCGCGTACCACCACGCCCTGCGCCTGCTTCGCGATCCCGCTGCCGGGACCCGGGCTCGCCGGGCGCTGGACGCGCTGGTCGCCGCCGCCCGGGCCTGATCTGTCGATCACCGACCCACCAAGGAGCCGACCCGACGTGACCACCACCTGGCGCTGGAATCGCACGACCGTGCTACCGCTGGTGGCGACGCTTCGGCTGCGCGCCCTGCGAGCCGTCTTCCTCACCTCCGAGCGATTCTTTCCGGCCGCGGGTGCCGTGCTCGCCGAGCGGATCTGGTTCACCGTGCCGCCGCTCCCCCGAGCCGCCGGTCGCGTGCCGCCGGGCCTCCCGCCCTACGAGCCGTTCACCGTCGACGTCGACGGTCGGACGGTGCACGGGCGCGTCTACGGAGCCGGACCGACCGTCGTGCTCGTTCACGGCTGGGGCGGTTGGGGCCACCAGCTCGCCACGTACGTCGGACCGCTCACTGCCGCCGGCTATCGCGTCGTGACCTACGACGCGCTCAGCCACGGCAGTTCCGATCCCGGCCCGACCGGAGCTCGGCACAGCAGCGCGATGGAGTTCATCGCCGCGCTGAAGGCCGTCGTCGCAGCGACCGGACCAGCGGTCGGTGTGGTCGCGCACTCACTCGGCGCGATGGCTGTCGCCGGCGCGATCAAGGACGGGCTCGAGCTGGAACGGGCGGTCTTCCTCGCACCGTCGCAGCACCCGGCGCACCTCACGACCTACCTCGGCGGTCTGCTCGGCTTCGGGCCGCGGGTGCGCGGACGCCTGCTCGATCGGGTCGAGCGACGGGTCGGTCTGAAGCTCGACGACTTCGACGCCGCGGCGGTCGGCCGGTCGGCGCCGACGCCGCCGGTGCTCGTGTTCCACGACCGCGACGACCTGCACACGCCGCACGCCGGCGCGGTCGCGATCGCCGAGGCGTGGCCGGACGCGATGCTCGTCAGCACCGAGAACCTCGGCCACCACCGGATCCTCCGCGACGCCGAGGTGGTGGCAGAGGCCGTCGACTTCCTGGCCGAGCGGCTGCGGGTCGCGTCGTAGGCTCGCGATCATGACCGCGTCCGCTCCGCCGCCCGGTCCGATCGTCGTGGCCTGGCAGCGTATCGACGAGGCCAGCGGGCAGGCGGTGGCCCGGCTCGAGCGGACTCCCACCGGTTGGCTGGCGCACGGCCAGGAGGTCGTGGTCGGTGGCGACGGCCCGTACGGCTGCTCGTTCGCTGTCGACCTGGCCGACGACTGGACCACCACGCACGCGATCGTCACGACGATCGACCGGGAGGCCGCACGCGCGGTCGAGCTGAGCCGGGACCCGACCAACCACTGGTGGCGTGACGGCGAGCGCGCGACCGACCTCGACGGCTGCCAGGACGTCGACGTGGCGGCGGCGCCGTTCACGAACACGTTCCCGCTCAACCGGCTCCGCGATCTTGCGGTGGGCGAGCGGTGGAGCGCACCGTTCGCGTACGTCGAGGTGCCGTCCCTGCGGGTGCACCGGGTCGAGCAGACCTACACCCGGCTGCCCGACCCGACCGACGAGCACGCCGCCGCCGCGTGGCAGTACCACGACGAGTCCTACGGCCCGTTCCTCCTCACCAGCGACGCGCACGGGCTCGTCCTCGACTACGAAGGCCTGGCCCGGCGGATCCGGTAGCCGGCCGGACGATCCCCGTCAGGCCGACCGCAGCGCGGCGAGATAGCGCCGAAGGGCGAGGTCCTGGACGAGGTCTCCCACCGGTCCCGCCAGCCGGGTGAACCATCGGCCCGGTCGGGAGAACGCGGTGATCGTCGCGACCACCCGGTCGCCGGCGATCCGCTCGATGCCGAACGCCTCCTCGCCTGTCTCGGGATGCCCGACCAGCGTGCCGTAGGTGAAGCCGGCACGGTCGGCCGTGCGCCGCGCATCGATCACCCGGCAGGGGGCGTGCACTCGTACCGGTCCGAGCTGGATGCGCTGCACGAGCACCGCGCCCACGACGGCGGTGGGTTCGGTCGCGATCGGGTCCAGGCCGGCCCGACGGTGCATGTCCCACGACAGGAGCAGGTCGACGGCCCGCTCGTAGGTCGCCGTGCCGGCCCCCAGATCGGCGCGGATCCTGACGTGGCGGTAGCCATCGGGCAACCGGCCGGCGGTCGCGCCGACCTCGTTGTACGAGAGCGGCACGTTGCGCCAGCGGTCGAGCCGGTTCGTCTCGAGATGCATCAACGCTCCTCGGGGTCGGGTGACGGCGTACGCGCGCGGGGGTGGGTACGTTCCAGCCATGAGCATGAACGAGCGCGCGGCGCAGTGCACACCCGATGCGGTCTTCGCCGTCCTGGGCGACGGCTGGCTCTACGCGACCTGGGTCGTCGGTGCGTCGCGAATCCGCGACGTCGACCCGCACTGGCCGCAGTCGGGCAGCAAGCTGCATCACTCGGTGGGGGTCTGGCCCCTGCTGATCAATGACTCCACCGAGGTCCTCGAGGTCGATGCGCCGCACCGGCTGCAGCTTCGGGCGCGCGGCTGGCCGGCCGGCGAGGCCACCGTCACCCTCACCGTCGAGCCGACGCCGGCCGGCTGCACGATGGTGATCGAGGAGCACCCGAGCGCCGGACCGGCCGCGCTCGTCCCGAAGCCGATCATGGACGCGGTGCTGCACGCCCGGAACGACGAGACGCTCGAGCGGCTGGCGATGCTGGCTGAGGGTCGCTCGCGGGTCGACCCGACCGACAAGCCCGGAGGCTCGCCGCGCTGACCGGTCCGGTCCTGCGCCCGGCTCGCGGCCGCCGAGCACGGGCTCGACGCGGTCAGGCGGCGGCCCGGGCCGCGATCTCGCCGGCCAGACCGGGCAGCAGGACGGCGTAGGGAGCCGCCACGGTCCGGAGCCGGTCGGGCGCCACGACGTTTGCGACGGCCACCGCGGTGGTGAGCGCGGCCATCGCCTCGAGCGTCGACTCGGCATGCCGTCTGGTGTGCCCGTGGGCCGCCGTGTCGCCGGCGGCGAGCTCGAGCAGCTCCATGCCCGCGGGGGTGCCGAGCAACCAGGACTCCGGCCGCGGCATCGCGACCGGCTCGGCGATCGCCATCCCGCGCAACCACGACACGTCCTGGGCGTACGGGGTGCGCAGCGGATCACGGGGAGCGCCCATCGCGATCTCGTGGATCTCACCGAGCATCGCCAGCCGCGCCCCGTCGAGCGGTCCGACGACGCGCCTGACCCGAGCCATCTGCTCGCGCGGCGCCCACCAGAGCGGCGACGGCGCGGCGACGGCGTGCCCACGGCCCCAGGACCACGGCCCGGAGCCGGCCCGCCTGGCTGCGTCGGTGGCGATGTCGGCGACCACCTGGAGTCCGACCAGCGTGCCGATCGCCTCCTCGAGCACGTGTCGGGCACCGTGGAGCAGCGCGCGGCGCCGGTCCCCCGACGTGTCTCCGAACATGATCTCGCCGACGGCCTGCCACCGCCGACTGGGGCGCTGCGGGCGCCCGGCGACGAGGCGGGTGATCTCCTCGACCGCGTCGTCCAGGGCCCGGAGCGCGCGATGGCGACCGACCGCCCGGGCCTCGGCGGCGATGAGCGCATCGCCGTAGCGGTGTCCACAAGCCGACGCCATGCAGAGCGCGGCGTCCACGAAGCCGTGGGTCATCTCGACGTCGGCCGTCGCCACGGCGGCGCCGACCGCCACGACCAGCGGCGTGAGCGGACCGTATCGCTGGTCCGCGTCGAACGACGGAGCTCGACCCGGTTGCCAGTGCAGGGGCAGCCGGGCCACGGCTACCGGGTCGAGGGCACCGACAGCGCGCTTCAGCTCGAACCGGACCTGCGGCTCGCTCACGTCGTCGATCGGGCCGAGCCGACCGGCCGGCGCGCGGTGCAACGACCAGCGCACCGGCAGGACGACGGCGTCCGGCCGGGTCGTGAGCGCCTCGACGTCGAGGCGGCCGGCCGGGGCGCCGATCGTGAAGTCGACCCGGACCAGCCCGCCGTCGTAGGGCTGGCCCCACGAGTCGCCGACGGCGAGCCTGCCGTCGATCAGCCGTTCGGCGCATGCGTTGAGCAGATGACCGCAGTCGCGCGCGCTGAACTTCCAGTCCTCGCCAGGGTCCTCACCGTCTGGCGGTCGGGCCCAGACGTGGAGCTCGGGCAGGCCGCGCTCGGCCAGACCCACGGTGTAGGCGAAGTCGCCGCCGGTTCCGTCCGGGTCGAAGACCGCCATGACTTCCCAGTCCCGCGCCACCGCCATGACCGCCCTCCCGAGGACTCCCTGCCTGGCCCAGAGTCTTGCGCCCCGGTCCGACAGGAGCGGGCGGTCAACGGCGGTCCTGTGGACAATTCGCGCCGCGAGCGACCGGTGGACCGTCGCGTTCAGTGCCAGCCCTCCGCCTCGGCAACCGGTCGGTGTGCCACAGACGGCTCGACCGGCCGTCCCGCGTACTGGGTGGACAGCACGATGTGGGTGCGGATCTCGCCGTGCTCGCCCAGGCGCTCGACCAGCCCCTCGAGATGAGCCAGGGACGAGGCGCGCGCCTTGAGCATCGTGCAGTACTCACCGGACAGCTTGTGCACCTCCACCAGCTCCGGGTAGTCCTCGGACGTGGTGGTCTTCAGCAGGCAGCTGCCCAGTCGGCACCGCAGCTGGATGAAGGCGAGCAGCGGCTGTCCGGCACGGGTC
>Ga0136617_10003227_pt1 | contig 14585 bp, 12 predicted proteins | sample AntDrymUQ3222106_2_FD_129672 | JGI IMG/M metagenome (GOLD analysis project Ga0136617, IMG submission 129672) | Polar desert sand microbial communities from Dry Valleys, Antarctica - metaG UQ322 (21.06) | ecosystem: Environmental > Terrestrial > Soil > Desert | place: Antarctica: Dry Valley... | reverse complement strand
GCAGCTGAACGATGACCTGGTCCTCGAGCGGAGGATCCTGCTCGTGCTCACCGCAGCCGGTTGCGGCGAAGCAGCGGATTCGGAGCTCCGTGTTGGAGGCGTCAAGGCGCAGGAAGCTCTTGAACAGCGGGGGGTCGTTCCAATCGAGGAGCTCGGCGAGCCAGGGGTTGTATCCCCGCTGGCCAGGCAGCCACCCGATGAGCCGCGCCGCCCGGCGAGAGCGCTCCGTTGGCGAGACCGCGCGCGCGCTCGAGCGCCACGGCTCGAGCTCTGGACGTTCGTTCGAGGCCGGCGTCTCCCTCCGGAGCTGCTCACTGACGATGGCCGCCGCCTCGTCCGCCGGGATGAAGAACACCCCTCGTCCACCGGCCAGGCGGCGGTCGTAGACCTTGGAGTAGGCCGACAGCGAGTCGCCGCGCAGCGGATAGCAGCGGAAGTCCTGCTCGGTCACCCCCTCGAGGTCGACGCGAGAGATGCCGTGGGTGGCGCTCATGTACGCCCCGCCCGCGCCCGAGACGACGTACTCGATCGTCCGCCCGGGCTCCACCTCGACCGGGTAGCGCTGGTAGTTGTGCACGTCCCCGCCGATGGCCGCGACGTAGCGGTGCTCCCTCGCGCGCACGACGGCGTCCACGGCGGCTAGGTGCCCGTTGCGGTTCGGACCCCTCCCATCGACGTAGAGCGGCCGGCCGGTGAGCAGGACCTTCGGCCGGTCGCTCGACTCCGACACAGCGCGCAGCCACGCGAGCTGGTCCCGATCGACCGAGCCGGTTATACCGGTGTCGATGGCTACGATCCGAAGCGGTCCGACGTCCATCGCCCAGTACGGGCCGGGCTGACGGTGCTCTGGCAGGGGGTGCTGCTCGGGGCGTCCGCGGATCTCACGGCCCCGGGCGAGGGTGCCCGGATCGGCCCGGGGCGGGCGCCGCCACAGCAGGCGATTGAGCAGCCGGTGGGCGCGGCCAGCGGCCGGCGGCGGGGTCTCGCCCGTCAGAGGGGGCTCGGCGCCGCAGAAGTGCAGCATGAACCCGGTCAGCCCGTCGTACCAGTCGTGGTTGCCGGGCAGGGCATAGATCGGCGCGAGGTAGTCCTTGTAGGGCTCGTAGAACTTCTGCTCGTACTCGCTCGCGCCGCCCGCGGGGTAGATCACATCCGAGCAGATGACCATGAACGCCGTGCCCTCGGAGCAGGCCAGGAGCGGGCGGATCGTGACGTTCTGGGAGTCGTCGCCCTCGCCGGGGTCCCCGACGACCATGAAGGAGACGTCCTCGAGGTCCGAGCGGTCAATCACCAGGTCGTCGGGGCCGTTCGGCATGCGGCCGTTCATCCATCGGCGGCGCAACTCGTCGGTGGGATCGCCAAGGCGCCGCGCGAGCACGTCGTTGCGCGACTCCCACAGGACCGAGGGCCGTAGCCACGAGAACCTCCGGGTGGCCGGCGTGGGGAGGTAGGAGCCCTTCTCGGCGCACCTCCAGCCGGCGGCCGCGAGCGACTCGCGCGAGGATCCGCCCGACGGATCCTCGGCAGAGGTCCTCGCGGCCGAGGTGTCGGTTGGAGGTTGGAGGCTCAAGCGGAGATGGGCGGGCGTAGGGGACGCCCCCGCGGACGGCGGCGCCGCGCTTCGGGGTTGCTCGACGCTAAGGCCCCGCGGGCGGCACGTCAAGGGTGGGTTCCAGCCCCACGCGTGCCCGTTCGGTTTAGGCTCGGGCGGCGTGAGGCGCCTCGCACCCGACCTCCACCTGCTGCGAGGACCTCCGCGGCACCTCATGAACTCCTACTTGCTGGGCGACGTGCTCCTCGACGCGGGCACGCGCCACTCCACCCGGCGGATCCTCCGGGAGCTCCGCGGCCAGACGGTCCGGGCGGTCGCGCTCACGCACGCCCACCCCGACCACCAGGGGGCGGCGCACGCGATCTGCGGCCGACTCGGAGTGCCGCTGTGGTGCGGAGTGGGCGACGCCGACCTCATGGAGGCCGGTGAGCTGGCCGACGCGCGCCCCGAGCTGCGCCGCCTGCGCCCCTCGCACTGGGTCAACCGGGTCATGGAGTGGGGATGGCGGGGACCGGCACACCCGGTCGCCCACCGGCTTCACGAGGGAGACGAGGTGGGCGGCTTCTCGGTGCTCGAGGTGCCCGGCCACTCGCGCGGCCATCTCGCGTTCTGGCGCGAGCGCGACCGCGTGCTCGTGCTCGGCGACGCCCTGACCAACATGGACCTCGTCACCACCGCCTACGGGCTGCACGACGCCAAGCGCGCCTTCACCCTCGACCCCGAGCAGAACCGCGCCTCCGCCCAGCGCCTGGCCGAACTGCGTCCCTACCTCGTGTGCTTCGGGCACGGTCCGCCGTTGCGCGACCCCGAGCGCTTCCGGCGCTTCGTCGCCACTCTCGGGACCTAGGGCGCAGTGGATCGAGTCGGCGCTCCCGGGACGACCAGTGACGGCGGTGGGCGGCCGAGCTGGCGCTCACGCCGAAAGCCCAGGGCAAGGAGGACGCTGCCCACGATGCCCATCGTGAGGTCGAACGCGAACAGGGGGAGGAACGCCCTCGGCCTCTCCGACGAGCCCGCGGGATTGAAGTAGCTGACCCGGAAGAAGAAGGTCGCCGCGATCAGGCGCGCGATGGGTACGAACCACGAGTAGAGCGGGTAGCGGAGGGCCGACATCGCCGCCCCGACGTTGAACATGCTGACGATGACCAGCAGCATCCCGACGTTGCGCAGCCAGACGGTGGCCGCGAGCGGCTTCAACCCCATGAGCCTCTGGAGCCGAGCGGGGGCGCAAAGAGCGGTCACCGCGAACGAGAGGTTGGCCCCGGCGCCGAGCAGCACCACCCTCCGGTACCACCTGAAGTACCTGTTCGCCACCGACGCAACCTAGCGCTTTCGCCGCGTCGGCGGTGCGGTTTCGGATAGCTTGCCCCCGAGACCATGGGTGGATCGCGGAAGCACGGCTGGTTCGTCGTGGGGGCGGTGCTTGCGGCCGCGGTAGCGGGGATCGCGATCGTCGCGGTCGCCTTCTTCTCCCGCGACGAGCCCGAGCGCCACGCGGACATCCTCGAGCACTTCAAGTACGGCTCGATCGGCTCGGAGGACCGCGCTGGCGTCCCCTACTCGCTGTGGCTCGCGCTGCCGTCGGTATTCCCCGAGCACCTCCCGGAGGGCGGGGGCCAGGGCTACGAGCGCCTCGGCTTCCTCTACGAGCCCGGGCGGCGGCGCCCGATCGGGACGAGCTACCGCGAGGCACCCGTCGGCCAGGTCGGCCTGAACTGCGCGGCATGCCACACCGCGACCGTCCGGGCCTCGCCGAGCGCCTCGCCGCGGATCGTCGCGGGGATGCCCGCCAACCAGTTCCACCTCCAGGCCTACATCAACTTCCTGCGCGCCTGCGCCCGCGACGAGCGCTTCACTCCCGAGGTGCTGATCCCCGCGATCAGGAAGGCCGACCCGGACTTCTCACGGGGCGACGAGGTCCTCTACCGGACCTTCGTGATCCCGCGCACGCGGGAGGCGCTTCGCCGGATCGACGACGACTTCGCCTGGATGGACCGCCGACCGCCTCAGGGACCGGGCCGCGTCGACACGTTCAACCCCTACAAGACGTTGTTTCGGATCGCGGATCCAGGTGAGCGGACCGTGGGCACCGTCGACCTCCCCTCGCTGTGGAACCAGCGCGTGCGCGAGGGGATGTCGCTGCACTGGGACGGCAATAACGACAAGGTGGAGGAGCGCAACATCAGCGCGGCGATCGGGGCCGGCGCGTCCGAGTCCTCGCTCGACGAGCCCTCGATGGCGCGCCTCGCCGAATGGATCAAGGACTTCGGCCCGCCCCCCTACCCGCGCACGCGAATAGACCAGCGCCGGGCGGCTCGCGGGGCCGTGGCCTACCGCGAGCAGTGCTCGGCGTGCCACGCGCTCGACGGGGAGAGGGTGGGTCAGGTCACGCCGATCGAGCAGGTGGGCACCGACCGTGAGCGCCTCGACTCCTTCACCCCCGAGCTCGCGCGCAACATGAACACCCTCGGACGCGGCCGCCCCTGGGCCTTCCGGCACTTCGTAAAGACCAAGGGCTACGCCAACTCGCCGCTCGACGGCCTGTGGCTGCGGGCGCCGTACCTGCACAACGGGTCGGTGCCCGATCTGCGCTCGCTCCTCTCCCCCACCGCCGAGCGGCCGCGGGTCTTCTACCGCGACTACGACGTCTACGACTGGGCCCGGGTGGGCTTCGTCACCCGGGGCCCCGACGCCGAGCGCCGCGGCTTTCGCTATGACACGGAAGTCAGGGGCAACGGCAACGGCGGCCACCTCTACGGCACGCAGCTTTCGCCTGAGGACAAGGAAGACCTGATCGAGTACCTGAAGGGCCTGTGACGACAGCGAGATGGACCCTTCCAGGCAAGCCGCGGGGATCGCCGGAGGCGATCCCGTGGCCGGCGTGGTCAAGCGGATGGAGGAGATCGCCACCTCGCTGTCGGCGGCGGACGGGGTCGCGCGCTTCAACGACCTCTATCTCGCGGTGACGCGTGAGGTCGGCGCCGAGACCCGTGCCGAGACGTTCGAGGATCCCGACTTCCTCAGCCGGCTCGACGTCGTCTTCGCCGACCTCTACTTCGCGGCCGTCGACGCCGACGCGCGAGGCGTAGGCGCTGGGCGCGCGTGGGCACCGCTCTTCGAGGCACGGGCAAGACGGGGCATCGCGCCGATCCAGTACGCCCTGGCGGGCATGAACGCCCACATCAACCACGACCTCGCCCTCGCGCTCCTCGAGGCTTTCCACGACGTCCGCGGAGGCCCGCGGAGGGGCTCTGCCCAACACCGCGACTACCTCCGGGTCAACGCGATCCTCGAGCGCGTGGAGGACCGAGTGAAGGCGCGCTTCGCCACTGGCCTGATCGGCGTCGCCGACGAGGCCCTCGGCCGCCTCGACGACGTGGTGGCGATGTGGAAGGTCGCCCGCGCGCGCGACTCGGCATGGACCTACGCCGAGACACTCTGGGCGATCCGCGACCGACGCGAGCACCGCGACGCGCTCGTCGGGGCGCTCGGCCGGATGGTCGGACTCGCCGGCCGTGGGCTGCTTGCTCGCGTGCTCTAGCGCGCTGGGCCAGCGTCGCCGGGCGGGCCTCGACGCACCTCTCTGGAAGGCCCGTCTCCTCGCCGACATCATCCACGGCAGGGACCTGGAGCTACTCCGTGTCGATCATCGGAACGGTAGCGCTTGCCGGACGGCGCTCGTAGACGTCGTAGCCCCTTGAGACGAGCAGCGCCGCGAACACGACGATCCCGGCCAGAAGGGCGGCGAGCCCGGCCACCACCACGGCGGTCATGGCCGTGGCGCGGGGGCGGGTCCCCTCGGCGCCCCGCCCGGCGAGCACGCCCACGACGATCGCGAGCAGCGCGAGCGCGAGCGCGGGGACGGCGAGCCCGCCGAACGAGCTCACCAGGACGACCACCGTCGCCAGCGCTAAGAGGGCCGCAACGCTCGGCGCCCTCACGATCCTCGACACGTGGCTCTTCCGCGGCATCTCCGTCGACCCTACGCCAGCGCGGCCGAGCGTGACGCTTCGTCGCATGGGCGAAGACGCGCGATTAGGGTGACTCGAGCCATGACCGCCATGCCCTCGACAGGACCGGGCCACGACGCCGCCGACGGCGAGGATCCGATCTTCCGGCCGCTCGAGTTTCGGAACCTGACGATCAAGAACCGGGTCCTGCGGTCGAACATCTCCGGTCGCTACGACAACTACGACGGCTCGGGCAACGCCGTCCGGATCAACTGGGAGCTGAAGTTCGCCCGCGGGGGTGTGGGAGCGATCGTCTCCTCGTTCGTCCCGGTCAGCCCCGAGGGGCGGATCGTTCCCCACTACGCGACGATCGAGCGCGACGACCGGATCCCCTTCTGGCGGGAACTCGGCAAGCGGGTCCACGACGAGGACTGCCGCTTCATCCTCCAGCTCAGCCACTCCGGGCGCCAGCGCGACATCGTCGCCTTCGAGCAGCCGGTCGGGCTCTCGGCGACCGACCGCCCCGAGGCCGTCCACGGCCTGCGGGCCACCCGCATGAACCGCCGCCAGATCGCGAAGGTGATCTCCGACTTCGCCCACGGCGCACGCCGCGCCCGCGAGGCGGGACTCGACGGCGTCGAGCTGCACTCGGCCAACGGCTACCTCATCACCCAGTTCCTGAGCTCGGCGATCAACGACCGCCGGGACGACTACGGCGGATCGCTCGAGAACCGGGCGCGCTTTCTCCTCGACGTGGTGCGGGCGATTCGCGCCGAGGTCGGCGACGATTTCCACCTCCAGGCCAAGATCAGTGCGATCGAGCACAACAACGCCCTCTTCCCCTGGGAGGCCAAGGGCAACACGCTCGAGGAGAGCGTGCGCGTCTGCCGCTGGCTCGAGCAGGCCGGCGTGGACGCGATCCACGTCTCCACCGGCAGCTCGTTTCCCCATCCGCGCAACCCGGCCGGGGACTTCCCGGTCGAAGTGGCCGCGCAGACCTACGGCACGATGATCGCGAGCGGGACCGGCGCGCTACGCAACTACGTGATCTTCAGAACCCCGGGCCTGAGGCGGGTGTTCCGCTGGGCGTGGACGCGCACGGTGCCCCGCGCCGATCGGATCGAGGGCCTGAACCTGGTCGCGGCGCGGGCGATCAAGCGGGCGGTCGGGGTGCCGGTCATCTGCACCGGCGGATTTCAGACCGCCTCGGTCATCCGCCGGGCGATCGAGGACGGAAGCTGCGACGCGGTGAGCGGCGCGCGGACGCTCGTGGCCAACAACGACCTGGTGAACCTCTTCGCCGCCGGGCATGACCGCCCTCCGCGGCCGTGCACCTACTGCAACCGTTGCCTTATCAACACCCTTCAGTACCCGCTCGGCTGCTACGAGCCGCTCCGCTACTCCTCGCGCGAGGAGATGGTCGAGCAGGTGCTCTCGGTCTACACGCCCGCCGAAGCCGCAAACGGCGACGCAGCGGGGACGCCAGGGGGCGGGCCGAGCCGCCGCGCCCCCTCGAGCGAGGCTCGACAGACGTAGTCGAAGTGAGCGAGCCAGAAGCGCCGTGCGGCCCGGTAGGTCGGGCCCGCGGCCACCTCCCAGGAGCCAAAGCGGCTGCGCTCCGCATCGACCGGCTCGAAGCGGTAGGAGTGCAGGGCATGAAAGCCCGGAAGTGCTGTGACCTCCCAGGTGACCACCCGCTCGGGCTCGCACTCGACGATCGTCGCACGCGCCGGCATCTTGTACAGGTAAAGGGGACGGATCGCGTTGAACGCCCAGCGCAGCTCCTCGCCCTCCGCTAGCCGCTCGCCGGTCACCCGCGCACGCCGGAAGCAGCGGTTCCACTCCGGCCAGCCACGGACGTCCTCGAAGGCCTCCCAGAGCCGCGCGAGCGGAAGCCCGACCTCGACCCAACCCTTGACCGGCAGCAGCGGGTCGCTCCAGCGGATGCGCCCGGCGGAGGCCGGCGGGGAGTCGAGAGCGCCCAAGGCCGCCACTCTCAGAACGGGCTGGTGGAGAGGATCCGCCGGGCGTAGACATCCCAGAGGTTGCCCATGAAGGCCTGGCCGAACGCGACGAGCGCTCGGCCGCGCTCCCTCTTCGATGGCGCCCGAGCCCGGAAGGTGCTGAGCTGGCGCAGGAAGTCGAGCGGGTAGATGCGAATGATACCCGAGGCCACGAGCTCGGCGTCGGCGTCCTCGCCGGGCTCCAGGTGCCCGCGCAGCACCCGGACGAAGAGCGTCGTTGTGTCGCGCCAGGCGTCGGCGCCGGGGTCGTCGCTAACGTGCTTCACGCCGGTGAGGGTGAGGGGGTGCCCAGCCCCGTCGTGGAAGGGGAGGCGATAGAGCATCTGCTTGCGCGAGGGGTCGCCCTGGTCTACGAAGAGGTTGAAGACCCCGCGCTCGACCGGCAGGCGGCCGCCGAGCGCTGGGCACTCGACGTAGCCGCGGGCGGGAGCCTCGTGCGCGGGGTCGGCGATGAAGTCGTGGACGTGCTGGACGTCCATGGTCAGGTGGAACATGAGCTCGTGGTCCCCGTCCCGCGTGGCTGGCGGTCCATCGCCGGCCGCGGGCTCGCCGAAGGCGACCCCTCCCTTCATCTCCTCGGTGAACGACAGCGAGGTCGGGTCCCGGGAGGGGGGGCGGCTCGGCGTCACGAGCGGGATCCCCTGCTCGCGGCACCACCGGCGGCCGGCCTCGACACCCCGCTCGACCGCGGCACGCAGGCGCGCCCCCGAGAGGTTGACGATGTAGTGGAGGGGCACCTCGGCGCGCAGGAGCTTGACCTCGATGGGGCGTCCGAACTCGCCCTCGCGGCCCTCGGCCAGGGCGGCGTTGCTCTCCTCGATGCGGCGCAGCAGGCGCTTGAAGTGCCCGAAGGCCGAGGTCTCGATGACCTGGAAGTAGTTCGCGATGAAGCCGTGGCGCCACTGCCCCTGCTCGGAGACCGTCCAGACGATCCAGAGCTCGTCGGCCCCCCGGCGGATGGCCTCCTCGAGGTTTGCGTCGGTGATGAAGACGGGGTCGATGTAGACGTCACCCCCGATACGCACGGGCGGGAACCACATCGGCAGCGACACGCACGCCCGCAGCAGCTGGGGCGTCATCCGGTCGGGAGTCAGCACCTCGAGCTGGTGGCGCGAGAAGTTGTAGACGTTGAACGTGGCCTCGACGTCGGTCGCCCGAATACGCGGCCAGTCGAGGCCCCAGTGCGCAAACGTCCGCTCCTCGAAGCGCTCGAGGCGCATGATCGACTCCGCCCACGGGCCCTTCGCCCACTCGCGAAGATTCGGCTGGAGCGACTCACGCGGCCTCATCGTGCGCCAGTTCTCGGCGATTTCGGTGCCGCTCATGCCCTGGCAGTACATCGCCAGGTTGAAGGTGCCGCCCGAGGCGCCGTCGGCCAAGTCGAACTCGAGTCCCGCCTCGTCCAGCCACACCTGGAGCACGCCGGCCTGGAAGGCGACCTTGACCCCGCCGCCGGCGAGGATCAGCGCCCGCCGTGGCGATCCGCCCTCAGCCATCGCCCGCGGAGCGCTCGACGATCCGCCCGGCAAAGCGCTCGGCCAGGGCGGCGATCGTCAGGCTCGGGTTAGGCCCCACCGGCCCCGGCATCACGCTGCCGTCGGCCACGTAGAGGCCCGGGTGCCCGTGGACCTCGCCCCAGGCGTCGACCACGCCCGCGCGAGGGTCCGCGGCCATCGGCGCGCCGCCGAGGGGGTGGACGGTGATCACCCGCCGCAGGTACCACAGCGGGTTGTCGCGGAAGTCGCCGCCGATCGCGCCGGCGATGGCACGTGCCGTCGAGCGCATGTGCTCGAAGAACTCGCGCGAGGTCTCGGTCGTCCACTCGACATCGAGGACCCCGCGCCGCCCGGTGAGCCGCATGCGGCCGTCGGCGATATCACGGCCCATGCCGAGCAGCGGGAGCGTCGTGTCGGAGAGCACCGCGTCGCCGAGGAGCTCGGCGGCCTCGGCCCCTAAGTCGCTCTCGGGCTCGCGCTCGAGGTGGCGGCGGAGAAGGCGGTGGGCGACGCCCTTCAGGCGGCCCAGCGTGCCCGGCGCGTCGGTTGACTGCACGAGCCAGTTCACGATCTCCGGGTAGCCGGCGTCCTCCAGGTAGTAGCCGCGCTGGCCGGCGGGCACGCCGTTCCCGTCGAGCGCGTCGGGTACACGGACGCGGCTCGTGATCACCGGGCCACGCCCGGGATCGATGCGCCGCGGGCGGCTCGCGCCATTCGAGCGCTCGGTACAGCGCGAGGCGAAGCTCAGCAGGTCCCCGTTGCCCGAGAAGCGGGTACCAAGGGCCGGGCCAAGGCGCGGCAGCGCGCCGCGGTTGCGCAGCAGCAGGTAGGTGGTGCCGAGCGCGCCGGCCGAGAGCACGAGCCGTCGGGCGGTGAGCCGGCGGGGGGTCTTTGCCGGCCCGCCCGACTCCTCCCCGGCGGCGTCGGGATGGTGCTCGAAGTAGTCGACGGCGTAGCCGCCGTCCGCGGGCGCGAAGGAGCGGACCTCGCAAAGCGTCCGGATGTCGGCGCCCTCGTGGTGGGCGGCGGTCAGGTACGTATAGTCGAGCGTGTTCTTCGAGCCGTAGTTGCAGCCGAAGTCGCACTCCCCGCACAGCCGGCAGGTGGTTCGCACCTCACCGTGGAGGTTGGGCCGGTCCTCGGGCTCGGGGATCGGCTTGGCGAGCGCCGGGGCCTCGCCGGGGTTGGCGAAGGTGACCGCGAGCGGCGGGCGCTCGTAGTCGAGCCCGAGCGCCTGCGCGGCGTCGCGGAAGGCGAGGCTCTTGCGCGTCTGGTCGTACGGGGGATGCTCGAGCGGGTAGCGCTGGGCGTCGAGCATCCTCTCCGCGGTCTCGTAATGCGGTTCGAGGTCGTCTCGAGTGACCGGCCACGGTCGAGGGGCGCTGCCGGGCGGATCATCCTCGACGAACCAGCGCTCGTCCTTGCGGATGAGGACGTTGGCATAGATCAGGGAGCCGCCGCCGAGGCCGCTCGATACGAGCGCCTCGAGCCCGCGGAAGGACCACGGGTTGAACATGCCGTAGAGGCCCTCGCTCGGGTCCCAGAAGTTCTTCGCCACCGCATGAGGGCTGCGCGGGAAGGAGTTCGGGGGGTAAGGGCGTCCGCGCTCGAGGACGCACACCGCCAGCCCGGCCTCGGCGAGCCGGCAGGCGGTGACGGCGCCGCCGAATCCCGAGCCAACCACCACGGCGTCGAAGTCGAAGCCTTGACTACCGCGCCCGGTGACCGTTCCTCCCGACATAGGCCAACCCTATGGCAACGCGAGGCCGCCCGCCGCGAGCGTGCCGATGGAGCTCGTCCCGCGTTTGGCCGGTGCTTCCGCCGGGCCGGAAGGGAAAGGGAAGCCACGGCCGAAGCGCTCGTTTTCGGTGACGCCCAGACTCGTCCTCGGCAGGGTTTAGTAGATCGGGCCTTACGCCGAGCGAACAACGTGGTCGGTGGTTACACCGTTCGGTGATCCCTCCCTAGTCATGCGGAACTGTGTAGCAGACCGCGCCATGTATCGGGCGGCCGAAGCCCCTTACGGACTGTCCGTCCGCTCACGGCCACCGCCGAAGTTCCAAAGGCGATCGGGACATCCGCGGCGAGACCGGCTCTGCCTTCTACAGCATTAGCCGCGCGAGCCCGAAGAGGACGAGCGCGCGCAAAGACCAGCGCAACAGGACATGCTTGTGCCAGGCGATTCGGCCGGTCTGCGCGAACTGGCCGCGGATCTCGGCGGCGGAGCGATGGCGTGAAGTAGATAGACCTCGTCGCTGGCCGCATCCCCCACACGCGCCCTCGCCCTCCCGGGGACCCTCAGGCCGACCACCTCCTCGTGTGCCGAGCGGCGGCCGGGGGCGAGCCGGTCCGACCAGCGAGCCGGGCAGTGGCTCAGGTCAAGCCTCGCCTGACGCGATGTGACCGGCGTTTGCCTGGGCGATCCAGCCCCACCCGAGCGTTCCCCGAGAAGGGCGGTAGAACTCACCGTCGCCGAGCCCGTACACGAAATGGACGTCCACCGGCTGCTTCAGACGCCGGTCCCTGCGGGCCTCGTATCGTCCGTCTTCGCCCCTCCGCGCTCCGCCTAGCGACGCCTGACGCGGGTACAACGGACCCTCTCGCTTCATCGTCCGTACACCCCGGCCCGGCCGCTAATCTGCGATGATCCCTCCGCCGACGACGAGCGGGGACCAAGCGGCATGCCTGACGACAGTGGCAAGGAGGACGAGGGCGGCCTATGGAGGCGGATAGCCACCGCCCGCGGAATGCTCGTCGCGACAGGTGCCATAGCCACCGCCCTGGCGGCAATCATCGGGCTGGGACGCGAGCTGCTTCCCCACTCGCCCTCCCGCCTTGGTGCCAGCATCGAGCCACGCGAGGTGGATCGCCCCGTCGCTCTGGACGAGTTTCTTAGGCTGACCGGCCGCGCTTTCACCCCCGGGGAGGGACGGCGTCGGTCTTTCGTGCTCGCGAGCGCCACCCTGGCGCAAACGACTGAGGACACACCCCCGCCCCCTGCTGGACCCGAGGAGCAGGGCGGGCCCGATAGATCACGGCCAGAGATGCCCGAGTACCCGGAGCCCGGCGGAGGGGAACCGCCGGACCCACCGGGGCCTGAGCCGGGCGGAGGGGAACCGCCGGACCCACCGGGGCCTGAGCCGGGCGGACAGGAGCCGCGCTCCGGGCACCGACAGGAGCGGCGCTCCGGGGCGCCAACTTCGATCGACGCCTTCCTCCGGACTGTGGAGCCGATCATCAAAGCCGTGAAGCTTCCGCATTCTCGCGAGCCCGCAGACGAGAAGCGAACAGAGGCTCGAGCTACAGAAGCGCTGACGGGCGATCCCCGAGCTAGCGACAGAGAGGTCAGGCGAGTCCTGTCGGGCACCCGTCTGAGACTGCTCAAGGCAACAGAGACGGCTGATACGGACGAGAGCGTTGAGACGCGCCCCGTCTTCTCCATCTATCGGTTGCCTCCTGGCCAGAGGGAGCGGCTAGAGCCGCACGGAGCCGTCGTCAACTTCAATATCAAGCTCGAGGGCTATGAGGGGAGGCCCACAGAGCTCCGTTGGTCCCTGTTCAACGCGAAGAACAAGACGCGGATCCGGAAGCCGTGGCTGGTTAATCGGCTGGCGCTTCGTCTTACTCCCGATGCCCCGGTCGACCGAGCCAGCGAGGCCATCTGGGTGCCGCTCCCGCGGAAGGTGAAGGGCCCGTTCGTCGCGAGGCTCGAGGTCGTCGACGACAAGGGCGTTCGCGTGGCCTACAACGAGTCCGATCCATTTCGATAGTCGCTCGGTAGGCAACTGTGTCTCCCTCCCTCAACGAGCGAAGACAGCCAAGGTTCGGGGCGACGACCCGAATCTCGACTCACCGCTGGCTCGTCCTATGAGCAGTCGGCCTCCGGAAGTCGAGACTCCCAGTTCCGCGGCGTCTCTGCCGTCGTGTGCTGGGCGCCGGGAGGATGACCTGAGTCTCGTCGGCGCAGCTGGCCGTACGTCTGCCGACGGAGAGCGGGGGTAGCGGGAGCAGGTTGTATTTTCCCCCGGTCGCGGGGATGCGCCAAGGACTCGGCGAGTTCCGCACACTGGCGAGCCGGGCATGGCGGTGCGCGACGTGCGGATCCGCTGCGCGACGTAGAGGCCGACCAGCGGGTAGCGCAGTGGGCATCCGGCTCGTGCGGCATGCCGGGGGGACAAGGGAAGTGGCACCCCGAGCGTCCGCCTCCGGCCTGTGCAGGTGCCACCGTGGCGACGAAGGAGGCCCTGCGGAGCGTAGTGCTCAGCATGTGGGGAAGCTCAGCCCGAGACCCGCACCGTGAGGTGGTTGAATCCGGCGATCCCGCCAATCTCAGCGCCGATTGACACGACGCTGTAGGTCGAGAGCCAGTCCGGGATACCGGCGCCTTGAGGTGGCAGCTGGTCAATCGCCGCGCGCAAGGCCTCGCCAAGGTCGTAGGCGCCCGAGTGGCCGACCGCCTCGTGCGGCTCACCGTCGAGGTCAAAGAATGAGCTTCCATCCCGACCGTCAGGTGCCGCGGCGATGCCCTCGAGCTGGGGCGTCAGATCCTCCACGTCGACGCTCAACTCCCCCGCAGCGTGATGGACGACGATCCCGGGTCGTACCGTCCCTACGCGGAAGGCGCGTTGCTCCTCGAACTGCACGGGCGGAGCCTCAGGCCTGCAGCGCATCCGGGGGTCGGTGGATAGGCGTACCAGGAAGGCCGGTGGCTCGACATCGAGGAGGCTCTGCTCGAGCGTTACGACGTGACACGCCGTTGGTTTCTGTCCGGAGGCGCGGACGAGCAGTACGTCTTGGACTTGGTAGGCCCGGGCCTCCTGAACGGTGGCGAGGGCTGCGTCCACGATCTGCACGGCGTCCTCCTTGGTGATTCAGGTGTTGGGCGGCAGGACACTCGCAGCTCACCGCCTCGCCAGTCAAGGCTAACTTGACGCTGCGGCCCCACACGACGCTCTCCGCGAGAGAGCAGGGAGTGCCCGGCCTCGCGCTCGATGGCCTTCACGAAGTGCTCGCCCAGCTCGATGGTGTACACATCGAAGGAGACGTGGGCGTCGGCGCGACCGGTGAGATTGTCGGCCAGGCGCCCGGCGTGGCACCGCGCAATCCTCGCGCCGGTAGGAGAGGAAGACGCGCCGGCGTGCCGCGTCGGGAAGAGTGGCCGGCTCTCCTCAACGATGAAAGCGAACTGACTTCGAGGCGACGAAAGTCACCCCCACAGTCAGGAACCCGGAGGCACGCCTGCGGGGCGCCACCGCTCCGCGGTTACGCGCTCGAGCAGCCCGATCAGTCCGAGGTGGCCGAGCGCGTGCGCGAGCTCGGCTCGCCAGCGCGGCTCGAGGTGGGGCAGCAGGTCGAGCCGGCCGGTGTCGTAGGCGCGGTGGCAACGCCTGCACAGCGCAGCTACGCAGTCGGGTAGAGGTCGACGAGTTCTTCCTCGGCGGGTCGAGGACGGACTGCGAGGCGGGCGCGAGCGCGGCACCAAGGCGCTCTGCGGCGTGGCGATCGAGGTTCGCGGCCAGGGCTCGGGCCGGCTTCGCCTGGCCGTCCTGCGCGACGCCTCGGG
>Ga0136617_10003226_pt1 | contig 14585 bp, 13 predicted proteins | sample AntDrymUQ3222106_2_FD_129672 | JGI IMG/M metagenome (GOLD analysis project Ga0136617, IMG submission 129672) | Polar desert sand microbial communities from Dry Valleys, Antarctica - metaG UQ322 (21.06) | ecosystem: Environmental > Terrestrial > Soil > Desert | place: Antarctica: Dry Valley... | reverse complement strand
TGGTCGTTGATGAAGACGGTTCGACTTACACGGGTAAGCTGGAGCCGATCGCGCAGGATGCTCGCCGACGCCTGGCGGGCCGGAAGGAGAGTCACGCTCGTGCGCCCGCTGCGCAGGCCGCAATGCAAAATGCGGCAGAAGAGGCGCCCGCAGCGAACGAGTTTCGTTTCCGCGCGACTGGGTATAACGGCAGCCTGAAGAAGAACCTGGTCTTCGAAGGTAATTATATTGAGCCGGCGACCTCACCGGAGCAGAAATCGTCCAACGCTAAGCAGGAAGAGCAGACTGCGCGGGCGAGGATCGTCGGGCAGGCTATAGTTCCCGGTGAAGAAGCAGTGGAGGTTGATGCAGTCGCAGTGGCGCGTTAAACCTCCGAAAGGAAAGCTGGGAATCACTCCAGCAACGGACTAGAAGCATGGTGCTTTGATCTCGACCAGTAAGCTTCAGCGCCACTTCGCCCTTTTCGCTGGTGTTCTAGGCGCGCTCGTGATCGGCACCGCAATTGCAGGCGCGGGCGGAATCGCTGACCCTTCCCTTAGCCGGAGATCTGAGAGCAACACTGCGATCTACGAGCGCGGGCGCTGGGAGTTCGGCTTGGAGTCGGCCTACACATTCGTGATCGTTCCGAATCCGTTTTTCGGGATCGCGGGCCAGTACAATAAGAATCCGCGCGACTACAAACTCGCCACGCAAATACTCGCGGCCCGATATCAGTTCGCCAATCCCGGCGGTCCGCTTTTTCTTCGCGGCAGCCTTGAGATGAGCGGAATTCTAGTGGGAAGCGCGATCGTGGAAGGACCCGAGAGTTACTTCTTCGGGCTTGGGATCGGCTTCCGTTATTATTTCATCCAACCGGGTGCACGGCTGGTGCCTTATCTTGAAGTGCGCGGCGGGCCGGGGTGGACGGACTCGCGCGGCATGCGTTTCGCCCAACAACAGGACTTCACCTTTACCTACATATTGGGCGCGGGAGTGCGTTACGACGTGAACCGCCGATGGAGTCTGACGGCGAGTGTGATCGATCAACACCTCTCGAACGCTTATCTGACCAAACCAAACTACGGCTTCGATAGCGTCGGGTTCAGCTTAGGCGCAATCACTCGCTTCTAAAACAGAAGGCCGCCCGAGCTATGCGTCTGCTCATCACCGGTATCTGCGGATTCGTGGGCTGCGCGCTCGTCGAAGCGTTGCGCGCCACTCGTCCGGACTGGCGCATTTACGGACCGGATAACCTGAGCCGGCCCGGTAGTGAAACGAACCGCGCGCGTTTGCGGGGGTTAGGCGCAGAGTTTTTTTATGGTGACGTTCGCTCGGCGAGCGACGTCGATGCATTGCCAGCTGCTGATTTTGTCATCGACGCGGCGGCAAACCCGAGTGTCCTGGCCGGGGTCGATGGCCAATCGAGCAGCCGCCAGGTCGTTGAGCACAACCTGTTCGGCACCGTCAATCTCCTGGATTATTGCCGCCGGCACGACGCCGGTTTTCTGCTCCTGAGCACGAGCCGCGTCTATTCGATCGCTGCGCTGGCTGCTCTGAAGAAGGAAGATGCGAAAGGTGTGAGCGAAATATTTCCGACCACGCCGCCCGTCTCGCTCTACGGCGCGACGAAGCTGGCGAGCGAGGCGCTCGCGCTTGAATACGGCGCCAGTTTCGGTTTTCCGGTTTGGGTGGATCGCTGTGGCGTGCTCGCTGGCGCAGGACAATTCGGACAGCCTGAGCAAGGCATCCTGGCCTACTGGTTGAATGCGTATCTCCGCCGGCAGCCGCTGCGTTACATCGGTTTCGGCGGCAAAGGCGAGCAGGTGCGCGATGCCTTTCACCCCCGCGATCTCGCGACGCTGCTCGTGCAGCAAATCGAAACCCCACGCGACGACGAGAGCCGACCGCGCCTGATCAATCTCGGAGGTGGGACCGCAAACGCGTTTTCTCTCGCCAGTCTGAGCGCGTGGTGCGAACGCCGTTTCGGCTTCGCGCACCCGATCGGTTCCGACCCGGCGCCGCGACGCTTCGATATCCCATGGCTGGTCATGGATAACGCCCTCGCCGAGAAAACCTGGGGCTGGTCGCCGCGCACGTCGCTGGAAGAAATCCTGGAAGAGATCGCGGCGCATGCGGAGCGCCATCCGGATTGGCTGCAACTTTCATCGCCGCGTTAATTGTGAAAGCGAAGATGGAAGCTCCGCCGGTCGCTGCGCCTTTGCGATTGCTCTCCGTCGTGATCCCGGCGCGGGACGAGGCGGGCGCGATCGCGAGCACGGTCGAGCATCTGCACCTCGAGTTGCGCCTGCAGGAAGTGCCGCACGAAATCGTGGTCGTGGACGACGGCAGCACAGATGAGACGTGGGCGATTCTCGCCGGACTACAGGCTCATATTCCGACGCTCGCACCCGTGCGCAATCCGGGCCCGAACGGCTTCGGACGCGCGATCATCCACGGAATCGATCGGATGCAAGGCGACGCGGTTATCGTCATGATGGCAGACGAAAGCGACGACGTGCGCGACGTGGTGCGGTACTGGAAACTCCTGAACGAGGGATATGACTGCGTTTTCGGAAGCCGCTTCGTGCGCGGCGGCGGTGTGATCGATTACCCGTGGCTGAAGCTCCGCGTGAATCGGCTCGCCAATTTTTTCATCAAGATTCTTTTCGGCATTCGCCTGAACGACACTACGAATGCGTTCAAGGCTTATCGCCGTGAAGCGATCGACGGCTGCCGCCCGCTCATTGCGCCGCATTTCAATCTCACGGTCGAGCTGCCGCTGAAGGCGATCGTGCGCGGTTTCTCCTGGACCGTCATCCCGATCACCTGGCGCAATCGCCGCAGCGGCACGGCCAAGTTGAAGATGAAGGAGATGGGCAGCCGCTACCTTTTCATCTGCCTTTACGTCTGGCTGGAGAAATATTTCAGCCGCGGCGATTACCGGCGGCCGCGGCCGATCATTGCGCCGTCAGATGATGTGATAGCCGTTGACGAGCAAGACCGTTAGCAAGGCGAGCAGGCCGACGGAGAACACGAGCAGGGCAATCTCAAGCGCGCGCGAACGGCCCGCCAACTGCGCCATGACCAGGTAGATTGGCGCCGCGGTGGAGAGGTATCGCGGCAAAGAGTGACCGCTCGTGCTGGAAAGATAGAGCACCGCGAGTAAGAGGACGAGAGCGGGATAACCCCAGCGCCGCAACGTAAAGATGCTTAGGAGTCCCAGGGCGACCACGGTGATCAGAAGCGGAAATCCGATCGCCGGGAAAAAAGAGAGGCCCTCCTTCCACTGCATCGTGAATGCGATCCAGGGAGCACGGAGGCCCCCGGCATTCCACATCAGCATCGTCTTCTGTTGCGCGCGCCAATCCCCGAACACGATTTGCAAATAGGCGAGGAAGGCGGCGTGCCCGAGAAGCGGGCCGGCGACGGCTGCAGCCGGCCGCCAAAAAGAAAGCCGGCTGGCCGTGGCGGCTGGTTCCAAATCCTTCTCAGTGCTTCCCGCCAGGCGCCGCCGCTCCCACCACTGCTGGCCCGCTTCCAGAAAGAGGAATCCAGCCAGGAGTAAACCCGGCGTGCGTGTCAAAGCTGCCGCGAAGCCCCAGGCGCCCGCGGTCAGCCACCGTCCCTGTCGCGCGGCGAGGATGCAGCCCAGGACCGTGAGCAGAAAAAGAGATTCGGTGTAAACCATCCCGAACCAAACCGCCGCCGGGCAAAAGAGGAGAAAAATGACGGCTAGCTCCGCGGTTTCGGCCGAGCGAGTTTCGAGTGCGGCGAGCTTCCAGAGGAACAGGCAGGCGCAGGCGAGGGCAAGATGCGAGATGATGTAGCCAGCCAAAAGCGAGTCCGCTCCCAGCCACGACACGGCGCGGATCAGTAACGGATAGAGCGGGTAGAACGCCACACTCGACTCCGTGGCCGCGCTATAGAAATAGCCGTTACGCGCGATGTCGAGATACCAGCTGGTATCCCAAAGTGCGAACCGCTCCATCCAGGTGCCGCCGAGTCCGGCAAAGGAACCCGGAAACAGAACGCGCTGCGAAAGCGCTGCGACCGCGAGGATAAGAAGACGCGAGAGAAAAAAATAACTGCCGATTCGCGCGAAGGCCGCGCCATTTAGCGCCGGCGGGAGGGTGGCTTCGTGACTCGGCTCGTTCGGTTCGGTAGACATCACGATTCGATCGAGAGCCGGCGCGGGACTACTGGGAAAAATCCAGTTCCAAGGTGAAAAACTTGCCTGCAGTTAACCGGCGATCGAGCGGATCGACTCCTGGATCGCGAAACCGCGCGTATTGTATCCTGACCTCGTTAGGCAAGTCGCGTCGAAGTGCCAGATCGTATTCGTGCTCGATCGTTTTCTCGGGCGCGCTGGTAATCGTCTCCAAGGATTGGCCGTTAAAACTCACACGGAGTTCCTGGCTGGCGAAAGAGTTCCAAAACGCCAGGCGCAAATGGGCGCGCGAATGAATCGAGCGAATAGTGATGACGCTCTCCGGTCCCAATCCGTGGCGGAAGGTGCGGGATTCGACCTGTTCGATTTTCCCGAAGCCATCGAGATTCACAATCGCAGTGCCGGAGGTCATAACCTCGGCTTGCCCGACCCGCGGGCCACCCGGCGCGCGGAGCAGAGACACCTGGCTCAAGCTCTGATCGGCCATGCGGGACCGCGTGTCGCCTACGAAATACGATCGCAGATCGACGCCAACCGCCATCAGAAATGCCGCTGCCAGAATCCCCACGATCAATGCCTCAACGCGACCGCTCTTCCACGCGCCCTTCATCTTGCCCTTCACTACGTGCGCTGAAGTTTCGGTCACGGTTCTTGGGTGATACGCATGGCCTCAATTGAAATTCGAGCCTCACCATTATGCGGAAAGCCAGTGGCTTCGAACATCACGACGTTGGCCATCTTTCTCGGAGCGGTAACACGATCTGCCAAGGGGGTGATTGATCGAAGACAAGCCGGTCCGGCAGCCCGTAGCCCGCGAGGAACAAGACCACGCCGATGCCGCCAATAAGCAAAGGCGCCTCAATCCAAAACATAACCGCGTCTCAAGTTGGCGACGCTAAAGCGGAACGTATTTCGTTACCGTATTCGCGCCATGTCTTCAGCCGGCGCTGCTCAATCTCTTTCGTGAGGCTAAACCGCAGGGTAGAATCCGAGGCCAGCCGGACAATCGCTTCGCCGAGCGCGACCGGGTCGCGCACGTCAGTCGTGAGACATCCACCGCCGGCCGCGTTCTCCGCCATCGAGCCCGAGTCTGCGCAAATGCACGGTCTCCGGTGCCAAAGGCTTTCCATCACGGGCAATCCGAATCCTTCGATGAACGATGGGTAAACGGTAAACTCGCACGCGACATACAGCGCGCGCAGATCGTTTGGAGAAAGTCTGCCGTGCCAGATCAGATTTGGATTTCGCAGCTTCGCTTCCTGGACAGCTTCCACCAGGTGATCGGCATCCTTGTAGCGATCGCCGACGAGGTGAAGCTGCAATCCCGGGATTTTTTCCGAGGCCTGAGCGAACGCCTCGATCAGGGTGACGTGATTTTTTCGCGGTTCGAGCGTGCAGACGCAAAGCGCGTTTACTGCGACAGTCGAGCCTTCAATCTTTGCCTGCGCCCGAGCCTGATCGAGCATTTCAGCCGCGAGCCCACAGGTTTTAATCCTCGGCGCTGTTAACATCCGGTCCTGCGCAAAGCGCCTGAAGTCTTCTCCGCTTTGCTCGGAGACGGGGAGAATCAGATCGGCTCCGCACAAAATTCTCATGTACTCCGCGTGCTGCGCGGCGGCTTCCTGGCGGACCAACTCTGGATGGGAGACTGGGATGGCATCGTGAAAAATTGCCGCGACGAGCATGCCGCATTTTTTGGCGTACGCGATCACTCGCGGAGTCTCCGGGCCGTACATCACCTCGGGCAGGATCAGCCAGGCGCCGCGAGCCTGGGGTCGGTGGACAGGATGCAAATGCAGAGGCGCCTTCAAGTGGCGTGCCGTCCGGTAGCGCTTCCAATGGACCGTTCGCTTCCAGACCTGAGAACGGTAGAGCCAGCCGAGGATTTTCTTCGGCCGCTCCGCTGTTGGCGGCCTCTGCTTTAGTTCAGGCGTTCGCTCCGGCGAAGTGATCGGCAAAGCGAGACCAAAACGCGCGCGCGCAGTCGCGTCCAGAAGATCGAGCGTCCGAGATCGTTTCATCCACCAGACCAGCTCTGTATTTTCAGGACTTGATCCCAGCCCGTGGACCAGACCGCGCACCACGGTTTGCACACCGGTTCGCGCATCGCTATTCGCCGTATGGGTGACCGCTACATAGATGGGACGCACGTTTGTCATGAGTCGATCATCGCGGGGTGGCGAGGGTCGAACATGCACACAGCCGGCTTTGGTCGTCTCAGCATTGCGAATTGCTTTCAGCCCGATTCCTATTTTAAGTGCCGGGCCGATGCAAGACAGGCCACGGTTCCGTTCCTCCGACCTGCGCGCACGATGAGAGCGCTCCTGCAGCAGCGCGACCTGATCCTACAATTCGCCAAGCGCGAGTTCAGCCTGAAGTATCGCGGCGCGGCGCTCGGTTTGTTTTGGGCCGTCTTGCGGCCGCTCATGATGCTGGCGATTTACGCCGTCGTCTTCGGGTTCGTTTTTAAGTCGAGATACTTTCAGCACAACGAAACGCCGCTCGAGTTTGGGCTCGCGATGTTTTGCGGATTAGCGCTTTTCGATTTTTTTGCGGAGTGCGTCGGCCGGGCGCCCACCCTGATCCAGAATAGCTCGAACCTGGTCACGAAAGTTGTCTTTCCTCTCGAGACGTTGCCCGTCTCGCTGGTTGTTTCCGGCGCGGTTCAGCTCGTGATCGAACTCACGCTCCTGCTCGCCGGTTGCGTCCTGATCCGCCATTCTTTGCCCCTCAGCATCCTCTTCCTGCCCCTCATCCTCGTGCCGCTCTTACTGATGACACTGGGTACGACCTGGTTCCTCGCCAGCTTCGGAGTGTTCGTCCGCGACACCTCGTCGATCGTCCGGCCGCTCCTGACCGTCGTGGTTTATTGCAGCGCGATCTTCTATCCGATCGAAAGAGTGCCTCCGCCCTTTCGGACTTTTCTTGAACTCAATCCGCTTTCCCTGATTGCCGAACAATCGCGCCGGGTTGTCATGCTCGGCGCGCCGCTCGAATGGCTGCCGTGGCTTTACAGTTTTGTTGTCGGGTTGCTCATCTGCGTGTTCGGCTATTTCTTTTTCATGCGCACAAAAAGTGCGTTTGCGGACGTACTGTAGCCACGTCCCCTGGGGGGCGTGGGAATTGAGCTCTGAAGCGACGCTCGCCCCGACGGCACGTGTCCAGCGCAGCCCACGCTGGGCCGGGTGGCTTACGCCGTTATCAGGGCTGAGTCCGTCGCATGCGCGCTTTTACCGGGAGAGCGGCGCAGCCTTTCATGCGCGGCGCAGTCTCCTCGGTGACCGTGAAGATGAGCGCGTGATCGATCCAATCGTAGTTGCTCTCCAGGTGCGTGAAGGCCGAATGCGCCGCGGCCGAGAGCGAATAAGTTCCCTGTCCGAGGTTAAGGGTGAGATCGAACTCTACCCGCACACGCTCATCGGCTCGCCAGGCTGTCGGTTCGGGAGACAAGAGGGAGAGGTTCGTGCCGAAGACGTCATTCCCCACGCGGTCCAGAATGGCCATGCCCACAGTGGGACTTTCGATATCCTGGTGCGCCCGCACCGAAATCGTGACCGTCGCAGAAGCGCCCATGCGAAAGCTCCGCTTCTCGGCGCCGGTTTCGTCGAGAATGTTGATTTCTTCGATCGTAGCCATTCCATTTCCAGAGCGGGTGCGGACACGCCCGCCTTCGGTTTTGACCTGCTCGATGGCCAGGTCGCGTTCCTTTTGCGCGATCAGAGCATTGTAGTAATCCAAGACCGCTTCGGGTGGTCCTTCCGTCGCGATCCGGCCGCGCTCCAGGAGAATCGCGCGATTACACAAATGCTTCACGGCCGCGGCATCGTGCGAGACAAATAGGAGGCAGCCGCCGCGCTCCCGGAAATGGCGGATGTGGGCGAGACATTTGTATTGAAAGTAGGCGTCGCCGACCGCAAGGGCTTCGTCCACGATGAGAATCTGCGGATCCACTTGCGTCATGACCGCAAAGGCGAGTCGCAGGACCATTCCATTCGAGTAACTCTTGATCGGCTGATCCAGGAAATCGCCCAGCTCTGCGAAGGCTGCGATCTCCGGGAAGCGGGCATCGATTTCAGCGCGCGGCAGACCAAGAATAGCCGCGTTCATGTAAACGTTTTCGCGTCCCGTGAATTCTGGATTGAATCCGGACCCGAGCTCGAGGAGAGCCGCGACTCGTCCATGCCTTTCCACGGTGCCCGTGGTGGGGGTGAGGACGCCGGCGATCAATTGCAACAAAGTGCTCTTACCACTGCCATTCATGCCCACGATCCCAACGCTCTCTCCCGGACGCACCTCGAGGGATAAATCGCTCAAGGCGCGGAAGTCAGTGTGCAGTCGCGCGAGCTTCTTTTTGAGGAGGCTGCCCACCCGCGTCGGGCAAAGCGCGCTCGCGGCCAGGCCACCCCCAAGCAAACCGGCGAGCCGTCCGGCCGGGGAATGCCAGACTTTGTATTCCTTCGAGACGTTACGCACCCGTATGGCATAGTCGGTTGGGGCTCGATGAATCGTGGCGAGTGGCATAGTGGATTCGGGTAGAACCTGCCCTAGTTAACCCGCCTGGGTCGCGCGATAAAGTCCCACTCTGCTCACCGATCGTCCGTTATGCGCTCCGCCACCGACAGACGCACTTTTCTCGGGGTCTGGCTGTTACTCTTCGCGATTTTTGTGGGAAGCCAGGCGGGTTTCTATTTCCATCAGCCGCAGGCCGAACTGGGAGACCTGGCCGCCAATGCGCTCCAAATTCGTAACGCAAAGTCGTTCGCCGAGCTCTACGGAAACTACTCGCGGTGGTCCTTTCACCATCCGGGACCTGCCTTCTTCTACGCGTGTGCCTTCGGCGAGTGGTTGCTTTTCGATCTCACTCGGCTTGTTCCTTCCCCTCACAACGCTCATGCACTCGTCGGCCTCCTGATTCAAACCTTCTTCTTCGCGTGGGCGCTGGCGATCGTGCAACGGTGGATTGGCCATGTCCTGCTCGTTCCACTGATCCTGCTCCTGGCCGGTCTGCATTTTACCGCGGTCAATTGGTATCTGCCCGATAGCGCCTTCAGAAGCATTTGGACCGCGCACATATTGCTTTTTCCGTTCCTTTGCTTCCTGATCTCGTGCGCCTCGATTGCATCCGGCCACGGGAAGGATTTGATCGCCGCCGTCACCGCGGGCTCGCTCCTCGTGCACGTGCATGTCGCTCAACCGCTCTTTGTCGTGACGCTTTTCGCGACGGCCTACCTTGCTCTCATCCTCGGGCAGACCGGGCCGAGGAAGGTTTCGAAAGTAATCCGTTCGTTTGGGCGCGAGCATCTGATCGCCAGCTCGATCATCGTCTTGTTCCTGGTGCCCATTGTGCTCGACGCAATGCAAGGCGCTGCGAGCAATCTGAGTCTGATCCTGCGCCACTTCGAAACCCATTCCGGGGATCGTAAGAGCGCCGGCTCTTCACTGCTCTATCTCGCCAGTTTTCTCTGCTACCTCCCGCATCCCGAGACGTCTGTCGATCCGGTGACGACTTCCAGTTGGAAATTCTTGAGCCAGCGCTGGTATTTCCTCGCAGCCTGGGCGGCCGTGTTCGGCTCAGCGATCGCTTTCTCTTTCCGGAGCCGGACAAACAACCCGTCGAGAAAAACCTTCGTTCGCGCGCTTTGGGCGACGCTGTCGATGGGCCTTCTGCTCACGTTCGCCTGGGGCATGATGCAAAACGGCCCCTTGTACAATTTCAATTCGTATTTCAATTTCGGCCTGCTCTTTCTGGGGCCGATTCTTTTTGTCATTGGCATCTGCGATCGGCTGCGGACCAGCCAGCCCATGGTCACGGCAGTTCTCTATCTTGCCGTCATCCCGCCTTTTGTAGTCTGCGCGGCGAGCGCGGTCTTTCACCGGGAACCCCCAGACCTGTCGTTGTTCCCAAGGGTAGAGCAGGCCGCGAAATCCGGTGGTCCATCGACCAAGCTTCTCTTGTTCGAACCGGACGACTGGCCTCATGTGGTGGGCGTCGCGCTGGCCTTGCAGCGATTTGGCTACGATTTTGCGGTCACGGAAGAGTGGGGATTCATGTTCGGAAAGAGGCACGTCGTGGACCCTGGATTGGCTCTGCGGAAGAAAGAGGTGGCGTTTTGGAAGGTGCTGCGTGAAAGCGCGGACCTCGAGAGCTTTGTCCTCTATCCAGGTCGTTTCATGGCAATGTCTCCGCCCGCGGTCGATCCGCGCGGAACGGAAATCACCTTCGCCAGCCCGAACCCAAGCGCGCGCGCTTACACCGTGGTGGGATGGAATTTATCTGAAGAAGGATTCTCCTGGAGTCATGCGAAAACCGCGTTGCTCTACTTTCGACCCGGCCGCTCGGATTCCGATGTTGAGATCACGCTCGACGTCTTCCCCGCCATCTATCCAACGCTGGCCGCTCAGCGCATGACCATCTCGTTCAACGGCGAGCCGGCACATCGATTTGAATTGAGTGCCCCCGAGAAAATTACCGTCCGTATTCCAGCGGAAGTGTGGAATCGCGAGAAAGCAGCGACGATCTCCTTTGAATTTCCCGATGCGGCTTCACCTAAGGCAATGGGCGTCTCCGCGGACTCACGTTCGCTCGGCTACGCCTTCAAGACAGTGGCTTTCCGCGCGATGCCGAACCCTTAGCGGTTAGCCGACTGCGAAACCCCAGCGAATCTATGAATTCGGCGGCCCGAGCGCAGGCTTCAGCGCCTGGCACCGAATCACTCCATGCGCTCATGCACTCACCGGCTCTCTCTGCGAGCTGATAAAGCGCCGCCCGCGGGCGAAAGCGTTGCGCGGCGGCGACAACTTCTAGCAGGTCGTCGACATATTTTCCCGGGGCGTGATGCTTCTCCAAAGTCTGTCGTCCTCGCTCGCCCATCTGTGCGAACGAGGCGGGATCACTCAGGAAAGCATTCAAGTGCTTTTGAAGGTCTTCTACGTCGTGGTCGGGCCGCACGAAGGCGACCGCGTCGGCGGGCAGCGTAGCGTACCAATCCAACGCCGTGACCAGACTTGGCAGCGCCCATGACCAGAGTCGAAGCTGGCTGCCCGACGCCTCGCCCATGCTCGGGAACCGCAGGTTGATCGCAAGGTGCGCCGCCGCGAGCGCGGCGTTCAGGTCCTCGTCTGGGACAAACCCGTGCAGGGTCACGAGCTGATCAATCCCGCACGCGTAAATTTTCGCGCGCAAATAATTCTCATTCCAGATCCGACCGTACACATCCAAACGGAATCGGTTTCGTGCCGGCAGGCTGGCCAGGGCGTCAAACACTGATTCCAGCCCGCGGTTACTCCCGATGTGACCGAACACAATCAATCGGTATCGAGCATCGCCTGTCTCGGACGCGCCTCCTGATTCAGATCGGCGCGCTCTCCCGTGCTCGTCGCCAAAGGGCAAGGGGATGTAAGCGGCGGGCGGGCCATTTCCGCCGCGTTTCAGCAAGCTAAGACCCCCTTCGGTATGCACGACCACGCCGAGCGCATCCGCGATGCCGAGCGAAGTCAGAGGATAATGCTTCCCTAGGTAATCCAGGTCGTTAGCCAAGCCGTTGAAAACCTGCTCGGCCTCAACTCGACCTGTCACGCCATGGTAACGTTCCATTGCAGAAAAGTACCGGGCAGAGTCGTTTAGTTGCTGCAGAAAAAGTCCGGCAAACAGATGCTGCAAAGAAGTATCGTGCAGGACGACGACGCCGGGATGACGGCGGCTGGTTTGCCAGATCGCGCCGTGGAAAAGCGCATTATTTCCCACATGATAAATGCACATATCGCCCCGATTGAGGTCAGCCCATGCGAGGCATTCGGGATCGTAACGGCGCACCTCCGCATACTTTTCCAACTCGGCGTCCCATTCCGAGGCGTCAGTCCATAGGGTGACTTCTGCGCGCGCGGCGAGAGCGGGCAGCAAACGCGCCGTGTAGGAAGCAATGTCAGTTTGGGCCGGAGGCAGCGGCGAGAACCAGTTCAGCTTCACGAGAGCAATTTCCTGACGACCTCAGGCCAGGTGATGTTCATGCTCTGATGGTGCGCGCGTCCAGCTTCGCCCCACCGCTGCGCGCGCGTGCGATTTTCCCAAACGTAATCCAGCGCAGCCGCGAGGCCGTCCGGTGTCGGCTCCGCGATCAAGCCATTTTCCTCGTGGAGGACAAACTCCAGGGGACCGCCGGAGTCGGCACACGTTATGACGGGTTTCGCCGAGAGCATCGCTTCCAGCGTGACGTAGCCATAATCTTCGTCCACGGGCGGAAAGACGACCCCGACCGAGCCGGCATAGAGCTCGCGCTTTTCCTCCTCCGTGACGGTGCCGAGCCATTGGACTCGCTCCCGCACGCCCAAACGCTCCGCGAGCGCTTCGAGCTCCTCCGCATACGAAGGCTTTTCCGGCGCCCCTGCGAAACGAACCCGGACGCCTCCGCGGCAGCGCGAGAGCGCTTCCAGGACAAGCCCTTGCCGCTTCACACGACTCAAGCGGCTCGGATAAAAAAGGTAATCTTCGGCAGGAGCGCAGTGAAATTTATCTGCGTCTGGAACTGGTGCGTAAAGCGGAGTCGCGTCAATTCCGCAAAACTTGCTCAGTCGTGCCGCCACGTTGCGCGAGAGCGCAAAGACTGCTTTCGCTTCCGGGATGATTTGCCGGTCGGCGCTCCAGATCGCGTCGCGGAGGTGCGCTCCATTAGCCGCGTGAATTAAATCGCCTAATGGATGGTCCCAGAGCTCATAAGCCGCGCGGTGTTGATGCAAAATCCACAGGACTTTGTTCGGATGCGGAATCAGGTAGGCCGGAAACTTAAGACCGACGAGCAGATCCACGCGCGTCCCAGCGCTCTCCGTTAAATCCAGCAGGCGGCAAGCCAGCATGTGGTCCAGGATCTTTTCCGGCGGATACCATTTGAAGGGAATGGCGACTGTCTCGGCTTCGTGTCCGGCAGAGCGAAAGGCGTCGCATAACTTCAGCGCCAGCATCTCTGCGCCGCCACCGACGAAAGGAACTTGCGTCGTGGCTACCAAGATCCTCATCCCGCGTCTTTCCAACCGACGATCGCGTAGTCCATCGAGCCATAGAAAAAAAAGTTGAAGCGCTCGGTCAGTTCGGCGTCGCCCTCTACTTTGTCCACCGGCTCCCGCAAAGCGATAACCTCAATTCGCTCCAGGCCGACCGATTTAAATAAGAATCGCAGTGTCGGCACAGGGAGCGGCTTACGATGCGAGAGGTCGAGGTGAAACGCATAGCTGCTGACGTTTATGTTCTGTGGATTAGGGGTTTCAAGAATGACCACCCCGCCCGGCTTCAGCACGCGCACCGTTTCATCCAACATTTTCAGCAACAGTTCGGGGGACAAGTGCTCCACGACATGAAAGCTCGTGACCGCTCCCACGCTGGCACTGGGAAGATCACCGAGGTAAGCGATGAGATCTCCCTCCACGACATCCAAACCAAGCTCGCGGGATTGCGCGAAGAAAATGTGATTCAGGTCAACCCCGCGTGCCTGCAAATTTTTCTCGCGCAGCAACTCCAGCCACTCACCGCGACCGCACCCGAGATCAATGATCGGCATTTCCTTCGTGCCGATGGCCGCGTTTTGAATGATCGGCAGATAGATGCTCAGGCGTTCCTTGATCTCAGCCCGCGCGCCGCGAAAAGCATCCGTGAAGGCCGCGTTCAAGGCGTCCATCTTGGAACTCTCTGCTTTCGTTGGCCTCAGACGCATGCCGAATTCGATTAAGCGAGCGCGCATTTCCTCGCGGGCGGCATCCAGCTCTTTTCTTAGGTGGTTGATTTGCGTCTGTTGCGCCGTCAGCGTTTCGGAAACTTCAGCCAAGCTGTTGGCAGCCGATCGCTCACGGATGAATTCCTCCGTCTGTTGTTGCCGCGCGAAGAGATGGCCCTCGACCCGCCGGCGGCGCCGAACATTTCTCGGTAGAAAAATCAACTCTTCGGCGAGGCGCACGAGATATCCGACGATTGGCTTTCGGCGCGCCCTGCGCAGGAGCAGGGGCAAACGAAGACCATTGATCAGTACGCCCTTCGCTCTTCCTTCCGGCGAAAACCGGAGACGTGACAGGATTTCAATCTGATCGAGATTGCCCGAGCGCAACTGCCCGAGATAGTACTCGAGTCCCTCCGGGTCGGAGGGACGTTTCAGAATGGCGTTGTAAGCCATCTGCACGAACTCGCGGTCGTGAAATTGCCGGAAGTCGCTCGCTCGATAACTGCCGTCGACGTGCGATCGAAATTCCGGGGGCGGAGGGAGCACCGGATTTTTCGCGCTGACAGGATCGAGGTTCTTGCGCCGCGCTCCTTCGGCGACCTTTTCCGCCAGCGTCTCGGCTCCACTCTTCGGTTCGTAAAGGTGATCCATCGCCTAACTCCCTTTAGCAGCCGGGCGGGAGATTTGAACTAAAGACTGCTCGTGCCCTTTTCGCTCGCAGATGCCACGCACCGCCA
>Ga0136617_10003225_pt1 | contig 14597 bp, 11 predicted proteins | sample AntDrymUQ3222106_2_FD_129672 | JGI IMG/M metagenome (GOLD analysis project Ga0136617, IMG submission 129672) | Polar desert sand microbial communities from Dry Valleys, Antarctica - metaG UQ322 (21.06) | ecosystem: Environmental > Terrestrial > Soil > Desert | place: Antarctica: Dry Valley... | reverse complement strand
CGCCGGCGGGCGCCGTCACCGTGAAGAGCCGCAGCCGGACACCGCGCGTCGTGTAGCTACCCGCGATCCGCACGACCGGGAACGGCGCGATCGCCGTGGGCGCAGACGATCCGGTCGTCGGCGGTGGCGGCACCGGCGCGGGGGGCGGTCGCGGTATCGGTGAAGGCCGAGACGTCGGTGGCGGTGGTGACGGCTCAACCACCACTGGCAGTGGCGGTGGCGGTGGTGGTGGCGGCGGCGGACGAGGAGACACGGTGACGAGCTTGGACGTGCTTCTGACCGTCTGGTCGCGGTCTATCACCTGCAGAAGGACGCTGTAGGTGCCCGCCGAGTCGAACGTATGCATCGCCGAGCGGCCATACGCGTCGGCCTGACGATCGTCGTTGAAGTCCCAGGCCTCGAGCACGATCGGCCCTCTAGGCGTCGACGTGGAGGTGAAGGTGACCGGCTCCCCTGCGATGGGCGCCGGCGGGTCGTGGCGGAAGTCGACGACCGTCTGGGCCGATGCGACGGCCGCAAACGTCAACACGACGATCAGCACGACGACTCCTCCGAGCGCTGCGCGCACGGCAAGCGCCCCATCCACGGGGCCCCTACAGCCCCGAGCAACCCTAGACACTGCGTCCTCCATGGCCGACTTCCGGTCGATCTCCGCGCAGCCAGCATAGCTCCAGCGCACCGCCTCTACAGCTCCACCCAATGGCGGCCCGGCGCGAGCCGTCGGCAAGCATCCTCCTGCATGACGGCACAGGCGCGCGACATGATCTGGCCATCGACGGCAGGCCGCAAGCCGCGGCACCTCGGCTCCTCCGTCTAGCCGAGGCCTCCGCTCCCATTGCAGGGCCGTCCTCATCATGGGTTTCCTCCTCTCTGGATGAATCTTTATTCCCGTCAGCGCCTCGCGCACCACCTCCGGTTCGAGTCCGGACGGCGCCTCTACTCCTCCCCGCGTCCCAGCTGCCGAACGTCAGCACCCAGGCGGCGGCACCCGAAGGCGACGGCGACGCCGTCAACCGGCAGCCATGGCGTCCGCGCGCGGCGATGCCCGCCGCGGCAGCGCCGGCGGCGCGCCGCACATCGTCGTCCCAGGCCACGAGCTGCGGGACCTCGAGCTCGACGTCTGGCTGCCCCGGCGCCGGCGTCGCGCGTCCGCGCCCGACGCCGGTCGCCTCCGCTCCACCCGACCTGAAGGCGCACCGCACGCCCCTCGCGCGCAGCGTCGGCGATCGTGATCCTCACCCGCGGCGCCTCAGCCGCCCGGTGACCTCGTCGCCGAGACCCATCAGCTCCGCCTCGGCGAGCAGGCCGTCCGCGAGCGCGCGCGACGCTTCGCCCGGCTCCAGCGCCTCGCTGGCCACCTGCACCGCAAGCCCATGCTCGCCCGCGTCGAGGTACTCGACGAACCAGCGATACGGCTGCGCCGCCAGAACGCCCTGTGCCGGCGCGAGCAGCGCGCGCAGCCGGCGCTCGAGCTCGACGTAGTACGCATCGGACCAGCGCTCAGCCATCGCAACGGCCGTCCGGCGCGCCACCCGCCTCGCCGGCGGCGCGGACCGTTCGGGTTTGCGTGCGAGATCGCGCACGCCGGTGCAGACTACGACGCCATGGGAGTCATCACGCTGCACCGCGGCGACATCACGACCGACGCCGAGGCCGACGCGATCGTCAACGCCGCCAACTCGAGCCTGCTCGGCGGCGGCGGGGTCGACGGCGCCATCCACCGCGCCGCCGGACCGGACCTGCTGCAGGAGTGCCGCGGCCTGGGCGGCTGTCACACCGGCGACGCGAAGATCACCGGCCCCGGCAAGCTCCCCGTCAAGCACGTCATCCACGCCGTGGGCCCGGTCTGGCAGGGCGGCGCGCATGGCGAGGCGGACCTGCTCGGCTCCTGCTATCACCGCTCGATCGCGCTCGCGGCGCAGCACGGCTGCGCGCGCGTCGCCTTTCCGGCGATCTCCGCCGGCGTCTACGGCTACCCGCTAGACGGCGCGGCCGCGGTCGCGATCGGCGCGACGTTCGAGGCGCTCGAGATGCACCCGCAGGTCGTGGAGGTGCGCTTCTGGCTGTTCGGCGACGAGGCGTACGCCGCGTTTGAGCACGCCTTGGCGTGAGGGTCGCCGGCATCGTCCTCGCGGGCGGTCGCTCGACGCGGATGGGTACGTCGAAGGCGACGCTCGACTGGCACGGCTCGACGCTCGTGCGCCGCGCGGTCGGGATCGTCGGCCGGGTCGTCGACGGCCCGCTCGTCGTCGTGCGCGCGCGCGATCAGCCGCTGCCGCGGCTGCCCGACGGCACCGAGATCGCCGACGACGCGCGCGCGGCGCGCGGGCCGCTGCAGGGGATCGCCGCCGGCCTGGCGGCGATCGGCGACCACGCCGACGCGGTCTTCGTCTGCGGCGTCGACGCGCCGCTGCTGCACCCGGCGCTCGTCGCCCACGTCATCGCCGCGCTCGCCGCCGACGAGCAGCTCGACGTCGCGCTGCCGGTCGCGCACGGCTTCCCGCACCCGCTCGCCGCCGCGTACCGCACGACGGTCGCCGAGCCGATCAGCGACCTGCTCGACCAGGACGTGCTCGGCACGCGGGCGCTCATGGCGCGCTGCCGCGTGCGCCGGCTCGACGAGGCCGCGCTGCTCGCCGACCCCGCCGTCGCCGAGCACGACCCGCGGCTGGAGTCGCTGCTGAACCTCAACGAGCCCGGTGAGTACGAGGCCGCCCGCGCGCGCCCCGCTCCCCAGGTCACCGTGGTCGGCGAGGGCGACGTGCGGGCGGCAACGCTCGCGGCCGCCGGGGAGGGCACGGCGACGCTCAACGGCGTCGCCGTCAGCGACCCGCAGGAGCCGCTCGTGGCCGGCGATCAGGTCGCGTTCGTCATGCGCCGGCGCTACCGTCCCGCGTCATGATGCGGCTTGCCCTGATCGCCGCCTGTTGCGGCGCTGCTGCTGAGCGCCGGCGCGGCCGACGCCGGCGCATCGACGACCATCCGCTGGAAGAACGGCAAGGTCACGCAGATCGGCAACCTCAGCCTGACGCGCACCGACCATCAAGCGCGCGAGCGACGCGTTCGGCGCCGCCACGAAGAAGCGCCCGGAGGGAAAGGTGGCGTGCCTCGTCGACTGGACGCCGCTCGCACTGCTCGGCCACTTCGTCACCTCGGTGGGCGAGCGCCCCGGTCAGACGACGTGCACGGACAACCTCGGCAAGCTGCAGAGCGCGGAGATCCGCGGGCCCGCGCTGCAGACAGAACGGGCTGCGGGTCGGCGACACGCTCGCGCGGCTGCGCAAGCTGCACCCCGCGCCGCGCAGGCGCGCCGGAAGCTGGTGGCTGGCGAGCGCCACGAGCATCTTCGGCGACCTCGGCCGGCGCATCCCGATCGTGCGCGCCAACGTCAAGGACGGAAAGGTCTCCGCGCTCGTCCTGTGGATCGAGGGCCGCGGGCGAGTAGCCGCGACCCTCGATCGTGTACGTTGCGGCCCCTCAGCCAGGGGTCGAAACGAGGTTCGCCGTGATGAGTGCACAGCCGACGATCGCCAGCGAACCAGTGCAGGTGGGCGGCCCCTACTGGGAGCAGCTGTCGGTCGGTGATCTCTACGTCGAGTTCCCGGCGATGACCCTCAACGAGGGCCATGCCGCGCTGCACCAGTCGATCGTCGGAGACCGCCTGCGCCTCGCGCTCGACGCGACCCTGTCCGAGCGCGTCGCCGGCCGCCGCCTCGCGCACCCGATGCTCGTCTGCGACGTCTCGATCGGCCAGTCGACCCTGCCCACGCAGCGCGTCATCGGCAACCTCTTCTACCGGCGCCTGATGCTGCGCCGCCTGCCCGCGATCGGCGACACGCTGAAGTCGACGACGGAGATCGTCGCGCTGAAGCGCAACACGATCAAGGAGGGCCGCAAGCCGACGGGCCTGGCGGTCCTGCACATCGTCACCACCGACCAGGAGGACCGCGCCATCCTCGACTACTGGCGCTGCGCGATGCTGCCGATCCGCGACGTCGAGGCCTCCCAGCCGCACGCCGACGACCTCGACCGGTTCCCCGCCGACCTGCCGCCCGACGCGCTGCACGCGACGCTCGACGGGATCGACCTCGCCGCCTACCGCAGCGCCGTGCCCGGCACCCACTTCGCCGGTCTGAGCGCGCCGACGACCTGGGTCGTCGACGGCGGCGACAGCGTGACCGCCGCGACCGAGCTCGTGCGCCTGTCGCTGAACCTCGCCAAGGCGCACTCCGATCCCGGCTCACACCACTCCGGCAAGCGCCTCGTCTACGGCGGCCACACGATCGGCATCGCCGCCGCGCACCTGACCAAGACGTTGCCCAACCTCGTGACGATCATCGGCTGGCATCACTGCAACCACCTCGCCCCCGTCTTCGAGGGCGACGTGCTGCGGAGCACGGTGCACCTGGAGGAGACCGAGGCGCTGCCCGGCGGCGGCGGCCTGGTGACGCTGCGCATCGAGGTCTCGGCGCAGCGCGCGGACGACGCGCTGGATGAGGTTCTGGACTGGCGACTCGTGGGGGCGATGGCATGACTGCGCGCCATTGCTCGACAATCGTGCTTGCGAACTCGAAAGGTGGGCTCTCGCGATGACATACGGGATCCTCAACGGCGTGCGCGTGATCGAGGGCTCGGCGTTCGTCGCGGCGCCGACGGCCGGCATGACACTCGCCCAGCTCGGCGCCGACGTCATCCGCTTCGATGCCCCCGGCGGCGGCCTGGACTGGAAGCGCTGGCCGCTGAACTCGAGCGGCGACAGCCTGTTCTGGTCGGGCCTGCAGAAGGGCAAGCGCTCGATCGAGATCGACCTGCGCTCCGACGTGGGCCGCGAGCAGCTCTCGCAGCTCATCACGATGCCCGGACCCGGCAACGGCATCTTCATGACGAACTTCCCCGCGCGCGGGTGGATGAGCTACGAGAAGCTCAAGGAGCGCCGCGAGGACCTGATCATGGTCGTCATGACGGGCAACCACGACGGCTCGTCGGAGGTCGACTACACCGTCAACCCGTCGGCCGGCTTTCCGGAGGCGATGGGACCGCGCGATTCGGCCGTGCCGACCAACAGCCTCATGCCCGCGTGGGACTCGATCATGGGCGGTCTCGCGGTCGTCGGGCTGCTGGCCGCGCTGCGCCACCGTGACAGCACCGGTGAGGGCCAGCTCGTCGAGATCGCGCTGAGCGATGTCGCGTTCGCGACCGTCGGACACCTCGGCCGGATCGCCGAGGTCCAACTCGAGGGGCGCGAGCAGCCGCGCGACGGCAACTACCTCTACGGCGCGTTCGGCGGCGACTTCCCGACCGCCGACGGGCGCCGCGTGATGGTCGTCGCGCTGACGGGCCGCCAGTGGAAGGCGCTCAAGGAGGCGACGGGAACCGAGGAGCTCTTCGACAAGGTCTGCGAGGCGACCGGTCACGACTTCCGCGGCGAGGCGGGGCGCTACGAGGGCCGCGACCTGATCCGCGAGCTGCTGACGCCGTGGTTCGCGCAGCGCACGCTCGAGCAGATCCGGTCGGCCTTCGCGGGCACGGGCGTCTCCTGGGGGCCCTACCAGACGTTCAAGCAGCTGGTCGCCGAGGACGAGCGCTGCTCGGAGGCAAACCCGATGTTCTCAATGGTCGAGCACCCGGTCGGGACGTACCTCACCCCCGCCTCGCCGCTGACCTTCAGCGTCTCCGGACGGGTGCCCGCGAAGCCGTCGCCGCACCTCGGCGAGCACACGGAGGAGGTTCTGGCCGAGCTCGGCACCCCCGCCGAGGAGCAAGGCGCGGCGACGTAGAAACGTCGGATGCTGACGGCACCTAGCCGTTCGGCCAGTACGCGCGCGCGCCGAATGAGCGCAGCATGGAGCAAGGCAGCTTGGATTCCCGCGTGGCGTCCGACCGGCCCCGTGTGCCCAGCGGTCGTCGCCCCACGGGCGTTGGGCATGCACCTGTGGAGGTCGAGCCAGGGACGTGCGCTTCCTCCACACGACCGGCCGACCGGCGGCGCAAGCCCCGGCCGGTCGGTGCTGGTTGCTCAGGTCAGCTGGCGAAAGTGCGTGCGCTTGACCAGCGGCTTGCCCGCGTCGCGCGGAGGAACCGAGTGCACGGCGTCCTCAGGCAGCGGAACCTCCTGCTGGGCGACGAGGTCGACGGCGCTCATCGGGCAGTCGGCCGGCAGGCCGGCGAGCTCGCGCAGCTCCGCCACGGAGATCGTGTCCTTGTCCCAGGCGTGAATCTTGTCGTTGACCCAGACCTCGTACCTGGGCTCGTCGGTCCCTGCGTCAGTGCTCATCTCAACCTCCCGATCGTTGCCTTGCGGCTGGTCGGTATGACCTACCCGGGGGGTGTTCAGGACAACACCCGGCGACGGCGGAGTGGTGAGCCCCGTCGGTCGCGCCGGCGGGTGGCTGATCGCGCTCCTTGTGCGATCGTCGTCAGATGCGTCCCACGCTGTTCGAGTTCGCCGCCGGCGAGCCCGCCTATCTCGCCCTCGCCGCAGCCACCACGGACGCTGTCTGGAGGACCCCGAGCTCAATCATCCCTTCTCGCGTTCCGACCAGCACCCGCGTTCCGACCAGCACCCGCGGCACGTCGAGCGGCTGGCCGCCTACCTGGGCGGAGGTGATGGGCGGGCCGCCGGCCTTCTCGGCGTCGTGTGCCGACCAGTCCGAGGTTCTGCGCATGCACGCCGGCAACGGCGACATGGGCGATCTCGGAGAGCGCTTCCTGCGCTGCTTTGACCGCGCCGCCGATGACGCCGAGCTGCCTACGGACCCCGCCTTCCGTGCCGCGTTGCACGCATACATGCGCAGGGCCGTCGACGACGTCCTCGCCTACGCGGCCGAGGACGCCGTTGTTGCTCCGGGCGCGGCGCTGCCGCGGTGGGGCTGGGACGGGCTGCAGACGTGAGGCGGCTGGCGGCGGCCGACGCCGGGGCGTCGCGAGGCGGGTCGCAGGCGCAACGCGACCGGGTCGCGGCCGCGAACTCGCGCCGGCGTCAGCGGCGCACCGATCGGACGGATTCCCTCGTCTCGGGGTCGCCGACCGTCGGCCAAGCGTCGCGGTGTCATGGGGTCAATCTCATGCACGGCCTTCCGTTCCTCGCGCTGGTGTTCGGAGCCTTCGCGGGCGCGGCAGAGTCCTGCGCCGTGGCTAGCCATACAGCGTTGGCTGGCGCTTGCCACGGGGGTCCGAGCTGAGGCTACCGCGCCTCAGGGTCGCGACGTCCGGCAAACGAGCGGCAAGTTCGGCGACGGTCATCCGCGCGCGAGCACTTGTCGCCCCGGAGGCCGCCGCCAGACGATCGCGCCCGTTCGCCGCTCGGTCGCAGTTGCCCGCGAGGCAACGCGGCCTATCTCGCTGCCGTCCTGGCGGATGTCCGCGGACCCCTGCGGCTACGATGCTCGCCATGCGCACGGAGCTCGTCAGCGGCGCCGCTGTGGAGACGGTGCTGGACGAGTGGGGGGTGGTCCACCGGGCGGATCCTCACGCGACACCGTTCGTCTCGCCCGGCTGGGCGCGCGCGTGGATGCGTCATTGGGCCCCGCGAGCGCGGCCATGGGTCCTGCTCGTCCGTGACGGTTCGCGCCTCGCAGGGGTCGCGCCGTTGACCCTCCAGCGATTCGGACCGCTGCGGCTGCTGGGCATGTTGGGCAAGGAACCGGGCGATTACTGGGACGTGGTCGCGGCCCCGGCCGATCGCGCGGCGGTGAGCGCGGCGGTGGCTGACGAGCTCGTGCGCAGGCGCCACGAGTGGGACGCCGGGATCCTCAGCTGCCTCGTGCCGGGCACGGCGACCGCAGGCGCATTCTCCTCCGCCGGGCTGCAGATCATGGACCGCCCGGGGGTCGCCTGTCCTGCGATCGCGCTACCGGCGACGTGGGACGGGTATCTGGCCATGCTGCCGCGCGGGCGGCGCGGGAACCTCCGGCGACATCTGCGCCGCCTCGACGAAGGAGAGGTGCAGCTGCGAGAGGTTCGCGACAGTGCCGAGCTTCCGAGCGCGCTGGCGCGCTGGCAAGACCTGCGCGAAAGTCAATGGGACGAGCGGGGCCGTTCGCTGAACCCCACGCACCGGACCAACAGATTCCGTGAGTTCCTGCTAGAAGCTGTTCAGGCACTCGTGCCCCTCGGCCACGCGCTCGTGTGGGAGTTTCGCGTCGACGGTCATACGGCCGGGATGTACGTGAACTTCGTGGACGCAAGATCGTATTACTGGTATCTCGGTGGCTTTGACCCCGCCCATTCGGCACTGGGGATCGGCAAGATCGCCATCGCTGCCGGAATACGCCAGAGCATCCAATGTGGACGTGTGCGCTACGACTTCACCCGTGGGCCGGAGCCGTACAAGTACTGGTATGGCGCGACCGATCGAACCGCCCCATCGATCGTCGTCGGCAGCTCGCGCACTCGCTCGCGTGCCGCCTTGATCGGCGCACGTGCCGAGAACGCGCGCCGAGCGCACGTGGCCGCTGGTGGCGCGGGGCGTCTGAGCGCCTTGCTTGCGCGGCGCGCGAAGGATCCGGCCAAGAACGATCGGCGTGGCTCCACCGCGCCCGGCTGACCCCATCCGCCACGTCAACCTCTCGACGGATCGCTCACGGTTTGCGATGGTTCGAGCGCAGCCACTGCGGCGACGAGCGCCAGCGCGATCGAACAAACGCCTGCGGCCGCGGCTACCGGCGCCATCGGCCATCCGCGGCTCGCGACGGCCAAGGCGCCCAGCGCCCCCACGATGCCGACGAGCACCGCCGGCGCCAGGGCGTTCAGCGGCATGCTGCGGTGCTCCGACCGGCTGGTTGTCGGAAGGATCGCGTACATGAGCGCCATCCACGCCGTCGCCAGGAGGAACGCGCCGACGACGTCGCTCGCATGATGGGCTTGCGCAACGACGTTGGCCGCGCCGAACGCACCTGCCGCCAGTCCGCCACCCAGCGCGGCCCTCGCACGCGCAGGTCCGGGCCGGATCAGCACGAGCATCGCGAGGACGACCGACATGGCGGCAGTCACGTGGCCGCTGGGATAGAAGCCGGCGCCGAGGTCGCGCGCTGTCTCCCCGGCCACTGGATCGCTCTCGCGCAGGAGCATTTTGAGCAGCGCGGGGGACGCGTTGGCAGCGACCAGCGTGACCCCGAGCGCGAAGGCGGTGGCGCGCCCGCGCCGCGTCACCGCAAACCACAGGATGCCGACGCCGGCCGCCGTGGCGGTGACCGGGTTCACGATGTGCACGACCACCTGCGCCGATAGACCGAGGGAGCCGCCCTCCAGCGCGTTGTTCAGGATCTCGTCGTCCAGGCCGCGCCCGGCGCGCGTGCCGGTCGCGAAGGCGTAGAGCACGGCACACGCCACGCCCGAGGCGGCAGCAAGCACCCACGCCCAGACGCGACCGGCGGCGCTCATGCCCCGACCGGCCGCAGGCTCGACCCGGGGTTCTTCGCACAGTCCTCGAGCGCGTCGGTGGTCTGCACGATCGGCGACGCGTGCGCGTCTCGACGAGCAGGCGGCGCCCACCGACCGTTGCGTCGAACGAGCGCAAGCGATGCTCGGCCAGCGCGCGCGGGAAGGCCGCGGCCTGCGATCGCGCAATTGCGGGGCACAGGATCTCCTCCGCGGCACCCGAGTCTCGCGACTTGGTCGATCCACCGAATGGTCATGGACCCGGTGTCGAGGGCGCGCGGGCTACGCCGAGGTGGCGTCGACAGCCCCAGCACCCCGGGCTCGCGTTCGCGATCGTCGCCTCGTGCATCAGAGCAGAATCGCAGGAACCCCCGAGAGCTCCGTGAGGTCGGAACTTCGTGCTACATCGCCGAGCCGTCGCCCCCCGGCCTGGATCAGACAGCCGATGACGCGCCTGCTCGCTTGATGCTGCTCGACGGCGATGCCGTGCTCTCGAGCGCGTGCATGAGGCGGGCCGGATCGGGTTCGAGCCGCTCGCGCGAGCGTTCTCAGCGGCAGGTCCGCCGGCGCGATCCCGTCTTCCGGTCGCGTCAGATGACAGTGCCCTCAGACCGGCACAGCCCTGACACGCCGGCGCCGCACCCGCTTTGCCGCGCGGACGCCGTACGGCGCCGATCGCGGCGAGCGGGGGTCCCATCCGCGGACGTCCCGCGATGAAGCCGCCGCCCCAGGCCAGACCCGCCGCGCCGCGTGTGCCGCCGGCCAGAGCGAGATTCGACCGGTTCCGCAGCGCACGTCGAGCAGCGTCCGGCCCTCGAGGTCGACGCCGGCGAGGAGCTTGTTGCACACCGCCCACACGAAGTTCTCCGCCTTTCGCGGGCCGCGCACGCGGACGGACTGCTGCAGCAGGCGTTGGTGAGCCGCAGCGTTCACGTGGCGTCGCAGTGTCGGCAGACCATCAGGGGCTCGAGCGTGGACGCGGCGCGCTCACGGAAGTGAGCGCGACTCGCTGCCGCTGGTGACGACCGCGGCATGCGGTTCGCCGACGACAGGGGCCCGCTCATGGCGCTCGTGCTCGGCGACCTGCCACGCGAGGGTGAACAAGGTTCGGACCAGAATCCTGACGTCGAACCACAGCGACTGATGCTTGAGGTAGTACAGGTCGTGGCACAGCTTCCACGCCGAGCCCCGGTCCGTCCTCGCATATCCGCAGCGAAGCTGCGCCCAGCCCGCCAGGCCCGGCTTGATGAGGTGGCGCCGGGAGTAGAACGCGATTCCCGCCTCGAGGCGCGTGACGATGTCGGGCTGCTCCGGCCGCGGGCCGACGATGCTCATCTCCCCGCGCAGGACGTTGTACAGCTGTGGCAGCTCGTCGATATGCAGCCGTCGAAGCACGCGCCCCACGCGTGTCACCCGCGGGTCTTCGACAGAGGCCCACACCTGCTCGTCGTCGGCCGCGCGTTCGTGCATCGTGCGCAACTTGTACATCGTGAAGGGGCGCCCTTTCTCGCCGATGCGGCGCTGTCGGTACAGCGCGGGGCCTCCGTCGAGCTTGATCGCCAACGCCGCGAGCAGCAGCACGGGCAGCGCGAGCAGTCCCAGGCACGCGGCGAAGACGATGTCGAAGGCCCGCTTGCGACGACTTCCCGACCGGCGGAACTTCGGATGCATGACGTATTGGAACCAGGCCGAGTTGATGTCTGCGACCGGTATGTGCCCGAATGCGCTCTCATAGAAGGCCGACAGCTCGCAGACGCGAACGCTGAGGTAGTCCGTCAGCCTGACCAGCTCGTCAAAGACGGCGAGCCGCGGAACATCGGATCCGATGACGAGCAGGTGGATTTGGTGCCGCTCGACGAGCGACGCGAGCTCCTGCAATCCGCCCAGCCGCTTCGGCAGCGGAAAGACCGGCGTTGCGTCGGGCTCAAGCGCGATCCAGCCGACTGACGTGTAGGCACCGACCCGATTGATCGCCAGTTCCTGATCCAGTGCGACAGCAGTTGCCTGGCCTCCGATCACCGCGATCCGCGTGGACCGCCGGACGCTGCGGCGTGGCCGGTGGGAGCGGCGAACTGGCAGGTCTGCGGCGACGACGTAGCACGTCGCCAGCACGAGGCACAACGTCAGCACCTGTGCGAAAGCGCCGGCCCCGCTCTGACCCATGAGGGCTGCCCCGACGATCGCGCTGGTCAGCAAACCGAACGCGGCCGCCACTCGGGCGTACGTCATCCACGACGAGCGACCCGCCGGCCGCGAACCCTCGTGCAGTCGCTCCGACAAAGCCCGGTCGTCAACCGCCGGTAAGGCCGCGACGCGCACCGACGGCTGCTCGCCGAGCGGTTCCACGTCCTCAAGTAAGACGTCCTCGTGTTGATCGCCACATCTGATAGCCATTCGTGCCCCTGAGTCGCGCATTACTCCCCCGTCTGGGGCAGCGTTACGCAAGGTAACAGGCGATACGGGCCGCGACACGTCCCGGATCGACGTCTGCGTCGCCTACATGCAAGGTCTGCGCGCTCGCGCCGCAGCGGTTGCGGGAACTGGCAAGCGTCCCGAGGCGTTCCGGACCCGGATGGCTCACCGCTCCACGCGACGGGCATACCAAGGACTAACTCATCCGCGAACTCCGGGCGGGTCGTTCCCGCCCGACAGTCGATCTGGTCAGCCACCTGCATGGAATCTCCCGGATCGTCTCGCGGACATCGGACTGAGAAGAGCGGCGAGAGCCGGACACGCGGCTCACGAAGCATGTTGTCGCTGTCGGCTCGGCCCGGCCCCACATGCTCGATCACCTGCCGCGCCACCTGCTTGCAATCGTCGGGTCGATCGCCGCAGTGGCGCCAGACCTCGCTGGGCAGAAACGCGTCCACGCCTCCCGGATAGTACCCGGGTCGTAGCGCTTGAGCGCATCCAAGGTCGCGTTTTCATCCGGCGCCTGTTCGCGAAAGCCGGATCGCGACGCCGGGTGGTGAACTCGATGGTACGCAGATTGAGTCCGCGCTGCAGTCCTGGCCTACCTCCTCGAGATGGGTGACCACGGCTCGCGCCGCCGCCAGGGCGAGCGGATGCCGGACGAACGTGCCGGCGAAGAACGTGACCCCGACCTCGGGGATCGTGTCGTCGCCGTAGTCCCATGCACCTCGTCGAGCGCGTCCATGTACTCGCCCCGGCCGGTGACGAGGCCGATCGGCAGCCCACCACCGATGACCTTGCCGTAGGTCGCGAGGTCGGCGCCAGCGCCGAAGATCGCCTACGCTCCGCCGGCGTGGGCGCGGAACCCCGTCACGAGCTCGTCGAACACGAGCGCCGTGCCCGACCCTCGGTCAGACGGCGCACATTCGGCGACCGCCTGGCCCGCCGCCGGCAGCGCGAATCATGGAGGAACTCGCGCGGCTGCAGATCGGGACGGCGGCTGTGGGCCGGCTCGACCAGGACGGGCGCGAGCTCGTCGCCGTGGGCCTTCAGGTACTCGAGCGCCTCGGGGCTCCCATAGTCGAGGACGACGACGTTCTCCAGCATGCGGACCGGGATGCCAGGAGCGATGGGCATCGAGCGAGCAGCCACGGGACGAACGAGGACCTCGTCGAAGGTGCCGTGATAGGCGCCGGCGAACACCGCGATGGGGTCGCGGCCGCTGACTGTCCGCGCGAGGCGTATGGCGGCGGTGACCGCCTCGGATCCGGTGTTGCAGAACACCACTCGCTGATTGCGACCATGGCGGCGACGCGGGCGGCGACCTCGCCAGCGAACGGCGTCTGAGGGCCGATCTCGATCCTCTCGAGAAACACGGCGCCCGGGTCGAGGCTCGCCGCGTCCATGCCCGGCAGATCGCCGAACAGGCCACGCAGGCGGTCGACCAGGAGCTCGCTTCGTCCCGTCGCGGGGGGTTGCGGTGTGGCTGGCAGCTCATCCTCGTGACGATCATTGACGGCGGATGCCGGAAGGCTCGCCACGAGCGCCTGGGCGGCGCGATCCACCCAGTGGCGCGTGCGCTAAAGGGATAGGTCGGGAGCGGGACGCGGCGTATCTGGCCGCCGCGATGCATGGCCTCGCGGGCTCGTCGAGACGATGGTTGAAGCCCGCGGCGACGACGTCGTAGTCGTCGGCGTGGCCGCGGTGGCGGTCCCAGCTGAGCGTCGTCATCCCATGCGAGGGCAGCAGCCGCATGTGGCGCGCGAGCTCGTCGTCGTCCGTGACGACCATGCCGCCCTCACCGATGGCAAGGTTCTTGTTCGAGAGGAAGCTCAACGCGGCGGCGCGGCCGATGCTGCCCGCTGGTTGTGCGTGCAGCCTCGCGCCGACCGCGTGAGCAGCGTCCTGCAGCAGCGCGATCCCACGCCGCCGCGCGCCAGCTCGCCGGGGTGACCGCCCGTAGGGGACGCAGAGGACCGCGCGTGTGCGCGGACCGATCGCGCGCTCGCAGCTCGCTGCCGACATCCATCACTCTTCGACTCGGCGAGTCGGCGAACACCGGCGTCGCGCCCGTGTAGCGCACGGCTTGACGGCCGCGGCGAACGTCATCGACGGCCACCTCGTCGCCTCGACCGAGACCCGAAGACCGCGATGATGGCCTCGAGGTCGGCATCGTCGACGACGACGTAGGCGAGGGGCACAACCCAACTCGTCATCGGGCTACTGTTGCTCGCAGGAGTCGGACCGGCGCGCCAAGCGCCGCCTGCGGCGCACCGCCGCAGCGCCTCTCGCGAACGAACCGCCGCCCCATCGTCGAGGCTGGACGCCTTGTTCGCCGCCACCGTCGCCGTCGTCAGCGACCTCTCGCCTGCCGATATAGCCGCTTGACGGGGCGCAGGCAGCAGCGCATGGCCGCGATTCCTACTTGGAGCAGCGTGTTGCGTGTCGTCCCGAGCGAAACGGATGACCGTTCGATCGCGGCGGTGTCCTGACAGAACATGTTGTGTTCAAGATGCAACGGAGCCGAGAAGAACACCTCCCCGCCATAACTCTGCATCGCGTAGCGTAGGTATGAATAGTCAAAGAGACTATCGAGATCGTCACTGTCAGCGAATAGGCCAGCGTATTCCCGATGAACAAAGAACGCATTCCAGCCGATACAGGCGATCAGACTGTAGCCCTTCTCGAGGCTCCGAGGGTGATCGTAGGTGACTCGGGTGTCGTGATCGGCCTGAGTTTGGGCGCCTGAGCAGGCTCTCTTCGCTGTTTGCGTGCTGGCGGGCGGGGGTTGGGCGACGCGCACAGGT